>Ga0302299_10003152_pt1 | contig 10057 bp, 13 predicted proteins | sample III_Fen_N3_4_FD_198795 | JGI IMG/M metagenome (GOLD analysis project Ga0302299, IMG submission 198795) | Peat permafrost microbial communities from Stordalen Mire near Abisko, Sweden - III_Fen_N3_4 | ecosystem: Environmental > Terrestrial > Soil > Wetlands > Permafrost | place: Sweden: Abisko...
GAGCTGACGGCCGACAGCGGCCTGCGGCTCAACGCCTACGTCGCGGAGCCCGGGACCCCGTCCGCCGAGGCCCTGGCGCTGCTGGGCAGCTGGGCAGCCACCCCCGTCCCCGTCGCAGTGAAGGAATGAGCATGCAGGAGCAACCGAAAGCGCCAACCTTCAAGGGTCCGGCGGAGCGGTTCAGCGGAGACGTCTACGTCGACATGGTCGTGGCCAATCCGGATGCCGGGTTCAGCGTCGGTGCCGTTCACTTCACCCCCGGAGCGCACACAGCGTGGCATTCGCACGCGGCCGGTCAGATGCTGCACTGCACCGAGGGACGCGGCCTGGTCGTGACAGCGGACGAAGTGATCGTGCTGCGTCCAGGGATGACGGTCTGGACGCCACCCGACCAGCGGCACTGGCACGGCGCAGGCCCGGCGGACTTCATGGCCCACCTGGCGATGAGCGGAACGGTCGAGCTGACCGAAGGCCAGGAGGCCGTCACCTGGCAGGAGCACGTGGACGACGCCGACTACAGCAGAGCAGCACAGGAGATCTGACATGGACTACACCCGACTCGGCCGGTCCGGACTGAAGGTCAGCCGTATCGCACTGGGGTGCATGAGCTTCGGAGACAACGCCAGCGGCTTCAGCAAATGGGCCCTCGACGAGGAGGCCGCGCAGCCGTTCTTCGCCCAGGCCGTCGAACTGGGCGTCACCTTCTGGGACACGGCCAACGTCTACAGCCTCGGCACGTCGGAGGAGATCGTCGGACGCGCGATCACGAAGTACTCCCGCCGCGACGACATCGTCCTTGCCACCAAGGTGCACTTCGCGATGCACGACGGGCCGGGCGGGCAGGGCCTGTCCCGCAAGGCGATCATGGAGAACATCGACGCCAGCCTGCGACGCCTCGGCACCGACTATGTCGACCTGTACCAGATCCATCGCTTCGACCCGAACACGCCGGTCGAGGAGACCATGGAAGCCCTCCACGACGTCGTGAAGGCCGGCAAGGCCCGCTACATCGGGGCGTCGGCGATGTGGGCCTGGCAGTTCTCGAAGATGCAGTACACCGCGACGCTGAACGGCTGGACGCGGTTCGTCTCGATGCAGGACGAGTACAACCTGATCATGCGGGAGGAGGAGCGGGAGATGTTCGGCCTGCTCGCCGACCAGGGCGTGGGGTCGATCCCGTTCTCGCCGCTGGCGAAGGGTCGTGTGTGCCGTCCGTGGGGTGAGCACACCGCCCGGATGGACGCCGACCCGGTCGGCCGGCGCTACGACCAGGACGCCGATGCCCCGATCGTCGGCGCGGTCCAGGGGATCGCAGAGGCACGCGGCATTCCGATGGCACAGGTGGCCCTCGCCTGGGTGCTGCGCCAGCCGGCGGTGAGCGCCCCGATCGTCGGTCCGACCAAGGTGCACCATCTCAGCGACGCCGTCGCGGCTCTTGAGGTCACGCTCACCGCGGAAGAGGTGGCACAGCTCGAGGAGCACTACGTCCCGCACATTCCCCGGTCCTTCTGACATGAGGCAGCCATGAGCGCGCAGCCGGCACCCGAGCCGCCGGTCGGGGCCCTCGCACCCTTCCAGAGCCGGGCCTTCCTGTGGCTGTGGATCGGCGTCGTGCTCAGCAGCGTCGGCTCCTGGGCGCAGACGGTCGGTGCCCAATGGCTGTTCATCAACGACCCGAACGCCGCGACCATCGTTTCGCTGGTGCAGACGGCAGCCACCCTGCCGATGGTGCTGTTCGCGCTTGCCGCCGGTGTGCTGGCGGACGCCTTCGACCGGCGCCGGCTGATGCTGTGGGTGCAGGTCTACTTCGTGGTGGTCGCGGTGCTCCTGACCGTGCTCTCGGCGATCGGTGCCATGCCGCCGCTGCTGCTGCTCGCCTTCACCTTCGCCATCGGGATGGGCAACGCCGTCCAGTTGCCCACCTGGCAGCCGCTCATCACGGAACTCGTGCCCCGCTCGCACATCGCTGCAGCCACCCGGCTCGACATGGTCAGCGTCAACGTGGCCCGGGCCATCGGTCCGGCGATCGCCGGTATCGTCATCGCCTCGTTCGGCGTCCCGCCCGTGTTCGCGATCAATGCCGCCTGCACGCTGTTCCTCATCGCTGCCCTCCTTGGTTGGCGCAGGCCGGTCGCCACGGCCACGCGGGCGAGGGAGCGCTTCCTCCCGGCGCTGCGGGCCGGCGGCCGTTATGTGCGCCACGAGCCGGTCGTCCGGCTGATCCTCATCCGTCTCGCCATCTTCGTCGCGCCGGCCACGGCGATGTGGGCCCTGCTGCCGCTGATCGCCAACCGGCAACTCGGTCTCGGTGCGGCCGGGTACGGCATCCTCTTCGGCGCCCTCGGGGTCGGCGCGATCACCGCGGCGTTGACCGTCGGGCGGATCGCGCAGCGGTTCTCGGCGAACACCCTGCTCAGCATGATGGGCCTGCTGTTCGGTGTGGCGCTCGCCCTCACCATGGTCGTGCCGGGACTGCTGCCCGCACTCCCGCTGCTCGTGCTGCTGGGCTACGCCTGGACGGCGACGGCGTCGACCCTGAACGCAGAGCTGCAGCTGTACCTGCCCGGCTGGGTACGGGCGCGAGCGATAGCCGTGTACCTGATGACCTTCACCGGCGCGCAGGCGGTCGCCTCACCGGTGTGGGGCCTGATCGCCCAGCACGTCAGCCTTTCCGCGGCGGTGTGGATCGCGTCCGGGCTCGTGGTCCTCGGCGGCATCGCCGGCTTCTTCTGGCACTTCCCCGAGAGCGCGCACCTCGACCGGGCACCCCTGGTCTTCTGGAACGACGCGCAGCTGCTGATCGAGCCGGAGCCGGACGCCGGACCCGTGCAGGTGCAGGTGGAGTACGTGGTCACCGAAGAGCACTATGCGCAATGGCGGGAGGCCATGGACGGGATGCGTCGCTCCCGGCTGCGCAGCGGCGCCAGCCGCTGGGAGGTGTACCGGGTGGGGGAGCGCGCCGACACCTATCTGGAGGTGTTCACGGTGCCATCGTGGGCGGAGCACCTGAGCCAGCACGAGGTGCGGCTCACTGCCCAGGACAAGGCGATCGAGGAGCGCGCGTTCTCGTTCACCAGCAAGCCCGTTGTGGCCGTACACCTCTTGCCACCGTCCTAGCTCCGAAGGCCGGCTAGGTGCGTGTGGCCTTTTCGGCGGCCGCCTTCAGTCCGTCGGCGAACTGGTTGAAGGACTCGGTGAGGTCGGGGATCGCCTTGGTGATGAGGCCGGCAAGGGGACCGCTGAACTCCTCTGTCATGGAGAATGCCGTCCCGCTGCCGGCTGGATCCAGGCGATAGGTTCGCACGCCCCGGAACAAGCCGAGCGGCATCCCGTCCGACCAGACCATGCTCACCGGTGCCTGCATGGCGGCGACCGTGAGGCTGAAGGTGCGCTCCGGGCTCGCGATCGACACCAGTCTGATCGTGCCTCCCGGAGACATGGCTCCTTCGATGCTCAGGACGGCCGGGTTCCACTCCTGGTAGCTCGACGGGTCGGTGAGGAGATCCCAGACAACCTGCGGTGGCGCCGTGATGGTGCGGGTGACTGTGTAGGCCTTCGCGGTCATGTCAGAGGGCCCGCATCCGGTTGTTCCGTGCGCCGTGCTCGACCTCGGCGAGGCCGAGGGCTTCCATCACCGGTGGGACGTAGCTCCCGAACCTGCCCCGCAAGCCCTTCTTGATCCCGTACCAGCCATTGACCGGGTTCTCCTCCGAGCGACCCCAGGCCTCCACCGTCCCCTCCTGGGCCGGCTTCTGCTCGTCCGCGTTGCCCAGCGGCATCCAGTCGCCGTGTTCGACCAGCATCCGGTGCAGGTCCTCGATGCACGACAGGTGGTACCGCAGCTGCGTCTTGCCGACCTGCACAACGAGCGCCGCCGGGGTGGCGTCCGGATCGCGGTAGGCCTCGAACGAGCTGGTTCCAGGAGGTGTGGTCAGCTGCCACGGGTCGCCGGGGGTGCCGGTGCCCTCGATGTCGTCAACAGTCATGGGCACACTCTGACAGGCCGAACCAGACACCTCCTGTCAGGTTGCATTCTAGGATGGTGACGTGCGGGCGGCCCGGGTTCTCGACATGCTGCTGGTGTTGCAGCGTCGCGGGCGCTTGACGGCCCGCGAACTGGGTGCAGCGCTCGAGGTGAGTGAGCGCACGATCCTGCGTGACGTGGAGGCGCTGAGCGAAGCGGGCGTCCCGATCTTCGCCAGTCGCGGGTCCGGTGGTGGGATCGAGCTGATGGACGGTTTCGAGACCCGGCTCACCGGGCTGACGATCGACGAGGCCGAATGCCTCTTCCTTGCTGGGCAGCCGCAGGTCGCCCACCGGCTCGGGCTCGGTGTCGCGACCCGCAGCGTTCGCAACAAGCTCAGCAACGCCATCCCTACGGACCTCGCTGCCCAGGCGGACAGCCTCTCTTCGTGGTTCGTCCACGATCCCGATCCGTGGGCGGAGCACCGGATCCCGCACGGCGAGCTGCGCCGCGTCGGCGGCAGCATCCGGGCGCATCGCCGGATCGAGCTCCACATCGGTGTGGACGGGCCGATCACGGTCGAGCCGCTGGGGCTCGTCCTCAAGGCCGGATCCTGGTACGCGGTGGTCACTGCGGACCGGACCGAGCGAGTGGTCTGCCTGGATGACCTGCGGGCCACCCGGTTGACGACGCAGCGCTTCGAACCGCCGCCGGCCTTCTCGCTCGCCGCCTTCTGGGAGGCCCACCTGTCGCGCCGGAAGGCCTGAGACGTCAGCTGCCGATCCCGCAGCCCTTCACGGCGTCCAGCTTCGACTGGCGCAGGGCCGCACGCTGCTCGGCGGTCAGCCGTCCGACCGGACGGGTGAGGCTGACATCGGCAAGGCACTGCTGCTGGTCAGCGCTCAAGGCTGCCCAGCGGAAGCCGAGCTTGTCGCGTCCGGCGAGCCGTTCGGGAACCTTGACCCCGCACTTCGCGAGCGCTGCATCGACCGCTGAGCGCAGGTCGGTCGCCTGGCCGGGAGTCAGCTTCCCCGCGGGGCGCTGGAGTCCGGCGTCGGCAAGGCAGGAACGCTGCACGTCGGTGAGCACGGTGAAGAACCACCCGACGCCCTGACCGCCGGCCTTTCCCGCCACCGCCGCGGTATCGGCGGGCCGTGGCGCGGGGGTGGTCGGGTCGGCGCTCGCCTGTACGGCGAACCACCCGCCCCCGACCACAAGCGCTGCGGTCGTGGCGATGATCGTTGGGACTGCCTTCATCGGGTTCCTCCTGGCGGTTTCGTGACTCCACTCTCGTGTGAGCGGCTGGAGGTGGCGTGAAGGAAAGCTGGAGATCTGCTGGAAGCGGTGCCGCCAGCTCGGCGGCCGGGTCGGGTTGCTGGCATCTTGTACCCGTGGAAAGTTCTGCGCCCAGGGTGCTGGTTGTCGACGACGAGGAAAACATCTCCTTCCTGGTCGGCTCGGCGCTGCGGCTGCAGGGCTACCGGGTGGAGTGCGCGGCCACCGGTGCCGAGGCGCTGTCCGCTGCCGCCGTCCTCGACCCGCAGGTGGTGGTGCTGGACATCCAGCTGCCGGACTTCGACGGCTACGAGGTGTTGCGCCGCCTGCGTGCCTCCGGCAGCCGGGCGTCCGTGCTCTTCCTCACGGCGCGGAGCGCCACCGGCGACCGGGTGCGCGGGCTGACCGAGGGCGGCGACGACTACCTTGTGAAGCCGTTCGCGCTGGAGGAACTGATCGCACGGGTGCAGGTGGCGTTGCGCCGGGTCGTGCAGGCACCGGCGACGAACCGCTTCCAGGTGGCCGGCCTGGTGCTGGACGCCGACGCGCACCGGGTCTGGCGGGACGGGCGTGAGGCCACCTTGTCGACAACGGAGTTCAAGCTGCTGCACTGCCTGATGGCCAACGCCGGGCGGGTCGTCACCCGCGGCCAGATCCTCGACACAGTGTGGCAGTACGACTTCGGCGGGGAGTCGGCGATCATCGAGTCGTTCATCTCCAGCCTGCGCAAGAAGGTGGACGCGGGGGGCGAACGCCTCATCCACACCGTTCGCGGTGTCGGCTACTGCGTCCGGGAGCCGTGATGACGCTCCGCCGGCGCCTCGGGGTGGCGATCGCAGCCCTGCTGGTGATCATGGCGCTCGCCTTCGGCGGGGTGTTCTTCACCCAGCGCGGCTACCAGCTCAGCCAGCTCGACGATCGGCTCTCCGGACTGTCGGCGAACACGAAGGCGCTGGTGGCGATCTCGACGAGGGCCGACGCCGGCACGGGAGCGGCTGCCGACCTCCTGACCGACGTCTATGTCGGCGTGCACCGCGCCAACGGCACGCTGCGGACGGTCCTTGCGCCCGACGCCGACCCCACGCTTGTACCACGGCTGCTCGGCAACGAGCGGGACGCCGGCGCCGTCACCCGCACCACGAGTTCCGGCGATACCGAGCGGGTCCGGCTGGTCGAGGCGTTCCTCGGCGGGCAGCGGTACGCGGTGGTGGCGCTGTCGATGTCGGGGGTGGAGGCGCAGTCGCGGCGGCTGGCCATCGCCCTGCTCCTCGCCTGGCTGGTCGTCGCAGCCGTTGCTGTGTTGACCGCCTACTGGATCGACCGTCTGGGGCTGCGTCCGATCGCAGCCCTGACCGCTGCGGCTGAGCACGTCACCGCCACCGGCGGCCGGGCTGCGGTACAGGTGGAGTCCGCGAATCCCGCGACGGAGGCAGGCCGGCTCGGTACGGCCTTCAACACGATGGTGGCCACCACAGCGGCCGGCCAGGAGCAGTTGCGCCGCTTCGTCGCCGACGCCAGCCACGAACTGCGGACGCCGCTGACAACCCTGCGCGGCTACTCCTCGCTGTACGCCCAGGGCGGGCTGGCAACCGATGACCAGGTGGCGGACGCCATGGGACGCATCAACGCCGAGGCCGCGCGCATGAGCCGGATCGTCGACGACCTGCTCGACCTCACCGCGCTCGGCGACAGGGCGGCGCTTGACCTCGCAACGGTGGATCTTGCCACGGTGCTCGACGACCTCGCCGCCGACCTGCGGGTGCGGAATCCCGACCGCGCGGTGACCGTCCAGCACTCCGGACGGACGCTGGTCGTTGCCGACTCCGACCGCATCCGGCAGGCGCTGACAGCGCTGGTGGCGAACGCCGTGAAGTACTCCGCGGCCGGCACGCCCATCGAACTGGTTGCCGAGCAGCGGGGCGGCGTCGTCGGAGCCCGGGTGGTCGACCACGGCCACGGCATCCCCGCGTCCGAGCTTCCGCGGGTGTTCGACCGCTTCTACCGCGTTGCCGGTGCCGGGCCGAAAGGATCCGGTCTCGGGCTCGCTGTCGTCGCAGCGATCGTCTCCGCCCACAACGGACGCTACGGTGTGGAGTCGGAGCCCGCTCAGGGCTCGGTCTTCTGGATCGAGCTCGCGGCAGCCCCGGTGAGCGGATGATACCCTCGGGGGTATAAGAAAAGGATGACTATGGCAACCACTGACCTGACCGCTGCGACCTTCGAACAGACCGTCGCAGAGAACGACATCGTGCTGGTCGACTTCTGGGCAGCCTGGTGCGGGCCGTGCCGCATGTTCGCGCCGGTCTACGAGACTGCGTCGGCGTTCCATCCCGAGCTGGTCTTCGGCAAGGTCGACACCGAGGCCGAACGCGAACTCGCTGCCGCTGCGAACATCATGTCGATCCCCACGCTGATGGTGTTCCGCGAAGGCATCCTGCTCTACGCGCAACCCGGTGCCATGCCGGCGCAGGCCCTCGACGAGCTGATCGGTGCGGTGAAGGCAGCAGACATGGACGCCGTCCGCGCGGAGCTCGCCGAGCATGCTGCGCAGGAGACTGCCGAGTCGCCCGTGTGACCTGCGGCCAGATACGCCCACCGGTATGATCACAGCCAAGGCAGGAGAGGTTGTCGGCATGCGAATCGACCAGAACGAGTTGTCGGGTGTACTCAAGCGGCTCAAGCGAGCCCAGGGTCAGCTCGGCGGCATCATCAAGATGATCGAGGACGGCCGCGACTGCACCGAGATCGTCACCCAGATGGCTGCGGTCTCCAAGGCGCTCGACCGGGCCGGCTTCGCCGTGATCGCGACCGGCCTCAAGCAGTGCCTCACCGAAAGCCCCGACGGCAGCGTCGACACCACGTCACTGGAGAAGCTCTTCCTCTCCCTCGCCTGACGAGCGAGCGCACCTCGAGGGCCTCAGGAGTCGGCGATCACAATGCCTCGTGCCGCCAGTTCCGCAGTGGATTCCGCCGCGCTCCGCGTCCGCATGATGGAGGGGAAGTGCGCGATCGGCGCCACCGTCGAGGTCACCGTGTGGGCATGGACTCCGATCAGGTGCCAGCCCCGGGCGCCGTCCTGGCCACGCATGCCGCGACCACTGGCGAGGTCCTGGGTGTAGCAGACCGAGGTGGCGGCATGGACGGGGATTCCGGCGAAGGTGCCGAAGCCGGACTGGTGAAAGTGGCCGGCGAGGATCGCTCGCACCCCGGAGCCCGATAGCACGGCGGCAAGTTCCGCCTGCCCGTGGAGCTCCCAACTCGCCGCCATGTCCTGCACCGCTGGCAACGGGGCATGGTGCATGCCGACGATCGTGCCGTGCACTGCCTGCTCCGCCAGCCGCGCAGCGAGCCATTCCAGCGAAGCCGGCGCGACCTCACCGTGGTCGGCACCGGGCACGGTGGTGTCCAGCCACAGCACGCGCAGGCCATCGATGTCGTGCACCTGGTTGAGGGGCCCTTGGGCTGTTCCTCGGGTCGCTGGCGCGCCCCCCGTCAAGCCCCCCTCTGGCTCAGGGAGCGTGGGGTCGAGCAGGACGGACCGGAAGGCCGTCCGGGAGTCGTGGTTGCCGTTGCCCCAGACCACCACAGCGCCGAGCCGCTCGGCCACCGGCAGCACGAGGCGGCGAAGCTCCTCGTAGGACTCCGGGGTGCCGTCATCGGACAGGTCGCCGCTGAACACCAGCGCCCGGGGTGCATGGGCTTCCACGGCAGCAAGCGCCCGCAGCAGGTGAGGCCGTGGGTCAAGGAGGCCGCGGACCAGCGGATCGTCCGGGTGGCGCAGGTGGGTGTCGCTCAAATGGGCCAACACCATGGCTGGACGGGGGTACGCTGCTGTTCGCACACCCCCAAGCTAACAGCGCTGTTGCTCGTGCCCGCCGGTCATCCTGGCGGGAAGCAACACCGACGAACGGAAGAGGGGTGGGCATGCGAAGGTTGTTCGCAATCGTCGCTGTGCTCATCGCGAGCGCCCTGCTCGGCGGCTGCTCGAGGGGGTCCGTGCCGACACCGATCGCCGCCCCGACAGCGCACCTGGCGGCGGAGGCCGCCTGGGTCCGCACCACGAAGGGAACGAAGGACCCCAGCATGACCGCGGCGTTCATGACCATCCTGAACAGCAGCGAGGCGACGGTTCAGCTGACCTCCGTTGACTGCCCGGGAGCGGGCATCGTCCAGCTGCACCATATGGTCATGCAGTCCGGGAAGATGGTCATGCAGGAGATCAAAGGTGGCATCCCGGTTCCCGCGGGCACGCCCACCCGCCTCGCGCCCGGCGGCTACCACATCATGCTGATGAAGCTGCAGAAGGGCTTCGCTATCGGGGACATGGTGGACCTCAACCTCCACTTCTCCGACGGCGGTTCGCTGGAAGTGCAGGTCCCGGTGAAGCAGGATGCCGCACAGGACCTCTACCAGTCACCGGTGCCGACCACAACGGCCACCTCCTGAGGCGCGGCGCCGTGGACTCGAGTCAGGCGTGCCGGGCGCTGAACAGGCGGGCCTCGGCCAGCGCCGACCAGCCGCCGAAGAACTCGAGGCCGACGAGGGTGGCCGGCGGGTAGTTGTAGCGGATCAGGGCGAGCGCGTCCGGGCTGGAGTGCAGCCGGTCGGCAAGGTTCTCCGCAAGGGCCGGAATCCCCGGGGCGTGTCCGACGACCAGCACCGTCCGCACCTGGTCGGGTACCCCGCTCAACTCGGCCAGCAGCGCCCGTGACCCGGCGTTGTACAACCGGTCGACGTAACGGATCGGGCAGGGCAGACGCAACAATTCGGTGGTCTGCCGCGCGCGGGCTGCCGGTGACGACAGCACCAGCTCGATGC
>Ga0302299_10003153_pt1 | contig 10056 bp, 9 predicted proteins | sample III_Fen_N3_4_FD_198795 | JGI IMG/M metagenome (GOLD analysis project Ga0302299, IMG submission 198795) | Peat permafrost microbial communities from Stordalen Mire near Abisko, Sweden - III_Fen_N3_4 | ecosystem: Environmental > Terrestrial > Soil > Wetlands > Permafrost | place: Sweden: Abisko...
CGAGCTGGCCGCGCGCGGCGCGGACGGGGCCGACCCGTACGCCATCCGCGCCGAGATGATCGCCACCACGCGCGACTACTTCGGCGTGTTCCGCGAGGAGTCGGTCATGCGCACCGGGCTCGAGACCTTGCGCCGCCTCAAGGAGCGTTGCGGCTCCATCGGCCTGCGCAACGCCGGCGGCATCTTCAACCTCGACCTCATGCGCACGCTCGAGCTCGAGGGCATGGTCGACCTCGCCCTCTGCGTCGCCGAGGGCGCGCTGGCGCGCACCGAGTCACGTGGGTCGCACTCACGCACCGACTACCCCGCACGCGACGACGAGCGCTGGCTCGTGCACACGCTCGCCTACTACACCCCCGAGGGCCCGCGGCTGGAGCACAAGCCGGTCACCCTCGGCACCTTCGAGCCACAGGAGCGGAAGTACTGATGCGGTCCGTCACCTTCCACATCACGCGCTACGACCCGGCGCGCGACGCGAAGGGTACCTCCAGGGTCCAGGCGTTCGAGATCCCCTACGACACGAGCCTCACCGTGCTTGAGGGCCTGTTCCACGTCCAGGAGAAGCTGGACGCGTCGCTGTCGTTCCGCTACTGCTGCCGGGCCTCTATCTGCGGGTCCTGCGCCATGTACATCAACGGCCGCTACCGGCTCGCCTGCCAGACCAACGTCCTGCACCTGCACACCGACGAGGTGCACATCCAGCCGCTGCCGCACCTGCCGCTGGTCAAGGACCTGGTCTGCGACATGGACGACTTCTTCGCCAAGTACGAGTACGTACAGCCGTGGCTGCAGCGCAAGTCGCAGCCGCCGGCGAAGGAGATCCTGCAGTCGCCGGCCGACCGCCACAAGCTCAACATGCCCATCGATTGCATCCTCTGCGGCGCCTGCTACAGCAGCTGCCCGTCGGTCTGGACCGAGGACAACTACCTGGGCCCTGCCGCGCTGCTCAAGGCGTACCGCTTCGAGGTCGACTCGCGCGACGAGGCCCGCAAGGACCGCTTGCCGCGCTGGGACAACGAGCGCGGCGTCTACCGCTGCCACACGATCGCCAACTGCATCGAGGCCTGCCCCAAGGAGCTCAGCCCCACCGAGGGCATCCAGTGGCTCAAGATGGCCGCGGTGCGCAGGAGGTTGTTCGGCCGGGCGAAGTGAGCTGAAGCCGTCAGCGCAGGCCGTCGAGCGTGGCGATGAGCACGCCGGCCACGGTGACGGCGGCCGCGAGCGACAGCAGCAGCCCCGGCCGCTCGCGCAGGAAGGCGACGCCGAAGACGATGGAGAACACCGGCGTCGTCGCCATGATCAGCATCGTGAGCACCGGCCCGATGGCGACGATGCTGAGGTAGAAGAGCACGCTCACCGACGCCTCGAGCAGCCCCGCGAGCACGATGAGCCAGATGGCGCGGCGGCGCTCCTCGGGCGTGAGCGGGTGCGCCGTGAGCGGCGTGCGGCGCAGCAGCAGCACGCCGCCCAGCATGATCGCGCCCAGCACCTGGCTGAGCAGCATCATGCCGGCCGTGGCGCGGCCGTAGGCGGTCGCGGCCTGGTCGATGAAGACGGGGCCGAGGCCCCAGCCGGCGGCCGCGATGACGGCCAAGCCGATGAGACGGGCCTTGGCTGAGGCCGGCGCCCGGTCCGCGGCGTCTCCGGCGCCGGCCGCAGGCGCCATGACGGCGCCCGGCAGCACGTCTCCGTGCGCCGCGCCCGCGAGCGCGCCGGCGCCGGCGAGCTCCGCCTCGGCGCCGCCGCCCTCGTCCATCCAGCGCGAGATGAGCACGACGCCCGCCATGGCCACGGCCATGCCGGCGAGCGTCGCGCCGCCGAACGACGTGCCGACGATCAGCCAGGCGAACAGCGCCGTCCAGATCGGGTCGGTGCTGCAGATCGGCGCGACCACGGCCACGCGCTCGCCGCGCAGCGCGTAGTAGTAGGCGTTGAAGGCGATCAGCCAGGTGGCCACCGCGGAGAGCGCGATCCAGCCCGCCGCCTCCGCGTTGAGGCCGAACCCGTTGCTCCACAGGTCGAACGCCGTCAAGGGCACGGTGATGAGCAGCAGACCGGCGATGGCGGCGAGGCGGATGAAGAAGTTGACCGCCACCGGCGTCACCGAGGCGAGGATCGCCTTGTTGACCACGACGACCAGCGCCCACAGCGCGGTCATGCCGAAGGCGGCGGCGATCCAGATGGCGTACGTGCTCGTGACGACCCCCCCGAGGCTCGCCCCGCAGTCTACCGCACGGCAGGTATACTCCCCGGAGCGCATAGTCCCTGCGCGGCAGCGCAGAGTGGAGGACACATGAAGACCTCAATCGGCAAGACCAAGCTGGAGCTCACGAGCGGCGACATCACGCAGCTCGAGGTGGACGCCGTCGTGGTGCCCGCCGTCACCACGCTCTGGATGGACCACGGCGTGGCGGCGGCGGTCAAGCGCGCCGGCGGCGAGGCCGTCGAGAAGGAGGCCGTGCTGCAGGGGCCGGTCAAGGTCGGCGAAGCCGTCGTCACGACCGGCCACGACCTCAAGGCCCGCTGGGTCGTCCACGTGGCGCTCACCGAGGCCGGCCCCACCACAGACGCCGGCTCGATCTCCGCGGCGACGCGCGCCGCGCTGGCGGCGGCCGAGCACGCGCGCGCCCGCTCCGTGGCCATCCCGGCGTTCGGCACCGGGGCCTGCGCGTTCCCGCTCTATCAGTGCGCCAGCCTCATGGTCGCCGAGACGGTCACCTACCTCAAGGAGCACCCCCGCACGGCGCTCCGCCACGTGGTGCTCTGCGTCCACGACGACGCGACGAGGGCGGCGTTCAAGAACGCCCTGGCCGGCGCCAGCCGGCTCTAGCCGGCGCGGCGGCGCGGGCTCCGCCTATGATCACGGGCCTCCTGGTCGGGTCCACCGCCGGGACGGAGCAGGCGCTCGTCCTGCTGCTCATCATCGCCGCCGCCGTCGCGGTCGTGGCGCGGCGCGTCGGACTTCCGTACACCATCGGCCTCGTGCTCGTGGGGCTGGCGCTCGGCCTCGCCACGCACGTGGAGAGCGTGCGGCTCTCGTCGGACCTCGTCTTCTACGTCTTTCTGCCGGTCCTGCTGTTCGAGGCGGCCTTCAACCTCGAGGCCGCCTCGCTGCGTGAGCAGTGGCGGCGGATCGCCGCGTTCGCCGTCCCCGGCGTCCTTGTCGCCTTCGGGCTCACGGCGCTGGGCGTGCACTGGCTCGGCGGCCTCTCCTGGACGCTGGCGCTGCTGTTCGGCGCGCTCATCGCCGCCACCGACCCGGTGAGCGTCGTGTCGCTGTTCCATAAGCTGGGCGTGTCGGAGCGTCTCACGACGCTCGTCGACGCCGAGAGCCTGTACAACGACGGCGTGGCCGCGGTGCTGTTCGCCGTCGTCCTGGCCGTCGTCGTCGACGGGCACGCGTTCACCGCGGGGTGGGCCGCCGGCCTGTTCCTCTGGATGTCGGCCGGCGGCGTCGCCGTGGGTCTCGCGGTGGGCTACGGCGCCTCCCTCATCCACCGCCGCCTCGACGACCACCTCATCGAGATCACGCTCTCGACCATCGTCGCCTACGGCTCGTTCCTGCTCGCGCAGCGGCTGGGCATGTCGGGCGTCGTCGCCTGCGTCACCGCCGCCATCGTGCTCGGCAATCTCGGCCGCCGCCGCACCATGAACCCCGTGACGAGGGTGACCATGAGCACCGTGTGGGAGTACGCGGCGTTCGTCGCCAACTCGCTGATCTTCCTGCTCATCGGCCTGAGTATCCATCTCTCGCTGATCGCGGACCACGCGTGGCTCGTGGTCGTCGCGTTCGTGGTCGTCGTGGTGGCGCGCGCCGTCGTGGTCTACGGGTACGGGGTCGTCTCGCGGCTGTTCGGGGGCGGGCTGCCGCTCCGCTGGCAGCACGTGCTGGTGTGGGGCGGGCTGCGCGGCACCATCGCCCTGGCCCTCGTGCTCAGCGTGCCGGCGGCGGTCGGCGGCCGCGCGGTGCTCGAGGTGCTGACGTTCGGCGTCGTGCTGCTCTCGCTGCTGGTCCAGGGGCTCACCATGCCGCCGCTCACGCGGCGCCTGGGCCTCGCTTGCGAGGACCAGCTCGAGAGCCTGCGCCGGCGGGAGGTGCTGCTCGAGGGCTTCGTGCGCGCGCACGAGGAACTTGACCAGCTGCAACAGTCGGGCGCGCTGCCCCGCCCGCAGCGGGAGCACCTCGAGCACACCATCGACGAGGCGGAGACCACGCTGCTGGAGGGGCTGGCTCCGCTTGCCGACGAGCCGGCGGAGGGGGAGGAGGAGCGTCTCGCGGAGCGGCTCGGCGCCCTGCTCGCGCAGCGCCGCCAGATCGTGGCGCTGCGCCACGCCGGCGCGCTCGAGGGGCCGGCCGCCGCCGACCTGGTGGACGAGGTCGACCGCCGCATCGCCGTGCTCGGCGAGCGGCTCGCCTGCGAGCGCGAGCCGGACGCCGGCTGAGCGCGGCTGGGAGCGTCGAAGGTATCCTTCTGCCAACGCCGCCAAGGAGGACACATGACTGGGAGCCTCACCGACGTCGCCGGCCTCTCGGTCGGCCACTGGACTGACCCGCACGCCGCCACGGGCTGCACCGTGGTGCTCTGCGACGGGGAAGGGGCGGTGGCGGGGGTGGACGTGCGCGGGTCGGCTCCCGGCACGCGGGAGACCGACCTGCTCGACCCCGTCAACGCCGTGCAGCGCGTACACGCTGTGCTCATCGGCGGCGGAAGCGCGTTCGGCCTCGACGCCGCGGCCGGCGTGATGCGCTGGCTGGAGGCGCATGGCCGCGGGCTGGACGTCGGCCCGCTGCGCGTGCCGATCGTTCCCGCGGCCGTGCTCTTCGATCTGCTGGTCGGGCGGGCGGACGTGCGCCCCGGTCCGGTCGCCGGCGAGGCAGCATGTGAGGCCGCGTCCGCGGCGCCGGTAGAGCAGGGATCCGTCGGCGCCGGCACCGGCGCCACAGTCGGCAAGCTGCTCGGGTTCGAGCGCGCCACCAAGAGCGGCCTCGGCTCGGCGAGCCTGCGACTCGCCGGCGGCGTGACCGTCGGCGCACTCGTGGCGGTCAACGCCGCCGGCGACGTCGTCGACCCGGCGAGTGGCTCTGTCGTCGCCGGCCCGAGACTCCCCGGTGGCGGCTTCGCGCGTACCACCGAGTGGCTGCGCGAGCACCCGCCGGAGATCGTCCTCGGCGGCAGCACGACCCTTGCCGTGGTGGCCACGGACGCCGAGCTTTCCAAGGTCGAGGTCGCCAAGGTCGCGCGCATGGCGCACGACGGGCTCGCGCGCACCATCGACCCCGTGCATACCATGCTCGACGGCGACACCGTGTTCGCGCTCGCGACCGGTGCTTCCGGTGTGCGTGCCGACGTGTCGTCCGTCGGTGCTGCGGCCGCAACCGCGCTCGCCCGGGCCGTCCTCGCCGCCGTCCGTGAGGCGACGTCGCTGGCCGGCGTCCCCGCGGTGCGCGACCTGGAGCGCGGCGCCGTGCCCGCGCCGGGGGAGGCCGCTTCGTGAGCGGCGCCCCCGGAGGCGGCACGCTCCTCTACCTGTCCCGCGACGAGCTCGAGTCGCTGGGAGTCACCATGCTCGACGTCGTCGACGCCGTCGAGCGCGGCTGCGCAGCCAAGGGCAGGGGAGAGGTCGTCATGCCGCCCAAGCTCAGCCTGCACGGAGAGGGCGACGCCTACTCCCAGGTGATGGCGGCGGCGCTGCCCGGCTTCGGCGGCCTCGGCGCCAAGTGGGTCACGCTCTTCCCGCAGAACGTCGCCCGCGGCCTGCCGGTCACCAGCGGCCTCGTCGTGCTCAGCGACCCCGAGACCGGGCTGCCGTCCGCAGTCATGGACGCGGCCACGATCACCGCGTGGCGCACCGGCGCGAGCGTCGGCGTGGCCGCGCGCTATCTGGCCCTTCCGGATGCGACGCGCGCCGGGGTGGTCGGCTGCGGAGTGCAGGCGCGCGCGGCAGTGCGCGCGCTGGCGGCGGTGCTGCCCGACCTTCGCGAGGTGTCCTGCCACGACGCGGACGCCGAGCAGGCCGCCGGCTTCGGCGAGGACCTCGGCGCGGAGCTTCCGGGCATCATGTTCCGGTCGCGTGCCTCGGCCGGCGAGGTCGTCGAAGGGGCCGCTGTCGTCGTCACTGCGATCACCATGACCGCCGACGTCCGGCCGCCGCTCGAACGGGGACTCCTCGAACCCGGCGCTTTGGCGGTGGCCCTCGACTACGACGCCGCCTGGAGCCCTGCCGCGATGGCGGAGTGCGACCGGTTCTTCTGCGACGACTTCTCGACCGTCCGCGCGACGCAGGCGGCAGGCGTGCGTCTCGCCGGCATTCCCAGGGAGATCTGCGGGGACCTGGGCGACCTGGCCGTCGGCCGCGTCCCAAGCCGGACGGCTCCGGACGAGCGCCTGTTCTGTCTCAACCTGGGCATGGCACTCGAGGACGTCGTCACCGGCGAGCTGGCGCTGCGCCGCGCGCGGGAGCTCGGCGCCGGCCGCGAGTTGCCGCTCTAGCCTCCCCCGGCAGCCGCCGCTTCAGCCTGTCGCGACGAGCAACACCACGAATCCGAGGTACAGCGCGATGATGAGCACGCCCGCCCATCGGCCAAGACCTCGGCTCAGCCAGGCGAGACCCAGCGTCACGAGGGTGAGACCTGCGTAGGCGGCGGTGATGAGTGCGGCGTCGCTCGTGAGGGATACTCCGGCTGCGATCACGGCCGGGATCATGAGCCCGATGAGAACGTTGACCGTGTTGCTGTTGAGCGCGACGCTGAATGCCGCGGGCCCCCTGCCTCGCCGCGCCAGGTACACGGCCGCCACGGCGTTCGGCAGGCTGGTGATGGCCGCCAGGACGACGCCGCCCGTGACGATCTCAGGCACGCCGTGACGGGAGCCGAGCGACGAGGCGGCGCCTTCCATGAGGGCGCTCGCCGCCACGACCGCGGGAATGGTCACCGCGGCCACGACTCCGTCGCGCCACGTCCCCTTGCTCGGCATGATCGCCGTGAGGAGCTCGATCTCCTCGTCGGCCACGGCGCCGGCAAGCCATGTTCGCCAGGTTTCGGGCAGCGGCACCCGCGGCCGCCGCTCGGGGGGGAGGGCTGAGAGGACGACGTAGGGGATCAGGATCGCGACCATCAGCGCCGTGCACACGGCCGGGCCGGCCACGCCGGCGATCGTCACCACGGCGAGCGCGGCGATCGCCAGCGCCACGGCCCCCTCGAAGAGCACGACCCGCCGGTGCAGCGCGATCCGGCCGGCGACGACTGCGCCAAGTCCCAGAAGCGCGGCGAGATTGAAGGCGTTGGAGCCGAGGACGACGCCGGCCCCAAGGCTCGCGTCACCGCGAACGTAGGCAGTGACCGCCGAGCTCACCTCCGGAGAGTCGGCGGCGAGCGCCACCATGAGTCCGAGCGTCGCCTCCGGCAGGCCGAACCTGGCTCCGACGCGCTCGAGGGCGGTGACGAGGGCCGCGCTGGCGGCCAGAGCAACGACCGCGCCGACGGCGAGGATCAGCCAGTCCACGAGCCCCCCTTCCGCTCATGGCACCCATGAAAAAGGGGCGCCGTGGTTGGGATGTATCGGCGCCCTTGGGCAGCGGGACGCCGGTGCCGACCAGACTTCCCGGCGCTCCCAAAGCATCGCGAGTATATCGCCCCGAAGGGGGTGGCGGCAGGCGGGATCAGGCGAAGCGGCGCGCGACGCCGTCAGGCGCCCGGGCCGGCGCCGAGCGCGAAGCGCCGCCTCTCGTGCAGCGCGCCGCTCGGCGTCTCCTCGACGAGGAGGACCTCGGCGGCACGGGCCGCCAGCGGCAACTGCGGCGCGAGGCCGGCTTCGATCGCCGTCCGGTCGGCGGCGGACGGATCGAGAGCGACCACGACGTGTGGCGCGATGTCGTCAAAGGCGCCGCCGTAGGGCGGGCACTCCGGCCACTCGTCCCAGAGCAGCCGCGTGAGCGCGGCGAACGGCTCCGCCGGCTCCGGCACGAGCACGGCCGCGTCCGCCAGGGTCGCCACACGCGTGAGGCCGAACGGGAAGGACGCGGCGCCGGCGAGCAACTCCTCCAGGCGCCGCTCGACGGCCGCGTCCAGCACGTCCACCGGCAGGAACGGCCAGAGCGCCGTCACGTGCGGCGGCAGGGAGCGGCCGGCGGCCGGCAACAGGCGGAGCCACGGGGCGACGAGCTCTCGCGCAGCATCCACCGGCACGACGAGCCCGGTCGACGGCGGCCGGCTCATGCGATCGCCTCGCCGGGGCTGCCGCCGGTCATGCCGAGTCCCCTGCGAGTTCGGGGTGCCGGTCGCGCAGTGCGCGCAGCAGCCCGAAGCACCCCGTGAGCATCATGTCGCCGTGCGGCGCCGCGAACTCGGCCGGCAGCCCACTGCCGGCGAGCAGCTCGCGGCGCGGTCCGGTCACGATGAGGGGGAGCGTCTGCACCGCGTCGCCGGGGTCGCCGGGCGCGAGCACGGCGCCGTGACCGTGGTCGTCCCGGACCTCCTCGCTCCGCAGGTCGTCTGCCAGCCAGCGACGCAGGCGCAGCTCCAGGCCGGGGCCGTCGAGGCACGAGGTGTGGTGCTCGAACACGCCGGCCACCCGCCCCTCGCGCGCGAGGAGGCACACGGTGTGGCCGTTCCCGACGTTGACGAGCACGGCGTCGGCGATCCCGTCCGGCAGCGCCCCGTAGAGCGCCGCGGGGCCGGTGTCCGCGACCAGCGCCGGCGCGTCGCCGGCGAGCCCCGCCGCCGCGTCGGCCGCGGCCCTCAAGCGCGTGAGCACGGGCGGGACGGCGCCGGTGCCGTAGAAGAGGTCGCCGATGAGCCGGCGCTCGGCCACCGCCCGCTCCCAGAGCGAGAAGCGCAGCACGCGGTTGGAGCTGCCAGGCGCGTAGCCGTGGTCCTGCACGGCGACGGCCACCGCGGCGAAGGCAGGGTCCACGCCGAGCAGATGCAGGGCCTGCGTGAGCGCCGCCGCGTCCAGGTCGCCGGAGGCGACCTCGGCGCCGGCGCCGGCAGGCAGGCGCCGCAGCACTTCGTCCGCGGCGCCCTCGCCCACCACGCGCGCGCCCAGCGCGCGCACCTTGTCGAGGTCGTCGGCGAAGCTGGCGGCGGCCGACTCGGTGGCCACGAACGCGTGGCCGGCGGCGAGGTGCGCCTTCATCGCCATCGTCACGGCGCCGCCGCCCATGACCGGCCCGCGGAACACCACGGTCTGGCCGCGGGCCGTCGCGGCGGCGATGCGCGCCCCGGCGACCTGCGTCGCCGACGGCACCACGAGCTTGACCGCGTTCTCGAGCGGCTGGCCCGGGCGGGTGAGGAGGATGTCGCTCGTGCCGGCGCCGACGTCGACGGCGAGCACGCCGGCCGGCCCCGCCCGTGGAGTGACGCCGGCGGGCGGTGCGGAGGAGGTCATCGCGACGGAGAGGGCTGCGGCGCGGCCGGCGCCGGCCTCAGCCCGTCCGCCCCGTCGGGACGTGGCTGAAGCGGAGCTTCCAGACGTTCGTCATGGCCTCGACCACGATGTCGTTGCTCATCTTGCTCTCGCCCACCTTGCGGTCGACGAAGATGATGGGCAGCTCGACGACCTTGAACCCAAGCTTGTAGACGCGGTACGTCATCTCGATCTGGAAGCCGTAGCCCTTGGTGTCCACCGTGTCGAGGTCGATGGTCTCGAGGACCTCGCGGCGGAAGCACTTGAACCCGCCGGTGAGGTCGTGCAGCGGCAGGCCGAGGATGGTCTGCGCGTAGAGGCAGCCGCCGCGGCTGATGATCTTGCGGGAGAGCCCCCAGTTCTCGACGCCTCCGCCCTTGACGTAGCGCGAGCCGAGGACCAGGTCGGCGCCCTGGTCGATGAGACGCAGGAAGTGAGGGAGGTAGCTGGCGTCGTGGCTGAGGTCGGCGTCCATCTCGAAGATGCGCTCGCCGCCCATGGCGAGGGCCTCACGGAAGCCGGCGACGTACGCCTTGCCGAGACCCTCCTTGCCGGCGCGGTGCATCACCGAGACGTCGGGGACCTCGCGGGCCAGCTCGTCGGCGAGGTCGCCGGTGCCGTCCGGCGAGTTGTCGTCGACGATGAGCGTGTG
>Ga0302299_10003154_pt1 | contig 10056 bp, 12 predicted proteins | sample III_Fen_N3_4_FD_198795 | JGI IMG/M metagenome (GOLD analysis project Ga0302299, IMG submission 198795) | Peat permafrost microbial communities from Stordalen Mire near Abisko, Sweden - III_Fen_N3_4 | ecosystem: Environmental > Terrestrial > Soil > Wetlands > Permafrost | place: Sweden: Abisko...
GCGGTCCGGTGGGGAAGCCGACACCGCCACGAGCCGTCCGAAGGCAGGACTCTCATGGCGACCAACGATCGGCCTCTGTCGGAGGTCCGGTTCCTGACCGTGGCCGAAGTGGCCTCGGTCATGCGCGTGTCGAAGATGACCGTGTACCGGCTCGTGCACAACGGCGACCTGCCGGCGGTGCGCGTGGGCCGCAGCTTCCGCGTGCCCGAGCAGGCCGTCCACGACTACCTGCGGGACTCCTTCGTCGAGACCGCCTGACCGGGCACCTCCGCACTGCGGGTAGGGTGAGCCCCTGATCGCGGACGGACTCGTGCCGGACGCCACCACCAGCGGTGCCGCCAGGCGCCGCGTCCGGACGAGGCAAGCGAGGTCGCCCCATGGGCTCCGTCATCAAGAAGCGTCGTAAGCGCATGGCGAAGAAGAAGCACCGCAAGCTGCTCAAGAAGACGCGCGTTCAGCGTCGTAACAAGAAGTAGGCGGCTCACGGAGCTTCAGCGCGTGCGCTGTCGCAGTCGTTCGGACGGGCGAGGACCTTCGGGTCCCCGCCCGTCCGCGTTCCCCGGTGGGGCATGATCGGGGGAGGACCACTCGAGGTGCCTGGAGGTGCTGTGACCCGTGTCGTGCTCGTGACTGGCGTGTCCCGTCACCTCGGCAGCCGGATGGCGCAGATCCTGTCGCACGACCCGGCGATCGACCGCGTCGTCGGCGTCGACATCGTGCCGCCGCGCGAGGACATCGGCGGCGCCGAGTTCGTCCGCGCCGACATCCGCAACCCGATCATCGGCAAGGTCATCGCCGCCGCCGGCGTCGACACCGTGGTCCACATGGGTGTGCTGTCGACGCCCGTGCAGGCGGGCGGACGCGTGTCGATGAAGGAGATCAACGTCATCGGCACGATGCAGCTGCTCGCGGCCTGCCAGAAGGCCGACGGCATCTCGCGGCTGATCGTGAAGTCCACGTCGTCGATCTACGGCGCTGGCCCGAAGGACCCGGCGATGTTCACCGAGGACACCGAGCCGCGCAGCCAGCCGCGCTCGGGCTGGGCCAAGGACTCCGTCGAGGTCGAGTCCTACGTGCGCGGCTTCGCGCGGCGTCGACCCGACGTCGCCGTCACCACCTTCCGTTTCGCCAACTTCGTCGGCCCCAAGGTCGATACGCCGATGGCCGCGTACTTCGGCCTCCCGGTCGTGCCCACGGTCCTCGGGCACGACGCGCGGCTGCAGTTCGTCCACGAGGACGACGGCCTCGAGGCGATCCGCCTCGCCGCCGTCGGCGACCACCCCGGGACCTACAACGTGGCCGGCGACGGGATCCTCATGCTGTCGCAGGCGCTCCGCCTCGCCGGCAAGGCGATCCTGCCGGTGCCGACCCCGGCCGTCGGGCTCGTCGGCGGCTGGTTCCGCCGGGCCGGCCTCGCCGACTTCTCGCCCGAGCAGATCAAGTTCCTCACCTACGGCCGCGGCCTCGACACGACGCGGCTGCGCGACAAGTTCGGGTTCGTGCCGTCGTACACGACGCGCGACGCGTTCGTGGAGTTCGTGCACGAGCGCGGTCTCGACTCCGCCCTGCCCAAGCACCGCGCCGAGTCCTTCGAGCGGGGCCTGGCCCACGCGCTCGGGTCCTCGACCGTGTCCGAGGCGCGGCTCGCCGCACGACTGCGGAAGGAGGCACCCGGCCGTGCCTGACGCCACCGTCATCCCGATCGGCGGCGAGGACGGCGGCCGCAAGGCCGCCAGCCGCGCCGCGCGCGAGGCCGGCGCCACCGGTCCCCGCCCGCGCAAGCGTGCCGTGACCCCGCCGCCGGCGCCGGTCCCCGAGCCGTCGTACGTGCCGGACGAGCCGCTCGACCACGACGTCGACGGCGCCCCGGGGCGCATGGACGCGACTCTCGCGGAGTGGCTCGACTTCCTGCGTCGGCGTATCACGGGGGAGTACGAGATCGACGAGTTCGGCTTCGACGCCGAGCTCACCGACCGCGTGTTCATGGCCCCGCTGCGCCCGATGTACGACCACTGGTTCCGCACCGAGACGCGCGGCATCACCAACGTGCCGTCCGAGGGCGGCGCGCTCGTCGTCGCCAACCACTCGGGGACGATCGCGCTCGACGCCGTGATGACGCAGCTCGCGCTGCACGACCACCACCCCGCGCACCGCAACCTGCGCATGCTCGGCGCGGACCTCGTGTTCCAGACACCGTTCATGGGCGAGGTCGCGCGCAAGTCCGGCCACACCCTCGCGACGAACCCCGACGCCGAGCGGCTGCTGTCGACCGGCGAGGTCGTCGGCGTGTGGCCCGAGGGCTTCAAGGGCATCGGCAAGCCCTACTCCGAGCGCTACAAGCTGCAGCGCTTCGGCCGCGGCGGCTTCGTCGCCACCGCGCTGCGCACGAGGACGCCGATCGTGCCGTGCGCGATCGTCGGCGCCGAGGAGATCTACCCGATCATCGGCAACGCGAAGACCGTCGCGCGGCTGTTCAACCTGCCCTACTTCCCGATCACGCCGACGTTCCCGCTGCTCGGCCCGCTCGGCCTCGTGCCTCTGCCGAGCAAGTGGATCATCGAGTTCTGCGAGCCGATCCGCACCGACCAGTTCCCCGACGGCGCTGCCGACGACCCGATGCTCGTCTTCAACATCACCGACCAGGTGCGCGAGACGATCCAGCAGACGCTCTACCGCCTGCTCGTCTCGCGCCGCTCCGTCTTCCGCTGACCGGGCCGGCCGTTCCCGTGACCGTGCGTCCGCGCATCTCGGTCTACATCGCGCACTCCGTCGACGGCTACATCGCCGACGCCGACGGCTCCCTCGACTGGCTCTTCATCGCCGCGGGCACCGAGGACTACGGCCACGCCGAGTTCATGGCCGGTGTCGACGGCCTCGCGATGGGGCGTGGCACCTGGGACTTCATCGCCGAGGAGCCCGACCTCCCGTTCGAGGGTCGCCCGGTCTACGTCTTCACGAACCGCGAGGCCACGCCGCGCGACGGCGTCACCTTCTGGTCGCGCACCCCGCAGGAGGCCGTTGCCGAGTGGCAGGCGGTGGGACTCACCCACGTCTACGTCGACGGCGGGCGCCTCATCAGCCAGTTCCTGCAGGCCGGATATGTCGACGAGCTCACCCTCACCGTCGTGCCGGTCCTGCTCGGCGCGGGGTCGCGGCTGTTCCACGAGATCGACGCGCAGACGGCACTGCGTCTGGTCTCGGCGACGCCGTACCCGACCGGCCTCGTCATGCTCCGCTACGAGCGGAAATAGCCACTCGACCTCGTCTCACGACGCGGCAGGATGAGCCGCATGCCGCTGCCCGCTCCGACCCTCGGCACCGCACGGCTGAGGCTGCGTCCGTTCGCCGCCGACGATGCGAACGCGCTGTTCGCCCTGCAGAGCAACGCCTACGTGCTGCGCTACTGGGACTCCTCGCCCTGGACCGACCGTGCTCGGGCGGACACCTTCCTCGAGGACTGCCGGCAGATGGCGGAGGACGGCACCGGGGCTCGGCTCGTCATCGAGAAGGCGTCCGACGGCGCGTTCTGCGGCTGGTGCAGCGTCGCCCGGTGGAACCCCGTCTTCCGCAGCGCGTCGGTCGGCTACATCCTCGCCGACTCTGCCTGGGGCAACGGCTACGCGACCGAGGCCGTTCGCGCGATGCTCGGGTGGGCGTTCGACACTCTCGACCTGAACCGGGTCGCGGCCGAGGTCGACACGCGCAACCCCGCCTCCGCGCACGTGCTGGAGAAGCTCGGGTTCCTGCGTGAGGGGACGGTGCGGGAGGACTGCATCGTCGACGGCGTCGTCTCGGACACCTGGATCTACGGACTGCTCCGGCGCGACTGGTCGCACTCGGCGACGCAGTCCTGACGTCGCGCGGACGAGGCTCAGCGCGGGCGGTGCTTGGCGGCGCCGATGCCGAGCCCGATGCCGATGCCGAGGCCCGCGGCACCGGCGACGGCTGCGGGCACGTAGTAGCGCGTGTTCATCCGGGCACGGCGGTAGTCGTGGATCTCCCAGCCGACCGCGCGCGCGTGCTTGCGCAGCGCGCCGTCCGGGTTGACCGCCACCGCGCGTCCGACGACCGACAGCATCGGTACGTCGTTCGCCGAGTCCGAGTACGCGGTGCAGCGCACCAGGTCGAGGCCCTCGCGCTCCGCGAGCGCGCGCACCGCCTCGGCCTTGGCCTTGCCGTGCAGGGGGGCGCCGACGAGCCGTCCGGTGTAGACGCCGTCCTCGATCTCGCTGACCGTGCCGAGGGCACCGGTGAGGCCGAGGCGCTGCGCGATGATCGACGCGAGCTCGACCGGCGTCGCGGTGACGAGCCACACCCGCTGTCCGCGGTCGAGATGACCCTGCGCGAGCGCGAGGGTGCCTGGCCAGAGCTTGCGGGTCATGAGCTCGTCGAAGATCTCCTCGCCGAGGCTCACGACCTCGTCGACCCGCTTGCCCTTGACGAACGCGAGACCGGCCTCGGTGGCCGACGCCATGTCCTCGAGGTCCTCGGAGCCGTTGATGACGAACTTGGCCTGCTTGAAGGCGAAGTCGCCGACCTCGCGCATGGTGAAGAACTTGCGGCTCGCGAGGCCGCGGGCGAGGTGGAAGATGCTCGCCCCGCGCATCACCGTGTTGTCGACGTCGAAGAACGCCGCACCGGTGAGGTCGGGCTCGACGAGGGCCTTCGGGGCGACGTCCGCGGCCGCGGCCGAGGCCTCGCCCGCGACCTGGGAGGCGCGGAGCAGATCAGTCCTGGGAGACGCGGCCATGGACCGGAGCCTACCGAGCGCGGTGGGCCCCCGGCCTGTGCCACGATCGGTTCGTGACGGACCTCCGGGCGCCCAACCTCGCCGACCTGCTGCACGCGACCGCGTCTGCGCGGCCGGACGACGTGGCGTTCGTCGACGCGGGCACGGGCTACGAGACCACGTGGGCCGCCCTCGACGCGTCGGTCGACGCGATGGCCGCCGGCTTCATCCGCCACGGCCTCGAGCGCGGCGACCGGATCGCGCTCATGATGGGCAACCGGATCGAGTTCGTCGCGGTCTACTTCGCGGCGCTGCGGGGCGGCATGGTCGCCCTCCCGCTCAACACGGCCTACACCGCCCACGAGGTGGCCGACCTGATCACCCGCTCGGGCGCACGCCTGCTCGTGTCGGACGAGGCGAGCGAGGGCGTGGCCGCGTCGGCTGTGGCCGAGTCGCCCACCGACCTGGTCGTCGTCGGCGACCCCGACTACCTCGCGATCGAGCGCGCGGGCCATCGTGCCGACGCGCCGCGGATCGACGCCGAGGAGTTCGACCCCGAGTCGATCGCGGTCCTGCTGTTCACCTCGGGCACGAGCGGCCCGGCGCGCGGCGCGATGCTGAGCCACCGAGCGCTGCTCGCCAACATCCACCAGCTCCAGCAGGTCGACCCGGCGCCGATGCAGCCCGACGACGTCGTGCTCGTCGTCCTGCCGCTCTTCCACGTCTACGCCCTCAACGCGGTTCTCGGGATGGCCGTCGCGACGGGCGCGAAGTCCGTCCTGCTGCCGAAGTTCTCGCCGCTCGGCACGCTCGACGTGGTGGCGACGTACGACGTCACCAACATCCCGGCCGCCCCGCCGGTCTTCGTCGCGTGGGCCGGCGTGCCGGACCTCGACCACCGCCTCGCCGGCGTACGCACGCTGATCTCGGGCGCCGCGCCGCTGTCGCCGTCGGTGTTCCAGGTGTTCGTCGACTTCGCGGGGCAGCCGGTGTGGGAGGGCTACGGCCTCACCGAGGCCTCGCCCGTGGTGTCGTCGACCATGGTCGGCCGTCGCCCGAAGGCCGGCAGCGTCGGCGCCCCCTTGCCCGGCGTCGAGATCCGGCTCGTCGACGAGGACGGCCAGACCGCCGACGAGGACGACCCGGGCGAGGTCTGGGTCCGCGGCGCCAACCTGTTCTCCGGCTACTGGCCCGACGGCGCTGGCGGCCCCGACGCAGACGGCTGGTACGCCACGGGCGACGTCGCCTACGTCGACGACGAGGGCGACCTGCACCTCGTCGACCGGCGTCGCGACCTCATCCTCGTCTCGGGCTTCAACGTCTACCCGTTCGAGATCGAGACCGTCATCTCCTCGCACCCCGACGTCGCCGAGGTCGCCGTGATCGGCGTCCCGCACGAGCACACCGGGGAGTCGGTCAAGGCGTTCGTCACGCCGATGCCGGGCCGCACGGTCTCGCGCGAGCAGATCGCGGCGCTGTGCGAGGCGCGGCTGGCCCGGTTCAAGTGCCCGACGGTCATCGAGATCGTCGACTCCCTGCCGCACTCCTCGACCGGCAAGATCGCCCGCGCCCGCCTGCGCGACGGCACCGCGTGAGCGACCCCCCGGTCGACGCCCCGCGCATCACGCTCGTGGGGAAGCCGGACTGCCACCTGTGCGAGGACGCCCGCGCGGTGGTCGCCGCCGTGTGCGCCGAGACCGGCGACTCCTTCGTCGAGCTGTCGATCCTCGACGACCCCGAGCTCGCGGACCTCTACTGGGAGCAGATCCCGGTCACCCTCGTCGACGGCACCCAGCACGACTTCTGGCGCGTCGACCCGGTCCGTCTGAGGGCCGCTCTGAGCGCCCCGCGCCCCTAGCAGTTGGCGTCCCGGCGTCCCCAGGCTACGTTTGCGTAACCTGGAGTAAGGGGACCCTAATGACGCTGCTCGACGACCGTCCGTCGGCGGATCTCGTACGCGCGCTCGACCCGGTCGTGGCGACCGAGATCGGGCGGCACCTCACGACGGCCAAGGAGTGGTTCCCGCACGAGTTCGTGCCGTGGGCCGAGGGCACGAACTACGACGGGATCTACGCCGGCGAGGCCTGGGACCCGTCGCAGTCGCCGGTCGACGGCGTCGCGCGCACGGCCCTCGTGGTCAACCTGCTCACGGAGGACAACCTGCCGAGCTACCACCGCGCGCTCACCGACACCGTCGGCCGCGACAGCGCGTGGGGCGAGTGGGTGCACCGCTGGACCGCGGAGGAGGGCCGCCACGCGATCGCGATGCGCGACTTCCTGCTGGTCACCCGGTCCGTTGACCCGGTGGCGCTCGAGCGCGAGCGGATGGACCACATGAGCCGCGGGTTCGAGGGCTACGCCGAGGGCCACGTGCTCACCACGATGGCCTACGTCTCGTTCCAGGAGCTCGCCACCCGGATCTCCCACCGCAACACCGGCAGGCACACCGAGGACCCCGGGCTCGACCGCCTCCTGCAGCGCATCGCGGCCGACGAGAACCTGCACATGCTCTTCTACCGCAACGTCATGGCCGCGGCGTTCGAGATCGACCCGGACGCCTCGATGCAGGCCGTGCTCGACACGGTGGAGAACTTCGCGATGCCGGGCAACGAGGTCGAGGGATTCACCCGGCGCTCGCTGACCATCGCGCTCGCGGGCATCTACGACCTGCGGATCCACCACGACGAGGTCCTCGCGCCCGTGCTGCGCGCGTGGGACGTCTGGGACCGCGCCGACCTCGGCGACCAGGGCGAGGCGGCGCGCGAGCGGCTGGCCGCGTTCATGGCCGACCTCGACGCGACGGCGTCGCGCTTCGAGGACAAGCGCGCCGCGCGGGCGGCCCGTGCCGAGGCCGCGTCGGGCTGAGCCGACGGCGTACCCCCAGGGGGTTCCCCCGGAACGGGCCCCCCGGTGTGGGACATCTCTCCTTCCGACACCGGGGGTCCGAGGAAGTGACGAGCGTCACGTCCCGGGCCGTCCGCTATGTGAAACGGACGTCCGTCGCGACTTTGTGCGTTCGTTCACAACTACCTACCCTGACGGGGCCGAGCACCCGATCCACGCGGTGCGGCGCGCCAGGGAAGCCGAGGTGAGGTCGTGCCGCTGTCACGGACAACCGCGGACCCCCGGCGCGGGATCCCCGAGGCCACCGTCGCCCGCCTGCCGGTCTACCACCGCGTGCTCGCCCACCTCGCCGAGCGCGGCGTCGCGACCGTGTCGAGCGAGGAGCTCGCCGCCGCGAGCGGCGTCACGAGCGCGAAGCTGCGCAAGGACCTGTCCCACCTCGGGTCCTACGGCACCCGCGGGGTCGGCTACGACACCGAGTACCTCATCTACCAGATCGCCCGCGAGCTCGGCCTGAGCCAGGACTGGCGCGTGGTGATCATCGGCGTCGGCAACCTCGGCCACGCGCTCGCCAACTACGGCGGCTTCGCCTCCCGCGGCTTCCGCGTCGTCGGGCTCGTCGACTCCGATCCCACGCGAGTCGGCGAGAAGATCCCCGCCGGCCGCGACGGCGAGACCATCGAGGTCAGCGCGCTCGCCGAGCTCGAGAACGTCGTGCTCGACGGCGCGGCCAGCATCGGCGTCATCGCCACCCCGGCGTCGGCCGCCCAGGCGGTCTGCGACCGCCTCGTCGCCGTCGGCGTCACGAGCATCCTCAACTTCGCGCCCGCGGTGCTCTCGACGCCCGAGGGCGTCGACGTCCGCAAGGTCGACCTCGCGACCGAGCTGCAGATCCTCGCGTTCCACGAGCAGCGCAAGCACCCGGAGGTGCGGGCATGACGCTCCTCGTCGTGGGCATCAGCCACCGCTCCGCGCCCGTGTCGCTGCTCGACCGTCTCGCCCTCGTCGGCGACGCCGCCGAGAAGCTGCAGGTCGACCTGCTGGCCTCGCCGCACGTCGCCGAGTCGCTCGTCCTCTCCACCTGCAACCGCGTCGAGGTCTACGCCGAGGTCAGCAGGTTCCACGGCGGGGTCGTCGACGTCACCGAGCGGCTCTCCAAGGCCACCGGCGTGCCGAAGGACGAGCTCACCCCGCACCTCTACGTGCGCTACGAGGACCGTGCGGTCCAGCACATGTTCGAAGTGACCTCCGGGCTCGACTCGATGGTCGTCGGCGAGCAGCAGATCATCGGGCAGGTGCGCGGCGCGCTGCGCTCGGCGCAGGACACCGCGACGGCGGGTCGCAGCATCAACGACCTCGCCCAGGCCGCACTGCGCGTGGGCAAGCGGGTGCACCAGGACACCGGCATCGACCGCGCGGGCGCGTCCGTCGTCAGCGTCGCGCTGCACCTCGCGGCCGCCGACTTCGGCGGCACGCTCGACGGCCGCCGGGCGCTCGTGGTCGGAGCGGGCGCGATGAGCTCGCTCGCGGCCACGCAGCTGCAGCGCTCGGGTGTCACCGACATCGTCATCGCCAACCGCACGTTCGCGAGCGGGGAGCGCCTCGCCGATCAGGTCGGCGGTCGCGCGATCGAGCTCGCGACCATCCACGACGTGCTTCCCGACGTCGACATCCTGGTGTCCTGCACGGGATCCACGGGCCTCGTCCTCACCCACGACGACGTCGTCGCGGCGCGCTCGGGTGCCGGCACCGAGCTCCCGCTCGTGGTCGTCGACCTCGCGCTGCCGCACGACACGGCCGAGTCGATCGCCCACCTCGACGGCGTACGCCGGATCGACCTCGCGGCGCTCGCCGAGGTGCCGGAGGCGAGCGCTCCCGAGCACGACGTCGAGCTCGCCCGAGCGATCGTGGCCGACGAGGTGCGCGCGCACCTCGCCGCCATGGCCGCGCTGCGCGTCGAGCCGATCGTCGTCTCCCTGCGCGCCCGCGCCGACCAGGTGGTCGAGGCCGAGCTGCAGCGTCTCCGCCTGCGCCTGCCGGAGCTCGACGACACCGCCGCGACCGAGCTCGCCCGCTCGCTGCGCCGCGCGGTGTCCACCCTGATGCACACGCCGACCGTGCGGATGAAGGAGCTCGCCGCCGACCCGGACGGCGCCCGCTACGCCACCGCGCTGCACCGGCTCTTCGACCTCGACCCCGAGGCGGTCGCCGCGCTCACGGCGGCCGACGAGTCCGCACCGGTGGGCCTGCCCGCAGACGTGACGGCCTCGGACCCGTCGTACGACGACCTCCTGGGGGGACTGTCATGACGATCCGCCTCGCGACGCGGGCGAGCCTGCTCGCGCGCACGCAGTCCGGTCACGTGGCGGACGCGCTGCGCGAGCTGTCCGGCCAGGACGTCGAGATCGTGCACGTGAAGAGCCACGGCGACGCCGACCAGAGCACGCCGCTCGCGTCCTTCGGCGGCGTCGGCGTGTTCGTCG
>Ga0302299_10003155_pt1 | contig 10055 bp, 9 predicted proteins | sample III_Fen_N3_4_FD_198795 | JGI IMG/M metagenome (GOLD analysis project Ga0302299, IMG submission 198795) | Peat permafrost microbial communities from Stordalen Mire near Abisko, Sweden - III_Fen_N3_4 | ecosystem: Environmental > Terrestrial > Soil > Wetlands > Permafrost | place: Sweden: Abisko...
GGCCTCGGCCTGGCTGATCGACGCGGGCAGGATCGAGACATCGGTCATGACGGGGTTTCTCCGGCTCGTGGTCGGCGCGTCAGTGGGAGGAGATGCGCTCGGCGAGGCTCTTGCCGCTCGGCGGCACACCGCTTCTGGCGATCTTGTCGTCGAGCCGGCCGACCGCCCACTGCGTGTACCGGACGCCCAGGAAGCGGAACGGCTCGGGCTCCCAGTTGCGAGAGACGTGGTTGGCCACCGGCAGCTCGGTCAGCGGCGTGCTGCGGCCGAGGATCAGGTCGGTGAGCACCCGCCCGCCGAGGTTCGTGGTGGACACGCCGTGGCCGATGTACCCGCGCGAGGTCGCGATGCCCGTCGACGGGTCGAACGCCATGGTCGGGTGCCAGTCGCGCGGCATCCCGAGCGGGCCGCCCCAGGCGTGCGTGAACGCGACGTCCCGCAGCGACGGGAACCACGCGCGGACGAAGCCGCGCAGGCGCTCGTGCGTGGGACCGTGCTGGTCGTACGCGAGCTTGATGGGCGAGCCCCAGCGGTACGGGGCACCGCGCCCGCCGAACAGGATCCGACCGTCCTCGGTGCGCGACAGGTAGTCGATGGAGAGGCGGGTCGAGGCCAGCACCTCGCGTCCCAGCCAGCCGATCTCCGCCCACGCCTCGTCGCTGACGGGCTCGGTCAGCACAATCAGCGACCACAGCGGGACGAGCTGGCGATGGAGCGGCTTGAGCTCCGAGAGGTACGCCTCGCCGGCGAGCACGATGACGGGCGCGCGGACGACGCCCCGCGGCGTGACGAGGCTCGCCTTGCCCGACGGGTCGCGCGGCGCGAAGTCGGTGACCGCGGTTTGCTCGACGATCCGCACGCCCTCGCGCTCGAGCAGGCGCGCCAACCCACGCGTCAGGCGCCCCGGGTGGACGACCGCCGCGTCCTCGGACACGAGCGCCTTGGTGGCGCCGGCGATCCAGACCCGCGACTTGAGCTCGTTGCCGCCGATTAGCCGGTACCGCTCGCCAAAGCCGAACTGCCGGTACTCCTCGAGCGATCCCTCGAGCGACGGCTCGCCCTGCCGACCGCGCGAGACGATGATCTCGCCGCCCTTGTGGAAGCCCGCGTCGATGCCCTCGGCGGCCGTCGCCCGGCCCACCTCGTCGACCGCGTCGTACGTCGCCTGCTGCATCCGGCGGGCCGCGTCCTCGCCGTGGAGCTTGGCGAGCCGGCTCATCGAGATGTTGAGGTCCGGCGCGCACCAGGCGCCGTTGCGCCCCGAGGCGCCGAAGCCCGCGATGTCGCGCTCGACCACGATGATCCGCAGTGACGGATCCGCGCGATGGAGGTAATACGCCGTCCACAGGCCGGTCATGCCGGCTCCCAAGATCGCGACGTCCGCCTCGGCGTCGCCGTCGAGCGGCGGACGCGGCGTCAGGTCGTCGTTGGCGGTCTCGAGCCAGTAGGAGACGGTGCGGTAGTGAGTCACGGGTCGAATCTACGCCCCACGGCCAGCAAATCGCGCCGCCGTTTCGGCGGTGGCAACGACGGTCAGTGCGCCGTCCCGCATTTGGCCGCCTGATGGCCCTGCCATCGCTCGGTCGGGCGCCCGGGCGACGCGTCGGGAGAACCGTCGCCGTCGCGGTGCGCCCTGGGGCGTGTGGTCCACCGGCTTGCCCATTCGTCGGGCCGCCGGTCCGCACGGCCACGCGACGGCCCACGGCGGTCCGTCTAGGGCAGCGTCACGAATCCCGCGGTGCGGAAATCGGCGTCGAGCGCGATCGCGCGATCGATCCCCTCGCGGCGCATGAACGCGAAGCTGGTGCGGTCAACCATCGAGACTGACGAGGCGATGGCGTCCCTGAAGTCCGCCACCGAGGCCGCGTGCAGCTCGGCGTCGACCATCGAGATGGTGATCCCTGGGAGCACGCGGTCGATGATGTCGGCCGCAACCGAAGCCCCGAAGCGCCGTCGCGCGACGGCCAGGGTCTCCACCACGATGTACGCGTGTGTTCGGAGCTCCTCGGTCCGACCAAGCGCGAACGCATCGACCATGCCCGCGTGGTCGGGATCGTCGCGGTCGACGAGGGCGAGGATGCCGCTCGTGTCGACGAACAGGGTCACCAGCGGTCCCCGGCCAGGACCTCGTCATGCTGGCGCGCGACGGAGCCCGTCCCCGACGCCGCCGAGCCGGCCGCGGCCAGCAGCGTGTCGACGCGCTCACGCCGTCGTGTCTCGTCATCGGGCACCACGCGATCCACCGCGTCGCGGATGACTGCTGCCAGCGACACGTGCCGTCTGCGAGCCTCGCTTCGGAGGCGTCGCATCTGGTCCTCGGTGAGCGAAACCTGCGTCCTGATCATGGCCGGATGATAACAGTCGGCTTGAACCTGATGTAGGTCTGGCGAGACTCCGGGATTGATGGGGCCTCGCGACCGTCGGGTCGTCAGGCGAGGCTCAGACGCCCGTCGACCACCCCGCGCCCAGCCGCAGCACCTGCATCGCTTTGACCGCGCGGCCGCGCGACGAGTTCACGGTGTCGACCACCAGCTCGGCGTTCGCGTAGAGGTGGTCCCACTCGACCGTCTTGTGCGCGGTGACCACCACGATCACGTCGGCCCAGTGGAGCAGCGCGTCGAGGCCCACGCCCGTGTGCACCTTGCCCGCGTCGTCCTTGAAGGACGGCACGAACGGGTCGTGGTAGCGCACCTCGCTGCCGCGCTCCTCGAGCTGCGCCAGCACGGCGCCGGCCGGGGAGTTGCGCGGATCCTGGACGTTGGGCTTGAACGCCACGCCGATCACGCCCACGCGCGAGCCCTTCATCGCCTTGCTGCGATCGTTGAGCGCCTCGGCGGTCAGCTGGACCACATGGCGGGGCATCTCGAAGTTGATGTCGCCCGCGAGCTCGATGAAGCGATCGGTGAAGTCGAACTCGCGCGCCCGCCAAGCCAGGTAGTACGGGTCCACCGGGATGCAGTGGCCGCCAACGCCCGGGCCGGGGGTGAACTTCATGAACCCGAACGGCTTGGTGGCCGCCGCGTCGATGACCTCCCACACGTCGAGGCCCATCCGCTCGCACAGCAGCGCGAGCTGGTTCACGAACGCGATGTTGACGTTGCGGAACGTGTTCTCGAGCAGCTTTGCCATCTCCGCTGCGTCGGGCGAGGACAGCTCGAGGACGCTGTCGTTCACGTTGCGCAGCAAGGCTGCGGCGCGGGCCGTGCCCGAGGGCGTGGAGCCGCCGACCAGACGCGGGACGCCGCGCGCAGCCGACGCCGGGTCGCCCGGGTTGACGCGCTCGGGCGCGAACGCGAGGTCGAAGTCGGCGCCGGCCCGCAGGCCCGTCTCCTCGAGAACCTCGCGGAACGGCCCCGTCGTGGTGCCCGGAAACGTCGTGGACTGCAGCACGATCAGCTGGCCCGCCCGCAGGTGGTCGCGGATCAGCCGCCCGGCCGAGAGGACCGGCCCGAGGTCCGGGTCCTTGGTCCCGGTGATCGGCGTGGGCACGCAGACAAACACCGCATTCGCGTCTGAGATGCCGGCGTTCGCCGCGTCCGAGACGCGCAGATGGCCGTCGAGCGCGGCCGACAGCCGCTCGTCGGTGATGTCGTCGATGGGCGAGTGGCGCGCGCTCAGCTCGGCGATCCGCCGGGATGAGGCGTCCACGCCCTCGACGTCGAGGCCGGCCTCGGCGAACGCGATGGCGAGCGGCAGGCCGACATAGCCGAGGCCGATGACGGCCACGCGGGAGTCATGCGTCATGGCGCAAGAATACCGGTGCGACCCGGTGGGGCGTCGCCGCGCGGCACGCGATGCGGCAGTCGGTCGCGCCACGCGCTAGGCTGAACGCAACACTCCCGCCCCGAGGACGCTTCCCCCATGTCTGACTCCCCCGCCACCATCAGCGAGCTCTTCCGCTCGCTCGGCCTGTCACTCACCATCCGCCCCGTCGACGAGGACGACGATTCGTGGGCGTGCACCCTGACCCGGCCCGACGGCTCGGTCTACGAGATCGACGCGGTCTCGTTCTTCGACGTGGACCCCGAGACCGGCGACGAGTGGCCGGTCGAGCCCACGCCCTCGCGCGTCATGAGCGTCCTTGCCGGCGGCGACGTCGAGGCGGACGAGGACGACGGCGGCGACCCTGTCGACGTGACAGCAGAAACCGAGGCGGCCGTCCGGTCGTTCCTCGGCGACGCCGCGTACGACCTGCTGCTCGAGCTCGACGCGGCCGAGGGCAACTAGGCTCCTGCCACACGATCCCCGCTGACGGCCACGACGGCCCGTCCCGGTTCAGCCGACCGGGGCCGTCGCCATGTCCAGCGCCGCCGCGACGTCGAGCACCTCGACCAGCTCGGCATCCGAGGGCTCCATCAGGACGAGCCCGCCGGGCATCACGATCACAGGGATCGCCGGGTAGCCGCTCGCGGTCAGCTCCGCGCGGATCTCGCGATGGGCGTTGACGTCAACCCACTCGAAGTCGGTCTCGCGCTCCACCAGAAGGCGCTTGGATCGCCGACAGTCGCCGCACCAGTCGGCGCCGTAGACCGTGATGGTGGTCGGGTTGGCGACCGGGTGCGTGGCAGGCATGCCGTGATTCTCCCCCGGACGGGCGGCCCTGCCGAGGGCCGGTTGGACTGGATCGCGCGCGACCACCCGTCCGGGCGACAATCAGCACATCACCCGAGACGCCCCGCCCGAGGTCACCCGTGTCGCCCTTGTACTCCCTCCGCGCCCGCTGGTCCCAGATGCTCGCCCCGACCGGCCCGCACGACACGCCGGGCGCATCGATCGTGCGCCCTGTGGTGTTCGGCGCCTCGGACGGCCTCGTGAGCAACCTCGCGCTCATCATGGGCGTCGGCGCCGCCTCGAACGACAACCACACCGTCCTGATCGCCGGCATCGCAGGCCTGCTCGCGGGCGCCTTCTCCATGGCGGTCGGCGAGTACATCAGCGTGCGCAGCCAGCGCGAGGTGCTCGACTACCAGGTCGGCCTCCAGCGCGCGCAGCTGCGGGCCGACCCGGCGTCCGAGGCGGCCATCCTGCGCGACATCTACCGCTCGCGCGGCCTGTCGGACGCGGAGGCCGACCTCATCGTCAAGAGCGTGATGGCCGACCACGAGACCGCGGTCGAGACGTTCGTGCGCGAGGAGATCGGCCTTTCCGAGCAGACGATGGGCTCGCCGCTCGCCGCCGCCGGCAGCAGCTTCACCGCGTTCTCCATCGGCGCGATCATCCCGGTGGTCCCGTACGTCCTCGCGGCCGGCACGGTGGCGTTCTGGGGGTCGCTCCTCGTGTCGGTCGCCGCCCTGTTCGCCGTGGGCGCGGCCGTGTCGGTGCTGACCCACCGGCCCCCGCTCCTGGTCGGCGCCCGCCAGGCGGGGCTCGGCCTGGCCGCCGCCGCGGTCACCTACGGCATCGGCAGCCTGCTGGGGGCGTCCGTCGCCTGATCAGGTTGCCCGAAACCGGCCCGCAACCCGGGCATCCGTGTAGAGTCGCAGATGGCGCCCCGCTCCCACCCTGCGTCGAGGTCCTCCCGTGTCGCTCCCGTCGCTGTCCCGCGTTCCCGCCCCGCCCGACCCCATCCTCGGCCTGGCCGAGGCGTACCGGAACGACCCCCGGCCGAACAAGGTCAATCTGTCGGCCGGCGTGTTCGTTGACGAGACCGGCAAGACCCCGATGCTCAAGTCGGTCATCGAGGCCGAGCGTCGGCTGGCCGAGGGCGCGGCGACCAAGCTGTACCGGCCCATCGACGGCGAGGTCGCCTATCGCGACGCCGTCCGCGAGCTCGTCCTGGGCAAGGACCACGAGGCGGTCACGTCCGGCCGAGCGCTCGCCACCCAGACTCCGGGCGGCACCGGCGGCCTCCGCGTGGCGGCGGACTTCCTGCGCCAGACGGGCTCGGGCGAGACGCTCTGGATGAGCGAGCCCACGTGGCCGAACCACCCGCAGATGTTCTCGACCGCCGGCTTCAAGATCCGGAGCTACCCCTATACGGACGGGACCGGGCGCAAGATCGACGAGGACGCGATGCTCGCCGCCCTCGGCCAGGCGAGCCCGGGCGACATCGTCCTGCTCCACGGCGCCTGCCACAACCCGACGGGCGTTGACCCCTCTCCCGAGCTCTGGCGCAAGATCGGCGACCTCGTCGAGGAGCGGCGGCTGCTGCCGCTCGTCGACCTCGCCTACCAGGGGTTCGGCGACGGGCTGGCTGAGGATGCCGCCGGCCTCCGCGAGCTCGTCCGCCCCGGCGCCGAGCTGCTGGTCTCGACCTCGTTCAGCAAGACGTTCTCGCTCTACGCGGAGCGGGTGGGCGCGATGCTCGTCATCGCCCGCTCGGCCGCCGACGCCAATGCCGCCCAGTCGCACATCAAGGCCGCGATCCGCGTGAACTACTCCAACCCGCCGGCCCACGGCGCGGACATCGTGCGGACGATCCTCGGCGACCCGGCGCTGCGCGCGCAGTGGGAGGTCGAGCTGGCCGCCATGCGGGCCCGGATCAAGGACAACCGGCGGGCGGTGGTCGGCGCGCTCGAGTCGCGGCACATCCCGGGCGACTGGGGCGGCATCGCCACCCAGCGCGGCATGTTCGCCCTGCTCGGGCTGACCGTGGCGCAGGTCGCGCAGCTCAAGGACGAGCACGGCGTGTACGTGGTCGGCAAGGGGCGGATCAACGTGGCCGGCTTCACACCAACCAACCTCGACCCGTTCGCGGATGCGCTCGCCGCGGTGATCGCCGGCAGCTGACGGCCGCGGCCCCGCGCGGGCCGGCCGCAGGGACGGCTCCGAGCTAGGCGACGCGCGGGAGGCGGCGGCCGACCGGTACGGCCGGAGCGACCGGCTCGTCGTCGGTCTTGAAGCGCGCCACGAATTCGCTCAGGGTCTCGGCGGCCTCGGACAGCGAGTGCGAGGCCGTCACGACCTCCTCGGACTGGGCGCTGATCTCCTGGGCTGTCGCGGCGATCTCCTCGGACGCGGCGCTCGACTCCTCGGACACCGCGGCGATGCCCTCGAGCGAGCCGATGGCGCCGACCGTGTTGAGGGCCATCGAGGTGGCCGACGTGCTCGTGGCGGCGGCCATCATGGCGATACCGTCCATGGACGCGGCGACACCCGACGAGGCCGCGTTCAACCGCTCGACCGCCCCAGAGATCCGGCGGACGGCCGCCCGGGTGGCGGTCACGGACTCGGCGATCTGGTCGAGCGCCTCGCCGCTGTGGGCGGCCACCAGGGTGCCCGCCTCGACCTCGGCGGCGCCCGCGTTCATCGCCCGGACGGCGTCGGCGGTCACGTGCTGGACCTCCTCGATCAGCGAGGCGATCTCCTTGGTGGCGCGGCCGGAGCGCTCGGCGAGCTTGCGCACCTCGTCGGCCACCACCGCGAAGCCCTTGCCCATCTCGCCCGCCCGCGCCGCCTCGATGGCCGCGTTGAGCGCGAGCAGGTTGGTCTGGGCCGCGATGTCGTCGATCGTCTCGACGATCGCGCCGATCTGGTCGGACTTGGCGCCGAGGTCGGCGACCTTGACCGCGGACGAGTCCACCGCGCCCTTGATGCGCGCCATGCCCGCGACCACCTCGTCCACCGCGCTCGTGCCCTTGGCCGCCGCCGCGGCGGCGGCGTCGGACACGCTGCCCACCTCGGCCGAGGCGTCGGAGGTGTCGCGGATGGCGCCGGTGAGCTCCTCGATGGTCGAGCTCGCCTCGACCACTTTGAGCCCAGTGCCGTCGGCGTCGGTGGCGACCTCGTCTGCGACGGAGCGCAGCATGGCGACCTCGTCGCGGGCCGAGGAGCTGTTGCGCGCCAGGTCGACGGCTCCCTGCGCGACCTGCGACACGGCCTCGGCCACCTGCCGCGTGGCCTCCTGGTTCTGAGAGGAGGTCGCCGCAAGCGTCCCGCTCGTCTGAACGAGCGTGGCGGTCAGCCTCCTGAGGTCCTCGACCATCTCGCGCTGGGCGTCGATCAGATGGACGAATCCGTTGCCGAGCACGTCCGCGTCGGACTTCGGCGTGACCTCGACGGTGAGGTCGTTCCGCGCAAGCGCCTCGGCCGCCTCGGCCAGCCCGTGGAGATAGGCGATCATCTGGCGGAAGGACGCTCCGACCTGACCGAGCTCGTCGCGCCCCTCGATGTCGACGCGCTGGTCGAGGTCGCCAACAGCAATCCCGACCGCCGCCGTGCGGAGCTGGCCGAGACCCTTGGCGATCGTGCGGGCGAGGTAGAGCGCCACGACGATCCCGATGACCGTCGAGAGCAGGGCCGCGAGGATCCCCACCATCCGCTGGGTGTTCGCCGCGGCGGCCAGGTCCGCAGTCGCCTGCGTGATTTCGGTGTCGACCGCGTCGATGTACACCTGGGCCGCCTGCAGGGAGGTCACGAAGGGGACGGTCGTGTAGTCGAAGGTGGCCTTGAGGTTCTGCCCCGAGCGAACCTCGGCGAAGACCTGCTCGTTGCCGTAGAGGTAGCTGTCGCCGCCGGTGAAGACCTGCTTGGACGCAGCGTCGAGGGCGCTCTGCTGGTCGGCGGTCGCGGGCGTCGTGCCCCAGTAGAACGCGACGAACTGGTCGAGCGCGTCCTTCTGCACCTGCGAGTCGGCGAGGGACGCAGCCTCCGCGATCGTCTGCTTCACCTGGTCGACCTCGGTGTAGTACGTGTCGAGCAGGGTGGCCGCGTGGGCCGCGTCGCCGGACATGGCGCCCACGTACCAGGCGCCGTCGTCATCAGCGGAACGGACGAGCGTGACGATTCTGGCAGCCGCGATGCGCGCTGGATCGAGGTGGTTGACGATGTGATCGGAGATGGCGGCCTGGTTGGACGCCATGGTCACGCAGATCGCGAGCGACGCGACGTTGATGACGATGACGATGCCGAAACCGGCGGCGAGCTTGCGGCCGATCGACAGGTCGCGGATCCAGCGGGGCATGGCTGTGACTCCGAAGCGCAGGCGTGCGGGCTCCACTGGCCGGATCGGCAGTGCAAGGCGACTGTGCGTTTGGAGTGACACTCGCCCCGTTCTCGATGCCGGTCCATCAGGGAAACCCCCGAAAGGCGGCCCGGCCGCGGGGACGCCTACCTGCGCCATGACTCGGACGGGCGCCGGCTCGACCTGGGGCCGCCCTTCCTCGGCGTGGCCCTACGTCCGACCCTCTGTGGCCACCCGGCGCGTGATACGCGCCCAGGCCCGCGCTCGCTCCTCTCGAGTCGTCAGCGGGATCACCGCGAGGAGCATCGAGAGGGAGCCGTACCAGAGCGCCGGCAACGCCAGCATCGCCCCGACGGGAACCGTCCAGCGCTGATCCCGACGGGCGCCCCAGACGATCAGGAGCACCCCGATCGGGCCGCGGAGGAGCAGCGGGATTGGGATGGCCGCCCAGGTGCCGCCCTTGCTGGTGTTCGCGCGGAGGAGGTCAATCCAGTCGTGCCACGCCTGCGGCATGAGCAGGTATGAGACAGCCACGATCCCGGCCGTCGCCCCGAGCGCAATGGCGAGCTGGCGCCACTCGCGCCGGAGGGCGAACCACAGCAGCCCGACGCCGGGGGTGATCTTGGTGAGCAGCACGAACGACCACGTCCACGGGTGCCGGAACCCCTTGACGATCGCGAGAGCGAGGAGCAGCGACACGTTGCCGCCCGCGATCTCCATGGCGCCCACGGCGAGACCCAGGAGGAAGTAGTCGGGCCCGGTGAGGAACCACACGGCCGCGATCAGGATGGCCGTCCAGGCCGCAACGAAGAGCGGCCACGGCAGGAGGTTGAGCGGGAAGAGCAGCTGGGCGAACGCAGGCGAGTACGGATAGGCGCCAATGGCATTCCAGTCGGTGCGCCCGGCGTACAGATCCGCGTAGTTGAACCCGTAGTAGGAGCGCGCGTCCTGGGCGGTGACGGGCTTGCCGTTCCACACCTGCGTCGCCTGGACGCTGGGGTCCGACCACGCGATGACGAGCACCCACATGACGGCGGCAAGCACGAACCCGGCGACGAGCCATGGGTCGAAGCGTCGGGCGGCGGGGCGGGCGGCGGCGGTGGTCACGGGCGCCATTGTCGGGGATGGGGGGCGAGGACGGCTCGCGTACGAT
>Ga0302299_10003156_pt1 | contig 10054 bp, 7 predicted proteins | sample III_Fen_N3_4_FD_198795 | JGI IMG/M metagenome (GOLD analysis project Ga0302299, IMG submission 198795) | Peat permafrost microbial communities from Stordalen Mire near Abisko, Sweden - III_Fen_N3_4 | ecosystem: Environmental > Terrestrial > Soil > Wetlands > Permafrost | place: Sweden: Abisko...
CCAGATGCCCGTGTCCCAGCCGTCGGGCAGCGCCCACCACCAGGCGGGGAAGGTGATGAATCCGATGCTCATGGTGAAGGCGACCGTCAGCACGGTGAACGCGACGATGCCGATCGGCAGGAGCAACAGGCCGTAGGCGAGATCGCGGTACATCTGGCGATCCTGGAAGAGACCCTTGAACCAGCTCCAGATCGTGTGCAGGGACGTCCAGTCCTCGCGGCTGAACGGGAGCCGCACGGCGTAGTGCTCGGGCACCGGCTCGCCCAGGACGATCGCCGCGCGGTGGCGCTCGACCCGCGAGAGGCCGCGCATCGCCGCAATCGTCGCGACCGCGATCGGCACGCCGATGAAGGTCAGCAGCGACCCGATCGCCGTGCTCCAGCCCGCGACGGCGACCGTGAACGTGAGGATGCCCATCGGCAGGCTCAGCAGCAGGTAGCCGCTGTCGCGCACGAGCTGCCCGAGGAAGCCGGTGAACGACCGCCGCGGGCGGGCGTCGCTGCGCACCTCCCGCGCGGAGCTCGTCGGCTGTTCGGTGGTCGGCTGCTCGGCGGTCACGGACATCATGGGCTGCATGCTCCCCGACGTGGCCTGGCCTGCCAATGCCGCGGCCCGGTGTCTTGCTGCGGGGGCTAACCCCCCTCCGGCGCCTACCGCCCGTGCTGGCGCCGCAGCTCGGCGAGCATGAGCTTTGCGTGCATCGCGCCGATCAGGTCGCGCAGCGGCTCGGCGCCGGAGGCGATGATCCCGGCCGCGCGCTCGACGGGCACCTCGCCGGCGAGACGGTCGAGCAGCGTGCGGACCTCGACCTCGACAAGTGGCTGCAGCGCCTCGCGGTAGCGCAGCGTGTCGAACACCGTGAACCCGAGCGCCTCGTCGTAGCCGGACGCGCGGAAGCGCGAGATCGCCTCGATGATCAGCACGTCGTTGCGGTCGTAGCCCCGGCGGTCCGGCGTCAGCACGGCGATCTCGGCGAGCCGGTCCAGGACGTTCTGCGGGACGCCGTAGCGCTCGCGCACCTGGGTCTTCGAGAGCCGCTCGCCGGGCTGCGCCTCGAGCGCCCGCTCGACGATCCGGTCCTCGACCTCGACGAGCGCCGCGGCCTGCTCGGGCCCGCGGTCCATCACGCTCTTGATCACGCGCAGCGGCATGAACCGCTCCTCCTGCAGGCGCTTGACGAGCTGGATGCGCTCGACGAAGTCCGGCGGGTACCAGGCCATGTTGCGCGACGTGCGCACGATCCCGGCGTCGTCGCCGAGCACGCCCTCGCGCAGGTAGTGCTTGATCGTCCCGGCGCTGACGCCGGACCGCTCCGCGAGGTCGCGCATCTTCAGCAGGCCCGCCGTCGGCGCGGCCGCGGCCGCAGCGGTGCTCACGAGAGGAACGACCCCGTGACGCCCTGCGCCAGACCGCCGATCGCTCCGTCCTCCTCGAGCGCGGCGATCTCCTCGTCCGTGTAGCCCGCATCGCGCAGTACGCCCTGCGTGTGCTCGCCCAGCCCCGGGCCGGGCAGCCGCCGCGGATCGCCCGGCGTGCGCGAGAGCTTGACGGGCACGCCGAGCTGGCGCACCGGCCGATCTGCTCCAGGCTGCTCCACCTCGACGACCATCGCGCGCTCGCGGACGAGATCGGACGCGAGGACCTCGCCGAGGTCGAGCACCGGCTCGAGGCAGCAGTCGTGCTCGCCGGCGAAGACGGTCCAGTCCGCGCGGGTGCGCTCCCTGAAGATCGCCTCGAGTTGCGCGTGCGCATCGCTGCCCGGCGTCTGGAACTGATGCTCGATCAGGTCCTCGCGGCCCACGCCGACGCAGAAGTTCTTGAAGAACTTCGGCTCCAGCGCGCCGAGCGTCACCCAGCCGTCGGCGCACTCGTACGGCCGGTAGCAGACGAACATGCCGCCGAGCGGGATGTGCCCGCGGCGGGGAACGTTGCCGTCGGCGAGGAAGCTCGCGGCGGTCATCGCGAGCCACGAGAGCGCGCCGTCGGCCATCGAGACGTCGACGACCTGGCCGACCCCCGACCGGTCGCGCTCGCGCAGCGCCGCGAGGATGCCGAACGCGGCCATGAGCCCGCCGCCGCCGACGTCGGCGATCTGGCCCGCGGACTGCACTGGCGGGCCATCGGCCTCACCGGTGAGGCCGAGCAGCCCGATCAGGCCGAGGTAGTTCAGGTCGTGGCCTGAACGGTCGCGCAGCGGCCCGTCGAGCCCGTAGCCGGTGATCGCGCAGTAGACGATGCCCGGGTTGACCTCCCTGAGCTGCTCGTAGCCGACGCCGAGGCGGTCGAGCACGCCGGGCCGGAACGACTCGAGGACGACGTCGGCGTCCTTGGCCAGGCGCAGCAGCACGTCGCGCCCGCGCTCGTCCTTGAGGTTCAGGCGGATCGAGCTCTTGTTGCGGTTGAGGCCGAGGAACAGCGCGCTCTTCACGCTCTCCTCCGCGCCCTCGTAGTACGGCGGCGACCAGCGCGCGTAGTCGCCCATCCCCATGTCCTCGACCTTGATGACCTCGGCGCCGAAGTCGGCGAGCAGCAGCGAGCAGAACGGGCCTGGCAGCAGGCGTGAGAGGTCCAGGACGCGCACGCCCTCGAGCGGAAGGCTCATGCGACACGCTCCGGCAGGCCGAGCAGCCCGCGCGCCTCGGCGACGGTCGCCGGGCGGCGCCCCGCGTTGACCACCATCTCGCGCGCCTTCGCGACGAGGTCGCCGTTGGACCGTGCCATCTCCCCGTCGGGCAGATAGAAGTTGTCCTCCAGGCCGACGCGGATCGAGCCGCCGAGCGCGAGCGCCGCGCTGATCAGCGTCCACTGCTTGCGGGAGATGCCGATCACGGCCCAATGGCTGCCCGCGGGAATGTTGTCGACCATCGCGGTGAGGTTGCGCGCGGTCGGCGGCGCGCCGCCGACGACGCCCATGACGCAGTCGACGTGCAGCGGCTCCCTCAGCACGCCCATGTGCACGAGCGGCTCGAGGCTGCCGATGTGGCCGAGGTCGAAGCACTCGTGCTCGGGCTTGATGCCCAGCTCGTTCATCACCTCGAGCAGCTCGATGATCTCGCTGAACGGGTTCGCGAAGACGGTGTCGAAGACGAACGTGCGGCGCGAGCGCGAGTACTTCGCGTAGTTCATCGAGCCCATGTTCAGCGCTGCGACATCGGGGCGCAGCTCGCGCAGATAGGCGACGCGCTTCTCCACCGGGACGCCGATCGCGCCGGTCGAGTAGTTGATGATCACGTCGCCCGCGGCCGCGCGGATCGCCTCCGTGATCGCGCGGAAGTCCTCGATCTCGAACGACGGCGTGCCGTCCGGCCGGCGCGCGTGGATGTGGATCATCACCCCGCCCTCGTCCACGATCCGGCGCGCCTCGGCGCCGTACTCCTCCGGCGTGTAGGGGATCGCCGGGCACTGCTCACGGTTGGCGATCGCGCCGGAGATGGCGCAGGTGATGACGGCGGGGTCCTCGACGCTCAAGGGGGGCTCCAGGCAAGAAGTGGGACGTTCCACTTCCCACATTGACGGATTGCGCGGCGGCGCGTCAATCCACCGCCGGCAGGAACAGCGGCACGTCCCCCCAGCAGCGCACATCACCAGCGCTCGTCAGCGCGCACGACTCGTAGGCGCCGAGGCTGATCTGCGTGAAGGTGCCGGCGGGCGGACTGGCCTGCCCGAAGTCGTCGTAGCCCCAGCAGCGCGCGGCGCCCGCCCGCGTAAGTGCACAGCTGTGGATCTTCCCCGCCGCGACCTGGGTGAACGAGCCGGCCGGCGCCGCAGTCTGCCCGGAGCCGTTGCCGCCCCAGCAGACCGCCGCCCCGGCGCGCGTGAGCCCGCAGGTGTGCACGCCGCCCGCCGCGACCTGGGTGAAGTCCCCGGGCGGCGGATCGAGCTGGAAGTAGTCGTCGTAGCCCGAGCAGAGCACCCGGCCGTCGGGCGTGACCCCGCAGCTGTGCTGAGCCCCCGCGCTCACCTGCGTGAAGTTCTCGTCCGGAAGCGCCGACTGGCCGGCGCGATCCGCGCCCCAGCACTCGGCCGGACCGCCGGGCTGGAGCGCACAGGTGTGGTCGCCCCCGGCGCTGACCTGTGTGAACGTGCCCCCCGGCGGATTGGCCTGCCGCGAGCGGTTTGCGCCCCAGCAGTCGATGGTGCCCGTGACCGTCAGCCCGCAGCTGTGCGCCTCTCCCCCGCTGACCTGTGTGAAGCGGCCCCCGGGCGCGGTCGCCTGGCCGGCCGCGTTCTCGCCCCAGCAGACCACCGCACCGCTCGATCGCACCGCGCAGGCGTGGTAGGAGCCGGCGCCGATCCACGTGTAGCGGCCGCCCGGCGCGATCGCCTGTCCGGAGCCGTTGGCCCCCCAGCAGGTGATCGAGCCTTTGCTCGTGACCGCACAGCTGTGTGCGCCGCCCGCGCTGACGTCTCGGACGGTGCCGCCGGGCGCGCGCAGCCCTGCGCCGGCACCCCAGCAGCGAGCCCGCCCCGCAAGCGAGACCGCGCACGCGCGGTCGCGGCCGACCGCGAGGGTGTGGTAGCGGCCCTGGCGCGCCCGCGCAGTCCCGGTGAGCGGAGCACCCCAGCAGCGCAGTGCGCCGCCGGTGGTGAGCGCGCACGTGTGATCTCCTCCTGCGGCGATCTGCGCGAACCGGCCCGCGGGCGGGCCCGCCCGGCCAACCGCGCGCGCGCCCCAGCACACGATCCGCCGCGCACGCGAGAGCGCGCACGCGTGCTCGCGGCCGACGGTCACCCGCAGGTAGCGGCCGGAGCGCAACCGCCCCTCGCCGGGCAGCTGCGCGCCCCAGCAGCGCAGCGCCCCGGCCGTCGTCAGCGCACACGAGTGACTCCCGCCCGCTGCGACCGCGGCGAACCGGCCCGCGGGAGCGCGTGTCCGGCCGGAGCCGGCGGCTCCCCAGCAGACGACGGCCGCGCTCGGGGTGAGGCCGCAGGTGTGGCTCGTGCCCGCCGCGAGCTGCGTGAACCGGCCGCCGGGCGCCCGTGACTGGCCGAAGCGGTCCGAGCCCCAGCAGACGGCCGCGCCGCTCCGCTGGAGCGCACACGTGTGCGACGTCCCGGCGCTGACGGCGGTGAACTCAGCCGCGCCCGCGACGGCCGCCCCCGAGCCGAAGCACGCCACCAGGAGACCCGCCACAAGCAGCCGCTGAACGCTGGACACGACTGCAATCTGACGGATGCGGAAACTTCGCGCGGCACCCATGAGAGCTGAGCTCCTGGCGGATGGATCGTGGATGCCTGCCGTCGACCGGTGCGCGTGGACTGGCCGGACGGCCGTCCCCCCGCCTCCGGGTGGCGTCAGGCGCCGCGAACCGCCGTCAGGTGCTCAGGTCTGGGTGGGGAAGCCGTAATCCGTGCCCGAGGCGCGCTGCGGCCAGCGCTCGGTGACGACCTTGCCGCGCGTGTAGAAGAGCACGCCCTCGCGGCCGTGCACGTGCAGGTCGCCGAACAGCGAGTCCTTCCAGCCGCCGAACGAGTAGTAGGCCATCGGCACCGGGATCGGCACGTTGATGCCGACCATTCCCGCGGTCACGCGGCTGCGGAACTCGCGCGCCGCACCGCCGTCGCCGGTGAAGATCGCGGCGCCGTTGCCGTAGGGGTTGCGGTTGATCAGCTCCAGGCCCGCGTCGAAGGACTCGGCGCGCAGCATCACGAGCAGCGGGCCGAAGACCTCGTCGCGGTAGACGCTCATCTCCTCGGTCACGTGATCGAGGACCGACGGCCCGACGAAGAACCCGTCCTCGTGGCCGGCGACGGTGAGCTCGCGGCCGTCGAGCGCGACCTGCGCACCCTCGTCGGCGCCGCGCCCGACGTAGCTCGTGACGCGCTCGCGCGCCTCGGGGGTGATGACCGGCCCCATCTCGCTCTGCGGGTCGGCGCCCGGCCCCACCTTCAGCGCGCGTGCCCGGTCGACGACCTTCGCGGCGAGCGCATCGGCGGTCTCCTCGCCGACGGTCACGACGGCGCTGATCGCCATGCAGCGCTGGCCGGCGCTGCCGAAGGCGGCCGAGGCGATCGCGTCGGCGGCGACGTCGAGGTTCGCGTCCGGCAGCACGAGCGCGTGGTTCTTCGCGCCGCCGAGCGCCTGCGCGCGCTTCCCGTGCGCGGTCGCGGTCTCATAGATGTGGCGGGCGACCGGCGTCGAGCCGACGAACGAGACCGCGTCGATCTCCGGATGCGTGAGCAGCGCGTCCACGGCGACCTTGTCGCCCTGCACGACGCTGAAGACGCCGGCCGGCAGGCCCGCCTCGGCGAGCAGCTCGGCGACGAAGAGCGCGGCCGACGGGTCCTTCTCGCTCGGCTTGAGGATGAAGGCGTTGCCGCAGGCGAGCGCCAGCGGATACATCCACATCGGGACCATCGCCGGGAAGTTGAACGGCGTGATGCCGGCGACGACGCCGAGCGGCTGGCGGTAGCTCGTGGAGTCGACACGGGTCGAGATCTGCTCGGACGCCTCCCCCTTCATCAGGTGCGCGACGCCGCAGGCGAACTCGACGACCTCCAGGCCGCGCTGAACCTCGCCGCGCGCGTCGTCGAAGGTCTTGCCGTGCTCGCTGGTGACGATGCGCGCGAGGTCGTCCCGCCGCGCGGTGAGCAGCTCGCGGTAGGCGAAGAGGACGGTCGTGCGCTTCGCCAGCGAGGCGGCGCTCCAGCCGGCGAACGCGCCGCGCGCGGCCGTGACGGCCCGGTCGACGTCGGCGGCCGACGCGAGCGCGACCCGTCGCGCGACCTGCCCGGTTGCGGGGTCGTGGACGTCCGCGAAGCGCTCGGCGGTGGTGTCGGGGGCTCCGCCGATCCAGTGGCCGACGGTCTTGAGGTCTGTGGGAGCAATCGTCATGACGCTCCCAGGGTACGCCCACATAGGCTGCGTCCCATGACCGATCCCGCGTCCTTCGAGCACATCGCGTATGACGTCGCCGACAACGTCGCGACGATCACGCTGAACCGCCCCGACAAGCTCAACGCGTTCACCGCCACGATGGCGCGCGAGCTGATCGGGGTGTTCGACGTCATCGACGCCGACGACGAGGTGCGCGCCGTCGTCGTCACCGGCGCCGGGCGCGGCTTCTGCGCCGGCGCCGACCTGTCGGGCGGCGGCGACACGTTCAGCTACGCCGAGGGCGCGGAGGAGGCGCACCGCGACGGCGGCGGGCTCGTCACGCTGCGGATCTTCGAGTCCCTCAAGCCGGTGATCGGCGCGATCAACGGACCGGCGGTCGGTGTCGGCGTGACGATGCAGCTGCCGATGGACATGCGACTCGCCTCGACGGACGCGCGCTTCGGCCTCGTGTTCGCCCGCCGCGGGATCGTGCCGGAGGCCGCGTCGAGCTGGTTCCTCCCCCGGATCGTCGGGATCAGCAAGGCGCTCGAGTGGTGTGAGACCGGCAGGATCTTCGACGCGCATGAGGCGTTCGAGGGCGGGCTCGTCCGCAGTGTGCACGCGCCCGAGGCGCTGCTTCCCGCCGCCTACGAGCTGGCCCAGGAGATCGCGCAGAACGCCGCCCCCGTCTCCGTCGCGCTCACCCGCCAGATGCTCTGGCGCATGGCGGGCGCCGACCACCCGATGGAGGCGCACAAGGTCGACTCGCGCGGCATCGCCGTGCGCGGCGCCTCGCCCGACGCCGTCGAGGGGGTGATGGCGTTCCTCGAGAAGCGCCCGGCCGCATTCCCGATGCAGGTGAGCGACGGGATGCCCGACTTCTTCCCATGGTGGACCGAGCGGAGGTTCTCCTGACATGTGCCGCCTGTTCGCCCGCGCGTCCGGCCAGGCCTACCCCGCGACGTTCGGCCTGCTCGAAGCCCCCGACAGCGTCGAGGCGCAGAGCCGCAAGGAGCCCGACGGCTACGGAATCGGCAGCTTCGACAAGGAGGGCCACCCGCACATCATCAAGCGCGCGAAGGCCGCCTACGAGGACCGCGCGTTCCCGCAGGAAGCGCACGAGCTGCGCTCGCGCCAGTTCGTCGCGCACATCCGCTTTGCGACGAACGGGGAGAACCTCGAGCGCAACACGCACCCGTTCACCCAGCACGGGCGGATCTTCGCCCACAACGGCGTCGTCCACGGCCTCGACCAGCTCGAGGCACGGCTGCGCCCGGAGTACCGCGACCTGATCGGAGGCGAGACCGACTCCGAGCGCGTTTTCGCGCTGATCACGCAGGAGATCGACGACCACGACGGCGACGTCACCGCGGGCATCGTCGCGGCCGTGTCATGGATCGGCGCGACGCTGCCGCTGTACGCCGTGAACATCCTGCTCGCGACCGACGACGAGCTGTGGGCGCTCCGCTACCCCGAGACGCACGACCTGCTCTGGCTCGACGAGCGCGAGGCGCCGGTGGCCGAGCATCGCGACCGCCGCCGCCGGCTGCGCTTCGGCGTCGACGAGCCCGCGCCCGGCATCGCCGTCGCGAGCGAGGCAATGGGCGCCGGACCCGGCTGGACGCCGCTGCGGTCCGGCGAGCTCCTGCACGTCGCCACCGACCTCACGCCCACCGTGACCACCGTGCTCCCGGATCCGCCGGCACATCCCTTGACGCTGGAGGACCTCGGGATCCATGCTGCGGCCGCGCAGAAGGAGAAGTAGTCAGACAGGTACGACGCCGCTCCTCTTCCACGGCCGCTCGACCGTCTTGCCTTCGGCCATCTCCAGGCCGCGGCAGATCACGGGGCGCGTCTCGCGCGGGTCGATGACGTCGTCGATCATCCCGTTGCGCGCGGCGATGTAGACGTCGATGAGGCCTCGGTAGGCGTCGATCAGCTCGGCCTTCTTGGCGACCGGGTCGTCGGCCTCCTCGACCTGCTTGCGCATGACGATCTCGACGGCGCCCTCGGCGCCCATCACGCTGATCTCCGCGCTCGGCCAGGCGACGATCAGGTCGGGCTCGTAGGCGCGGCCGTTCATCACGTAGTAGCCGGCGCCGTAGGCCTTGCGCGTGATCACAGTGATCTTCGGCACGGTCGCGTTGGAGACCGCGTACAGCATCTTCGCGCCGTGCCGGATGATGCCGCCCGCCTCGACCTTCGTGCCGACCATGAAGCCCGGCACGTCCATCAGGAAGACAAGGGGGATCCCGAACGCGTTGCAGAGGTTCACGAACCGCGCGGCCTTGTCGGCGGAGTCGTTGTCGAGGATGCCGCCCAGGTGCTTGGGCTGGTTCGCGACGATGCCCGCGGGCCGCCCGCCGAAGCGCGCGAACCCGGTGATGATCGTCTTCGCCCATTGCGGCTTCATGTCGAAGAACTCGCCGTCGTCGGCGATCCGGTGGATCACCTCGTACATGTCGTAGGGCTTGCGATTGGACTCGGGCAGGACGTCCAGCAGCTCCTCGTCCATGCGGTCGATCGGGTCGCTCACCTCACGCCTCGGCGGCGCCTCGCCGTTGTGCGAGGGCAGGAACGAGAGGTACTCGCGGATCCGCTCGATGCACTCCTCGTCGCTCGCGCCCTCGAGGTCACCGACGCCGGACTTGCGGCAGTGCACGCGCGAGCCGCCGAGCTCCTCCTGCGTCACGTCCTCGCCGACCGCCGCGCGCACCAGGTGCGGACCGGCGAGCGCCATCGAGCCGCGGCCCTTGACCATGGGCACGAAGTCGGCGAGACCGGGGATGTACGCGGTCCCGGCGGCGCACGGACCCATGAGGGCGGCGACCTGCGGGATCACGCCGCTCATCACCACCTCCTCGCGGAACAGGTGGCCCGACCCGGCGAAGAGCGAGCCGACGGCCTCCTGGATGCGCGCGCCGGCACTGTCCAGGAGCCACACGAACGGCATGCGCTTGGTGAGCGCGAGGTCGCGCAGGCGCGTGACCTTCGTCTCGCCGGTCAGGCCCATCGACCCGGCCATGACGGTGAAGTCGTAGGCGCAGACGGCGATCATGCGCCCGTCGACCTTGCCGTAGCCGGTGATGACGCCGTCGGCCGGCGCCTCCTTGTCCTCCAGCCCGCGGACGGAGTAGTGGATGCCGGCGTGGAGCCCCAGCTCGGTGAAGCTGCCCTCGTCGAGCAGCAGCGCCAGGCGCTCACGGGCGGTCAGCTTCTCGGCCGCGTGTTGGCGGG
>Ga0302299_10003159_pt1 | contig 10053 bp, 8 predicted proteins | sample III_Fen_N3_4_FD_198795 | JGI IMG/M metagenome (GOLD analysis project Ga0302299, IMG submission 198795) | Peat permafrost microbial communities from Stordalen Mire near Abisko, Sweden - III_Fen_N3_4 | ecosystem: Environmental > Terrestrial > Soil > Wetlands > Permafrost | place: Sweden: Abisko...
TGGCGCGCCGGTCGGCCGGGAAGGCGTTGCTGACGATCGAGAGGCTGGTGGAGAAGAGCATCGCCGCGGCCAGACCCTGGATCACCCGGGCGCCGATCAGCCATCCGGCGGTCTGGGCGGTGCCGCACAGCAACGAGCCGATCCCGAACACCACCATGCCGATCAGCACCACCCGGCGCCGGCCGACGATGTCGGACAGCCGACCGATGGCGATGAGCGGCGCCGCGAACGCGAGCAGGAAGGCATTGACCGTCCACTCGAGCGTGGCGGTCGACGCGTGCAGGTCGGCACCGATGGCCGGGAGGGCGACGGTGACGCCGAAGAAGTCCTGGCTCAACAGGAACAGGGGGATGGTCATGGCCGCCACCGCCCACCAGGCGTCGGTCAGGTCGGCGTCCTGAGTGGCCGGGTCCGTCACGTGCGGCGGGTTCGGTGCGACTCAGCCGTTGGTGCCGCGGAGCGCGGCGAACGCCGAGGCGTCGCCGAACACGGCGAACTCGTCGCCGACCAGGTCGACGCGACCCCAGAGCAGCAGGAGCAGATCGGAGGCCGTGGCCCGCACCGCGACGTCGCCCTTGGCGTGGGTGCGCTCGACCTCGAACTGGCCACCGCCGATCGAGACGAGCCACTCGCCGTCGGCATCGGTGGCGTGGAGGTGCACGGTGGTGACCGGTTCGATCGGCCGGGCGGCGGTGATCGGCATGAAGATCTCGAAGAACTCGTCGATGCCGTCGACCGCGAGCGCGGCGTCGATGGGAACTCGTGCGCCGGCGGCGTCACCGGCATCCCACGCGTGCACCGCGGTCTCGTGGGCGATGCGGCGTCGCACGAACGCCACGTCGCGCACCCCCCAGAAGCTCCACGCCGGCGACGCCGGATCAGCCGCGGTGAGGGTGTCGGCCAGCGTCTCCGCCCGAGCGGCGAACCAGGCGATGACCTCGTCATCAGGCGGCTGCGGCGGGCGTGAGTACCGCTCGGGATCCCCACCCGATGCCATCGCCGTCCAGAAGTCGTCGACCCGACCGACGTGATAGGCGAGATCGGCCACGTTCCAATCGGGACAGCCGGGGACGGCGTCACCGAGGTGCCCGCCGGCGGTCTCCACGAGACGCTGCGACGAACGGCGGAGATGGTCGAGGTGGTCGAGCTGCGCCATGGCCGCACCGTAGTTCGAGGTGACACGGGCCCGGCGGTACGGTTCGGCCCCATGCTCCGCATCGATGACCACGACCGGGTTCGACTCATCACGCTCGATCGACCCGACGCCCTCAACGCCTTCAACGCCGCGCTCTACGACGCCGGACGCGACGCCCTGCTCGCGGCGGCGGTCGACGATGCGGTGGCGGCGGTCGTGATCACCGGCGAGGGTCGGGCGTTCTCGGCCGGCCAGGATCTGTTGGAGATGGCCGAGCTGGCGTCGAAGCACGGGCTGGGCGGCAGCGGCGACGACGAGAGCGACGCCGAGCCGGGTGGCGACGCGTCGGGGTTCTCCGGGTTCCTCGATGCGCTGCAGAGCTTCCCCAAGCCGCTCATCGCCGCCGTCAACGGGTTGGGCCTCGGCATCGGCTTCACCATGCTGGCCCACTGCGACCTCGTGTTCATCGCCGAGGGCGCCCGACTGAAGACGCCGTTCACGTCGCTCGGCGTCTCCCCCGAAGCGGCCAGCAGCTACCTGTTCCCCCTACGCATGGGCTGGCAGCGCGCCGCCAAGATCCTGTTCACCTCCGACTGGATCAGCGCCGAGGAGGCCGTCGAGGTCGGCATCGCCCTCCAGGTCTGCGCCCCTGACGCGCTGCTTCCCGAGACCCTCGAACTGGCCGCCCGCATCGCCCGCATGCCGATCAGCTCGCTGGTCACCACCAAGCGGGTCATGCTCGACGCTCAGCTCCCCCAGATCCGCGAGGCTCGGGCCCGCGAGGAGGCTGCGTTCGTCACCGTCATGGGCGGCCCGGCCAACATCGAGGCCCTCACCGCGTTCGCCGAGAAGCGCGACCCCGACTTCGCGTCGGTGGACGATCGCCCACCCGTCCCCTGATCGAGCGACTCGATCGGCTGAGCCAGGAACTTTGTCAGGTGGTCATCGGGTCCAGGCGTAGGTGCCGGCGGTGAGCTCCGGGCTAGCGCCGGTGCGGTAGCCGACGCCCATGCACCAATGATCGAGGCAGTCGATCCCGGCGTAGCTCCCGGGGTAGGTCCCCGGAGGCGCCGGCGCCACGTTCCAGTTGTTCCCGTTCCAGCTGAGGCTGATCGAGGTCCCGGCCACGTCACCCACGGCCACGCAGTTGTGGGTGAGCGCGCAGCTGACCGTGCGGACGCGGCCGACACTGATCGGGAGGGTCGTCAGGGTCCACCCGATGCCGTTCCAGTGGGCGGCGACCGGGGTCGCGCCCGGTGCGCCGGTGCCGACCATGATGCAATCGGTGGTGCTCGTGCAGTCGACCGACGACCAGTAGCTGCCCAGTCCGCCCGCACCGGCCGGTACCGCGACCGGCGTGCTCCAGCTCGTGCCCCCTTGGAAGATGCGGCTGGTCTGGTCGAAGTCGTCGACCGTCATGCACCAGGTGGAGGACAGGCATGCGCTGGTGTCGGGCTCGGAGGGGCCGGCGGCATCGGCGAGGGTGCCGTTGGTCCAGGTGGCCGATCCGCCGCCGCTGGTGATCAGGCAGAAGTCAGGCTTGGCGCAGGCCAGCGAGTTGGGCCAGTACTGGAGATCGACGCCGACGGTCGTGAAGGTCGTGCCGTCCCAGTGGGCGAGCCGGTCGCGGTGGTCGGCGTTGCCCCAGTAGCCGAAGTGCACGAAGCACGACGTCGCGCTGGTGCACTCCACCCGCATCGGGTTCGAGCCGTCGGGGCCGTCGAGCGGCCATGACAGGTCGGTCCACGTGGTGCCGTTCCAGGTCTGGACGATGGCCACGTCCTGGTCGGTATCGGTGGCGCTGAAGCCTCCGGCGCCGACCGCCATGCAGAAGGTCGTGGTCGGGCACGAGACCGACAGCAGCTGGCGATTGAAGATCGGGGTGTTGTGCGTGGTGTCCGCCGGCGCTCGCAGCGTCCAGGTGCCGTCGTTGACGCACGAGGTGGCGGCCAGCGCCACGACGAGCAGCATTCCGACGATGACAGCAGCGCGACGTGCAGGCACGGCGTCCCCTCTCGGGTTGGGTCGGCCCGCTCGCCCGGTCCCCCGAATGGCCACCGCCGACGCCGACCGCAGGACCCTACCCGCGCCGCGCCCGTCAGGTCGGCCTGACTTCCTGAGTGGTTCAGGTCGGCCCGAGTGGTTCAGGTGGGTTTGGGGGTGCTGAGCTCGAGGACGTTGTCGAGCAGGATCTTCCTGCGGTCGGCCGGGTCGAAGTCCTTGAGCTCGCGGACGTAGTCGCGGGGCTCCGGCAGGGCCTCGATGTGGGGCCAGTCCGAGCCGAAGATCACCCGGTCGGCGCCCATGAGCTCGGCCACCTGGTAGACGTCGTCCTCCCAGAACGGGTTGATCCAGACATGCTCGCGGAAGACGTCGATCGGATCGTCGGCGAAGTAGCCCTGCATCTTGTGGGCGGTGGACTTCGCCTTGCGGAACAGGTCGGGCAGGAACTCGGCGCCGTTCTCGACCGCGGCCACCCGCAGGTTCGGGAACTTCTTGAACTGCTGCTCGTAGACCATGCTCAGCAGGTAGTCGTCGATGGCCCGCTCGATGGCGTGGGACTTGATCGACGGCTTCCACCCGCCGGAGAAGGTGGCCGCGAAGCCGTCCACCGCGTAGCCGTTGGAGGACACACCCCCGTCGGCGGCGTGCAGCACCAGGGTGATCCCGGCATCGTTGAGCGTGCTCCAGAAACCGTCGAACATCGGGTCGAACGGCGAGCGCACGCCCAGATCGGTGGTCGGCGCGGCCGGTCGCATGACGATCGTGCGAGCGCCGTTCTCCACGGCCCAGTTGAGCTCCTCGACGGCCCAGGCCGGGTCGGCCAACGTGAGGTAGGGCGCGGTGTAGATGCGGTCCTCGTGGTTGAAGCCCCAGTCCTCCAGCAGCCAACGGTTGAAGGCACGGAAGGTGGTGGTCACCGCGAAGGGGTCGGCCTTGAGCGGCTCCTCGTAGATCATGCCGAGGGTCGGGAACAGCCAGCAGCCGACCAGCGCCTGGCGGTCGAGCGCACCGACGCGGGCCTCGGGCTTCAGGTACTCGTCGCGGATCGGCTCACGATCGGCGAGGTACTCGAGCGGGTTGCGGCCGTCGGAGTTGCCCCGGAAGTAGTCGTACATGGCACCGGGCTTGGCGATGGGGCTGAACGTCGGGTTGCTGACCGCGTGGCTGACGTTGCCACCGAGCACGTGGTACTTGCGGCCGTTGATCTCGCACCACTGCACGCAGCGCTGGCCGAGGGCCGGATCGAGATGCCGGGTGAAGGCATCGAGCGCCTCGTAGTAGTGGTTGTCCCCGTCGAACACCGGATGGCCGAGATCGTCGAACTCGCTCACGTCACGCTCCCCTTGGCGGCAGTCGTACCAGCGTAGAACCTGTTCTCGTTCTGTGCGCCATCCTCGGGGCGGTCCGGAAGGCGGCGATCGATGCGAGACCCGTGTCAACCTGCCGGCGGCCACTGACGTCTTGGTTGGATGTGGAGACCGGAATGGCGGACGAACCCGAGACGACAGAGGTGCCCACGAGCCATCTCGTTGTCGAGGGCGCATCGGATCCGGACGATGCCGCCCTCGAAGCGCTGTTCCGCACCGGCTATCGCGACCTCGTGCTGCTGGCCCGGCTGCTCGTCGACCTGCCCGAGGACGCCGAGGAGGTGGTGCAGGAGGCGTTCGCCCGCGCCCTCGCGTCCTGGTCGCGGGTTCGTGACAAGCAGCATCCGGCGGCCTACCTGCGGGCCGTCGTGGTGAACGTATCCCGCGATCGGCTGCGACGACGCAGGGTCGCGCGCCGTCACACGACGACGTCGCGCCCGGCCGAGGACCTGGACCCGCGTCGATCGCCCGGATCGGCGAGCTCGCAACCGAGCGGTGAGGGCCTTCGCGCCGGGGACAGCGACCTGGCCGATGCCCTGCACCGACTCCCCCGTCGCCAGCGCGAGTGCGTGGTGCTCCGCTTCGCCGACGACTGCAGCACCGCCGAGACCGCGTCCGTGCTCGGCATCTCGGAGGGCTCGGTGAAGACCCACCTCCACCGCGGGCTCGCCGCCCTGCAACGCCTCCTGGAGGAGCCATGATCTCGATCGACGACCGACTCACCGCCTTCGTGGCATCGGAACGGGCCACCGTCGCGACCGAGGTCGGCGCCGGCCCGACCGGCGACGAGGTGCACGCCGCTCACGGCCGGGCCCACCAGATCCAGCGGGCCAGCAGACGGCGGCGGGCGGCGGTGCTGGCGGCGGCGGTGGCCGCGGTGATGGCGGTCGGAACCGCAGCCCTGTGGCAGGCGCAGCATCGCGACGACCCGTCGTCGGTGACCGCTGCGATCCCCACCCCGGCCCAGCTCGACAACCCGACTGGGCCCCAGACCGGGCCGGCCGCCCCCCTCTCCGCCTTCGCCCACGAAGGCAGGACCGGCGACGACATCCCCGGGGTCATGCGCGGGGTGACCGACCCCATCGTCGTGCGAACGGGCTTCAGCGACCGCCAGCTCGTGGTCAGCTTCGTGGGAGGCAGGCCGAGGGCCAGCGACGGCGACACCGACCCGTGCGCCACCGACTACGTCGGGACGGCGCGCCTCGCGGGTGATCGGTTCGTGGTCGGGTTGTCCGGGGTGCAGGCTCCGTCCCGACCCAAGTCGACGGTGTTCTGCACCGCCGAGGGCTACCTGCGCACGGCCGTGATCAACCTGCCCGAGCCGCTCGCCGGTCGGGCCGTCGTCACCACCGACGACCAACCGGTCGAGGTCGTCGACGCCTCGACGTTCCTCATCCCGCGCACCCCACCGACGGGATGGACACCTCGTTCCGAGTCGCTGGGTCTCAGCCAGACCGGCGATGGAGGGTTCAGCTGGGTCCAGACCTACCTCAGCATCGACGCCACGGCCACGAACGCCTCGGACGCGAGCTCCATCGGGGTCCAGGAGATCGAGACGGCAGGGAACACGGTGGACGTAGCCGATGGACTGCGAGTCCTGGCCGCGACGGCGCCGGGACAGACCCTCGACGGGCGCGTCGTCGACAACACGCAAGGGCTGATGTCGCCGGTGGGGCGGACGACCGTGCGGGGCCGGCAAGCTCTGCTCTTCGACTACGCGGGCCCCCAACTCCACACGCTGGCGGTCATCTGGCAGGAGGGGACGCGGGTCCACGCGATCACGCTCGGCCGGGCCGACACCTCGGGCGTCACGATGGACGGTCTGGTCGCCATGGCCCAGAGCATGACCACCGCGACCGGCGGCTGAGTCGAGCAGACCCGAAGCCATCCGGGCCACCGGGCCGCTCGCCAAGGTGACGGTGGACACGACCCGAGCCCTCTCCGGCATCAGGAACTCGACTTCGCTGACCGCGAACGACGCCGGGCCCACGTGCGGGAACCGGTCGGCGGCCTGGCCGATCCACCACGACCGCGACCGACCCGACTCCGTCATCGACCGCACAAGGTGGGACATACTGACCCGGCGCCTCCATCTGACCATCCGGCCAACGATCGGGAGGCGGTTGGGAGTGGCATGAGACGGATGAGCGGCGTCGACGCGGCCTTCCTCTACGGGGAGACGCCTGCGTGGCACATGCACGTATCGGCCGTGCTCCTGGTCGACCCGTCCGAGTCGCCGGGCGGCTTCAGCGCCGAGCGCTTCCAGGAGCGGATCGCCAGTCGGCTGCACCTCGTGCCCCAGTTCCGCTGGAAGCTCGTCGAGGTGCCGCTCGGCCTCGACCGACCGGGCTGGGTCGAGGACCCCGACTTCGACATCACCTACCACGTCCGCCATGTCGGCGTGCCACCGCCCGGCGGCCCCGAGCAGCTCGGCAACCTCATCGGCGACCTGGTCGGCTACAAGCTCAGTCGGGACATCCCGCTGTGGGAGATGTGGGTGATCGACGGCCTGGCCGACGGCAAGGTCGCCATCCTGGCCAAGGTGCACCACTCGATCATCGACGGCGTGTCGGGCAGCGAGCTGGCGACGGTGCTGTTCGACCTCGAGCCGGACCCGCCGGATCCCGAGGAGGAGCCGTCGCCGCGACTCATCCAGCCGGCACCGTCGTCGGCCGAGCTCGTCGCCCTGGGCCTCGGTCGCATGATGATGTCGCCCTACCGCTTCGCTCGCTTCACCGATCAGACCGTCCGCCAGGGCCTCAGCTTCATCGGGTTCCAACGCCGGGCCAAGCCACCCTCGATGCCCTTCCAGGCCCCCCGCACATCGTTCAACGCCGAGCTGACCCCGCACCGCCGCTTCGCCTACACGAGCGTCTCGCTCGACGAGGTCCGCGAGATCAAGGACGCGTTCGGGGTGAAGCTCAACGACGTCGTGCTCGCCCTGTGCGCCGGCACGCTGCGGCGATACCTCGAAGCGGCGGGTGACCTGCCCTCGGCGCCACTGATCGCCCAGGTGCCGATCTCGTTGCGCACCGAGGCCGACGCCGGAGAGGTCGGCACCAAGGTCGGGGCCATGTTCGCCTCGCTGGCCACCGACATGGACGACCCGGTTGCTCGCCTCGGCGCCATCCACGAGAGCACCCAGGGCGCCAAGGAGATGCAGCAGGCCCTGGCGGCCGACAAGATCATGGGGCTCACCGAGCTCACCGCACCCGGACTGATCTCGCTGGCGGCGCGCATGTACACCTCGGCCGGGCTGAGCAGCCTCACCCCACCGATCATGAACCTCATCATCTCGAACGTGCCCGGTCCGCCGTTCCCGATCTACACCGCCGGGGCCAAGGTCGAGGCGCTCTACACGATGGGCCCGCTGCTCTACGGCACCGGCATCAACATCACCGTGTTCAGCTACGCCGGCAGCATCGACTTCGGGTTCATGGTGTGCCGCGAGCTGGTCGACGACCATTGGACCCTGCCCGAGGGCATCCCCATCGCCCTCGATGAGCTGCTCACCGCCGCCCGGGCCAAGACTGCCCGCGACAACGACGGGGCGACATGAGCGAGGGCGACCCGACGTGAGCGCGCTCCCTGCCAACTGGGCCGGGGTGGCCGGGCGCGCCCTCCACCGCTCGGCCGTGTTCGCCACGCCGATGGCGGCCCGCCGCCGTTCGCCGCGCTTCGACGCCGTGGGCGTCCCGAAGCCGTCGCGGTCGCCGGCGATGGGCGCGCACGTCGCGCTCGACGAGCTGGTCGTCGGCGGCTTCCACGCGGTGCACCGGCCCGTCCCACCCGAGGAGATCGACCGCGTCGGGCGAGAAGCCGACGAGGCCATCGCCACGTTCACCGACGCCGGCTGGCTGGCCGATCCCCGCTCGTACCACGAGGACCCGTCCGCTCCCGAGCAGGTGGCCCTCGGCCGCAAGCGAGTCGGCCGCACCCGGTTCGAGACTCTGCGCTTCGAAAGCGCCTGGCAACCCCACAAGGGCGAGCCCGGACGGGACCGCTGGCTCGGCCAAGTCGCCAACCGGCGCGTTCGGGCGCTGGTGCTGCGCCACGACGACGGACCCCGGCCTTGGGTGGTCTGCGTGCACGGAGCGGAGATGGGGGGCCGGCCGCTCATCGACTCCCACATCCTGCGGGCCCAGCACCTGCATCGCGACCTCGGCCTCAACGTGGCCATGCCGGTGCTGCCGATGCACGGGCCCCGTCGGCCTCACGGCACCGCGGCCGCTCTGCCCGAGGCGTCGGGGTTCCCGGGCCTCGACCTGGTCGACGACGTCCATGGCCTGGCTCAGTCCGCGTGGGACGTTCGCCGGCTCGTCGCCTGGATCCGTGGCCAAGACGCCACCGGCGTCGGCATCACGGGGTTCTCGCTCGGCGGCTACGTCGCTGCGCTGGTGGCCGCGCTGGAGCCGTCGCTCGACGTCGTGGTGGCCGGCTGCCCGGCCGTCGACCTGCCGTCGCTGTTTCGGCGGAGTTCCCCGTCGGCGATGCGCCGCGACCCGCGCTTCACGGCACTCATGGACCAGGCCGACGAGCTTCTGCCGGTCGTGTCACCCCTGGCGTTGGCCCCGGGCACCCCTGCCGAGCGCTGCTACATCTACGCCGGTCTCGTCGACCGTCTGGCCCACCCCGTCGAGCAGGCCGCCGAGCTGGCTCGGCACTGGGGCGATCCCCACGTCCTCTGGTTCGCCGGCGGCCACATCACCCACAGCTTCAACGGCGAGGTGGCGGCCTTCGTCGACGATGCCCTCCGCACCCACCTCTGATGGCCACCTCGTTGCAGGCTTGGATCGCGGTGGTCGCGTCGTTGGTGACTGCGCTCGTCGGGCTCTTCAGGTACTTCAACTACAGGAGTCGTCGTGATCTGAAGGCCGCGGTCGGGGCCTCCTCCTCGTCCACCGTCGAGTCCCTCGCCTCGGACAACCCGACGCAGCAGATGGCGGCAGCGGTCCTCCTGCGGCGGTTCTTCGACATCCACACCGAGCAGGGATCGGCCGGTGCTCCGTACGAGAAGGAAGCCCTCGCCGTGATCACCGGCATGTTGCGGGAGGAGCAGCCCGAGCGCCTCCGGAAGGTGCTCGCCGACGGGCTCCGGCATGCGTCGTGCACCCGGGGAGCGGACCTGCAGCAGTGCGACCTTCGCAGCGCGTTCCTGGGCGTGCGAGCCGCCGACGACGTGCGCCTCGACCTGTCAGGTGCCGACCTCTACGAAGCAGACTGCTCCTCAGCCTCCTTCCGAGGGATCGATGCGGTATCCACGGTGTTCTCAGGTCGACGGCGTGGTCGTCCTCGGCTTCGCCCAGCTCGAAGCGCCTACGACGAGATGGCGGGCAGGCACCCCCGAGGAGACCGCGGGAGCCGCGTGCTGGACATCCCCGTGGATGCAGGTCGAAGCGGGCATGGCCGTGGCCACTGGCCTACCTGTCCTCGTGGCCGCCGACCCGTCGGTGCGTGAGGGCGTCTTCGATCCCGAGATCCACGGGGACGGGGTCTACGGGGTCGGTCTGGGTGGACCGTGCTTCACGGGAGCAGCAGCGGACCTGT
>Ga0302299_10003162_pt1 | contig 10047 bp, 10 predicted proteins | sample III_Fen_N3_4_FD_198795 | JGI IMG/M metagenome (GOLD analysis project Ga0302299, IMG submission 198795) | Peat permafrost microbial communities from Stordalen Mire near Abisko, Sweden - III_Fen_N3_4 | ecosystem: Environmental > Terrestrial > Soil > Wetlands > Permafrost | place: Sweden: Abisko...
AGCCGAGTCACGCCCGGAGCCTGTCGACGAGCCCGAACTTCGGTGACGTGCGCTCACCTGAGTGGCATCTGACAAGATCATGGCCATACCCGGGGCCGCCGCGTGACCCCGGCCGCCGCGTGACCCCGCCAGCCGCGTGACCCCGCCAGCCGCGTGACCCGCCAGCCGCGTGACCCCGCCCGCCGCGTGACCCGCCAGCCGCGTGACCCGCCAGCCGCGTGACCCCGCCCGCCGCGTGACCCGCCAGCCGCGTGAACCCTCAGACCGTCGCGCCGACTGCCGGGTGGTCCGCCTCGTCGAGGTCGGCTTCGGCCTTCGTCTTGTGGATCGTCCCCGGCGCGTGAGCTGGCGGCGCGTAGACCGTGTAGAGCCGCAGGGCCGTGCCGCCCGTGTTGACCACGTTGTGAAGCGTGCCGGCCGGGACCTGGATGAGCGTCCCGGGCCCGATCTCGCGGACGTCGCCGTCGAGCGTGACCGCCCCGCCGCCCTCGACCACGACCAGGACCTGGTCAAGTTCCGTGTGGGTCTCGAGCCCGATCTCGCCCGCCGGCGGGATGCTCATCACCACGACCTGGCTGTGCGGCCCGGTCGCGACGACCTCGCGGAACCAGGTGTTGCGCTTCGTGCGCTCGACGATATCGCCGGTGTATGCCATGACGGCCTCCTTGTCCGCCAATCGTGGTCCGGGGCTGGGACCGCGACCAGTGCCGAAGCGCCCGTCCGCCCGGGCGCCCACGACCCCGAGGCCCCCGTCCGCTCGGGCGCCCCGAACGACGCCTCAGCGGCCGTCGAGTGGGACCCGCGCGCCGTTGATCGCGGCGGCGGCATCGGTGCAGAGGTGGCGCAACGTCGCGGCGATCTCCTCGGGCGTCGTCGAGCTCGCGTTCTTCGACGTCGGGGCCGTCTCGCGCTCGTGCGCGGCATCGATCGCCTTCACCACGACCAGATTGGCCGTGACGCCCGTGCCGCCGACTTCGCGGGCGAGGCCCCGGATCAGCAGGTCCTCCGCGCCCTTCGAGATGGCGTACGAGGACCCGCGCGGGCCGGGCGTCAGGGCGAACGGCGTCGACACCGCCACGACCCGGCCCCAGCCACGCTCGAGCATCCCCGGCACGACCGCCTGGGCGACATTGAGGGTCGTCCACAGGTGCTGATCGAGCATCGACCGAAGCTCCGCAGGGTCGAGATCCACGACCGGCGTGCCGCCCGACCAGCCGCCGACGAGATGGAGCCACGCATCGATGCGACCGAAGTGCGCGACGACCGATCCGACCGCCGCCCGCGCTTCCTCGCGAGTGACCAGGTCACCGATACCGACGGCCCAGCGATCCTCCGTCAGCCCGGCCTCCACGGCCACCTCGGTCAGCCGCTCGACCGACCGGCCGACGAGCCCAAGGCGCGCCCCATCCGCCGCGAACGCCGAGACGACGGCCCGGCCGGTGTCGCCGGTCGCACCGGTGACGAGGACGACGAGCGGATCGGGGGCGAGGGCCGTCATGGTGGAAGTATCGCCGGACGAGCGGCTGGCGGTCGGCTCGCCAACGCCCGGCCTGGCGCCGACGGACCCCGCCCGCCGCGACTGGCATACTCGCGACCATGACGGACACCCCCTCGCAGGCCCTTGCGGACCTCGCCGCCCGGTACTGGGACGCCCACCTCGCGTTCCACCCGACCCTGGCGACCTACCTCGGCGACCGTCGTTTCGACGACCGGCTGGACGACCGCTCCGATGCCGCGATGGACGCCCAGCGTGCCCGGCTCGCGGCATTCACCGCCGAAGCAGACGCCATCGATGCCGAGGCGCTCGAAGGCGAGGACCGGATCACCCGCTCGGCCCTGATCGCGCAACTCCGGGTGGACCTCGCGTTCCTCGACGCCGACCTCGGGGCGTGGAGCTTGGATCCGCTCGGTGGTCCGCACATCGCCGTCCTGAGCATGGAGGCGCTCCAGCCCGCCGAGACACCTGCTCAGGCCCGCACGATGGTCGCTCGCTGGAACGCGATGGGCCCGTGGCTCGATGCCCACGGCGACGGGCTCCGCTCGAATGCCGCCGCGGGCCGGATCGGCGTCCACGCCGCGATCGTGAAGGTCATCGACCAGGTCGAGTCGAGCCTCGGCCTGGCCGACGAGGACCTGCCCCTGCTCGCGCCGCTGAAGGTCGACCACGCCGACTGGACCGCCCCCGAGCGCGATGCCTTCGACCGCGACCTGCGCGCCGCCGTGCGCGACGTCGTCCGGCCGGCGATGGAGCGGTACCTGGACACGCTCCGTGACGACATCCTGCCGATCGCCCGCTCGAACGACCGGCCCGGCATCTCGCACGTCCCGGGTGGTCGCGACGCCTACACCCGGCTCATCGAGGCGCACACCTCGCTGCCGCTGACCGCCGAGGCGATCCACGCGATCGGGCTCGAGGAGGTCGCCCGCATCGACCACGAGACCGCCGTCCTCGGCGAGCGCGTCCTCGGGATGGCCGATCTGGCCACGATCCGCGAGCGCCTCCGCACGGATCCCGCGATGCATTTCGCGACCCGAGACGAGGTCCGCGAGATGGCCGAGACGTCGCTCGCCCGGGCGCGTGCCGCGATCCCCGAGTGGTTCGGGATCCTGCCGGTCGCGGACTGCGTCGTCGTCGTGATGCCCGGGCACGAGGAACGCCATTCCACGATCGCCTACTACCGCCAGCCCGCGCTGGACGGGTCGCGGCCGGGGCAGTACGCCATCAACACGTGGGAGCCGACGACCCGCCCGCGGTACGAGGCACAGGCCCTCGCGTTCCACGAGGCGATCCCGGGCCATCACCTCCAGCTCGCGATCAGCCAGGAGTTGACCCAGTTGCCGGACTTCCGCCGCCACGACGGTCCGACCGCGTATGTCGAGGGCTGGGGCCTCTACACCGAGCGTCTGTCGGACGAGATGGGCCTCTACAGCGGCGACCTGGACCGGATCGGCGTGCTGTCATTCGATGCCTGGCGGGCGTGTCGGCTGGTCGTGGACACCGGCATGCACGCGCTCGGCTGGACGCGCCGGCAGGCCATCGACTTCATGCTCGAACACACCGTCCTCGCCGAGAACAACGTGATCAACGAGATCGACCGGTACATCGTCGATCCGGGTCAGGCCCTCGCCTACAAGATCGGCCAGCGCGAGATCCTGCGGCTGCGGGCCGAAGCGAAGGACGCCCTGGGCGACCGATTCGACATCCGGGCGTTCCATGACGCGGTCCTCGGACACGGCGTCGTGGGGCTCGAGACGCTCGGCGAGATCGTTCGGGCGTGGACCCGGGACGTGCCGGGGACCGCACTAGGGACCGCGTCATAGGCGTCCGTTCCCGGCTCGCAGTCGCCGTCGCCGTCGGCCTGGTCGTCTGGGGCTGCGCGGCGCCGGCACCGCCACCGTCCGCGGCTCCGACCCCGGCCCAGACCTCCGCCCCCAGCCTCGCCCCGGCGGATGCCGCCGCGGTCCGAGTCACGGTCACCGTCCAGGATCGGTCCCTCGTCGCCACCTCCGCCGTCGCCGACTTCGGGGTCGAAGAAGGGATCCGCATGGTCCACGTCCGGATCGTCGACGACCTCGAGCTCGAGGTCCGTCTCGAGACCGACACGACCGTCACGCTGACCGGCCCGCCCGAGGTCTGCCTCGTCGGGCCGTACTCGGCGCCGGACGACGCCGGCCTCTCGTATCCGTGCTGGGGGAGCCCCGATCTCGGCCGGCTGCTGGCCGCCCAGCTGGCGAACGACCCCGAAGGGCACCCGATGCTCCAGGCCGGCCAGCCGGTGGTCGTCGACACGACCCTGGCCCGCGACGGTCGGCGCTGCGACTACCCGCCCGGGGCGTGGACACTCCTGGTGGCGCTGGGGCCGGTGGGGGTCGTGACGGAGACGGATCCCCATCCGATCGACCTGCCGCCCGCGTCATTCGACATCGCGCCCACGACGGACCAGCCGTTGACGCTGCTGCCGCCGAAAGACGTGCGGTACTGCGGGCTGGCCGAGACCGTCGTCGTCGAGCAGGGTGAGCCGCCGATCAAGCCCTCGAACTGAGGACGGCTACCTCACTCGGGTTGGATGACGTAGATCGAGTCGATGTTGACCGTGGACCGGCCCGCCGTGCCGAGCGCCTTGATCACCAGCGTGTGGGTGCCGGACCGAACGCTCGCCGTGAACACGATCCGGCGGGGATGGAATGATCCTGCCCACAGGTCCACCGTCGACACGAGCCGACCGTCGATGAACACCTGCGCCTTGCCCCGGGTCGGTCCCATCGGGCCGACCCAGGCGACGCTCGTGCCGGAGAATCGGAGCGTGGCGGTGGCGCCCGCGGCACCCGTGGAGTGGCCCGTGCCGCCCAGGTACGCCCTCAGCGCGATCGAGGACCAAGGGCCCTGCCACGTGATGGAGGACGACGCGTCCGAGATGTCGAGCCCGGTGCCCGGGCCGACGGACTTCCAGGCTCCAGCGTGGCCTGCCGCGTCCACCGCACGGACGCGATACGTGAACGTGTGCCCAGCTTGCAGCGTGACGGCCCGCGAGGTTGCGCGACCGGAGGAGAGACCCAGCGGGCTGAACGCTCCAAAGTCGCGCTGGACCTGGAGGTCATAGCGGCGCAGGCCATGCTGGCCGATGACGAGGCTCCACGACACGACCGCTGGCACGCCGACCATCGGCACTCGGGAGGCCTTGACGAGGCGCAGGGTCGGTGTCGTCACGACGAGGGCGCCCCCGTCTGACGACGGGGGTGGCGTGACCACCGGTGTGGTCGACGGCGAAGGCGTCGGCTCGACGCTGGGCGTCGGCTCGACGCTGGGCGTCGGCTTGACGCTCGGCGATGGCGTCGGATCGACGCAAGGTGTCGGCTCGACGCTCGGCGAAGGCGTAGGCGTAGGCGTAGGCGTAGGCGTGGGCGTAGGCGTAGGCGTAGGCGTGGGCGTAGGCGTAGGCGTGGGCGTAGGCGTAGGCGTGGGCGATGGCGTAGGCGTAGGCGTCGGCGTCGGCGTGGGCGATGGCGTGGGCGTGGGCGTAGGTGTCGGCGTCGGCGTGGGCGATGGCGTCACTGCCGCAGACGGCTCCGCCGAGGGCTGCGTCGATGGCGGGATCTCCGGGCTGGACGTCGGGGCGGGCGTCGTCAGGACGTATCGTCCGACCACCACCACCGTGTCCGAGAAATAGGACCATGTGGACCCGATCCCGAAAGCCGCCATGGCGGCCACGAGCAGGCCCGCGACCCACAGGACCAGGCGCGACCGGCGGTCACTCGACATCGCGGGTCCTTCGGTCGCGGCGCATCCGCGCCAACTCGGTGTTGATGGTCCGCAGCGCGTCCCAGATCAGGAAGCCGCCGGTGCCGACCAGCAGGACCAGGAAGGCTGTGGGCTGTTCGAGGAGATGGATCAGGTATCCGATGAGAGGAAGCGTGAGGATGACCGTGCCGTAGACGGCGGCGGGCGGACGGCGGATCTCATCATCGGCGTTGTTGGCATCGCCCCGGGTGATGTACAGCGGGCCATCCATCCCGACCACCCGGTGGGTGACGATGCTGCCGTCGGGTTCACGGAACGAGGCGATCGCCCGCACCGGCGGGCGTTGGCCGTTTCGATCGACGATGACGATCCCGCCGGTGCTGACGGCAGGCTGCATGCTGCCGCTGCGGACGACGAGCACCTCATACGGCGTGACCCGTGACATCCCGATCAGCACGAGGAAGCCGAGCAGCACGATCCACAGGACCGCCTGCAGTCCACGCCAGGCGAGCGTCGTCAAGGTCACCACCGCGTTCTCATCCGATCAGACGCGGCCTGCGACGTGGCGCCACCGGATACCGGTGCGCCACGTCGCCGCCGATGCGCCGACCAGCTACGAGGTCTGGCCGGTCATGGTCACGTTGACGAGCAGCCATCCACCCTGGAGCAGATTCTGGTCGCCCGCGCTATTCCAGGAATTCGACCAGACGACGTACATCCGAGCACCCGGGGCAAGCGACCCGAATGCCTGCGGACCGGAGACGTTGTAGGCCTGGTTCAGACTCTGGGAGCCGAAGATGACCGCGCCGTTGGGGTTGCAGGTCGAATCGGCCAGTTGGGCACTCACCATGAACGCATCGTGCATCCCCGATGGGCTCTGCGTGTACGACGCGATGCCACCGGTCAGGGTCAGGGCGTACGCGCCGGTGTTCTGGAAGACCATGCAGTCGGAGTTGGTGATGCCTGGTCCGATCGGGACATCGGTGCCCGCGAAGTCGAAGCTGTCGAGATTGGCCGGAGCTGTCGAGCAGTCCGCGAAGAGGCCGCCAGTGCAGAAGCCCAACTTCAGGTCGGCATTGCTCGTCCGGAACGTGAGGTTGGACTGGGTCACGGTGTCGGTGAAGTAGGCGCCCGTGGCGAACACGCCAACGCCCAGGACCGCCGCGATGATGAACAACGACGCAAAGATCTTGCGCACGATAGGGATCCTCCCAAGGCACCGCGGGCTGCGTAAGGGCGTAGCGACGGCGATGCGGATAGACGCACCGGCCTGAACCGGATCGCTCGAGACACTCGTCCATGACTGCCGGCGTCTGCTCGGCGACACGGGTGCGTGGCCAGCGCTAGACGGACCTGGCCAGCCTCTCCGTAGGTCGCGCTCCGGTAAGGAGGAGCCACGTTCGCTGAACGTACTAGGACCTTCGTCCTACGCCGAGTGCCCTATGGCCCCTTGTTCCCGGGACGCACGGTCAGGACGGCGTCGAGGCGGGACGTTCGCTGAGCCAGGCGATCGGGAGGGGGTTGGGGTGGCCTGAGGGGCTCGAACCCTCAACCGGCGGTTCCACAAACCGCTGCTCTGCCATTGAGCTAAGGCCACCATCGCCGCGCGCTCGACGGGTCCGCTCGCGCGTCCCGGAGCCCGTGGGCGAGGGGAGTGTACCCGGAATCGACGCGTTTGCCGACCGAACCGGACCCATCCGCACCGTCACGGACCGCACCGGACCCGCCCGGACCGGCCGGTACGAGCGCGCCGTCCGACCGGGACCTTCGCACGGCGGACCTCCGCGGACCCCACGCCTACGGTGATGACCACACCGGACACCCCAGCCGGTGAGTGGAGATCGTGACCGCATGTCCTTCGCCGCCCGACTCGGAGCCCGCCCAAGCGCCCTCGTGATCGCGGTCGCCTTCGTCGCGACCTCGGTCCTCGTGCTCGCGGTGCCGACCTCGGCCTTCGCCTGGTCCGACAACTCGTTCTCGTCCGCGGCCGAGAAGCAGCTCATCGCGCTCACCAACCAGAGCCGCGCGGCGGCCGGCCTGAAGGCGCTCAAGGTGGACTCGACGCTCACGTCCGTGGCCCGCTGGCGCAGCCAGGACATGATCGAGCGCGACTACTTCAGCCACGACATCCCGGGCTACGGCAAGGTCTTCAAGAAGCTCGACTCGATCGGCTACTGCTACAAGGTCGCCGGCGAGAACATCGGCTGGAACAACTATCCCGACGATCAGGCCACCGCCCAGATCCACCAGATGTTCATGGGCTCGCCCGGCCACCGCGACAACATCCTGGGCAAGACGTGGGACGTCATCGGGGTGGGGGCGTACAAGGGCGCGGACGGCAAGAAGATCTGGACGGTCCTGTTCGCCGACAAGTGCGGTTCGACCGCCGCTGCGACCCCGAAGCCGACCGCCAAGCCGAAGCCGCAGGCCACACCCCGGCCGCACGCGACCCCGCGGCCGACACCGAAACCCGCCGCGAAGCCGACCCCCGGACCGACGCCCGCGCCGACACCGGCCCCGGATGCCGCCCCGACCCAGTCGCCCGACCCCGCCGACCCGACACCGGATCCCGCCGACCAGCACCTGCCACCCGGGAGCGCCCCGCCTGAGGTCGTCCTCGCCGACCACGGCCTGCGGATCAGGGACGACGCCCCCGCGCAGGGCCTCATCGAGACGATCGTCGGCAACATCACCGGCGCGTTCTTCGGCGGATGATGACGATGCAGCCGGCTACACCATCCATCGTGCCGGGCTTTGCGCGCCCCACGACGCCGATCCTCGAGGCCCGCGAGCTGGCCAAGTCCTACCCGCTCGGCGAGACCGTCGTGGACGCCTTGCGCGGCGTCTCGCTGACCGTGGACGAGGGCGAGTTCGTCGCCCTGATGGGCCCGTCGGGCTCGGGCAAGTCGACGCTGCTCCAGTTGCTTGGTGGGCTCGATCGGCCCACCTCGGGCGTCGTCGTGCTCGAAGGCCAGGTCGTCAGCGACCTGTCGGACGACCAGGTCACCCGCCTTCGACGCGACCGCACCGGCTTCGTGTTCCAGTCCTTCAACCTCATCCCGTTGCTGGACGTCACCGAGAACGTCGCCCTGCCATTCACGATCGCCGGCCAGGACCCCTCGAAGGGCGACATCGCCACCCGGATCGGCGAGGCCATCGAACTCGTCGACCTGACCGCGAAGGCCCACCACAAGCCGGACCAGCTCTCGGTGGGGGAGCAGCAGCGCGTCGCCGTCGCCCGGGCCCTCGTGACCCGGCCGGCCCTGTTGTTCGCCGACGAACCGACCGGCAACCTCGACTACACCTCCGGCACGGAGATCCTCGACGCGCTCTGGCGCTCGTGCGTGGAGCGTCACCAGACGATCGTGCTCGTCACCCACGACTCGAAGGCCGCCGCCTACGCGGACCGCGTCCTCGTCATCGGGGATGGGCGGATCCGCGAGACGATCCACCTCGGTCGTCGCGCGTCGCACGACGCAACCCCGCTCATCGCGCGGCTCGCCCAGCTCGGGCTCTAGCGCATGGACCGGATCGCCTGGCGCAGCCTTCGCGCTCGCCCCGGCCGGACGCTCCTGACGATCATCGGCGTCGCCCTTGGCGTCGCGGTGCTGTTCGCTGGCCTCGCGACGAATGTCGCCATCGAAACCTCCGTGGACCGGACCGTCCGCGACCTCGTCGGTCGCGCGGACCTGCGCATCGCCGCGTTCGGCGAGAACGGTCTGAGCCAGGCGACGCTGGACGCGATCGCCAACACGGACGGGGTGGCCGTCGCCGCGCCCGTCCTGGAGCGACAGACCTACTTGCTCGCCGGTCCGTCCGTGGGGCTGCCGGCGCCCGTCACGATCGTCGGGGTGGATCCGGCCAAGGAACCGCAGATCCACGACCTGACCCTGGCCGAAGGCTTCGGCCTGACCGGCGCGGACGAGCCAAGCGCGCTCATCACGAAGCGACTGGCCGAGGAGGACGGGCTCGCCCTCGGCTCCGAACTGACGGTCCAGGGCGCCGGCCCGACCGCCCACTATCGCGTCGTCGGGATCCTGGCAGGAGAGGGCCCGAGCGTCGGGACGTTCGGGCGGACCGTGGTCGTGCCGCTACAGACCGCGCAGGCCGTGTTCGACCAGCCGGGCGTCACGCGTGTCGACCTGGCACTGGCGGCGGGCGCGGACCCGGCCACCGTGACCGCCGCCCTCGAAGCGAACCTCCGCACCGAGCCGTACGTCCTGTCCTCCCCGGCGGACCTCGCCGCCTCGCTGCGCTCATCGACCGCGGACTTCCAGGCGACCACCGCGCTCATCGCCGCGATCGCACTGTTCACCGGCGCGTTCCTGATCTTCAACACGCTCTCGATGACGCTCGTCGAACGTGCCCGCGAACTCGGGCTGCTGCGAGCGGCCGGCGCGACCCGCGGCCAGGTCACGGGCTACGTGCTGCGCCAGGCGTTCCTGCTCGGGATCGTCGGGTCCATGCTCGGTGTCGTGCTGGGGTCGGTGCTGGCGGCCGCCATGGTCGCGTACGTGCGGACCGTGGGCGACGTGACGCTCGACGGCCCCGCGCTGCCCGTCTCGGCGTACGTCGCGGCCTTCGTCGTGGGGGTCGTCGTCACGCTGGCTGCGGCCCTGGAACCGGCCCGGCGTGCGGGCAGCATCTCGCCGATCGAGGCGCTCAAGGCTCGCTCCGAGGGTACCTCCGCCCGACGCGCCCGGCTCGGCTGGCTCGTCGTCGTGTTCATCGCCGTCGCGGTCGCCGGCGTGCTCGTCTGGCCGCGGGGCATCGGCGGGGTGGGGGTGACCCGGGCCCTGACCGTCTAC
>Ga0302299_10003163_pt1 | contig 10047 bp, 9 predicted proteins | sample III_Fen_N3_4_FD_198795 | JGI IMG/M metagenome (GOLD analysis project Ga0302299, IMG submission 198795) | Peat permafrost microbial communities from Stordalen Mire near Abisko, Sweden - III_Fen_N3_4 | ecosystem: Environmental > Terrestrial > Soil > Wetlands > Permafrost | place: Sweden: Abisko...
ACGTCGGTCAGCCAGACCGACGCCGAAGTCGGGAACTGGCATCAGGCCCAACGTCTCGCGCGGCGCCGAAGGGGCCGGCGCACTTCCGAGGATCACCGCGACCCCCGACGCGGCCAGGACCGCAAGAACAGCCGTCGTGACGGTGGCACGCCGCGGAAGGCTGGCGATCGCGTTGATTCGACGTGCGGGCAGCCGCATCGGTGCTCCGAGGGGATCGTGGGGAATCCGCACAGGTGAGGGAGCCTGTGCGCGGTGCCCACGTCAACATCGTCATCGCGAACGGTGACATTGAGGTCAGCAGGCGACGGATAGCCGCCGCTGCGTTCACCCCTCTGCCCGGGACGATAGCTAGCTGCCCTCGAGAGCCGTTTCTCGGTCGGGCTCGGGCTCACCGGCCTCCGACAGCACCGCGCCCTCCGTGGCTCGGACCCACAGGTCGTCGGTGCGCAGGGTGGCCTCACCCGACCCCGGCGAGACCACGTCACCACCCGTGCGGAAGATCTCGATCGCGTCCTGCATCGAACCAGCCAACTCAGCCAACTCCTGCGCCGACGACGCCGTCTGCCGCGAACCCGCCGCATACATCCGCGACACCTCCGACAACCGATTCATCGCCACCACCACCTGATCCGACGCCGACCGCTGCTGCTGCGTCGCCACCGAAATCTGCTTCACCGCCGACGCCGTCTCATGCACCCGACCCGTGATCTTCTCCAACGACGCCACCGCATCCGACGCCAACCCCGCCCCCGTACGCACCTCACGCGCCCCCACATCCGAGGCCAACACCGTCGCCTGCATATGCCCATGAATCTCAGCGACCAACCCCTGAATCCGCGCCGTCGACTCCTGCGCCCGCTCAGCCAACTTACGCACCTCAGCCGCGACCACCGCGAACCCACGACCATGCTCACCCGCACGCGCCGCCTCAATCGCCGCGTTCAACGCCAACAAATTCGTCTGATCCGACAACTCATCCAACAACTGCAAAATCCCCCCGATCTCATGCACCTTCTCCCCCAACGCCGTCGTACTCAACGCAATCGACTCCACCCGCCCCGCGATCCGATCCATCGCCCCCACCGAGTCCTGCACCGCCGTACGCCCCTCATCAGTCAGCTGCAACATCTCCCCCGCCGCCGCCGACACCCCCGACGCAGCCTCCGCGATCTGCGACGCCGTCGCCGCCAACTCCTGAATCGTCACCGTCGTCTCAGTCACCGCAGCCGACTGCTCCCCCGCAGAATCCGCCTGCTCCCCCGCCAACACCCCCAACTCCACCGCCGACTCAGCCACCCGCTCACCATTGTCCGCAGCCTGACCCACCAACACCCGAAGCCGACCAATCGTGTCATCAAAACTGGCCACCACCCGCTGCATCGACGCATCACCAAACCCATCCGTCGGCAACGACACCCCCAAATCACCCCGCGACACCCGAGTCAACGCCAACGACAACTCATCCAACCGCGACGCCAACAAATCACGCTCCACCTGCGTCTCCGCCACCTCCACCCGGCGCGCTTGCAGGTTCCGCAGCCACAGCAGCGCGGCGATCGCGAGCAGCCCGAGACCCACCAGGAAGAGCAGCCACGCCAGCGGGCTGAACTCGGCCCAGAAGCCTGCGGCGGCCACAGCAGGTGAGGAGGCGACCATCACCCAAGCGTCCGAGCCGGTCGCGGTCGACGCGGTCGGGTTGCCGCTGACCGCAGCGTAGGTGAGTCGGTCGTCCGCCAGGTCGAAGGTGCCCGAACGGGCCCTCAGCTGGGTCACCTGGCCCTTGAGGTTGTTGGTCGACGATCCGTCGGCGGCCACCATGCCGCCAGTGGTACCGGTGCCGACGAGGGAACGGCTGTCCACCACGACCTGGCCGCTGTGGGCGTCGACGACCCGAAGGACCACTCCTGGATGCGTCGGCCGCGGCCGCAGGCTGTCGAGGAAGACCGAAAAGTAGACGACACCACGTTCCTGCCCGACGCTGGTCACCAGCGACGAGTAGGTGATCTGCCAGGTGTTCGAGACCGGGTCCAGCGTGGGCGCACCGACGACGACGATCCCCGGCCCCGCGTTGATCGCGTCGGTGAAGTACGACTGCGAGACCACCTGGGTCAACGCTCCGGGCAGCAGCAGCCGGCCGTTCACGTAGTGCGCCGCCTCGTAACCGCTGATGTCCGCGTAGCCGGCCGAGCCCAGCTGCGCCGGCATCAGCTCGTCGAGGTAGCGCAGCGCGTGCTCGACGTCGGCGACCGGACCTGCCTCGTCGGACCGCTTCACCTCGCGGGTCCGGAAGTCCTGGGAGTACGCGGCGAAGCCAGGGTCCTGGGCCAGCATCAGGCTGATCGTGCGCAACCGGGCGTTGGTCTGGTTGAGCTGGGCCGCGCCGGTCTCGGCGGAGTTGGTCAGCGTCGTGTCGAGGTCATGGGCGGCCTGCTGGTTCGACCGCACGCCGAGCACGCCCATCGTCACGGCGGCCGCGAGGCAAGCCAGCCCTGCGACGAGGGCGGGTGTCCGCACGTTCTTCACGTCCTGCTCCCCACGATGCACCCCGAGCGACGACGAGCGCTGGCGCGCCCGTTCACCTGGGGCATCGGCACCGTCCGCCGGGAGGTTAAGGGACGAGACGGGCGTGCGTAAGTGGCGAACCCGCCAGCGAGCTAGCCCGTGGCGAGGAAGCCGAGCAGGTCCTGCCGGGTGAGGACGCCGACGGGTTTGCCGTCGTCGAGAACCAGCAGAGCGTCGGCGGACTCCAGGACCTCGACCGCACGGTCGACCGGCTCGCCCGAGCCGAGCCCGGGCAGGGGCGGCGACATGTGGTCCTCGACCCGGTCGGCCAGATGGGCATGACCGGAGAACAACGCGTCGAGGAGGTCGCGCTCGGCCACCGAACCGGCGACCTCCGCGGCCATCACCGGAGGCTCGGCCCGCACGACCGGCATCTGCGAGACGCCGTACTCGCGCAGGATCGCGATCGCCTCGGCCAACGTCTCGTTCGGGTGCGTATGGACCATCGGCGGAAGCGCGCCGGCCTTGCCGCGAAGGACGTCACCGATCGTCTGGCCGCCGACGGGCGGCAGGAAGCCGTACGACGCGAGCCACTCGTCGTTGAACACCTTGGAGAGGTAGCCGCGACCCGAGTCGGGCAGCAGCACCACCACGACGTCGTCCGGGCCCAGCTGCCGCGCCGCGCGAAGTGCGGCCGCGACAGCCATCCCGCAGGATCCTCCGACGAGCAGCCCCTCCTCACGAGCGAGCCGGCGAGTCAGGTCGAACGAGTCGCGGTCCGACACCGCGATGATCTCGTCGCAGACGGTGCGGTCGTAGGCCTCCGGCCAGAAGTCCTCGCCCACTCCTTCGACGAGATACGGCCGGCCGGTCCCGCCGGAGTAGACCGATCCGACCGGGTCGGCGCCGACAACCCGGACCTTGCCGCCGGACACGTCTTTGAGGTAGCGGCCCGTGCCGCTGATGGTGCCGCCGGTGCCCACGCCGGCCACGAAACAGGTGACCGTGCCATCGGTGTCGTCCCAGATCTCCGGCCCGGTGGTCTCGTAGTGCGAGCGCGGGTTGTTGGGGTTGGAGTACTGGTTCGGCTTCCAGGCCCCCGGGATCTCGCGAGCCAGCCGGTCGGAGACGTTGTAGTACGAGTCGGGGTGTTCCGGGGCGACCGCGGTCGGGCACACCACGACCTCGGCCCCGTACGCCCGCAGCACGTTGATCTTGTCCTGCGACACCTTGTCGGGGCAGACGAACACGCACCGGTAACCGCGCTGCTGGGCCACCAGGGCCAGCCCCACCCCGGTGTTGCCCGACGTCGGCTCGACGATCGTGCCCCCCGGCAGCAGCAGCCCCTCGGCCTCGGCGGCGTCGATCATCCGGACCGCGATGCGATCCTTCACCGAGCCCCCCGGGTTGAGGTACTCGACCTTGGCCAGAACAGTGGCGGTGATTCCCTCGGTCACCCTCGACAGCCGGACGAGAGGGGTGTGACCGATCAGGTCGACCATCGAGTCGTAGATGCGCATCGGGCCACCCTACGGCCGTGCATAGACTCGTTGGAGCACATGACGTCGGCGGTACGGGGAGGTGCTCGGTGTCAGACGGCTCGCTGTCAGGAAGCTCTGGCGCCTGCGCCAGATGAGCCGGGCCAGCCGAGCTCGCCGGATCGCCACCAAGGCCGCTTTCGGGGGCGGCGGGGCGGTCGGCGTTGCCGGCGGCGCGGCCGGGGTGCTGTGGGCCCAGGCCCTGCTGGCGCGGCGCCGGGTGGGCCTCCCTGATCGCGAACCCTTCCCCGTGGACGGCACGTACGGCACCCACCGCCGGTCGAGCGCGGGCCTGCCGCCGTACCGGCTCGCGGTGCTCGGCGACTCCGCAGCGGCCGGGCTGGGCGCCGACCACCCCGAGGACACCATGTCCGTCCTGCTTGCCGAGGGGCTGTCCGCGGTGTCCGGGCGACCGGTGCAGCTGGCGAACCGGGCGGTGGTCGGTGCGCAGACCTCCGCGGTCGACGCGCAGGTCGACCTCGCGCTCACCGCCTTCTCCGGCCATGGCCCGGACGCGGCCGTGATCATGGTCGGCGCCAACGACGTCACCCACCGCGTGCCGGCTCGAGCCTCGTTGCGGGCCCTCGACCAGGTCGTGCGCCGACTGGTCGAGGCCGACTGCGATGTCATCGTGGCCTGCTGCCCCGACCTGGGCACCGTGCAGCCGGTACCAAACCCGTTGCGCGCCCTGGGCCGCCGCTGGTCGCGAACCCTGGCGGCGGGCCAGGCCATCACGACCGTGGAGGCCGGCGGCCGGGCGGTCTCGCTCGGTACGTTGCTCGGGCCGGAGTTCGAGCACCGGGGCGACGAGTTCTTCAGCGCCGACCGGTTCCACCCCTCGTCGGTCGGCTACCGACGGGTCGCCGAGGTGCTACTCCCGTCACTGTGCGCCGCGCTCGGGCTCGGCCCCGACCCGGACGAGTCGCTCGACCTGCGCCGCGGCGAGCAGGTCGCCCCCATCGCGAAGGTGGCCGCACGCGCCGCGGCCGAACCCGGGTCCGAGGTGTCCCGGGCCCAGGTAGCCGGGGCCGATCGAGGCACCCAGGGCCGATGGGCCGTGCTGCGCCACCGGATCCCGCTGATCCGCCCCGAAACCTCCGTAGCCACCGAACCTCCCGAACCCACCGACCTCGACCCGCAACCCGTCCACCAGGAGTAGCCGTGCCCGACGCCGTCATCGTTGCTGCCGCCCGTACGCCGATCGGACGGGCGGTGAAAGGGTCGCTCGCGTCCGTCCGTCCGGACGAGCTCGCGGCCACCGCGATCCGCGCGGCGCTGGCCCAGGTTCCCGCGCTCGACCCGACCACCATCGACGACCTCATGCTCGGCTGCGGGTTGCCCGGGGGCGAGCAGGGGTTCAACCTCGGCCGCATCGTCACGGTGCTGCTCGGGCTCGACGGCGTCCCGGGCACGACCGTGACCCGTTACTGCGCCTCGTCCCTGCAGACCACGCGGATGGCCCTGCACGCGATCCGGGCCGGCGAGGGAGACGTCTTCGTCAGCGCCGGCGTCGAGTGCGTGTCGCGGTTCGCCCACGGCACGAGCGACTCGTGGCCGGACACGATGAACCCCGTCTTCGCCGGTGCCCGCGAACGCACGTCCCGGGCCGCGCTCGGCGGCGGCGCCGTGTGGAGCGACCCCCGCGAGACCGGCGACCTGCCCGACGCGTACATCGCCATGGGGCAGACGGCCGAGAACGTGGCTGGCCTCTTGGGGATCACCCGGGCCGAGCAGGACGCCTTCGGGGTCCGCTCGCAGAACCGCGCCGAGGCCGCCATCGCCGCCGGGTTCTGGGCCCGCGAGATCACCCCGGTGACTCTCGCGGACGGCACGGTGGTGACCACCGACGACGGGCCGCGAGCCGGCGTCACCCTCGAGGCTGCGGCCGCCCTCAAGCCGGTGTTCCGACCCGACGGCACCATCACCGCCGCCAACTGCTGCCCCCTGAACGACGGTGCGGCGGCGCTGGTGATCATGTCCGACGCACGGGCCAGAGAGCTCGGACTGACGCCGCTGGCCAAGATCCTCTCGACCGGGGTCAGCGGGGTATCGCCGGAGATCATGGGGCTGGGGCCGGTCGACGCCTCCAGGCAGGCTCTGGACCGCGCCGGGCTCACCATGGACGACGTCGACCTGGTCGAGATCAACGAGGCGTTCGCCGCCCAGGTCATCCCGTCGGCACGCCAGCTCGGTGTCCCCGACGACAAGCTGAACATCAACGGCGGCGCTATCGCGATCGGCCACCCGTTCGGCATGACCGGCGCCCGCATCACCGCGACGCTGCTGAACTCCTTGGCCTGGCACGACAAGGAGATCGGGCTCGAGACCATGTGTGTCGGTGGGGGTCAGGGGATGGCCATGCTGATCCAGCGGTTGTCCTAGGAGCGGCCCGGCCGCCGGGTCACAGCGCCAGGCGCAGCGCGCGGCAGGCGGCGGTTCCGTCGGCGAGGGCGACGGCGAGGTCTGCTCGGGCGGCGTCCAGCCAGACGGTGGTCTGCGGGGATAGCAGGGCGGCGGCGGCCACCAGGTCGTGGCCGGTCACCGCGACCACGTCGCCCACCGCGAAGTCGGCCACCTGGGGCACCGTGCGTACGAGCGGTGGCGAGGCACCCTCGCGGAGCTCGACACCGGCACCGAGGTCGGCGAGCCGTTGCGCCACGACCAGCCCAGCCGCCGCCGCCGTGACGCCTGGGCTGAGCTCGCGGGCCAGCCGCACGTCCGAGAGCGAACGCAACCGATCGGCGAGCCGGTCACACTCGTCGAGCAGGTCGGCGGCGTCCACGGCGATCAGGCTAGCGCTGGCCACGACGTGTGGCCGAGGGCTCCCGCCGGTTGTCGGCGGTCCTTCCCCTCTGTGTTCCCCGGGTCCCTCGTCCCAGGCGGCTGGCCGGGGCTAGGGTGGCGACACAGGCTGTCTCGCCCGCGAATGTGGAGGCCCCATGACCCAGCACTCCGAAGAAACGCACGCCGCGCTGCTGGCCCGCGTCCCCGCCGCAACCGGGCGCGACGTCCGGGAGTGGCTGCGCCTGATCGACGAGGGCCCCTCGTTCTCGCGCTCCGAGGAGCGGGCGCACTGGCTGCAGGACGAGTACGAGTTGTCGCAGGGCGGCGCCAAAGCTCTCGCCCACGAGTACGACGTCCAGCGCGCCGCGCGCCGCAACACCTAGCAAAGTTCCGGCCCGGCCTCCCGAGGGAGAGCCGGGCCGCTGTTCGTGAAGAGCGCTGACCTACCGAGCGCAGTCGTGCCGAGCGCCTGACCCGCTAGTTGCTGCGGTTCAAGATGGCGAGCAGGCGGAGCAGCTCGAGGTAGAGCCAGACCAGCGTGACCATCAGCCCGAACGAAGCGCGCCAGGACTCCTTCTCGGGGACCTGAGCGGCGATGCCCCGCTCGATCAGGTCGAAGTCGAGCACCAGCGTGAACGCGGCCAGCGCGACGCCGATCACGCACAGGGCGATCCCGAGCGGACCTACTCCGTAGAAGCCCCAGCCGTCACCGACGCCGAAGAGGGCGGAGATCAGGCTGCCGATGGCGATCATGAGGTAGGACACCAGCGCGATGGCCATCATCTTCTGGAAGCGCGGGGTGGCCCGCAGCCGGCCGCTCTTGTAGAGCACGAGCATCACGCCGAAGCAGACCAGCGTGCCGATCACGGCCTGGGCGACGATGTTGCCGTCGTTCGGGTTGATGTACTTGGAGTTCTGGTACCAGTTGCTGATGCCGCCGAGGAACACTCCCTCGAGCGCGGCGTAGACCATGATCAGCGGCGGCCTGGTGCTCCGCTGGGCCGACACGATCATCCCGACCACGAAGGCAGCGATCGCGGAGACGAACACCGCCGCAGGCGCCGCGTTGATCAGCTGCCAGCCGGCGACTGCGGTCGCGACCAGGACGACGAACAAGATGCCGGTCTTGACGATGACGTCGTCAAGGGTCATCACCCGCTGGTCGACACTCGTGGTCGGCCCGTCGTACATGCCCTGCAAGGTCGCCGCCGAGGCCGGGGCCTCACGGAACGTGGCGAACTCGCGGTTGAGTACCGGGTTGTTGCTCTTCATAGCGCTCCTGTCGAAGATCACGTCCTTCTACGGTACGCATGGCCCTGCCTGCGCGCCAACCAGTCAACGTGGCGTTCGGCCGAGGAGTTCCGGTCCGCGCGAGGCCGAGGTCGAGGTGTGCGACGAACCCGTCAGCGGCGCGGCGTTCGCACGCTCGAGGGCGGTCGCGCCGAGGCTGCCGCCCAGCCACGCCGAACCGACGGCAACCACGACGCTGATCAGCTGCTTGATCGTCATCAAGACCTCCCGCCCGGATGCGGCACCCGGTACGAACGCAACCGTCCACCAGCGGGCTGAAGACCACCTGTGAATCGGCCGTGCATTCGCTGAGAGACCGGCTTTACCCACGGCGCGCCCCCGGTGGCGTACCCCTGGTGGCGTACCCCCGGTGGCGTACCCCCGGTGGGATTCGAACCCACACTGGGCCGCTCTTAAGGCGGCTGCCTCTGACCAGTTGGGCTACGGGGGCCCGGCAGCACTATGGCACGCGGGCGCTCAGCCCTGAGGGGGCACCGGCACGCTGCTCGACGGTAACGCCGAGGGGGTCGCCGCTGCCTCGAACTCCTTGAACGGCTCGTGCATCGACCACAACGAGACGATCTCGCGCTTGAAGAAGAACGCCTGCGTCCAGTCGGCGACCACCTGCAGCTTGCGAGCCAGGGTCGGGACGCGACTCATGTGGTAGGTCCGGTGCATGAACCACGCCGGGAACCCCTTGAGCTTGATCCCGTAGACCTGCGCGACGCCCTTGTAGAGCCCGAGCGACGCCACCGAGCCGACGTACTTGTGCCGGTACTCCTTCGGCTGCCGGCCCCGGAGCACGGCGAGGAGGTTGTCGGCCAGCTGCTTCGCCTGGCGCACGGCGTGCTGCGCCGACGGCGAGCAGGTCGCGCCGGGCGCCCCGGTCAGGTCAGGCACGGACGCGCTGTCGCCGGCCACCCAGGCGTCGCGCAGCCCGGCGACCTGCAGGGTGGCCGTCCCCACCAGCCGTCCGCGCTCGTCGAGTGGGAACCCGGTCGCAGCGACGAGCGGGTTCGGCTTCACCCCTGCCGTCCAAACCAGGGTTTCGGTGTCGCACTCGGTGCCGTCGGACAGCACGACGTGGCCGTCGACGCAGGAGTCCAGCCGGGTGTCGAGGTGGCACTCGATGCCACGCTCGCGTAGCTGCTCCAAGGTGTACTGGCCCATGTCCGGACCGACTTCGGGCAGGATCCGGCCGCTCGCCTCGACCAGCAGCCACCGCAGGTCGGACGGCTGGATGGAGTGGTAGTACCGCGTCGCGTAGCGGGCCATGTCCTCCAGCTCGGCCAGTGCCTCGATGCCTGCGTACCCGCCCCCGACCACGACGAAGGTGAGGTTGCGGAGCCGGATCGCCGCGTCGTGGGTCGACTCGGCGATGTCGAGGCACTCGATCACCCGGTTGCGCAGCTGGATGGCCTCCTCGACGTTCTTGAATCCCGTACCGACCTGGGCAAGGCCTGGGATCGGCAACGTGCGCGACACCGAGCCGACGGCCAGGACGACGTGGTCGTACTCAAGCGAGTACGGCGCTCCCTCGAGCGGCTGCACCGTGGCCGTCTTCTTCCCGTGGTCAAGCGCAGTGACCGCGGCCGTGACGACCTCGGCGCCGCGCAGCACGCGCCGCAGCGGGACCACGACGTGCCTGGGCTGGATCGAGCCGGCGGCCGCCTCTGGCAGGAACGGCTGGTAGGTCATGTACGACCGCGGGTCGACTACGGTGACCGCGGCCTCGCCGTCGTGCAGCTTGCGCAGCAGCCGGATCGCCGAGTACATGCCGACATACCCGCCGCCGATGATCAGGATGCGAGGGGGACGTTTCGTTGCCTGGGCCATCTGCCCAGCCTACGGAGGCGACGTACCCACCGCCCTGGACAAGCTGTCAGTGTGCGCGCCCCCCTTCATCCACCCCGTCACCCCCTTCCGCCACATG
>Ga0302299_10003164_pt1 | contig 10046 bp, 8 predicted proteins | sample III_Fen_N3_4_FD_198795 | JGI IMG/M metagenome (GOLD analysis project Ga0302299, IMG submission 198795) | Peat permafrost microbial communities from Stordalen Mire near Abisko, Sweden - III_Fen_N3_4 | ecosystem: Environmental > Terrestrial > Soil > Wetlands > Permafrost | place: Sweden: Abisko...
AGACGAGCATCACGAGGACGAGCAGCGGCGCCGCGAGGAGGCCGTTGATCACGGCCGTGACGACAAGGGCCGTGATCGGATTGATGCCCAGGAAGTCGATGGCCATGCCCACGATGGTTGCGGCAATGACGATCGCGTAGAACTGCGGCGCCTTCGAGACGCGCTGATGGAGCCCGAACGTCCAGCCCGCGGCCTCGGCGACGCCAGACGCCGCCGAGGTCGTCAGGATCGGGACGGCCAGGACGCCCGCGCCGATGATCCCGATGGCGAGCAGGGCGGCCGACAGATCCCCGGCGATCGGTCGCAGGGCTTGGGCGGCGTCCGTGGCGGAGCCGATCGTGTGCTGCCCCGATGCGAACAGGGTGGCGCCTGACGCCAGGATGATGAAGTAGGCCACGACCCCCGAGAACACCATCCCCGATACGGTGTCGGCAGCCGCATACCTCAGCTCGGTCCTCGATGCCCCCTGGCGCTGCCACAGGTGCCTGCGCCCCATCGCGATCTGCTCGTCGACCTCCTGGTTCGCCTGCCAGAAGAAGAGGTAGGGCGAGATCGTGGTGCCCAGCAGCGCCACCAGGATGCCGATGTACTGCGGCGTGAGCTCGATCGTGGGGATGAACGTGCCGCGCAGGACGGCACCCCAGTCCGGGCGGGAGAGGAGCGCGGCCGCGATGTAGGCCAGCAGCGCCAGCGTCAACCACTTGAACACCCGGGCGATCAGCTGGTACGAGCCGAAGACCTGGAGGGCGAGAATGCCGACGCTGACCGGGATGACGAGGGAGAGCTCCGGGATCGGGAGGAGGAGGTTGATCGCTGCCGCGATCGCTCCGATGTCCACGCCCGCGTTGATCGTGTTCGCGACCACCAGGGCGAGCACCGCCGGGTAGAGGACCCAGCGCGGGTAGTGCTCGCGCAGGACCCCGGCCAGGCCACGTCCGTTGACGAGCCCGATCTTGGCGCAGATGTACTGCACCGAGATCATCATCGGGAGCATGACGAGCGTGGTCCACAGGGTCGCGTAGCCGTAGGCCGCGCCCGCCTGTGCGTACGTCCCGATCCCCGATGGGTCGTCGTCGGATGCTCCCGTGACGAGACCCGGGCCGAGGATCTTCGTGAACACCTTCAGGGGGTTCCGCTCGCGGCGCAGCGAAACGACCGTCGGATCGGGCGGGCGTCGCGGGTCGACCGCGGGCTCAGACGATGCTGCGGGCCCCTCAGTTGTCATCGACGGTATTCAGCTCCACCCGGACATCCATTTGCCACGCCCGCTGCTGTCAACGCGCGGGCGCCCGGCCGGGTGGACCTGCCGGGCGTCGATGCGCTGGGACCCGATCGCGCGATCAGTTGCGCGGGCGGGATCGGACGGCTGCGAATCGGAGCGAGCCGAGGACCGCGATCGCGGTGATGGCGAGAAGGACGAGGAACGGTGCGGAGACCGGGTCGGTGACCGCGGCGGGAATCGAGGCGAGGGTGTCGGTCGCCGGGAGTGGCGCTGTCGCGCCCGACTTCGGGGTTGCCCTGGGGGTGGGACTGGGCGCCGAACACGCCGAGCTGCTGATGGTGTTGTGGTCCATCGTGACGGCGCCGTTCTGTGCCAGGGCCCGGCCCTGCAGGGTCGCGCCGTTGTTCAGGGCGATCGATGTGAGGGCCATGATCGTGCCCTTGAAGCTCGTGGTCGTACCCAGGGTCGCCGAGCTGCCGACCTGCCAGTAGACGTTGCAGGCCGAGGCTCCGCCGATGAGCGCCACCTTGCTGCCCGATGCGGTGATCAACGTGGAAGCGGCCTGGAAGATGTACAGGCCCTCGCCGTCGAGCGTGAGCGTGCCGGTCAGCCCGAGGGTATCGGAGGCATACACGCCGGGCTTGACGGTGGTCCCGCCCAGCTCGGTCGCCACCTTCGTGACGGGCTTGGCCCCGGCGGCGTCGTTGTATGCGGTCACCAGGGCGTTCTTGGCGCTGAGCGCCACGGCGTCGCCGAGGTGCTGGGCGCCGTGGAGCGTCACGGTGGTGAAGCCCGTCACGGCCTTGCCCGGTTGCAGCCCGACGTCTCCGGTGATCGTCGTGGCCCCGGTGTTCGTGATGGTCGTGCCAGCGAGCACGGCGAAGCTCTCCGCGCTGCCCAGGTTGACCGTCGCTGCGGCCAGGGCGGTGCCGGCCAGGAGGACGGCCATGACGGCCGCCAGGCCGATGGTTGCGATGCGTTTCATGTCACTTCTCTTTCGACTCTCTGCCGGCGCTCGCGACTCTCTGCCGACGCTCGACCTCTGGCCAGGCCCGCGGATGGGCAGCCGACGGGATGTCGTCTGTCGCTTGCTCAGGCGTCGACCACGGATGCTGTCACCGTCACAAGACGGTCCCCGGAGCTGGCTGAGCCGAGTGTCCTGCCCGGGGCCCGCCGGGTCATTACGGCCCTTCATCTCCCACGGGCACCACGAGCTGCAATCCGAGACAGCGCGCCAATCGCGGGGCTGTGCGGAAACCGTGAGGGCGTTCCTCGCGGATCAGGCTGGCCGGGCCATCTGGCGTCGGAGCACGAGCCAGCCGACCGCAAAGAGCCCGGCGGCCATCACCGCGAGCAGCGTCATCCGCCACGCGTCGGTTGCGGCGCCACGCAGCAGCAGGTCCTGGAGCAGCGTGCCGGCCTGGGTCACCGGGAGCAGCCCGCCGATCACCCGCACAGGCGCGGAGAACTGGTCGAGGTCGATGGCCAGCCCGCTGAAGAAGACGGATGCAAGCAGGATGAGCAGCGAGACCTGGATTGCCTGGCGGTCGGTATCGGACAGGAGCGCGACGACGGTGCCGATCCCGATCGAGGCGACGACGAGCAGGGCGAGGCAGCCCAAGACGACGCCCGGCCCACCCAGGAACGGCACGCCGAAGGCGAACACCAGGATGGCCAGGACGGCCAGGGCCACCACCGTTCCCAGGAGCGTGAACGCGGCGTACTTGCCGGCGAGGATCTCGCCGCTCCCGATCGGTGAGATCCGGAACAGGTCGAGCATGCCCCGGCGCCGGTCGTGGAGCATCGACAGGGAGCTCACGGTGATCACCGTGTGCTGGACGATCAGGGCCAGGACCATGATCCCGTAGAAGGCAACGACGTCGGGCTCGCTGGGTGCGAGATTGGCGACATCTGCCCGCGTCGGGGCGGCGACAACCTCGGGCGCGATGGCGACCGGCTGGCCGGCGGCGGCGGCGCGGTCGGCCGCCTCCTTCGCCGCCTCCTGGATGATCTCGCGGTTCACGGCGGCGACGATCGCGCCCGCCGCTGCACTGGCCACGAAGGCCCGGTACGGGCTCACCGTGTCGTACTCGACGTCGAGAACGGTCTGTTCACCCTTGGCCAGCCGGTCCTTCGCGTCCGGCGGCACGATGACGAGCAGGTCTGCCGCGCCGCTGCGCAACACATCGCGGCCCTGGGCCGGGTCCTGCGTGATCCCGGTGATCGAGATCCGGTCGCTGGCGATGGATGCGAAGCCCCCGGGATCGGTCGGGAGCCCGATCCCGGGCGGGATCACGAGCTCGGCGCGAAGGGGTGGCTGGCCCACGTACCCGAGGCCGAACAGGCCCAGGATGAGGACCGGTCCGGCCACGATGCTGACGAGGGCCCGCGGACGCCGGAGAACCTCGACCACCTCCTTGCCCATGACCGCGAGGATGCGGAGCGGCCGCTTGAAGAGCCGCATCAGGCGATGCCTTCCACGGCTCCGGATCCCGCGACGGCGGGTTGCGGGCCTGCCGTCGCCCCGGGCTCGGTCGGGGTGGAACGCATCGCATCGCCCGTCCCGACGTCGCCGGGGAGCCCGCGCGCCGCCCGCTCGACGAGCCTGACGAAGACCTCGTCGAATGATGGCCGCGTCGTCTGGACCGAGGTGACCGAGACCCCGGTCGCCTCCACGGCGGAGACCACGGCCGGCGTTGCACTGGCAGCGTCCCGGGCGACGATCACGAGTCGGCGCGGCGTGACCTGGCGGACCTCGTCGATCCCGCCGAGTCGCCCCAGCTGCTCGGCGTCGACCATGCCGGAGGTCTCGACCTCGAGCAGCTCGCCGCCGAATGCCTCCCGCCGCAGCGCCTCCGGCGCGGCGCAGGCGACGAGCCGGCCTTGGGCGATGAGCGCGACCGTGTCGCACTCCTCGGCTTCGGTGACGATCTGGGTGGTCACGATGAGGGTCCGGCCGGCATCTCGGAGCCGGCGGAGCTCGGTCCAGATCGCGCGGCGGACGATCGGATCGATCCCGCCGGTCGGCTCGTCGAGGAAGACGAGCTGCGGGTCGTGGATCAGCGCACAGCCGAGCTGCAGGCGGCGGCGCATCCCGCCGGACAGGCGCACCGCCCGCCGGGAGCGCGCGTCCTCCAGCTCGAGCCACTGCAGGATCGCCTTGATCCGCCGCCGGCGCCTGGGGAGGAACATGCCGAACACGCTGCCCACGAAGTCGAGGTTCTCCGTGACCGTGAGGTCGTCGTAGAGCGACACGTTCTGGGGCATGAACCCGATGCGCTCCCGGGTCTCCGCCCGGAGGTGCGTCGGGTCCTCGCCCATGATGCGGACGGTGCCGCCGGTGGGCCGCAGACCGCCGGTGAGCAGCCGGATGGCGGTCGTTTTGCCGGCGCCGCTCGGCCCGATGATCCCGACGAGGGAGCCCGGGGCGACCGCGATGCTGATGTCGTCGAGTGCGATGACGTCACCGAACCGTCGGCCCGCGGCGATCAGCTCCGCGATCGGCTCGACGGCAGGAACGCTTGCGGCCGCCGGCACCGGGCCGGCGGCCGGAGAAGGGGAGCCGGCGGTCGGCGGCAGGGTGGACGTCATCGGCGCCTGCCGCCTCTCCCGCTCGGGCCGAACATCGTCGGCTACTTCTTCGTGGCCCAGAACATGTCGGCGAACTCCTTGGTCGCGACCTCGAGATCGGCCGCTGCCTGCGGGTCGACACCCTGCTTGTTCTTGCCGGCGAGCTTCAGCAGGTTCCAGACCTTCGTGTGCAGGTCGGGGAAGGCCGCGAGGTGCTCCGGCTTGAAGTAGTCGGACCAGATGACCTGGACCTCGTGCTTCACCTTCTCCGCGTGCTGCTCCTTGACGGCGACGCAGCGGACGAACGTGCTCCGGTCGGCCACCCCGGTCGTGCCGTCGGGGAGCTTGCCGATCAGCTCCACCATCCGGGCGACCGTGCGGGCGGCCAGCACGGCCTCGGACGGGTCATAGATGCCGCAGGGGACGTCGCAGTGGGCGTGCGCGACCGTTGTCGGGCGCAGCCAGGTGGTGAGACGAGTCATGAGATCCTCGATTCGCGTGTTCCGGGGGCCTGGGGGCCTGGGGGCCTGGGGGCCTGGAGGCCCGATGGTGCGCTCGGTCATGGCGCGACCCGGTGTCGCGTTCGCGCCGGCCAGCGCCGTTCGAAACCCGAGTGTGCCGTCGCGGCGCCGAGGCGTCATGAAGGCCCGTCATCCCGTCCACCCTGGTCGCTCCGAACACTAGGCCCACCAAGGTCCTGACGGCTATCCGCCGTGCGGTAACGGCACTGCCGCATCTGCCTCGAGCATCGCCTCGGCCTGGTCGGCTGCGATCCCCACGGCCTCCTCGACCTCGATCTCCGGGTGCTCGGCCTGGATCGCGGCCACCGCCTCCGCGAGCTCGATGCCCTCGACCTCGTTCACGGCGCGGGCATCGATCACGTAGCGCGCCAGCAGGGTCGCGATGGCGCACAGCGGGATGCTGAAGATCGCTCCCCACAGGCCGGCGATCTGCGAGCCGGCAAGGAGGGCGACGAGGACGAGGATCGGATGGAGGCCCACCTCCCGCCGGAGCAGCCGGGGCTGGATCGCGTTCACAAGGACAGTCTGCGCGACGACCAGGATCACGATCACGAGGAGAGCCACGTCGGGTCGGAACGCCAGCGCGACGAAGCCGACAGGCAGAAGGGCGAGCGGCGGTCCGAAGAACGGGATGAACATGAGCATGCCGGTGATGACCGTGAGCAGGAGCAGGTACGGCAGGTCGAACGCGAGGCCGAGCACGAGCGTGATACCCACCTGGATCCCGACCAGCGCGAACTGCGCGCGCAGGAAGCCTCGGAACGACCGCCCGACCGTGCGCTCGATGAGCAGGAGAGTGTCGGCGTGCCGGTTCGGCACGATCCGGCGGACCATGCCGGTGATCGTCCCCGGATCTGCGACCGCGTAGACGGACAGCAGGACGATGATGAACAGCGCACCGAAGACGGCCAGCACGCCTTCCCCGATCACCTGGGTCTGATCGGCCAGCCCCTGGATCAGGGTCGGCAGTGTCCGGCGCTGCACGTCCCCCACGAGGGCGGCGAGGTCGATGGTCGACCGGTCGATCCCTGCCGCATGCTGCAGGTCGCCGACCATGGTCGCAATCCTCGCCGCGATCTCATCGGTCCGTCCCGCCAGGTCGGATGCCTCCCGGACCCCGATCTGCGCCACGGCCGCGACGAACAGGACGATGCCCCCGATCACCGAGACGTAGGAAGCCGCGATGGCGAGCCCGCGCCGCAGGCGGAACCGACGCACGAGCCCGTCGACCAGTGGAGAGATCAGGAACGCGAGCAGCCAGGCCAGGAAGATCGTCAGCAGCAGCGAGCTGAAGCCGACGAAGAGCGCGACGAACCGGTCCAGGACGGCGAGGCCGAAGAACGCCGCCCCGAGCGCGAAGAATGCGAGGCGCGGGAGATCGCGGTCAGCGTGCTGCTGGGCGGGGGTGCTCACGCCGTCGTCAACCCTCGCTGGGTGGTGGTGGGATGACCACGGTGAGAGCCGCGGGCCGCACGGAGACCTTGATGGGCGTCCTGCCCGCGACGCTGCCATCGGTCTCGACGAGCCGTCTCTTCATGGTCGAGACCCTCACCTTCCGCGCACGGGTCCGGAAGACGTGCCCCTCGGGGCTCTCCCCCGGCTCATCCTGGCGAAGAGCCTCCCAGCCGGCGAGCAGGCCGCCCAGCGGACCCGATGCTCGGATCACCAGCACATCCAGGAGCCCGTCGTCCGGCTCGACCTCCAGGCGTGCCTTGACCCCGGCTCCCATCCCGCCGAAGTTCGCGATCAGGACCTGGGCCGCGTCCATCGACTGGTGGACGCCGTCGAGGGTGACCTCATGCGTGACGTCGTGGACCTGGCCCTGCCGCCGGATCGCGCTCGCCACGTAGGCAAGCTTCCCGAGGTGCTCCTTGGCGGCCCGGCCCGTTGACTCCATGACATCGGCGTCGAAGCCCACGCCGCACGCGACGGCGAACATCGTCGGCTTTCCGCCGGCCGTGAGCCGCCCGAGGTCGATCCGGCGGCGGCCGCCCTCCACGAGGACCTTCGCGGCGTCATCGACCCCTTTCGGGATGTCGAGGTTGCCCGCCAGGAGGTTGCCCGTCCCCATCGGGATGATCCCCAGAGCGACCTGCGTGCCGGCGAGGGATTGCACGACCTGCTGCACCGCGCCGTCGCCCCCGACGGCCACGACCACGTCGACGCCGTGCTTCACGGCGCGGGCCGCCCGGCGGCGGAGCTGGCCCTTGGTGGTGACGAGGCAGCCGTCGACCGACCAGCCGGCTGCCTCCAGGTGCCTGCGCGTCTCGCGCACGGCCTTCCCGATCTCGCGGCCCGGCCGCCTGCGTCCGATCACGAGGGCCCGCGTCACCTGGAGCCCGCCTGTCCGCGCCCGGCCGTCGCGCCGGGCCCCCGGGTGCTCGTTCCCCGCCATTGCCGCCAGGCGGGGCGAGCACGCAGCGCGGTCCCCACCACGAGCAGCCACGCGATGCCGGCCAGCAACCCCCCGACGACGTCGGTCAGGTAGTGGTAGCCGAGGTAGATGCGGCTCATGCCCACCCCGATGGCGACGGCGGCCGCGATCGCCACCGCAAGCAGCCCTGGCCCGCGCCCCGCGATCGACCACAGGACCAGGGCCAACGCGACGTAGAACACGACCGCGTTCATCGTGTGGCCGCTCGGGAAGCTGTAGTCGGGAAGCACCGTGGCCCACGGAAGCACCGGCCGTGGGCGCTGGAAGAAGACCTTCATCGCCCCGTTGAGCACGAGGGCACCCGCGCACGCGACCGCCAGGAAGAGCGCCGCGCCGCGCCTGCGTCTCCAGAGAAGGACTGCGACGGCGGCCGCGAAGGCCGGCACGATCACCGCGGAGGAGCCCAGGGTGGTCAGCGCACTCATGAGCGTATCCATGCCGGGCGAAGCGATCCCGTGCAGGAACGGGGTGGCCCAGGTATCCAGCGCGAAGATCTCCTGGCTGCGCACGCCGGCCGCGACCGAGCCCAGGACGATCAGGCTGGCGATGAGGCCGAACAGGCCGATCACGACTGTCGCCGTGGCGGACCAGAGCGGAGCGCGCACGACGGTCGCCGGCGCCGCGGGATGCGCGGGATCGAGCCGCCCGAGCGGGCCGGCTTCGGTGGTCACGCCCGCCCCTGTCCCTGCCCGCTCGATCGGATGCGTCACGCGGCGGCCTCCGTGGGGTGCGTTCCCGTCGGTCGCGGACTGATCTCGCGTGGCGGCTCCCGGACCGGTCTGGCCGCGGGCACGTCGGCCCAGCCACCGCGCCGGGTCAGCCAGGCGTACCAGCCGAGTGCGACAAGCGAGCCGAGGAAGCCCGCGAGGAGATCGGTGGGGTAGTGCTCGTTGAGGGCCAGGCGGGCGACGGCCACGAGCCCGACCTCGACCGCCACGATGGCGGCAAAGGCGAGGCGAAGACCGAGGGGCTTGGCGCTCCGCCAGGCTCGCACGACGAGGAGCCCGAGGATGGTCATGGCCTCGAGCACGTGCCCGGACGGGTAGCTGTACACGACACCCGGGATCCCGTCGCCGCTGCCGGACGGCCGCGGGCGACCGGTGAGCTGCTTGACTCCCTCGCTGCCGGCGGTCACGGCGGCCAGGATCAGGAACACGAGCACCGCCTCCCGGTATCGCTTTCCGCGGATGAGCCAGAGCACCAGCACGATGGCGATCGCGATCAGCGGGAAGTTCGCGGTCTGCGACACGGCTTCCCACAACGTTGGCCAGCCGTCGAGCGTGCGGGCGGCCGCGAGGAGCGGCGCGTCGAACGGGAAGACGACGCCGCTTCCGACGGCCACCGTGAGGAGGATGAGCGCGAGAAGGCTCGCCATCGCGATCAGCCGGGCACGGCCGGAGTCCCTCAGGCCGCCGCGGATCATGACCGGCCCCCGACGCCGCTCGTCACGGGCCGGACGGGAGTCGTGAGCCGAGCCCCATCCGGAGGAGCAGCCGGCGTCACGGATTGGCGCGCCGCGGTGGCCTGGCCGGGGAACATCGTTCCCGGCTCGGCCCCGGCAAGGAGGTCGCGTTCCAGCTGGAGGCGCAGCCGGTAGAGGATGTCCCATTCGTCGGTGGGGATCTGCAGGTCGAGCAGCAGGGTGTCGACCGCCCTGAACGCGCCGCGCATGCCTCCCGCTGCCATCGAGCCAGCTGTTCGGCCCCCTGCGACCTCCTCGAGCCGGTCCTCGACCGCTTGGGCCTCGGCGCTCGTCGTCAGGTGCGCGGACGTCGTCGCAAGGCGGCTCAGGATCGCCGCACGAGCGCGGGTCCGGTCGTGGGCCGTACCCGAGATGGCGATGTCCGACGGGTAGACCCCGATCCGCAGGTCGGGTCCGGTCAGCTCCACGAGCCGGTCCGGCCGCAGCTTGCGCACGTTGCCGCCGGCCACGCGGGTGAGCACCCAGGCGGGCAGCGTGAGGACCCGGGCTGCCTCTGCGGCGGTGGTGGGCAGGTCCGCGCTGGCCACCGCGTCATGCAGGTCCGCGACCAGCTGGTCGTACCCATCCGGCTTGACGACGATCGGGACGTGCACCTCCGACCAGCCGTGCCGTGCGCTCCGGATCTTCCGCGAGACGCCGACGCCGGCGAGGAAGATCAGCAGCCCGGCGATCACCGGGACGAGCAGATACCCGCGGAGGACCTCGCCGACCGCGGCCAGGCCGCCCGGTCGCTCGCCCTCGGCCGGCACGAGGAAGCCGGCGAGGCCGACGGCCGGCGGAAGCGCAACCAGTGCCACGACGAGCGCCACCGCGAGC
>Ga0302299_10003167_pt1 | contig 10038 bp, 10 predicted proteins | sample III_Fen_N3_4_FD_198795 | JGI IMG/M metagenome (GOLD analysis project Ga0302299, IMG submission 198795) | Peat permafrost microbial communities from Stordalen Mire near Abisko, Sweden - III_Fen_N3_4 | ecosystem: Environmental > Terrestrial > Soil > Wetlands > Permafrost | place: Sweden: Abisko...
CGACGTCCTGCTGCCCCTGCGGGCCCGCGGCGCGCTGCCCCCGCTGTTCTGCCTGCACCCGGCGGGCGGCCTGAGCTGGTGCTACTCCGGCCTGCCCCGGCACCTGCACCCCGAGCGGCCGGTGTACGGGCTGCAGGCCGCGGCCCTGTCCGGCGGAGGGCTGCCCCCGACCGTCGGGGACATGGCCCGCACGTACCTCGACGAGATCCGCACGGTGCAGGCGCACGGCCCGTACCACCTGCTCGGCTGGTCGTTCGGCGGCGCCGTGGCGCACGTGGTCGCCACCGACCTGCAGGCCCGGGGGGAGGAGGTGGCGTTCCTCGCCCTGCTGGACGCCTACCCGCAGGGCTACTGGGACCACGAGTGGGTACCCGGGCAGTGGGAGGCGCTCGCCGCGCTGCTCGACGTCGCCGGCTGCGGCCTGGACGCCCTGGGGGAGCGGCCCCTGGCGGGGGACGGCGTGGACGACCTGGTCCGCAGCCACGGGCCGCGGATCGTCGAGATCCTGCGCCGCGAGGGCAGCGTGCTCGCCGACCTCACCGAACACCACCTGCGTGCCTACGTGGAGGTCTTCACCAACAACGCCCGACTCCAGCGTGAGCTGACCCCCGTGCCCTTCGAGGGTGACCTGCTCTACGTCACCGCCACCATCGGCCGCACCCCGACGACGCCCACCTGGCGGGAGTGGGCGCCCTACGTGAGCGGCCGGATCGAGGACCACCCGGTCGCCTCCACCCACAACAACCTCACCCACCCGGCGCCCCTCGCCCGGATCGGGGAGATCGTCGAGGGGTGGTTGCGTCGCCTGGACGACGCCCGCCCGCGGGGCGGTCCGGCCCGTCAGGAGAGCGCGGGGAAGAGGGAGCGCAAGGCCGGATAGATCCGGTGGTGGACGGAGGCCAGGGGCTCGTAGCGGGCGACCCGGTCGGGGTCCGGGGTGACCGTCTCGCCGAACGACGCCATCGCCGTCGCCGTCGCCGCGATGGCGCCGGAGGTGGCGGCCGCCGGGCGCTCCGCTGCGGCGACCGTGCCCGCCCAGGCGAGGACCGCGGCGCCGCGGGCGCTGATCTCGGCCCCCGCGGTCCGGCGGACCGGGCGTCCCGAGACGTCGGCGACGATGCGGGTCCACAGCGGGCTGCGGCTGCCTCCGCCCATCGCGCGCAGCTCGTCCACCCGCCGGCCGGTGGCGGCCTCCAGCCCGTCGAGGTGCAGGCGCAGCTCGAACGCGACCCCTTCGAGCAGGGACCGGTACAGGTGGGCCCGGGTGTGGCCGCCGTGCCAGCCGACCGTGACGCCGCGGGCCGCCGTGTCCCAGTACGGCGTCTGCGCGCAGTTCCAGTACGGCACGGTGAGCAGCCCGTCCGCGCCCGGCGGGAGGGCCGCCGCGGCGGCTTCGAGGGTGGGGTCGACGGCGCCGTGCAGGGCCGGGTCGCCGAACTCGCGGCGGAACCAGTCCGCCAGGTAGGCGGCGGCGTTTAGCACCGTCTCCAGCACGAACGTGCCGGCCGGCGCTCCTGCCAGCGTCCGGAAGGCGGCCGACGTCAGGTAGGACGGCGAGGGCACGCCCATGACCATCGACGTCCCCAGGTTCAGGTAGCCCGCCCCCGGGTGCAGCACGTCGGCGCCGAGCCCCGCCGCCTGCCCGTCGCCGATCCCTGCCACCACCGGCACCGGCGCGGGCAGTCCCAGGGACGCCGCCACCCGCGGCAGCAGGGGACCGATGACGGCGCCGGGCGGCACCAGCCGGTCCAGTTGCGCGGCCCGCAATCCCGCCAGCGCGACCAGCCGCGGCGACCAGGTGCCCGCCGCCAGGTCGAGCAGGCCGAGGGAGTCCGCGGACCCGGTACTCGTCACCCGCAGCCCGGTCAGCCGCTCGGCGAGGAAGCCGTGCACCTCGGTCACCCGGTCCGCGGCCTTCAGGACGCCGGGCTCGTGCCGGGCCAGCCACGCCAGCTTGTAGAGCGCCGGGGTCACGTCCGGCGGCTTGCCCGACTCGGCGGCCACCGCCGGCGAGCCCAGCTCGGCGATCTCGACCGAGGCCCGCGAGTCCAGCCAGAGGATCGCCGGGCGCAGCGCGCGCCCCGCGCCGTCCAGGCACACGAACGACTCGCGCTGGTGGGTGACGGCGAGCGCCGCCACCCGGGCGGCGTCCGGGCCGAGCGCCGCGACCGTCTCGCGCAGGGCGCCCGCGGTCGCCGTCCACCACTGCTCAGCGTCCTGCTCGTGCCAGCCGGGGGCGGGCCGGGCCAGGTCGAGGGGGTGGGACGCGGACGCCGCGACGGTGCCCTCGCCGTCCAGGGCCACCGCCTTCGCCGCGGTCGTCGAGCAGTCGACCGCCAGCACCAGCGGGGTCACGACGCGGCCTGCGGGTCCACGATCACCTTGAGTCCCTCTCGGGCGACGGCCGTGCCGAACGCGGCGGCGACGTCACCGAGGCCGAACGTGTGGGTGACGACGCTGCGGACGTCGACGAGCCCGCGTTCCACCAGGGCCGTCGAGCGCGGGTAGACCTCCTTCATCCGGCGCACCAGCACCAGGGTGAGGCCCTTGCGCCGGGCGGTGGAGGCGCTGAAGGAGGTGTGGTCGGCATCGGGGATGCCGGCCAGGACGACGCGGGCGCCCGGCCGGGCCGCGTCGACGGCCAGCGCGACGGCGGCGTCCGTGCCGGCAGCCTCGTAGACGACGTCGACGCCGCGCCCGCGGGTCGCCTCGGCGAGCCCGGCGGCGAAGGCGGCGGGGTCTGCCGGCAGGACGACGTCCGCACCGAGGCGGGCGGCGGCCTCGCGGCGGTGGGCGAGGGGGTCGGCGGCGACGACGAGCGTGGCCCCCGCCGCGCGCGCGAGCTGCACCAGGCACAGGCCGATCGGGCCGCAGCCCAGGACGGCGACGGTCGAGGCGATCCGCTGGTGGCCGAGGTCGAGGGCGTGGACGCCGACGCCCAGCGGCTCCAGCATGGCGCCGTCCGCGTCGCTCAGGGCGTCCGGCAGCGGGTGGAGCAGGTGACCGGGCCAGGCGAGGAACTGGCGCAGCGCGCCGTCGGTCGTGCCGTGGCCGCAGAACGCCACGCTCGGGCAGAGGTTGCGGTGCCCGGCGAGGCACAGCTCGCACGTCCCGTCGGGGACGGCCGGGTCGATGGCGACCCGCTGCCCCGCCCGCGGGCCGGTCTCGACGACGCCCGCGGCCTCGTGGCCGATGACGAGCGGCGCGCCCAGGCGGGCGTCGCCGATCCCGCCCTCGGCGAACCAGTGCAGGTCGGAGCCGCAGATCCCGACGGCGGTCACCCGGACCAGTTCCTCCCCGGGGCCGGGGACAGGGACGGGCTCGGTGACGGCGCGGATGTCCCGGGTGCCGTAGAGGCGGGCGGCGATCAGCTGTGATGGCATCGCCGTCAGTCTCCCACGGGCCCCTCGGCGGCCTCGGGGACGGGTGCGCCGGACGGCGGGTCGTCCGGTTCGGTCATGCCGGACAGCAGCACGTGCGCGAGGGCCGCGTACAGGCTCCAGCGCTCCGGCGGGTCCGGGGCGGCGGTGGGCGGCGTCCCCACGCTGTCGGGCACGGCCTGCGGGTCGACCGCCCAGCGCAGGGAGAGGCCCTCGGCCAGGGCGGTCAGCGCCACCGCGACCTGGTCGATCGTGAACGGGGGGGCCAGGCGCCGCCCGCTGCGCCGCAGCAGCCCCAGGTAGCGCGGCACGACGGCCGCGGCCAGCTCGCCGTACAGGCGGCACAGCCGCTCGCGGATCTCGGGGTCGTCGTCCGCCTGCGTCCACAGGGCGTTGCGCACCCGGATCCCGCGGTGCCCCTTGAGGCTGTCGAAGTGGGTGTTAGCGGCCCGGCGCATCGTGTCGTCGGTATCGACGTCGGGTGCGGCGGCGGCCTCCTCGAGCATCGCCCGGGTGACGTGGTCGGCGCGGAAGTGGTCCAGCGACAGCACGTGGGCGAGGAGCGCCCGGCGGAACTCGGCCTGCGTCGGCCAGATGTTGTAGAACGCCCCCGTCGTGCGCGGCGGGTCGCAGCGGCGGGCGATCTCGACGGGCTTGAGGGCGCTCAGGACGTCGGTGCCCGGCGACTCCAGGAGCATCCGTGCCCCCGCGTCCAGCATCGCGGCCTCGGTCGCCGCTCGGGCCGCACGGCGTGTCGCGTTGGGCGGGCCGGTCATGGCGCCAGTATGCCGCCGGTCCTGCGTGCCCTGGGTCACGAGCTGGACGGCGACGGCTCCACCGGCAGCGGCAGCGGCAGGGGCGCGGGCTCGGTCGGCAGCCCGCCCGCCCGGTCGTCGTAGAACCAGCCCTGCCCGACGTCGCAGCCCAGGGAGCGGACCAGCTCGTCCTGCTCCGCGGTCTGCACCTCCTCGGCGGTGACGGTGAGGCCCAGGGTGTGCGCGAGGTCCACGACGGTCCGCAGGACGGCGGTGTCCACCGGATCGGGGGGCCCGCCGGCCCGCAGCCCGTCGAGGAAGGTGCCGGCGAGTTTCAGCTCGTGCAGCGGGAGGCGGCGCAGGGCGGCGAGGTTGGAGTAGCCGGTGCCGAAGTCGTCCATGACGATCCGCACGCCGTCGTCGGCGAGCGTGCGCAGCGCGGCGACCGGGGCGGGATCGTCCAGCTTCATGATCACACTCTCGGTGATCTCCAGCCGCAGCCGGGACGCCGCCAGGCCCGCGTCGGCCAGGCCCCGGCGGACCTCGTCCACGAACGTCGGCACCTCGAGCTGGCGCACGCTCACGTTGATGTTCACGGCCGGACATTCGACGTGGGCCAGGTCGGCGCGGGCCAGGTCGGCGCGGGCCAGGTCGGCCAGGGCGCGGCGCAGCACCCACCGCCCGATCGGGACGATGAGCGCCGTCTCCTCCGCGACGCCGATGAACAGGCGCGGCGCCAGCTCGCCCAGGCGCGGGTGGTGCCACCGCAGCAGCGCCTCGACGCCGTGCGGCGCGCCGGTCTCCAGCCGGGTGAGCGCCTGGTAGGTCAGGCCCAGCTCGCCGCGCTCGACGGCGCCGGGCAGGTTCATCGCCGCGGTGAACCGGGACAGCTGGCGCGCCGTCCGCGAGGGGTCGTGCGTCATCACCCGGCCGCGCGCGTCCTCCTTCGCGGCGTGCAGCGCGAGGTCGGCGGCGCGCAGCAGTTCCCGCGCGCTGCTGCGGGCCGACGGCAGCTCCGCCAGCCCGATGCTCGCCCGCACGGTCACGGGCCGCTGCCCGACGACGTCGATGGGCCGTTCCAGCGCCGCCAGCAGCAGGTCGGCGAGCGCCAGCGGCTGCAGCCCGGCACCGCCGGTCGCCAGCACGACGAACTCGTCGCCCGCCAGCCGCGCGAGCATCGCGCCGTGCGCGCGGGTCACCTCGGCGAGCCGGGACGACGCCGCCACCAGCACCTGGTCGCCGGCGAGGTGCCCGCGCGAGTCGTTGACGAACTTGAACCCGTCCAGGTCGAGGAACATCACCGCGACCCGGTCGCCGGAACCGCGTCCCGCCAGCGCGGCGTCCAGTCGCTGCAGGAACAGGCTCCGGTTGGGCAGGCCGGTCAGCGCGTCGTGGGTCGCGGCGTGGCGCAACTGCGCCTCCAGCGCCTCCTCGCGGGTGCCGCCGTCCGGGCCCGGCAACGCGTCCATGCGGGCGCGCTCGGCGGTGTCCCGCGCGGTGAGCGCCGCGGCGTGGATGGCCTCCTGCTGGTCGAGCACCACCTGCAGGACGGCGGCGCCGTGCGTGGCCGCGAGCGCCGCCGTCAGCCGGGCGGTGGGCAGGGCCTGGCCGCAGGCGCGGCTGACGACGAGGACGGCGTGCCGCAGCGCCGCCGGGCTCGTCAGGTGCTCGCGGACCAGCAGCTCGGCGATCTGCGAGCCGACGGCGTCGGCGTCCGACCCCGGGCCGCCGTCGCCGTCGACCGGCGCCGCGTGTCCCCCCGACGGTCCCCGGCCCCCGACCGGCGGTTCGGCGCGGGCCGAGCCGGCGGTGCGCGCCGCGGGCACGGTCGCCGCGAGCGCGGACGTCGTGAGCCGGGCCAGCTGCGCGGCGAGCGGGGGCAGCCGTCCGGGGTCGGTGAGCGGTCCCGCCCCGGCTCCCAGCGCCGCGAGCCAGTCGTCGACGAGGCCTTCAGGGGCACCGGTGTCCTGCGGTGCCCGCTCGTGCTGGCCCATCGTTTCGCTCCCCGTGGTACGGCATCGCCACCCGGTGGTCTCCCCGCGTCGCGCGGACGGCGGGCCACCAAACCGGGCATTCGAGCCGGAAGGTAGCAGTTGCCCTGTGCGCAGGAACAGCGCCGGAGTTGAAGATCGTGTGAATCACGTGTGTCACAGGCGACGCGGGCGCCTCAACGGAGTACCGGCTCCTCGGCCTCGAGCGCCTGCTCGGCGGGATCCTGGGGTTCGGCGGGTTCCTGGGGTTCCTTGCGCTCCTCGGGTTCCTCCGGCTCCTCGGAGCGCAGCAGGCGCTGCGCCTCGTCCAGGTGCCGGGCGACGCCGTCGCGGCGGCGGGTGACGTCGTCCACCCGGCGGCGCTGCGCCTCGACCAGCCGGCCGGCCTCCTCCTGCGAGGCGCGCAGGAGGAGCTCGGCCCGGGTGCGGGCGGCGGCGACCAGTTCGTCGGCCTCCCGCCGGGCCTGCGCGACGGCGGCCTCGGCCCGCCCGGCGGCCTCGTCGTGGATCGCGCGGGCCTCGCCCTCAAGGACGGCGGCCTGCCGGGCGGTCGCGGCGACGCGTCCCTCGGCGGCGCTGACCAGCTGGGTCGCCCGCTCGACGGCCGCCCGGTGCTGCGCGTCGTCCGCCTCGCGGGCCCGCCGTGCCCGCTCGGCGAGCTGGTCCTGCTGCTCGCGGGCGCGCTCCCCGACGGCCGAGCGGGCCGCCGCGAGCTGGGCCCGGGCGGCGTCCGCCTGCTCCTGGGCCTCGCCGCGGGCGGTGGCGAGCAGCTCGTCGACGTCCCGCCGGGCGACGGCGCGCAGGTCGGCGGCCTCGCGTGCGGCGTCCGCGCGCAGGCGCCGCGCGTCCTCCTCGGTGCCGACCCGCCGGTCGGCGAGCTGCCGTCCGGTGGTGGTGCGGTGTTCGGCGACCTCGCGGTCGGCGCGTTCGAGCTCGTCCACGACATCCTGCGCGGCCCGGGCGCGCACCCGGTCCGCGGTGTCGGCCGCCTCGGCGAGCCGCTGCTCGGCGTGCTGCCGGGCCCGGGCCACCACCTCGGCCGAGTCGAGTGCGGCGACCTCCCGCAGCTGCCCCTCCTCGATCCGCGCGGCCTGCCGGACCTGCTCGGCCTCCTCGCGGGCCTGCTCGACCAGCGACCGCGCCTCGGCGGCCGCGGTGGTCGTGACGTCGTCCGCCTGCTGCTCCGCCAGGTGCAGCAGCTCGGCGAGCCGCAGCCCGAGACCCGTCAGGGAGGGCCGGAGGGCCTCGCTCACCTGTCGCTGGGCCTCCGCGGCCTCGGCGGCGAGCATCGTCGCCCGCCCCTCGACCTCGGCGCTCACCGTACGCACCCGGGCGAGCGTGTCCAGCAGGACGGCGATCCGCTCGTCGACCGCCGCCCGCTCGTAGCCGCGGAGGCTGAGGGTGAACCCTCCCGGTGGGCGCCCGTCAGGGATCGAGTCGTCCGGCATGCTGCCCTCCCCGTGTCCAGGTGTCAGCGCGTCGTCACGACCACTGTGCCGAGCCGGACGCCGATTTCCTGTCGAGACGTGCCTCAGCCGAGACGTGCCTCAGCGGCGGCGGGCGGTGCGGCGCGTGCCGTTCCACGCGAAGGCCGTCCCGAAGCCGGCCTGGTGCAGGGAGAGGAGCACCAGCCCGACCAGCAGCAGCGACATCGGCGCGAAGACCGTGGGGACGTCGGCCGAGGTGGCGTAGACGAGGAAACCGAGCGCGAACAGGATGGCGGCGATGACGGCCAGCATGACGGGTCCCTTCCGGAGAAACTGCAGGTGAATGCCCTGATCCGGAGTATGACCGTTGCCGGCGGGTCGGCCAGTCGAGCTGCCGCCGCGCAGGCGCCGGCCCACGCAGGCGTCAGCCCACGCAGGCGGCGCTCAGCACCATCCAGGCGAGGAGTCCGGCCCGGGTCACGTGCAGCGCGACCCGGGCGGTGGCGAGGTCGTCGAGCGCGTAGCCGCAGCACCCCAGGCAGAGCCCGATCAGGGTGCAGAGCACGAGCGGCGGGGTCGCCAGGGGCCCGAAGGCCAGGATCGTCGTGAACAGCGACCCGAGGAACGCCCAGACGAGCGTGGTGACGGGCAGGCCGTCCAGGCGCCAGCTGTGCACGCGCAGCCAGGCCAGGGAGGGGTTCGCCCGAAGTGCCTCGAGGTCGCGCCGGACCTCGTCCGGCGGCAGGTCCGGATCGCGCCGGTGCTGCGGCGGCCGGTCGGAAGGAGGATCGTCGAAGGGGGACACAACGGGACTGTAGGGTCCGTCCGGCGCGCCCACGGGCAGACGTTGGTCGCTCCTCGGCCCGTCGGGTCAGGCCCGGAGGCCCGTCGGGTCAGGCCCGGAGGGTCACAGGTGGGCGGCGCTGGCGAGCAGGCCCACGAGCAGGCTGATGCGGGCGATCCGGAGGGTGGCACGTGCCGCCGGGACGTCCCGCATGAGGACGGCGGACGCCGCCAACAGCCAGAAGACCGCCATCCCGAGGATCACCAGGGCCGCGCCGAGCGGGCCGAACGCGAACAGGGTGGTGCCGAGCGCGCCGGCGAAGGCCAGCCCGACGCTGGTGGTCGGCAGGCCGTCGAGGTGCCATCCCAGCCCGGAGAGCGAGGCGAGGGACGGTTCCGAACCGAGGATCTCCAGGTCGGTGCGGGGGGTGCGGGGGCGGTTGCGCGGCCGGCCGGGACGCCGGGCCGGACGGTGCGGGCGGCTCTCGCGGTGCGCGGGCCGGTCGTGCGGGTCCCGCTCGGAGGGCAGATCGGGCGTGGGCTCGCTGGCGGAAGGCATCAGGTGGGGTTCCTCGGCGCTCGGGTTCTGATCGGGCTCGCGTTCTGGGCGTAGGGGGCGCGTCGGCGCGCGGCAGTGCGTTCCGATAGATACCGTATGAGATCGTTTGGCTACGCAGGCGGACTTTCGTCATCCTCTCATCTGCGCTGGTCACGGTGGAGGTGCCGGCGTGCCCCTTCCCGCCGTGTTCCCAGGACCGTTGTTCCGTAGAATGGAACATATGTCCGTCCAGGGTCACCGCCCGCGGGCCCGGGGCTTCGTCGACTACCGACTGCAGCGCAGGGCCCTGCTACAGGCCGTCTCCGTCGGGCGGACCTCGACCACCGAGGTCTGCGACGCCCACCCCCACCTGCTGCGCGCGGCGACCTTCCACGGCGAGCCGGTGCAGCGGGCCTGCCCGGTCTGCCGGCGGCCCCGGCTGGTGCTGCTGCGCTACGTGTACTCCGACGAGCTGGGCCAGTACTCCGGGCGGTTGCGCACCGGGCCCGAGGTCGTGGAGATGGCGTCGTCCCACGGTCACCTGCGCGTCTTCGTCGTCGAGGTGTGCCGGGACTGGGGGTGGAACCACCTCGTCGCGTCGTACGTGGTGGGGGACGGCGTCCCGCGCCGCCCGCCGCGCCGCCAGGCCACGGTGGAGGACGAGTACGGGTGAACCCGAGGCCGAGCCCCCGGGGTCCCGGGGGCGGTGGCCGTGCCGGCGGTCAGGGGAAGCTGGGCGCCGGCGTGGGGGAGTGTCGCACCGCCGGCGCGGGGGGGACGGCGGGGGCGGTGCGCACCGCGACCGCCGCCCCGATCAGGGTGCCGACGACGAGCGCCCCGGCGGCCAACAGCAAGAGGGTTCCCGCCTCGCTTGCCAGCAGCCGCCGCAGCGGGCCCGCGAGCCCCGGCGGGAGCGGGCGCCGCGCGAGCGGGCGGGGTGCGGGCGGGCGGGGGCCCGCGGGGCGGCGGCGCACGTGCCGGGCAGCGACCTGAGATGTCACGGGACGTCCTTCCGGGAGCGGGAATTCCGGGCAGGGCCGCACCCGGAAAGGCCCAGCTCCCCGACCGTGCGACCCCTCCTGTCTACCGACGCGCCTGATCGGCCCGCAGGGGAACCGCGCCCGCAAACGGATGGATCGCCGTTCCCCCGTTCACCCGACGGTG
>Ga0302299_10003168_pt1 | contig 10035 bp, 11 predicted proteins | sample III_Fen_N3_4_FD_198795 | JGI IMG/M metagenome (GOLD analysis project Ga0302299, IMG submission 198795) | Peat permafrost microbial communities from Stordalen Mire near Abisko, Sweden - III_Fen_N3_4 | ecosystem: Environmental > Terrestrial > Soil > Wetlands > Permafrost | place: Sweden: Abisko...
TTCTGCTCGTCCGCACCGCCGAGCGGCATCCAGTCGCCGTGAGCCTTCAGCATCGCGTGCAGATCGTCGATCGCACGCAGGTCGTACCGCAGCTGCGTGCTGCCCACCTGGCACACGAGCGCCGGCGGGTCGGCCTGCTCGTCCTTCCACATCTGGTACTCGGCCTTGCCGGGCGGGGTCTTCAGCTGCCACGGGTCCTGCGGGGTTCCGCTTCCGGGTGCCGGGCTCACGACGCGCTCGGCGAGTAGGAACCGACGATCGTGGCCTCGCTCGGCGCGGGGGGCTCGTCGCAGCGGCCCTTCAGCTCGCGCTGGAACTCGGCGAACGCGGGCAGGTCGGGCAGGGGGTTCGCTCCGTCGCCGTGGTGCGCGACATGGACGAAGGTGACGCCGTCCTGCAGGCGATACGTCGTGTAGCGGAAGTCCGCCGGCCGGAGCTCGGCGAGCGCCGCGTAGACGCCCTCGACCAGGCGGGCGTTCTCAGCGGCCGCGTCGGGCCGGGTCCGGTAGCGGACGATCACGTTCTTGCTCATCGGCCGAACCTATACGTCGCACTTGCAAAATGCAAGCCATGTTGTCTGCCGCAAGTCTCGATACGATGGACGCGTGCCCGCTCGAGCCGCGTCGCCTCGCAGCTACAACCAGCTCTGCGGGATCGCCGCCGCCCTCGATGTGATCGGCGACCGCTGGACGACGCTCGTCGTGCGCGACCTGCTGCTCGGCCCGCTGCGGTTCGGTGATCTCGCGGAGGCGATGCCGGGGATCGGCACGAACACGCTCGCGGCGCGCCTCAAGCACCTCGAGTCGGCCGGCGTCGTGCAGCGCACGCTGCTCCCGCTGCCGAACCGCGGCACCGCGTACGAGCTCACGGACTACGGCCGCGAGCTGCAGCCGATCCTCATGGCCCTCGGCCGCTGGGGAACGAAGAGCATGGGGCGCCTGCCCACGGATGTCACGGCGCGCTCGCGCTGGCTCGTCGGGGCGATGCCCGCGTTCCACGACGACCGCCGGCGCGTCGCCCAGCCGACGACCTGGGAGCTCCGGCTGACGGACGGTGCGTTCACGGTCCATGCGCAGGGGAAGGGCTTCAGCGTCGCCGCCGGCGCACCGGGCGACGCCGACCTGATCGTCACCACGCGAGACGACGTCCTGCACGCGCTGCTCGCCGGCGGGCTCGCCACCGCCGACGCCGTCGAGAGCGGCGCCGTGATGCTCGAGGGCGACGCCGCGGCGCTGCCCCTGCTGCTCGAACTGTGCAGGTTTCCGCCGCAGCCCGGTTGACACAGAGAAAACGAGTCCCTACTCGGTCAGCTGGAGCGCGGCGGCCGCCACCGCGGGAACGCATCAGTTGGTGGCGCGCGCGTGACGCCGCGGGCAACGTCGCGACCTCGGCCTCGGTGACCGTCACCGCCGGTTCCGGCGTCACCGGACAGCGTCCACTCGGCACCCTCGGCCTGGGGCGGGAGCTGAGGCCGGCCCGGTCGACATGCGTCGTGGTGTTGTTGTGTCCGAGGATCGCGTGTAGCGTCGGCGCGTGAGGCTGTCGCCCCGTGAGGGATGGGTCATCGCGGTGACATGCTTCGTCGCGGTGATGCTCGTGGCCGCGCCAACCGCGGTTGCCGGCGACGTGCAGGTGACCGGCGGAGCGGCGGGAGCCAGTTCGGGGAACAATGCGCAGGCCGGCAGCGCCATGGTCGTGCAGCAGCACGACTCCGCGAGCACCCCGGCCACGGCTTCCGGGCTGGCGTTTGATCGCACGATCGCCGCGACGCCCGCGCATGACTCGTCGATCTCCGGCACCGTTGACAGTTCGTCGTCGGCGACGCTGAAGACGACGCTGGTCGTCGGTGATCACGGAGCTCGCCTCACGTGGGACGGCTCGAGCACCGCGACCGCGACGGATCATGTCAACGCGTTGCCGGTGTCGCAGTTCGACGCTCTTGGCACCGCGGGCGCAGACCTGCAGCTGCAGTTCACGATCAGTGTGGCGCAGCCGTTCACGCTGGCCGGGAGCTTCGGACCGAACCCAACGGGAGCGGGCAGCGGCGCGAACGGCGCGGGGTTCGGACTCTCGCGGCTCGAAGGCGGCGTGTTCCAGTCTGTCGCGAGCATCGGCGCAGGCGAATCCAAGACGCTCACCGGCACGCTGCAGCCGGGGCAGTACTTCCTCACCACGCAGGTTCAGGTCTCAGCGACCGTCGGGGGCCAGGCCACGGACGAGACGCGCACGTTCGCGAATCATGGGTCGGTCGATCTGTCGATCGGCGACGGTGGCGGTTCTGGCGGCGGCTGTGCCGCCCCTGGCGTGACCACCGTCGAGGTCGGCGTCGCGCTGGCGGCCGGCTGCTTCACCGAGCGCAAGGACGCTGACGGCAAGCCGACCGGCGTGTTCGAGACGGATCAGCCGGCGTGGGTCGGCGGCATGCCACTGGTGCCGCGTGCCGGCGGGAAGCTGCTGCTCGTTCCCGCCGATCACGAGTCGCCGTTGCGTGCAGACGGCTCGGGAGTGGACCTCGTGCTCGGGCCCGTGAAGATCGATGCGCCGCTGCCTGAGATCAAGCCGTTCGTGACCGCGTACACGCTCGGGCTGAACACGTCCGGGTCGTTCGGGCGACTGGCGGCCCTGCCGTTGCTGCAGGGTGCCAATGGGCAGGCGAAGGTCAGCTGGGCGGCTGGTGGTGGGGGCGCGAAGGTTGAGCTGCAGGCATCCCTCGAGGACATGACCAAGAACGTCGGCGAGGCCTTCGCGAAGGCATCGAAGACGTCCGTCGGGACGCTGTCGGCGAAGCTCACGCTCGGGCTGTCCAACGGCCAGAAGGCCGACATCACGCAGGGCGAGCTTGAGATCCCCGAGTACGCGTTGCAGCTCAAGGACACGAGCCCGCCGCTCAAGGAGGGCTTCGGTGGCGGGAAGTTCAAGGCCAAGCTCGTCAATGGCACGGTCGAGTGGTCCGCGGACGTGACGGTCCTTTTCCCATGGGAGAGCGACTCGGGTGGCGCGAACCAGGGCGCGATCACGGGCCGAGCGTTCTTCACCGGCGGCCGGCTCGGCGGCATCGGCTTGGCGGCGTCGGGGTTCGAGCGGGCGATCGGCCAATCCGGGTGGGATCTGACGGGCGTTGAGGGCAATCTGATCCTGTCGCCGGCACTCGCGTTCGACTTCGGGGTCGCCGCGCAGCAGCGCTCATCGTTCGCGGGGGTCAAGCTGTTCAAGCTGACCGGCAACGTCAAGGGCCTGCGGCTGGCGACGGAGTGCAAGACGGGCGCCAACCCGTTCGAGTTCGCCGGGACCGCGAACATTCCACCTTTGGAGCAGCAGGGACTCGGCAAGGGGAAGCTGCAGGTGGTGATGTGCGCGTACGTGCCCTCAGCGACCGACTTCGCGTTCGAGGCGAGCATCGGCGCCGATGTGACGATCGACGCCCCGGGGATCACGAAGCTGCTCGCGGCGAAGGGATCGGCGACGGGCTGGTTCCAGGGCGCCGGATCGCCGAGCAGCCGGCTGCGCACCGACTTCAACCTCGACGGCGCATTCCAGCTCGACGTCCCCGTGATCGGCACGATCGCAGCGACCGGCGTGCTGTCGTCCGAGGGCTACGCGTTCTGCGGGACGTACGGGTTCATCTCAGCGGGCTTCGCGACCCACAATTGGGTCGACGCGCCCACCGACCTGACAGGCTGTGACTTCACGCCGTTCCGGGTCACGAAGGCGTCAGGTGCACGGACGGCCGCCGCGGCGCGATCGGTGCTGGTACGAGGTGGCCAGAGCGCGGTCGCGGTCGCAGTCCGCGGGCTCGCGGCAGCGCCGCGCGTGACTGTGCGCGGCCCGCACGGCGAACAGTTCCGCACGCCCAGCGGCGCGCACCAGCTCAAGACCAGCGCCGCGATCATCGTTCCCATCGACGGGTTGCACACGACGTACGTCTACGTCCACCGCCCGGCTGCCGGTCGCTGGACCATCAGGCCGCTCCCCGGCAGTCCCGCGATCACCGTGACGCGCACCGCGACCCAGCTGCCCGACCCGCGCGTGCACGCAAGCGTGGGGGTCCGTAGAGGCACGGCGACCGTCCGCTGGAACTCCCGCGCGATCGCCGGTCAGAGCATCGAGCTCATCGACCGCGCCGCCGGCACTGCCACGGTGATCCAGCGCGCGACCAGCAAAGCCCACGGCACGATCCGCTTCACCCCGGCCGGTCCGCTCGCGACCAAGCGCATGATCGAGGCGGTCGTCCGTCGGAACGCCACGCCGTTCGCAGACCTCACGCTCACGCGCTACCGCCTCGCGGCGCCGGCCAAGCCCAAGCTGGTCAGCCACCTCACGGCGAAGCGCGCGAGCGCCGGACTGGCGATCGGTTGGCACAAGGCCTCCAACGCCGTCGCCTACCTCGTCACCATCAGTCAGGACAACGCCGTCGTCACCCGCACGACCACCACCAGGACGGCGCTCACGTTCACCGGGCCTCCCGAGGGCAAGCTCACCATCACGGTCCAGCCACTCGACCGAGCCGGACGACCCGCGCACGCCACCACGGTCATCGTCAGCTAGAGCACACCACAGCCCCAAGCCAAGCCCTCCATCGGACTCGAACCGATGACCCCTTCCTTACCATGGAAGTGCTCTACCAACTGAGCTAGGAGGGCGCGCTGGAGCAGGGTAGCGAGGTCGGCGGCTGCTGGCATCACCGGTAGCCTGCGCCCCATGTCCGAGCCCGCCACCGTCATCGCCATCCATCTCGCCGAGGTCGAATCTGGCCCGGTCCACGCCGTCGACAGTGTCGAGGCCGTTGCGGGCGCCGGGCTGCGCGGTGACCGCTACTTCGAGCCGGGTGCAAAGCCCGCGGAGCAGCTCACGCTGGTTGAGAGCGAGGAACTTGAGGCGCTGGCGGCCGACGCCGGGATCGAGTTCGCGCCGGGCGAATCGCGCCGGCAGCTCACGACCCGCGGGGTGCGGCTCAACCCGCTCGTCGGCCGGCGCTTTCGCGTCGGCGAGGTCGAGTGCCTCGGGATCGAGCTGTGCGAGCCGTGCAGCCATCTGCAGAAGCTCACCGCCCGCGAAGGGCTGATGCGGGCCTTCGCGCACAAGGCGGGCCTCAACGCCGAGATCCTCAGCGGCGGCGAGATCGCCGTCGGCGCGGTGATCGAACCGCTCGACTGACAGCCGCGAGGAAGGCAACCTGCACGCCGGGCTTCAGCCGCAACCCTGAGCCTCCGATACGGTTCTAGAGAAGCGTGATGCAGGTCTCCCCCAACCGCACGAGGCGTTCGGCGCTCGTCGCACTGTTGAGCCTCCTGGTCATCGTCGCCCTGCCGGGCGTCGCGTCGGCCAAGGTGCTCACCAAGCCGACGTGGCTGTCGAGGGTCGCCGTCACCGAGTACTACCCCGCCCCCGAGTGGTGGTTCGTCGGCGCCCAGGTGAAGACCCCTGGCCTCGCCCGTAAGAGCCGGGTCGACTGGCTGTACTCCGCCCGCGGCGTCTCGATGGAGGGCGACGGCATCGGTCTCGACGGTCGCAAGTACCACATCGAGTCGATCGGCTCGAGCGGCTGGATCACCGAGCGCGGCCGCCAGGCGCAGTTCGGCCGCGGCGGCATCTTCGCGCCGTTCTGGCGCGCTGCGGGCTACTGGAAGAGCGCCAGCGGCGCCGTCACCTTCCCGCTTGACGCGGGCGGCTGGTACGCCGGGGAGGGCAAGAAGTACGTCGCGCCCACCAACATCACGTTCGCCGACGGCCCCTCACGCCCGCTGCGCTTCTACCGCAGCGTCGCGGTCGACCCGGCGCTGATCCCGCTCGGCAGCCTCGTCTACGTGCCGGCGTACAAGCCGCTGAACAAGGACGGTTGGTTCCGCGCCGACGACACCGGCGGCGCGATCAAGGGCCGCCACATCGATGTCTACCGCCGCCCGCCGGACTCCCCGTCCGACAGCGGCCGCTATCTGCAGGACCGCCGCATCTTCGTCGTCCCGGAAGCGGACGTCGCGACCTACGTGCGCGCGGCGCACCTGTCGGCGGGCGCACTGCCCGCCATCCCGCGCCGCCTGCTGCGGGCGCCGGCGCGCTGAGCGCCGGGCGCCCTTCGGGGTACTAGCTCTTCGCGGGCGTGACCTTCTTGAGGTCGACGTCGAACACGAGCGCGGCGTTCGCGGGAATCTTCGGCGGCGAGCCCGTCGCGCCGTAGCCCTGGTCGGCCGGGATGATCAGCCGGCGGCGACCGCCGACCTTCATGCCGACGACGCCGTTGTCCCAGCCCGCGATGACCGCGCCGGCCCCGAGCGCGAAGGAGAACGGCTTGGTTCCGCGGCTCCAGGAGCTGTCGAACTCCTTGCCGTTGCTGCGCAGCACGCCGACGTACCGGACGTCCACGGTGTCGCCCGACTTGGCCTCGGCGCCCGTCCCGACGATCAGGTCCTGGACGATGAGCGTCGTGGGATCGGCGCCCGTCTGCTTCGGGATCACCGGCTTCGTGGAGATGTCCGCCTCGCCCGCGCTCGGCGCCACCTTGACGACGGCCACCTTCGGCGTGGTCGGCTCGGTGAGCTTCGGCGGGTTCTTCTGCTGTTCAGCGGCGAGCGTGGCGGCCTTGTCGGCCTGGCTCGGGTCGCTACTGCCGCAGCCGGCGACGGCGAGCGAGGCGAGAACAGCCGCGAGCAGCAGGAGGAGGAGGGCGGGACGAGTTTTCGTAGGCATACGGTCGGGGTTGATAGCACGCTGGAGCGCGGCGAGGCGCCACACCCTCTAGTCGACGACGGTCGAGAGCGAGACCCGCGTCACTTTTCCGGTGCCTGAAATCGCGAAGTCCGTCGCCACCTGACCGGGCTTTGCGCCGCCGACCATGCAGCTGCGGTAGCCGTAGCGGGTCGCGCAGCGGGCGCCCGGGACGAGCCGCTGCACGTCGGCCTCCGGCGAGCCGATGCCGACGTCGGTCGTCGTGCGGTCGTTGTGGCTCGTAGACGTCACCGACAGCACGGTCCGTCCGGCCTTGACCGAGTCGAAGACGATGCGCAGGCCCGGGTAGCGCCAGATTCGCACCTTGCCGACGATCGGGTTCGGGCTGATCCCCGACGCCGAGGGAGCACCGAGCCGCGAACGAACCTCACTCGGCGTCATGTCGAGCGAGACACCACGGATCGACGACTGCGGCACGATCGGCGGCCGCGCGGCGACGTCGGCCGCGGAGAGCGCCGGGAGCGCTCCGAGCAGCATCAGCAGAGCCGCGAGCGGCGTGGACCGGAGAAGCACGCCGCCATTCTCGCGCGCAAGCCGGAGCGATGCGCCGGAAGGCGTCGCGACGGCGGCGGCGAACGACGAGTGGATGCTCCGGGCCCTGCCGATCGCGGTCGTCCTGGCCGCCGCGGCAGGCCTGCCCTCGCCCGCCGCGGCCGCGACGTGCTCGGACTTCCAGAACCAGGCTGCCGCGCAGCGCGCGGCGAACACGCGTGACGCGGACGGCGACGGCGTCTACTGCGAATCGCTGCCGTGCCCGTGTTCGCGGGCCGGTGGCGGGACGGGGACCACGCCCACGAAGCCCACCGGCCGGACCGCACACCGGCTCGGGCGCACGATCCGCTTAGGCCCGGTCCACCACCCGGGCTCGTGCAGGCTGCGCGGCCCGCTCCCCGACCCGGGCTGCACGCCGGGCACCCGCTACGCCCTCGTCACCCGCCGCGACGTCTGCACGCCGGGCTACGCGTCGCGCGTGCGCAACGTGCGAGGCGGAACTCGCGCAGCCGTCTACGCCGCGTACGGCGTCCGCTCGTCGTTCGACGGACAGGACGGCGAGCTGGACCATCTCGTGAGCCTCGAGCTCGGCGGCACCAACGCACGCGCGAACCTCTTCCCCGAGGCCGCGACGCCGTTCCCCGGCTCCGGCGAGAAGGACCGGCTGGAGAACGAGCTGCACAGCCGTGTCTGCTCCGGGGCGCTGCGGCTGCGCACCGCCCAGCGCGTGATCGCTCGCGACTGGGTGGCCGAGTACCGGCGCGTCTTCGGTCGCGCATAGGATCCGCCCGCCTTGAGCCTCCGCGTCCAGCATGTCCGCGCCGTCGCCCTCGTCGCGGCGCTCGCCCTCCCGCTCCTCGAGACGAGCCCCGCCGACGCGCGCGCGAACCCCTGCGCCCAAGCCCGCTTCCGCGAACTGCGCTGCCCGGACCTGATCATGAAGCGACCGTCGGGCGTGAGCCTCGAGCACTACGACGGTCACCTGCTGCTGCGCAGCACCTCGTCGATCGACAGCGTCGGCGCGGGCCCGATGGAGATCACGGGCCGCCGGTACCGAGCGGGCCACATGCACGTGCGCCAGCGGATCTACGATCGCCTGGGCGGCTCGATCCTCGTCAAGACCGCCGCCGAGCTGCGCTTCAAGCAGATCCCGGGGCAGGGCGGCTACTGGAAGCTGCGCGACGCCGCGCGGCTCGAGGTGTGGAGCGTGAACGCGGCCGGCGTGCAGCTCAAGCGGGTGCGCGTGAGCCCCAAGCTCTTCTACTGCCTGCGCGACCTGCAGCGCACCCGGCCCGGGCCCGGGTCGCCCTCGAACGAGGTCTACCCGGCCTGCAATCAGGACGCGTCGATCAATCACGTGCGCCTGGGCACATCCGTCGGCTGGTCCGACATCTACCCCGGCGGCTACGACGAGCAGTTCGTGGACGTCACCGGGCTGAGCGGGCGCTTCGCGCTCGTCCACATCGCCGATCCCGAGAACGAGCTCTTCGAGAGCGACGAGACGAACAACGCCTCACGGGTGCTGCTGCGGCTGCCGTCTGGCGAGCGGCTGCGCGAGCAGCTCTGACGACGCTTCACGAGCTGCCGGCGGGGACGCGTCGCCGACGTTGGCGTAGTCGAGCAGCGCGGAGGCGATCGAGTCGGCATCGACCCGATACGTGCCGGCGGCGATCTGTTCCCGGAGCTTTGCGATATCCGTCATGACGGGGCTCTGGCGAAGGTGTCGGCGCAGCCGCGCCGGTCGTTGAGCGCACGGCCACCTCTGCAGGATGATTTTCAGCCCGCGCCGCGGAGGTTCCGGCCCGCGCATGCGGCTTCCTCCGGTTGCGGCGGCGCGGCCCGGTGCGACAGGGTGGGCGCATGAGTGATCCAGGCACCACCACATTCACGATCGTCGCCGCCTACGGCGACCTCGACCTCGCGCGCGAGGACTTCGCCGCGATCGAGGATCTCGCGACGGCGCACGAGGTGCACCTCGACGACGCGGCGCTGCTGCAGCACACGGGCGAGGGCCACGTCGAGGTGGTGCGCCACGACGCGCGCTCGATGGCCCGCGGCGCGGAGGGCGGCATCATCGTCGGGGCGCTCGTCGGCCTGATGTTCCCCCCGGCGCTCGTCGGGATGCTCGTGGGCGCGGCGGCGGCCGGCGCGGTCGGAGCTGCTGCCGCGAACCTCTGGCACGGGTTCTCGCGTCAGGAGCTGAGCGACCTCGGTGCCGCCGTCGAGGAGGGTGAGGCGGCGATCGTCGCGATCGGCTCCGAGGCGTTCGCGGGCGAGGTCGAGCAGGCCGTCGCCCACGCCACTCGCATCGTCCGCACCCGCGTCGGGGTCGACCGCCGCAGGCTGCGCGACGCGACCGTCGACGGGGACTCGTAGTCGTGGCCGCAAGGCGGGTACTAGTCCGACAGCGGGCCTGCCACGCTCACGGCCGAGAACCCGGATTCGCTGGCCGCCGCCCCGCGGGTGCCGACGAACTGCGCGTGGAAGCGGAAGCGGCCGACCGACGGCGGGTTGAACCCGACGTTCGCCCTGCCGCCGGACACGTTGAGGCGCCAGCTGCGCAGGAAGAGCCAGCCGAAGAGCGGGTCGAACCGCTCGGCCTCCAGCCGGACCGGGCCTGAGGCCTTCGGCGACACGCGGACGGTCACGGGCACGGAGGCGCCGGGCTTGGAAGTTCGCGGGGCGCCGACGCGGGTACGTGTGATGGCCTTCGACACGCGGGTCAGCGTGTAGCGCTCCTGCTGGTTGTCGTAGGCGAGGACGGCTGCGTAGTAGCGGCCCGGTCGCAGCGTGCGGCTGATCGCACCGGACCCGTCGTCG
>Ga0302299_10003169_pt1 | contig 10035 bp, 8 predicted proteins | sample III_Fen_N3_4_FD_198795 | JGI IMG/M metagenome (GOLD analysis project Ga0302299, IMG submission 198795) | Peat permafrost microbial communities from Stordalen Mire near Abisko, Sweden - III_Fen_N3_4 | ecosystem: Environmental > Terrestrial > Soil > Wetlands > Permafrost | place: Sweden: Abisko...
CAGGACCGCCACGGAGCAAGGGAGCATGACCATGCAGAGAGCAATCGGGCGGCGGCTGGCGGTGCTGGTGGTGATGGGCGGGATGGCGGGGTGCGCGGTGAGCGCGCCGGACGCAGGGACGGTGGCGCCGCAGGCGGGCGCATCGACAGGAGGGCCGTGCCCACCGTTCGGGTGCAATGCGAATTCTCCCGTGGTCGACTCGTTCGGGTTTCACGACCTGCTGCTCGGCGGGCCGCCCGGGCCGGCGTCGCGCACCGTGCCGAACTCGGCGGGGTTCTCGATCACTGCGCTCAACGGCGTCGCGCAGATCACCAAGGCCTCGACGACGTATGACCTCGCGGTCACGGACGGCCGCTTCGTCGGTACCCGGTGTCGGGGGTCGCGGTGCGCTCGGCTCGAAGGCCAGGGCCTGATCGGTGCGACCATCCAGCTCGCTCGCGGCGAGTCGCAATACAGGCTCGAGATCACCAGCGTGCGCCCGATCGATTACTTCGTCGGCACCGCCGGCCAGGTCGAGGGCTACACGCTGCTGTGGAGCACGCCGGCCCAGAAGCCGGTCAACCTGTGCAACAACATCACCCTGCTCGAGCAGCAGCTCGCGATGCTGCCGGGCGGCCAGGACGGCGCGGCGGCGAGCGAGGAGCTGGTCGGCATGCGGACGTTCGAGGCGGTGGTGTTCGAGGGCGACGAGATCTACAGCGACAGCATGAAGTTCGACGCTCGAGTCGACGACCAGCGGTTCAACATCGCCTGCGCGGGGCACACGCTGTCCAAGCTGCTGCTCACGCACAACACCTCGCACAGCCAGACTCCCGGGCTGCCGCAGGCGCTGGAGCACCGCCAGTCCACGCTCAAGATGCTGGTCGCCGACTACTGCGGGACCGGCGCGGGGCTGACCGTGGCCGGCCAGGCGCTGGTGTGGCAGGGCGACCAGATGACCTACCACGCGCAGCCGCGCGAGCTCGAGGCGCGCTGGGGCCCGGACGGTGCGCAGTGCCTGACCGCACCGCGCATGCTGTTTCCCTCGACGTCGCTCGGAGCCAAGACGTTCCCCGATATCTGGGGCTCGATCAAGGCGGTGTGCGCCGCCGCGGGCGTACCGGTGCCGCTGCCGTGCGCCGATCCCGACCCGTTTGCCTACGACGGCGCGTTCCGTGTGAGCGCCAACCCGTGAGCTGCGGGTCGCCTGGCGCGGATCACGGCGCGATCGCGACGAGCGCTGCGACCGCGCTGTCGTAGCCGCCCGCGCCGCGGTACCACGCGATGGCCGAAGCGGCGCTGCGCCGCGCGTCGGCGGGGCGGGCGGTGGCCCAGCGCCGCGCCAGCGTGGCGCGCACTCGCGCGAGGCGGCGCTCGTACATCGGCTGCTGCACGCCCTCGAGCAACGCGAGCGCGGCGGACCAGCAGCGCTCCGCCTCGCGCGCCTGGTCGAGCCGGTCCCAGCCGAGCGCGGCCGTGACGTAGGCGTCTGCCGCCTCGCCGCGCGTCCACCAGGCAGCGCCCGATGCCAGCTTGACCGCGATCTGCTCGAGCGATTGCAGGGTGCTGGCGTCGGCATCGCCACCGGTGATCGCGACGTAGCGCACAGCGATCGTGCCCTTCTCGCGCTCGCGGGGAGACAGCGGGTCGGCGACGGCGAGCTGCATCGCGGCGCGGGCGCCCGGGGTATCACCGCGGTCGTCGGCCAGCCACGCGCGCTCGAACGCGCAGTCCGCGAGCGCGACGGTGCGCTCGGGGTGCCAGTGCCGGTAACCATCGCACGCGATCTGAAAGTCGCGGGCGGCGACCACCGGGTTGCGGGTCAGCGTCGCCGCGACCACGTGCGCGGCGAGCGCATTGGGGTGGTTCGGTCCGAGCAGCGTCTCGAGCCGGTCGACGAGCTGGCGCGCGCGCGCCTCGCGCTCGATCGGATCGTCGGCCAGGAGCGCGAGGCCCTGGAGCACCGCGGTCAGCTCGATCTCGCCGTCGGACAGCGGGGTGTGCGGCATCGCTGCGAGCGCCTGGAGCTGCAGCGCGCGAGCGCCTGCTCGGTCGGCGGCCGCGAGCCTTGCGCTCGCCTTGTTGTTGTAGAGCAGCGCGCGGGCGAACTGACCGGTCGCGCCGGTGCGCGACGCGATCGCCTCCATGGTCGGCCAGCTGTCGACCACGTCGCCGCGGTAGCGCGCGACCGCCCAGACCAGGCGCGCGTAGGCCTCGACCGCGAGCACGTCGTCGCCACCGCGCAGCGCGAGATCGACCGCGCGGCGGAGCGACGCGGGCGCCGCCGCCTCGCCGACCTCGAGCTCGAGCTCTGCGCGACCTTCGGCGACCAGCGCTCGCGCGACCAGCGGCGCGTAGCCGGTGCGCTCGGCAGCCGCGACGCCGGCGCGCGCGACCGTCACGGCATCGGGCCGCGCGGCGGTGGCGAACACGACCGCGCGCTCGATGGCGGGGGTGATCGCGGCGACCTGGAGGGCGACGGCGTCGGGTGGGGGCGCCACGGTCGAGGTATCGGCGGCGCCGCACCCGGCCACGCTGGGCAGCGATCGTGCTGCGACCAGCGCGCGCGCCACACCGGCTGCGGGGACCGCGGCCATCAGCTCGGCCACCGTCGCGAGCGCCGCCTTGCCGCGCGCGAGGCAGGCGCTGCGGCGCTCGTACAGCCCGCTCGGCAGCTCGCCGCGCTGGTGGGCGAGGCACGCGCGGTGGTGCTCGCTGGCCCACGCGGTCGCGTAGCGATCGAGCTCCTCGCCGAGCCGGTCGGCCTCGGCGGCTGCGAACGGGCCGAGCTCGCGCAGGTGCCCGGTGATCGCGGCGCGCGCCGGCGGAGCCCAGCTGCGCGCGATCTCGGCGGCGCTGCCGACGCAGGTGGCCGGCGGGGCGGCGCGCGTGCTGCCGATCAGGAACGCGGCCACGGCCACCGTGGTGGCGGCGGCCGCGGCGAGACCGCGACGGCGCCAGATCCGCGTCGGGTCACGGCCGAGCGCTCGCACCAGCGACTCCATCGACGCGAAGCGCGCCGCCGGCTCGGTCGCGGTGCCGCGCGCCACGATCGCCGCGAGCCAGCTTGGCAGCGCCTGGCCGCGAGCGGCCTGTTCGCGCAGCGCCTCGCCGAGGGAGAGCGCGAACGCGTATTGATCCACGGCAGGGGTCACCGGCGCGCCGGCGGCCTGCTCGGGCGCCATGTACCTCGGCGTCCCTGCGAGCCGCTTACCCACCTCGGGGGCGTCATCGTCGCTGCGCGCCAGCCCAAAATCGAGCACGCGGACGCGCCCGTCCTCGCCCCGGATCGCGTTGTCGGGCTTGAAGTCGCGATGCACCAGGCCAGCGCGGTGCGCCGCGGCGAGGCCCTCGCCGGCCTGGCGGTAGGCGTCGACGACACCGCGCATCGTCGGCTGCGAGCGCGCGTAGGCCCGCAGCGTGGTGCCGTGCACCCACTCCATGACCAGGTAGATCTGGTCGTCGACGACCCCGACGTCGTAGACCGGCACGACGTTGGGATGCGACAGCTTGCCGAGCGCCTGACCCTCGGCGAGGATGCGTTCGCGCGCGGCGCCGAGCCGTGGGTGGACGAGCTTCAAGGCGACGCGGCGCGCGAGCTGGGGATCCCACGCGCCCCACACCACGCCCATGCCGCCGGCCCCGACGATCTCGAGCAGGTGGTAGCGCCCGATCCTGTTCCAGGTTTCGCGCGCGCGCAGCGCACCTGCGACCGCGCGACGCAGCGCAGCGGGCTCGTCGCTCGCCGGTGGCTCGTTGGGTGGCGGGGCGACCGAGCCGAGTGTGTCGAGCGCCGCGGCGAGCTGGTCGATCAGCGCATAGCAGCCCGCGCAGCCCGCGGCGTGATCGACAATGTCCGCGCGTCGGCCCGCATCGAGCGTGTGCGACAGCAGTGCGGCGAACTCCTCAGCGTCGGGACATTCCACGGCTCACGAGCCCGGGAGTATCGATCGCGCCGCGCGGGGGTGTCCATCGCAAAGCTCGACCGCGGCATCACAGCACGACGATGCCGTCGAGGTGGACCGCGATCCCGCAGTACGCCGCGGGCGTCATCCGGAACGCGGGCGACATCCCCACCGCGCGCAGCGCCTGGTCGGCCGCTCGGACCACCGCGAGGATCACGTCGGGGTCCGGCGACACGCGCTCGACGTCGACGCACAGGTCGTTGGTGCGATCGAGGTGCGCGCAGCTGGCGACGAGGCGCCTGCCGACCATCGTGGCGAACGCTGCGACGTGGGCCGGCGGACCGCTGAACCCGGCGATGCGGGCGTATGCGCCCACCAGGTCGACCATCGGGCACAGGAAGGTCGGGTAGAGGAAGCCGCGCACGAGCGCATCGCTGAGCGTGGGCGGTAGCAGGCCGTCGAGCCCCTCGTCGGGCTGCCACGGCGCGTCGGGATCGGCGGCGCGACTGATCGCGAAGATTCCGGCGCCGGGCAGAGCGCGGCGGACCAGGTTGGCGACCGCGACCAGCTCCTCGTCGAGCTCGCGCGATTCGAGGATCACGAGGTCGCGTCGGCCGCCCTCGGCGAGCTCGAGCGTCTCGGCGAGCGTGGTCGACGGATCGATCGCGACGTGGGCGGGCAACAGTTTGCGGAGGCCACCGGCGAGCGCCGGGTCGATGTGCTGGACCAGGACGCGCGGTGGGTTCAATAGCCATTCGGTGTCGACGCTGAGCAGCTTGGCGGCGATCGCGCGGATCTGCGCGCCGGTGAACGGCTTGCCGATGTAGCAGACGTCGCCGAGCTTCACGGCAGCGGTGACCATCGAGGCGGTCGTCACCGAGGTCTCGAGCACCACTGGCGTGTTGTTGCCGCGCGCGCGGAGCTCCCGGAGCGCGGCGGGGCCGTCCATGATGGGCATGACGACGTCGAGGAAGATCAGGTCCCAGCTCCCGACCATCGCCTTGGCGACCGCCACCTTGCCGTTCGTGGCGTGCTCGAGGCGGAACCCGAAGGGCTCGAGTGCGGTCTGCATGAGGTTGCGGACGAACGCCGAGTCATCGACGAGCAGGACGCGCCACATCACCGCACCCGGGACCCGCGTCGGAAGCGGGGGTGAGGCGCGGTCCGGCGGCCTCGGCTCGTGCGAGCACTGCGCGGCAGCGCCCGCGCGCTGGCGAGGGGCACGATGCAGCGCACGGTGGTGCCATGGCCAGGCTCGCTGGCGAGCTCGACGCGTGCCCCGAGCTCGGTACACACCGCGTGCACGGCCGCCATGCCCACGCCTCGGCCGGAGGTCAGGGTCAGCTCCTGGCAGGTCGACAGCCCAGCCGTGAAGACCGCGTCCGCGAGCTCGGCGGCGGTTGCCGCGGGCAGGCCCATGGCGGTGGCGCGGCCCGCGACCGCACCCCAGTCGACGCCGCGGCCGTTGTCCTCGATCTCGATGACGAGCTCGTCGCCGTCGTGTCGGGTGATCAGCCGGAGCCGCGCGCGCGGCTGCTTGCCGGCGGCGATCCTCGCCTCGGTGGACTCGATCCCGTGGTCGATCGCGTTGCACACCACGTGGCCGAGCGCCGACCAGATCGGCGCGAACCGGTCAGCATCGACCTGGACGCCGTGGTCGGCGATCTCGACGTCGAGCTCGGCCTTGCCGAGTTGCGCCGCGAGCGCACGCGCTTGATCGGCGTAGCGCTCGAGGTGGTGGCGGGTCGAGTCCTTGCCCCACCGGCGGAGCTGCACCGCCCACGGCGCGTCACTCGCGGCGACCGCCGCCACGACAGCCAGGTACTCGTCGCGGTCGACCTCGATCGTCACGCGCTCCGAGACGTGGAGCAGGCGCTCGACGAGCTCGTGGAACGCCCGCCACGCTTCGACGAGCGGCGCCCAGCCGGCGCGGTCCGGGGCGACCCCGGTGTTCTCCATCTGGTTCTCGAGCTCGTGGCACAGCTCGGCCACGCTCATCACGCCGAACAGCGCCGCGCTGCCCTTCAGCGTGTGGAGCTTGCGCTTGTGCTCGTCGAGCGTCAGCGTCCGCGATGTGCAGGCCTGGAGCGCCGCGCCGGCGTCGCGCATGAACGCCAGGAACCCCGCGCGGTCGCGGTACGCCGCCTCGATCGCGGCGATCAGGTCGCGCTGCGTGCGCTCGGTCCGGCGATGGACAAGCTCCTCGGTGAGGTCGGACACCACGACGAGCAGCGCGCCCAGCGGCTCGCCGATCGGCTGGTACGCGACGCGAAACTGGCGACCGTCGCGCTCGAGCCGAGCCGGGAGCTGGGCGAGCACGACGTCGAGCGGCATGACGTCGTGCGCGATGCTGTCGAACGCGAGCTGGATCCACGCCTCGAGGTTCGGATCGTGGCCGGCCAGGTAGCTCCAGATCGGAGTGCGCTCCGTGGGCTTGCCGAACCACCGCACGAGGGTCTGCGAGCACTCGCTGCACAGCGTGCCGTCGAGTCGTACGCTGGCGAAGCCCTGGTCGACGTTGTCGAGGATCATCGCCATGTCGCGATTGCGGCTGTCGAGCTCCGCGGTACGCCGGGCGACGGCGTGCTCGAGCCGGCGCAGCTCCTCGACCTGGGCCTCGAGCAGCTGGTTACGCGCGACCAGCTCGTCTGACGCCAGCTCCAGCGAGTGCTCTACCATGCGTCGGTCGTCGTCGGTCGTGGTGTACGCGTTGCTCACCGACGCGATGAACGCGTGCAGCTCGGGGAGATCCGGCACTGAGCCGGGGAACGCCTTGCGGAGCTGGCGACGAACGAGCGGGTGCACGGCTAGCGCTCGGAGATGGTGGTGATCGTCATGGTCTGGTTGTGGAGCTCGCACGGCGCCGCCGCGGCGAACGGTGCGATCTCGCCGTACGAGTAGAACCCGGAGATCACGGTGCTCGCGCCGAGCGTGTCGCGCACCGCCTCGACCTCCTCCTCGGTGCGTTGCTTGAGCACCAGCTTGCGCCCGACGCAGCTGATGAGGATCGCGAGGTCGGGCGCGTCGGGTGGGCCGGTGCCGAGGCTGGTCTGCGCCGCGCTCGACGCGCCGTCGACCAGGCGCTCGAAGTTGGCGCGCATCAGGCGCGCGCGGTAGCCCTCAGGCACATCGCCCGCGAAGGTCAGCGAGCGCATTACCTCGTCGACGCCGAGGATCGTGCGAACGATCGGCTCGCTCGTCGCGCTGCGGATCGCGAGCGGGAACAACAGGCCGCTCGCCGGCAAGCCCGCGGCGTGCTCTGCGAGGTAGCGCTTGTACAGATCGAGCGCGGGCTCGCCGTCGAGCTCGAACAGCACGTTGCCCGCGGACCGGGTGATGCGACGCTCGGGGCCGAACGGGTCCCAGCCGCCGCGCGAGCCCACGCCGACGCGCACACCGGTGCCGTAGAGGCCAATCGCAACGACCTGCTCCGACGGTGTCGGGCCATCGAGGCACACCGCGGTGCGCTCGAACCGTGCCCCGTCACCCGACAGCCCGCCGGTGACAGCGACGCCTGGCGGCAGCGCCGAGACCATGCCCGCGACCAGCGCGCTGCCGTTGATCTTGAGGCCCTCGGACAGCACCAGGGCGTGGACGAGGCCGGCCGGCGGCAGCTGCCGCGCGAGCTGCACGCCGAGCTCGCTGCCGGTGGTGGCGTCGGTCAGCCGCGCCGCCGCGAGCTCGACCCGGCCGTGGTCGAAGGCCAGCCCGGTGGCCACCAGCCCATCATCGGAGACCGTTCCACCCGAGATCTCTCCGGCGGTCGAGCAGCCCACCACCCGGGCGCCGGGGTAGAGCGCCGCGAGCTCGGCCCAGGTCCGCGGGTCGGCGAGCGCAGCGCCGCCGCCGAACACCAGGGCGAGCTGGGCGTGCGCCACCTTCTGCAGACCGGCGACCAGCTCCCAGGCTCCGTCGCGCTTGATGTGTTGATCGATCTTCACGGCTGCTCCAAACGAGACTCCGACCAGAGTTGCGAGATCTTGAGGGCGCGGGGTTGTCAACTTCTGGCGGCTCTGGCCGAACCGGCTTTTGCGGCCATGCCCTCGGTCATCATTGTTGACGACTCTCCGATCATGCGCGGTCAGCTCCGCAAGGTGCTGACGGGCGCGGCGTTCTCGGTCGTCGCAGAGGCCGGCAACGGCGACGAGGTCCTGGCGCTGTACGAACGCCACCGCCCCGATCTGATCACGCTCGACATCGTGATGCCGGGCCGCGATGGGGCGTCGGTCGCCCAGGAGCTCCTCGCGCGCTACCCCGATGCTAACGTGGTGATGTGCACGTCGCTCGGCACGCGCGACAAGCTCGAGATCTGCAGGCACGCAGGAGTGAAGTACTACCTGTTGAAGCCGATCAACGCCGAGCACGCGGTGTCGGTGTTCCAGCGGGCGCTCACGCGGCGGACGGCGATGCTCCCCGTGTTCCGGGATGATCCGGCGTCGACTTCGGGAGAAGGCTGATATGGCCGCATGCGATGGCGCAGACTTGAACGGTGCCGCCGTCGATGGCTTCCTGTCGATCGTGATGCGTTGCCTGCGCAGCACCATCGGGGTCGACGCGGTGGTCGCCGCGATCGGCGACACCGTATCGCCCGAGCACACCATCGCGGTCGCGATCGATGTCACAGGCGATCTCCGCGGGCCGGTTACCTGGGTGTTTCCGCGGCCGATCGCGCTCGAGCTCGTTCGCCGACTGCTCGCTGACCCCGATCCTGATCCTGACACGGCATCGGACGGCGCCACCGAGCTGGCCAACATCCTGACCGGGCGCGCGCTCGAGGCGCTCGAGGCCCGCGGCTTCGAATGCGCGATCGGCGTACCGCGGATCCACATCGGCGCGCTGCCGGGTGGCATCACCGTCCGGATGGCGACCTCCGACGGGCCGATCGACCTCGTGCTGTCGATGTTGACGGTCCCGATCCCCCCGGCGCGCTAGCGATACGGACCCTCGGCGTGGCTGTTGCACGCCCAGGCGGCTGCAAGCTCGATCGCCGCGCCCATGCGGTCGCGGTCCGCGAGCGCACCGTCGAACGACAGCTCGACGTCGTGCGATCGCACCGTGGTCGCGCTGGGGCGCGCTGCGTCGAGCAGGCGGGCGGCGCGCTGGTCGATGTGCAGCGTACCGATGCCGGGCTCGACCGCCGGCGGCCACGCCGCGCGCGGCAGGCCTGGGGCGATCAGCGACAGGGTCTCGCCGCTCGAGCCGAGGCGGTGCGCGCTGATCACGGTACGCAGCCGGCCCGGGTCGCCGGGACCGAGCCGGCGGACGATGTTGACGTTGACGTCGACCCCATGGCGGCGAACGCGCAGCACGGGCTTGCCGCCGACCTCGATCCGCGTCGCGGATCGCCCGCCGAGCGCCGTCGCGACCCGCGAGAACGCGCGCGCCCAGCGCACCGGCCGGCTCGCCAGGAGCAGCGATACCAGCAGCATGTCGGCCATCCGGTCGCCGGAGCGCTCGGCGTCGGGGCGGCGCGCCGAGACCTCGTCGTTGGACACCTCGTGGACCCAGCGCGCATCACGCAGCATCACCGCGGTCTGGCGCGGTGCGCGGTGGCGCACGACGTAGCGCGACGCGAGCAGCCCGGCGCGCACGACGTGGTCGAGCCAGACCCCGGCGAGCGCGAGGTCGTTGGTCTCGACCAGGAAGCTGTCGTCGAAGCTGGGCGCACGCGGCGCGCCGTCCCCGTTGGCCCACCGATCGTTCCACCGCAGGGTCAGCTCGAAGCCATCCGTGCACGGCAGCGTGACCACCACGCTCGCGACCGGCTGCATCGCGAGGCGCGCGCGGTACCACACACCATCGATCGGGATCTCGGCGTGCACCACGTCGCCCACGAGCTCGGTGCGAGCCCCGATGAACCGCCGCTCGAGCGCGTGGAGCAACGCGTGGGACACACCCGAGTCTACCCTCCTACCCCGAGGGCGCGGGGCGCACGCTGTGCAGCGCTGGGACGATCTGCAGCCAGCGAGCGGCGAGGCGAACCGGCTCGCGGAAAACCCAGTCCCACATGTGTGTTGTACGAGTTGTGCGCAGCGCTGAGCGCTTGAACGACCACAGAACCTGCGTACCCTATGGGCAGATGTCACGACTGGCGACCGAGCAGCCGAGGGCGGTCTGGTGCTGTTCGACGTGTGGCGCCATCTATCACAAG
>Ga0302299_10003170_pt1 | contig 10035 bp, 7 predicted proteins | sample III_Fen_N3_4_FD_198795 | JGI IMG/M metagenome (GOLD analysis project Ga0302299, IMG submission 198795) | Peat permafrost microbial communities from Stordalen Mire near Abisko, Sweden - III_Fen_N3_4 | ecosystem: Environmental > Terrestrial > Soil > Wetlands > Permafrost | place: Sweden: Abisko...
CACAGCTGCTGGTCGCCCGCCTCGGAGCAGTAGGGTTGGTCGGCGCCCAGCGAGATCCCGGAGGCGATCTTGCCCGGGTGGCTCAGCGACGAACCCGACGGCGCGGGCGACGGCGGGGGCGAACCCTTGCCGCACGCGGCCAGGGCGACGCTCAGCACGGCCACCGCGACCGGTACGCCGACGAGCCTGGCTCGGGTGCTCACCGCACCACCACGCGCAGCACCGAGCTCATGGTGGCGACGTAGACCCGGTTGGCCAGCAGGTCGATACGCAGCAGGTAGACCCCACGGGCCGGGAAGCCGAAGGCGAACGGGATCGCCGGTCCCTTCGCCCGGCCGCTCGCGAGCGTCGAGAGCCGCCCGCGGAAGGTGTAGCGCAGCGACAAGCCCGTGCCGGCCGGAAGGCCGACGACCGCGCACCGACCGCGTCCGACCGCGCCGACGGCGAGAGTGCGGGTGGCCACCGTGCACGACATCGGTGCCATGGCGCGGATCGAGGTCACACGGAGCGACGTGCTCAACCACGCCGTGCGGATGACGACTGCGGTGACCGTCGCGTTCGTGCGTGCGACGTAGCGCAGGGTGAAGACACCGTCGGCGCCGCTCACGACGTGGATCGTGGACGCCGCTCCGAGCGCGGGCCGACGGGTCACCGTGACGGCGACGCCAGCGACGCCGAGGCCGGTCGTGGTTGCCACGACCCGTCCGACCACGAGGACGGGCGCGCCCGACCGCACGATCTTCGGCAGGGCGAGCAGCACGCGGCTCCCGGACGACGCGTACAGGACGCGCGACGGCGACGACGCGGTCAGGCCGGCGGTCGTCGTCATCGTGACGACGAGCGTGTGCGCGCCCGCCGCGTGGCTCGCGCTCCAGGGCAGGACGACCGTGCAGTCGTGCGCCCCGCCCGTACACGGCACGGATGTCTGCACCACGCCGTCCACGAGGAGGGAGAAGGTGGCCGGGAGATCGCTGCGTCGCACGTCGGTCGACCCCGTCGCGCGCACCGAGACCGTGCCGCTCACGGCAGCGTCGGCGTCAGGCGACCAGATCGCGACGGTCGGAGTCGGGTTGTCCACCGTCACCGCCACGGGCGCGCTGGTGACCGTGACGGACCGGGTGGTGACCAGGTCAGCGCTCAGCGTGTGCGTTCCGGACAGTCCCGTGGTGTCCCAGGAGACCGTACCGATGCAGGCGTGCACGGGCGGCGCGCAGGTCAGGGAGCCGATCACGCGCGACCCGTCGCGCACCGCGATCGACGCCGGGTAGTCCGACAACGACGTGTCGGTGCTCGCCGAGACAGCAACCGACGTGAGGCCAAGGACAGTCGCTCCGCCCGCAGGCGACGTGATCACGACCGCACCGCCAGGGTTCGCCACCGTGACGCTCACGATGCTGCTCGCGGCCGTGCGCAGTGCATCCGTGGTCACGCGGGCCTTCAGGACGTGGCCCGCGCTCGCGAGACCCGTCACGTCCCAGTCGAAGGTGACGGAGCAGGGATTGGTCGTCGCGGGACACGGGAGCACCCCCACGGATGCCGCCCCGTCCAGGAGCTCGATGCTCTGCGGGAACTCCGTCAGCCCGGTGTCGGTGGTGGCCGTCACGTGCACTGGCACGAGCCCCGAGACGCTCGCGCCAGGCGCCGGTGCAGTGATCCCGACGTTGGGCAGGCTGCCCACCGAGACAGCGACCTGATCGGTCACCACGGTCGACACGTTGTTCGTCCTCATGCGGACTGCGATGGTGTGGTTGAACGGGCTCGAAGTCGGCGCGACCCACGAGAACGACGCGTTGCAGGGCGTGGCGCTCGGGCAGGTGAAAGTGAACAGCGGGTCGGCCGGAGGCAGGGCCGTGACGGGATTGACCACATCGATCAACAGCTCGATCGTCGTCGGCAGCTCGACCAACGAGTCGGTCAGTCCCTGCGCAGTGATCGACACGGTGCCGGGAGCGACCGTTCCCGCGGCGGGCGACGTGATCGTCACGGACGGCGCTGCGGCGGCGGCCGGGGTCATCGGGAGGAGTGCGAGCAGGAGTGCGGCCACGCCGAACACGGCGACCCGGCGTACGGGGTGGCTCACAGTCATCGGGCCTCCTTGCCTCGCACCACTTGTCCTCGGCCCTGACGGTACTTCCCCGGTCCTCCGGACTCGGATGCCCCCACCCCGCCGAGTGACGGGACGACGCCCCATCGGTCACGCAGGCACCACGTGGCAACCGGATCGCTCTGTGTGACCAATCGGACCCGTCGCGTCACTGGTCCAGGTCGTGCACGACACGTCCCGAGGCCACCGTCAGCTCCACCGAGGCGTCAGCGAGCGGTGCTCCCGCGGCCGACACGTAGCCCTCGGCGAACACGTCTATCGAGAGCAGGGCCAGATCCGCGCGCATCCCGACCGCGAGCGCACCACCGTCGTGGTCGTGGTTGACGTAAGCCGAGCCCGCAGTGAACGCATCGACCGCGGCGTCCAGACCGAGCCGCTGCTCGGGGAGGAACGCCGCTCCGCCGCGCTCGGCACGCGTGACCGCGACCTCGAGCTGCTCGAGCGGGTCCGCCGTGGTGACCGACCAGTCGCTGCCCATGCACAGCCGCGCGCCCGCGGCACGGATGGACTCGAACGGATACTGGATGTCGGCACGATCGCGTCCGAGGAACGGGACGGTGAGCTCGTCCATCTGCGGATCCGACTTCGCCCAGTAGGTCTGGCAGTTCGCGACGACGCCGAGCTCGCCGAAGCGCGGCACGTCCTCGGGCTGCACGACCTGGATGTGCGCGACGTGGTGGCGATGGTCGTTCCTGCCGTTCGCGCGCTGCGCCGCCTCGACGGCGTCCAGCGCGTTGCGCACGGCACGGTCGCCGATGGCGTGCATGTGCACCTGGAAGCCGACCGCGTCGAGCTCGGTCACCGCGGCGGCGAGCTCGTCGCGGTCGACGTAGGACAGTCCGTGGTTGTCGGAGTGACCGCCGCAGCCGTCGCAGTAGGGCTCGAGCAGCGCACCCGTGTAGTTCTCGAGCACGCCGTCGGTCATGATCTTGACGGTCGTGGGGAAGAAGCCGGATACACCGGAACCCGCGGAAACCGCTGCGCCCGAGGCACTCTCGCGCTGTGCCTGCAGGTCGGCGATCTGCTCGAGCCCGCGGTGACGGTCCCACCACAGCGCCCCGACGACCCGACCGGTGAGGCGGCCGTCGGCCGCGAGCGAGCGGTAGGCCTCCAGCGTCGCCGGCGTCACCCACGCGTCCTGCCAGCCGGTGACGCCGAGCCCGTGGAGATGGCGCTGCGCCTCGAGGATCGACGACTCCCACTCGGCGTTCCCGGGTGCGGGCACGACGTGGTCGTTGAAGGAGTACGCCGCACCCTCGTGCAGGCATCCCGTGGCCCCGCCGTCGGCGTCGCGCTCGATGCGACCGTCGGACGGGTCGGCTGTGTCGCGCGTGATGCCGCCCAGCTCGAGCGCCCTGCTGTTGACCCATGCCCCGTGGACGTCCTTGTTGAACAGGAACACCGGACGGTCGGGCACGATCGCGTCGAGGTCCTCCTTGCGCGGCAGACCGCCGGGGAAGCTCTCCATCGCCCAGCCGCCACCGACGATCCACGGCTCGTCGGGGTGCGCCGCGGCGTAGGCCGCGACGATGTCGAGATAGGACTGCTTGCCCAGCACGTCGTTGAGCCACACCCGCAGCCGGTTGCGGCCCGCGAACGGTGCGTGGACGTGGCTGTCCTGGAAGCCGGGCAGCAGCAGCCGACCCGGCGCGCGCACCACCCGGGTGCGCGGCCCGGCGAGGGCCAGCAGGTCGTCGCTCTCGCCGACGGCGGAGATCCGGTCACCAGTGACGGCCAGCCCCGAGGCCCAGCCACCACCGGGCAGCCGGACCCGTGCGTCGGCGACGACGAGGTCGGGAGCACCGGCCGGCAGGGGCAGATCGCTGGACATCGGGCACAGCCTCCCCTCGACGTGGTCGCGACCGCGGCGCGCGCGGGCCGGATCGTCCGGCGAGGTTAGCGCCCCTGCCTGAAGGCCCGTGCGGCGACCGTCGACGCGCCGATCCCGTTCACGGCCCGCACCTGGACGACGCAGGCGCGGCCCTTCGCGAGCCCGGCGCGCTCGGCCCACCGATGCACCCCGACGCTCGTCCAGCGGGTCCACGTGCGGCCCGCGTCGGTCGACCAGCGCACCACATAGGCACGAACGCCGCCGCTGCCCACCGAGGCCGGCGCAGACCACGTCGCGCGAGCGGTGTGCGCCCGCGGGAAACCGACCGCGAGGCTGCGCGGCGCGGACGGCGCAGACGCCACCGCGCAGGCGACGTCCTGGTCGAAGCTGCCGCCCCGGTACTGGATCATCCAGGTCTGCCCGCCGGTGAAGCGGTGGCCCGTGCAGTAGGTCCGCACCAGCGGGAGCGACGTGAGCACCGTGGCACCCCAGCTCGGCCAGCCGTTGAGCCACGAGGCGGTGAGCCCGTTCCACTGCGCCGTGGTGCTGTAGACGCCGACCGTAGCCACGCCGTGCGACCGGAGCGCGTCGTACTCGCCCTGCAGGCTCGCGCGGTTCTGGGCCACCACTGTGCTCCACGGGTTGGCGGCCTCGACGTCGAGCCACCACACCGCGCTGCGCGCCCCGGCTGCCGACGCCGCGACGAGCGCGTCGAGCCCGGCGCGGTAGCCGTAGTTGTAGGCGCGGCACACGAGGTCACCCGCGGCACAGTGCCGGGGGGTCGTCGCCTGCACCTTCGGCGAGCGCGCGTTCCAGGCCGCGTTCGCATACAGGTGCAGGGTCGTGAAGCGCGAGGCCTCGGCGGCCAGGCAGGGGTTGCGCGTGTAGGGCACCCCGCCGGTGACGCCGACGACGCCGAAGCGCGCGGACATGGACGCGACGTCGTTGCAGTTCGGGTAGCTGACGTCGATCCCGGTGCTGCCGGCCGGAGCGACGCCGGCGCCGAGCGCCGGGACCGCGGCGGAGGTCGCGAGCGCACATGCCAGGACGAGCGCGAAGAGCGTCCGTCGCACCATCGGCTCGCTCCTGCCTCGCGGGATGTGGTGGGCGCAGAGGGACTCGAACCCCCGACCACCTCCTTGTAAGGGAGGTGCTCTGACCAGCTGAGCTATACGCCCCGTCGGCACCGGGTGCCGAGCGGCGAGACTACCCCGGTCGGCCGTGCCGCCACGAACCTCGAGGTGTCCGGCGGGCACGGGCCAGACGGCGCAGGGCGCGTGGCGGCCACGTCGCCGGGGTCTCGGGCCACCGGCGACGTGGCCGTGCTGAGCATCCTGGGCCCGGTCGGTCGCCTCCGCATCCCGAGGCCGGCCGCGCCGAGGCCGAGCCGCTCACGTTGGGTCCGGATCCGCCGCTCGTCGTCCCAACGCCGCCGCACCCGGCCCATGGGCTTGCCACACCTGTCGAATCCGCGGTTTGGAGGCCGGCCGGAAACCGCGGATTCGACAGGTGCGGTGAGCGCACGGAGCACCTAGCGCGAATGCCGACTGTTGGGCGATCCGAGCAGGGCGACCCTCAGCCGGTGCTCCCGCGCAGGACGCGATCGAGGGCGGCCTCGACGTCCGCGGCGAGCTGCTCGCGCGACGAGTCACCGCCATCGGCGCTAGACCGTCGCGTCGAGGCGATCACCGCGGTCGACGTCGCGGACCAGGCGCGCTCGCCGGTCGCGCCGCAACCACGGCAGGACACCTCGCCCAGCCGTTTCACGAGCGTAGTCGACCCGCACGTGCGGCAGCGGTCGAGCCCGTCGGTCCAGCCGTCGACCTGGCACTCGGGGCAGACGAGTACCTGCTCCCCCGCCACGACGGCACGACGCCAGGCCGACGGTCCCGACTCAGGATCGACCTGGCGGCGTCCGCAGAACTGGCAGCCCATGGCGCGATTCTGCCGCGTGCGGGGCAGGTGATGGCTACAGCGCGGCGAGGGCCTCGCGGTAGTCCGACGTACGACGCGCGTCGGCCGGGCCGTTCACCACCGACCAGCGCACCACACCGGTCATGTCGATGATGAACGTGGCGCGCAGCGGAAAGCCGCCCTTGTCGAAGAAGACGCCGTAGAGCTGGGTCACCGCACCGTGCGGCCAGAAGTCGCTGAGCAGGGCGAACTCGTAGTTCTCCTTCTCGGCGAACACCTTGAGGGTCGCGGTGGTGTCGCACGAGATGCCGAACACGACGGTGTCGTCGTTCTCGAAGACGCTGCTCTCGTCCCGGATCTCGCACAGCTCACCGGTGCACCTGGCCGTGAAAGCCTTCGGGAAGAACACGAGAACGACGTTCTTCTCACCGCGGAACGACGAGAGCCGCACCGGCGTCCCGAACTGGTTCTGGAGCTCGAAGTCCGGAGCCTCCTGGCCGACCTCGATCGTCATGCGTCGTCCTCTCCTGGGGTGCTGGGCCGCACCGACCACCGGTCACGGCAGGATGCGATCGTGACACAGCTTCCCGAGGCCCTCATCCCGGGACCCGGCGAGCGGGGCCTCGCGACGTCGGACCCGGCCCGGTTGGCCGCGTCGATCTCCCAGTCGTGGGCGATCTTCGCGGCGCTCGTCGACGTCCTCGACCTCGATGCCCCGACCCGCGCCAAGGGCCTGCGGGCGCGCGAGGTGGTGATCCCGCTCGGTGCCTGGGACGACAACCGGCCGCTGACCGTGCTGCTCGACGAGGCACGGGCGGGCAACGTCGGCGACCACGACCAGGGTGCGCTCGTCGACGCCGTGCGCGCCGCGCACCGCGACGAGCCGGACGAGGCGGTCCGCGAGGCGATCCGTCGCCAGGGCGACCAGATGGAGCACTTCCTCTACGGCGACTCCGTGCGCGAGCTCGGTGCCCTGCCGGTGGCGTCGATGCTCGGGACGCTGCCCGTCCTCACCTTCCTGCACGCCGCGACCTACCCGCTCGCGACCTCCGCGCTGGATCTCGAGCTGGCGGGCGCGGTGGCGCCCGATGCCCTGCTGCTCAACGGACTGCTGGGCCTGGTCGACACGATCGGCGCGCTCGCGGCGCGCCAGGGGGTCACGGCGTCGATCGCCGCCATCACGCCGACCGCGATCGTGGCGACGGGCGCCTCCGCGGGCTCGTGGCGCACCTCGCTGCTCGATCCGGACGACCTGCGCGGCGAGCTGCCGGAGTCCGTCGGTCCTTCGGTGGAGGGCAGGGCGCGCCTCGTCCTCGACATCACGTCCGGCCGTGCGGACATCCCGGGAGCGGTGCGGCGCAAGGAGATCGCGATCCACGACCTGGCGGGGCTGCTGGCGCTCGCGCCGATCGTGGAGCAGGTGCCGGGCATCCCCGGACGCGCGGCGCTGGTCGCCGCGATCCGGGCGACGACGGCGCTGACAGGCGTCTGGCGTCGGCTTCCGTTCGGCGGGGGCTAGGCGCGGCGCCGTCCATCGCGCTCTCACACCCGGGACTCAGCCTGGGCACAGGGGTCCAGCGTCTGCTGAGCGCATGGGCCGGCCAGCGCGACTTGCATCCGCTGTCGCCACGGTCCTCGTCACCGCGGCGGTCCTCGGCGCCGCCACCCCGACGCAGGTCGCGTCTGCCGCGCCGGCCCCTCGCCGCGCCACGGCGACGCAGTCGGTCGGCGTCGTCGACATCGTGGCCTCGCTCGCCGACGGCGGTTGGGCTGCTGGTACCGGCATGGTCGTCACGCCGTTCGGCGACGTCCTCACCAACCATCACGTCATCGCCGGCGCGCTGTCGCTCACGGCGACCGTCGTGAGCACCGGTCGCACCTACACCGCCACGGTGCTCGGCTACGACCGGTCGGAGGACGTCGCCCTCCTCCACCTCACCGCGGCGACTGGCCTGCGCACGGTGTCAATCTCCCGTGCCGGGGTCGTCGCCCATCAGCCGGTCGTCGGGGTCGGGAACGCCGGCGGCACAGGAGGTCGGCCGTTCGCCGCGGCCGGGACCGTCGTCGGTGGCGGCCGCACGATCATCGCGCAGGACGAGGGCGGCGGGACCTCGGAGCGGCTGACCGGCATGATCGAGACCACCGCGCGCATCGCGCCCGGAGACTCGGGCGGTCCGCTGGAGAACGCTGCCGGAAGCGTCGTCGGCATGGACACCGCCGGAGCGCCGAGCGGTCGCGGTCCCGGCTACGCCATTCCGATCATGCGTGCGATGGGCATCGTCGCCGCCATCCGCGCCGGCCACGGGAGCCGGACGGTCCACATCGGCGCGTCGGCACTGCTGGGCGTGGCCGTGAGCGTCAGCGGTCCGGCTCTCGTCCTCGCGGTCGACCCCGACTCCCCCGCCGATCGGGCGGGCCTCGTGCAGGGCGACCTGATCACGTCCGTGGCAGGGCGGCGGGTCGGGTCCGCCGCGTCGCTCTCCGCCATCATGCAGACGCTGCATGCCGGCAGCCGCGTCCGGGTGGGCTGGACCGACGCGTCCGGTGCGCCGCACTCCGCGCTGGTCACCATGACCACCGGCCCCACGGTCTAGGCCGGGCGTCGGCTACAACTAGCGGCGTACCGCCCGCGGGGCCACGAGGCGCGTGCCCTGCCACTCGCGAGAGGCGGAGATCGTGCTCGTGGACTGCAGCCCGGCGGTCGGGGCGGCGTCGGAGATGTCGGAGGACTCGACGTGGCCGTCGCGTCCGGGCTTCGGCGTGAGCAGCCACACGACGCCCTGGTCGGCCAGGATGCCGATGGCATCGACGAGCGCGTCCACGAGGTCGCCGTCGTCCTCGCGCCACCACAGCAGCACGACGTCGACGACGTCGTCGTAGTCCTCGTCGACCAGCGCCGAGCCGCAGACCGCGACGACGCCTGCGCGCAGATCGCCGTCGGCGTCGTCGTCGTAGCCGATCTCCTGCACGACCTGGCCGGCTGCGATGCCGAGCTTGCTGGCCAGGCTGCGCTGGACCTCCGCGTTGTCCGCGGTCGCGGTCACGACGTCCTCCGATTCGTCTCGGACCGGTGGATCCGGCCCTGGTGCCCCGAGGGCATGGGCGTAGTCCAGCCGACCACGAGCACCTGACGCAAGCACAACGGCCCCAGCCGTGCCACGCGTCGCGGGCGCGGCGACGCGCCGACGTGGCGCACGGGCACCGTCCGGGAGCCGATGCGGCGCGACTCGCGAGTAACCGGCAGGATGGAGCCGGTCGTCCCCGTGACCCGGGGACGCCGTGTGCAGCACCCTTGCGACCCGAGGAGTTGGATCACCCCGTGGCACCAGGACGCGACCGCGAGCCGCTGCTGGCAGGCGGCCTCCCCACGCAGTACGTCGACGTCGACCCCGACGAGACCGGTGAGTGGCTCGACTCCTTCGACGCCCTCGTGGCCAACGCGGGTCCGTACCGGGCCCGCTACATCATGCTGTCGCTGCTGCGCCGCGCGGCCGAACAGAACGTGGGCGTCCCCAGCCTGCGCAGCACGGACTACATCAACACGATCCCGCCCGAGCGCGAGCCGTGGTTCCCGGGCGACGAGCACATCGAGCACCGGATCCGCGCCTACGCCCGCTGGAACGCCGCGATCATGGTGCACCGCGCCCAGCGGCCGGGCGTGGGAGTCGGCGGCCACATCTCCACCTACGCCTCGACCGCGACGCTCTACGAGGTCGGCTTCAACCACTTCTTCCGCGGCAAGGACCACCCCGGCGGCGGCGACCAGGTCTACTTCCAGGGCCACGGCTCGCCGGGCATGTACGCGCGCGCCTTCCTCGAGGGCCGGCTCTCGACCGACCAGCTCGACGGCTTCCGCCAGGAGCTCTCGCACCCGGGCGGCAGCCTGTCGTCCTACCCCCACCCGCGCCTCATGCCGGACTTCTGGGAGTTCCCCACCGTCTCGATGGGACTCGGCCCGCTCAACGCCATCTACCAGGCGCGGTTCAACCGCTACCTCGCGGGACGCGGCATCAAGGACACCAGCCAGCAGCGGGTGTGGGCGTTCCTCGGCGACGGCGAGATGGATGAGGTCGACAGCCGCGGCGCGCTGCAGATCGCGGCGCAGGAGGAGCTCGACAACCTCACGTTCGTCGTCAACTGCAACCTGCAGCGCCTCGACGGCCCGGTCCGCGGCAACGGCAAGATC
>Ga0302299_10003171_pt1 | contig 10033 bp, 9 predicted proteins | sample III_Fen_N3_4_FD_198795 | JGI IMG/M metagenome (GOLD analysis project Ga0302299, IMG submission 198795) | Peat permafrost microbial communities from Stordalen Mire near Abisko, Sweden - III_Fen_N3_4 | ecosystem: Environmental > Terrestrial > Soil > Wetlands > Permafrost | place: Sweden: Abisko...
ACTCCGTCCCATGCGCTTGTGCCCAACGGCACGTTTAGGTGGCAGAGGTGCTCAAATCCCGCTACAGTGTCCTCTGAGTATCGATTCTGGAGATCGAGCAAAGGAGACACATGGGGAACGTGCACGTCAATCGCGGGCGCCTGGCGCCTACGCTCATCTTGGTGGCCCTCGTGGTGCTCGCCGTGGTCGCCGGACTCGGCATGACCGCCGGCCCGGCCAGCGCTCATGAGACGTTCACCACCTGCGCTAGCTGCCACGGGATGTCCGCTACTCACTCCCAGACGGCGCACGTCACGAACGGCGTCTACAAAGCGTCGGACCTGACGACCTGCGTCAACTGTCACCCGAACGGTGACACTTCGCAGGTGCCGCTGCCGTCCAAGTGCGCGGTTTGCCACGGCGGCGTCACCGCCATTCTGGCTTCGGCGCAGCACGTGACGAACGGTTGCGGTACCACGGCGGGCTGCCACGGCGTGCCGCCGGTCGTCGCCACGACCACGATGACCGAGAAGGTCAAACCGACCACGATCAAGCTCAAGAAGTCGGTCACGGTCTCCGGGACCGCCGGTCCCACGGCTGCTCTGGCCGGTGCGAAGGTCGCGCTCAAGGCTGAGCTCAAGGTCGGCAAGAAGTGGACCAAGGCGAAGACGGGTACCGCCACGGTGAGCACCGGCGGCACCTACTCGTGGAAGTACACGCCGAAGAAGAAGGGCTCGTACCGGGTGACCGCATCGATCGCCGCGACGAGCACCTACACCGCCAAGAGCATGGTCAAGACCTTCAAGGTGAAGTGAATCTGCGCCCGGCCGCACCGGCCGGACGGTGAAGACGCCGAGGGCGGGCGGTCCGGGACGGACCGCCCGCCCTCGGCCTTTCTGAAGCCGGGTCCGCCGTTCGGAAGTGATGACCGGCGGCGCCGGCCGCACGAGGGACGGCGCGGGCCGCGCGGGACGGCGCCGGCCGTACGCCCTAGAGCTCGACGTCCTCCGGCAGGTCCCGGGGGTCGGCGAACCACTCGCGCTCGGCGAAGTCCTTGGTGGTGATGTCGCCGAGCGACTGCTTGATGTACTTGCCGGTGGCTTCCGCCGCGACCTCGCCGCCGGGCAGCAGGATCTCGCCGCTGCCCTCGAACAGGCGGCTCGTGTCGCGCGTGATGCGCGCGACGCAGCGGACGTGCTCGTCCAGGGGCAGCGGCCGACGGAAGCGCACCGTGAACTCCACGGTGACGCCCCACGTGTCCGGCTGGCGCAGGAGGATGGCGCGTCCGATGGTCTCGTCGAGGATGGCGGAGCTCACGCCGCCGTGCAGCCTGCCGGGGTAGCTCTGGTGCTCCTCACGGGGGGTGAAGATGCCGACGAGCTCGGCGCCGGCGTCCGCAGCCTCCTCCGGCGCCAGCTCGTAGAAGCGGGCGTGCAGCCCGAACGCGTTGTCGCGCCCGCAGATGAGGCACATGCGGCTGATGTTCTGGGCGCGGTCGATCTTGCGCGGCGTGGCGGACGTGGTGACTCCTTCCCGGCTGCCTGAGCACGGTAATCATATGCGAACGGTGCCCGGCGACCGGCGAGGATGGTGTGCCGGTCGCGGCCCGGCACATCGGCCACACTTGACCGTGGGGCCGCCCGGGGGGAAGGCTGTACGGGAGCAACGCAGGGCGGAGGAGGACGAGGACGTGCGGATCCTGGTCGTGGAAGATGCCGAGAAGCTGGCCCGGGCCCTCAAGTCGGGGCTCGAGGCTGAGGGTTATGCCGTGGATGTGCTGTTCGACGGGGGCGCCGCGCGCCGCCGCTTCGCGGCCCGGCGCGGCGTCCCCGGGGCCGGCGGCGTCGAGGGGCAGCTTCCCTACGACCTCCTGATCCTCGACGTCATGCTCCCGGGGGCAGACGGCTTCACCCTCTGCAAGGAACTGCGCGAGCAGGGTCTGACGCTGCCGGTGCTGATGCTGACGGCGCGGGACGCGACGGCCGACAAGGTGACCGGCCTCGACGCCGGCGCCGACGACTACCTCGTCAAGCCCTTCGCCTTCGAGGAGCTGCTGGCGCGCATCCGGACGCTGCTGCGCCGCCCGCGCCGGGCCCTGCCGCCCGTCCTGGCGATGGGGACGCTCACGCTCGACCCGGCGGCGCGCGTGGCCAGGTACTGCGGCGAGCCCATGGTGCTCAGCCCCAAGGAGTTCAGCCTGCTGCGCCTCTTCCTGCTACACCAGGGCGAAGTGCTGAGCCGCGACTGGATCCTCGACCACGCATGGGACGACGAGTTCGACTCGTTCTCCAACATCGTCGACGTGTACGCCGGCCGGCTGCGGCGCAAGCTCGCTCAGCCGGGCGGCGGCGTGAGGCTGGAGACGGTCCGCGGCACCGGCTACGCGCTGCGCGCGGACGAGGCTGATGGCGGAGTGGCAGGCCGCGACGAGGCAGATGACGGCGCGGCCGCCGGCGGCGAGGCGGGCCGGCCCGGTGGCTGAGCCGGCCCGCCCCGACGTCTTCGCGCGCGCCCGCCGCCGGCTCGCGCTGCTGTTCGCCGCGATCGTCGTCGTCCTGGTCGCCGTCTCGAGCGTGTTCATGTACCTGACCGTGCGCGCCGACATCCGCACGGCGGCGTCGGGGTCCTACCGCGACACGGAATCGGAGCAGGCGTTCGTCTCGCGCTCGCTGGGGTCGCTGCGCTGGCAGCTGGTCGCGGTCGACGCGGTCATTGTGATCGTGGTGGGGGCCGGGGGTCTGCTGTACGCGCGCAGGACGCTCAGCCCCATCCGGGAGAGCGTGGCGGCGCAGAAGCGCTTCGTGGCCGACGCCTCGCACGACCTGCGCACGCCGCTGGCGATCATGAAGGCGGAGTTCGAGGTGGCGCTCCGGCGGCCGGACCTCGACGAGGCGACCCGGCCCGTGCTGGTGAGCGGGCTCGAAGAGGTCGACAGGATGTCGGGCATGGTGGAGGACCTGCTCACGCTGTCGCGCATCGACGCGCACCAGGAGCCGCTCGAGCGCGAGCCGCTGGATCTGGCGGCGCTCGCGCGCCGGACGGTCGAGGAGCTCGGCGCGCTCGCGGCCACCGCCGGTGTGCGGCTGCGCGCCGATGCCGACGAGGAGGCCCGCGCCGTCGGCGACGAGGGCCACGTGCGCCGCGCCTTGCGCAACGTGGTGCGCAATGCCGTCGAGCATTCACCGTCCGGCACGACGGTCGAGGTCGCCGTGCGGCGTGTCGACGTCGGCGCCCAGGCGGTCGTGACCGACCACGGCGAGGGCATGCCGCCCGAGGTGCTCGAGCACGTCTTCGACCGGTTCTACCGTGGAGACGCGGCGCGCTCGGGCCATCAGGGGGGAGCGGGCCTTGGCCTGGCGATCGCCCGCTGGGCGCTGCGCGGGATGGGCGGCGACCTGACCGCGGAGAGCGAGGTCGCCGCCGGCACCCGCGTGACACTCACACTTCCGGCCGCCTGAACCGCGGCCGGCCGGGCCCTTTGGCGCGGAGCCCGACCGGCCTGACGTGGCGGTGCGACTGCTGCCCCCGGGGGCCTCAGGCCGACACCGCCTCCACGCCGCGGAGCACGATAGGGAAGCCCCGGGACGCGTGGATGTTGCCGCGGCCGTCCATGACGAAGCCGTGGTAGCCGGCGAGCAGGGCGAGCCGCTCGAGCATCTTGCCGCCTGACGTGTACAGCCCCGTGGCGAGCGCGTCGGCGTAGGCCAGGTCGTGGCCGATGACCGTCGCCAGCAGGAGCTCGGCCGTCGGCCGACCGTTGTGCGGGTCGACGAGATGCATGCCGCGCTGGTACGAGCCCGATGTGGCGACGGCGCCGGCTCCCTCCAGGTCGGCGGTCAGCAGGAGCCGGTCCATGGCGAGGGGATTCTCGATCCCGACGCGCCAGGGCTGGCCGGGCGCCGGCTCTCCGAACACGGCGATGTCGCCTCCGGCGTTGATCATCGCCGCCGGCGCCCCGGCCATCTTGAGCTCGTCGAGGGCGCGCTCGACCGCCCAGCCCTTGACGAGTCCCGTGGGGTCGACGCCGCCCGGCATCGCCCACGGGTCGAACCATCCTTCGGAGGCCTCCCGGGCGCGGCGGCACAGCTCCAGCACGTCCGCGACCTCCGGAGGAGTCTCGTCCAGCCCGATCTCGCCGCGGCGCAGCCGGCTGACCGGGCTGTCCTGCTTCCAGGTGCTGAACACGTCGTCGACCCACTGCAGCCTGGCCTGGGCACGCTCCACCCCTTGATCGATGCGCTCGCGCCGGGCCTGCATCTCGCCGGGCTCAGTCGTCGTGCTGCTGTCCTCCCTGAGGCTGAACGAGACCACCGTTCCCATTACCTGCTGCTGCCAGTTGCGCATTGGAGCCTCCCTTCAGTTGGCTGAGCGCGGCCTGCAGGGAGCTCCCGAAGGCCTTGCTGGTGTAGGTGGCGCCGGAGACGCCGTGGATGGGACCGCCGTTGGAGGCCATGACCTGCTGCTCCAACTGCGGGATGACGCTGTTGGAGATCTGCTGGCTCTGCGGCCCGTGGAGGTTCATCTGCGCCATGCCGACGCTGACGATCTTGCCGTTCGAGGCGGTGACCTTGACCTGGATGTCGCCGAGGCCGCCGTTAAGTTGTTGCACGCTGCCGGTCACCGTCTGGGCGCCGGAGACGTGGGCGTTGCCGGTGGTGAGGGCGGCGGTGCTGGCCGCCGTGGTTCCGCCGCCGGCGATGTCGTGCGGCTTGAAGCTGATCACGGCGGCCAGACCGGCGGCGGTGGCGGCGATGACGATGGCGGAACGCTTCATGACTTCTCCCGTGGTCGGGTCTGATCGCTGTCGCCTAGAAGGCGAAGTCCTCGTGGTGGATGCGCTCGCCGCGGACGCCCAGGTTGCGGGCCGCCGCGATGACGCTCTGCATGAACCCGCTGGGGCCGCAGACGTACAGGTCCCGGGCGGCGATGTCGGGCACGAGCTCGGCGAGGCCTTGCGCGTCCAGACGGGCGTGCGAGCGCGGTCCGATGACCTCATGGAGCTGCCCGCCGCGCTCGCCCACCAGGTGGGCCAGCTCGTCGCGCAGGACCAGGTCGCGCCGGCTGGCGCCGCGCAGGATCGCGACGACATCGACGTGACGCGGCAGGTCCTCGAGCAGCGCTCTCACGGGCGTGACCCCGACGCCGGCCGCGACGAGCACGACCTGGTCGGTGTGCCGCGCGTGGTGGGTGAAGGCTCCGTAGGGGCCTTCGATGGCCACGCGCGTCCCGGGCTCGATGGCGGCCAGCGAGTTGCTGTGGTCGCCGAGGTCCTTGACGGTGATCCGCATCCGGTTCGCGGTCGGCACCGCCGACAGCGAGTACGGGTGCGCCTGCCACCACATGCCGCGCTTCAGGAAGCGCCAGTGGAGGAACTGGCCGCCGGAGGCCTCGAGTTTGTGCAGGTTCCGACCGGTCATGGTCACGGAGACCACACCGGGCGCCTCTTCTTCGACGGAGTGGACCGTCACCTTGTGCTGGAGGCTGCGCGCGATCGGCAGGCCCCAGCGGTAGACGATGACGGCGCCGGCGGTCGCGAACCAGAGCGTCAGCCACCAGGCCATGGCCAGCGGATGACCCATGAAGGGCGCGCCGGTCAGGATCTGGTGCGGGACCGACAGCGCGACCGCGAGGTAGGTGTAGAGGTGGACCGCCCACCAGGTCTCGTACTTCATCTGGCGGCGCACGTAGCGGTAGGACGTGAACGCGGCCAGGAACAGCAGGCCGAGGCCGGCGACGGCGAGCAACATGCCCGGGAACGTCGTCGTCAGGAGGACCAACTCGTGCCACGGGCCGGTCGCGACCTGGGCGGCGTAGCCCAGGACCACGGCGACGACGTGGATGCTGATCAGCCCGAGGATGGCGGGGCCGAGCTTGCGGTGCAGCTTGACGAGGCGGTCCTGGCCGATGGCCCGTTCGACCGCCGGGATCCTTGCGATGAGCAGCAAGGTGATGAGCAACAGGTACGTGCCGGACATCGCCGTCACACGGCCGACGGCCGTGAGCACGCCGCCGGCGCCGGCGAGCACGCTCGCCGACTCGACGGGGACGACGAGCGCGACGCTGATGAACAGGCCGATCGCGGCGAGCACGCCGAGCATTCTGGCGAAGAACCGGCGCGATCTCGCCTGGGACGCCGCGGGGCGCGCGAGCGACCGGGGGCGCGACTGCGCCCTCCGTCCCTCGCGCGTCTCCCAGCCGGTGGTGTCACTCGCCGGCAGGTCCGCGGCGCCTTCCCATTCTGCTTCCATGTCTCGCTCCTTGTGCGCCGCAGGTGCGGCGCCGTCTGGGGCATTCACCCATGTGAAGCTGGTTGTCACCGGAAGTGCATGAACGGGAGATGAACGCGGGCGCGCCGGACGGCGCAGCCGCGGAGCGCGCCCGGCTGTCGAGCGCGCCTAGCTGCGCCAGGTGGCCGTGTACTCGATGCCCGGGGCCGGCGTCGCCAGCCCCGGGTCGTCGACGACCCATCGGCCGGCGAGGCCGGAGTCGCGCGCCACGAGCGCGAAGTGGCACATGGCGATACCGAGGTCGACCCGCTGCAGGTCGGCGATGCGCAGCAGCTTGAACCACGGGCTGCCCTTGCCGTAGCCCTTGGTGCGCGCCAGGTAGAAGTGCCAGTCGTCGCCGCGGCGGACGATGCGCCAGGGTTGCTTGTTGGTCGCCGACGGCGCCATGCGAACGGCCTCGAGCGCGCCGGCGTAGTCGCTCTCGTGCTCGCGGACGAGCGGCACGGCCCACTCGCCGGAGTAGAAGAGCTCGGCCGGCGGGTACCGCCGCGTGCCTTCTTCCCGCTCCCGGATGCGCTCCGTGCCGTCGTCACCGGGGTAGCCGGCGGAGACGACCGCGGGGATGGTCTCGTCCTTCGCCACTCCGCCGAAGCGGGCCGTGAAGGTGCTGCGCGTGAACGTCCCGCCGAGCCAGCACGTGCCGAGGCCCAGGCTGGTGGCGTGTAGGACGACCTCCTCGAGGAGGTAGCCGTAGTCCTCGAGGTCGCCGGGGCCCTTGCCCACGGCGCCGAGAATGAAAGCCCTGGCGCCCTTGATGAAGCCGTAGGTGCCGAGGCGCTTGAGCGCGCTTTCGTCGTCGGACGAGGCCGCGATGAGGCCGAAACGCACGGCCGAGCCGAGCGGCCCGGTCGTTCTGGCGGCCATGAAGTCGGTGAGCGACGTGGCATCTGCGTCCGAGATCGGCCGCTCGAGGTAGGTGCGGCAGGAGTAGCGCCGGTCGATGAGCTGGCGGGCATCCATGGTGGCGATACTGTCACACCCCGGGCGTCACCTGCAGCCCGCCGTCGCGCTTCGGGCGGGGAGTGGACGTTGACGCTTTGGCCGCAGCGGGCAAGCATGGCTCATGGTCGAGACACCGTGGCTCAGCAAGCAACGAGGTGCGGCCCTGGTGTTCCCGTACTTCCGCACCAGGGCGAGGACCGAGGTCCTGTTCCCACCTCTCGGTCCCGCACTGCTCAGCGCCCACCTCAAGAAGGCGGGTGTGGGCGCGCGCGTCTTCGACGGCACGTTCAGTTCGTTCGACGAGCTGATCGACGATCTCGTGGCCTGGCGGCCGGCGATCGTCGGCATCTCCGTCATGGTCAGCCTCACCGGCAACGCCCTGCGCGTTGCGGAGGCGATCCGCGAGCGGCTGCCGAACGTGCTCGTGGTGGCCGGCGGTCCGCTGCCGACCGTCTTCCCGGACCGCTTTCTGCCGCACGTCGACGTCGTGTTTCGCGGGGAGGCCGACGCGAGCTTCCCCGCCTTCTGCCGCGACTACCTCGAGCGGCGCGCCACGCCGGCGACGCTCGCCGACCTGCCGCTCACGGAGTACGCCGGCCTGGTCGCGGACGCCGGCGGCGCGCGCGTGGCGAATGCGCCGGTGCACCACTCGCTGGAGGAGATCGCCGCCTACCCGCTGCCCGACCGTGACGACTTCGACCACCGCGCCTATCAGCGTGAGTGGGCGCCCACTGGCTACCGTCCCACGACGCTGCTCGCGACCCTCGGCTGTCCCTATGGGTGTGAGTTCTGCTCCAAGCCGGTGTTCGGCGACGCCGTCCGCCGCCGCCCGCTCGATGCGGTCATGGCAGAGGTGGAAGACATCGTCCGCCTCGGGTACGACGGCCTGTGGATCGCCGACGACACGTTCACGCTCCAGCGTGACTACCTCGAGGAGTTCTGCCGGCGCGTGGCGCCGCTGGGGCTCACGTGGAGCTGCCTGTCGCGCGCCAACGGGATCGACCCGGTCACCGCACGCATGATGCGCGCGTCGGGCTGCCGGCGTGTCCATCTCGGTCTGGAATCCGGCAGCCAGGCGACCCTCGACCTCATGCAGAAGCAGATGACGATCGAGCAGAGCGTGCGCGCCGTGAGCGTGTACAGCGCAGCGGGCATCGAGGTCGCGGCCTTCTTCATCGTCGGCTACCCGGGCGAGAGCGCCGCCGACATCGAGGAGACCTTCGCGTTCGCCCTCGAGCTGCCGCTGGCGGAGATCTCGTTCAACGTGCCCATGCCGCTGCCGGGCTCGAGGCTGTGGGAGCGGCTGGGCGGCAGCGTCAGCGGTCGCGACTGGACGCACGAGAACGAGGTCACCTTCGTCTTCAGCTCGGAGATCGACGAGAGCTGGCTGCGGCGGCGCGTCGACGAGACGATGACGGCGTTCGCGGCCAAGCAGCCGGTCGTGGCCTGAGGCGGGAGGCGGACGCAGGCGGGGCGGGGCGCGGACCCGCCGGACGGAGCTGTCAGCGGAGGCGCCGGAAGAGCGCTTCCGCCGGCGCCTGCGTGAGGCGGGCGGCGGCGGGGCCGAAGCGCCCGAGCCGCCGCCGCAGCACGAACTGCGTCTTGCCCGCCAGGATCGCGAAGCGCATCTTGGCGGCCGAGAACTCGCTTTCGTACGTCAACTGCTGGTTCATGAGGAGGCTGCCGTCGGGCCGCGACTGGCCCGTGACGCGGCCCGTCATCCGCTCCCGCAGCCGCGTCCCCGGCAGCGGATACGGCATCGAGAGGCCGAGGTAGTCGAGCGGCAGTGACCCGGCGAAGCGCAGGGTCTCCAGCACTGTCTCGTCGCTGTCGCCCGGGTAGCAGAGGATGAAGAACGCGCCCACCTCGAGGCCGGCGTCGTGGGCAGCCCAGACGGCCTTGCGGGCCCGGGCCGCGGTGATGCCCTTGCGCATCACGCGCAGGATCTCGTCGCTGCCGGACTCGATGCCGAAGAAGACCGTCCGGCAGCCGGCGCGGCGCATGGCCCCCGCGGTCGCCCGGTCGATGCCGTCCACGCGCGCGAGGCACTCCCAGGCGAAGCGCAGGCCGCGCCGCTCGATCTCGTCGCAGACGGCGACCACCCGCTCGGGTCGCATGGTGAAGACGTCGTCCGAGAAGGAGATGCGGTCGTAGCCCAGCGCGAGCGCCTGCTCGATCTCGTCGACCACGCTCGCCGGCGAGCGCTCGCGGTACGAGGAGCCGAAGACCACGTTGCTGCAGAACTCGCAGGCGAAGGGGCAGCCGCGGCTGCTCAGCACCGTGGTGACGGCGTAGCCGTAGCGCCGCCGTCCGTGGCTGATGTAGGCGGCGTTGGGCAGCAGGTCGCGGGCGGGGAACGGGAGGGCGTCGAGGTCGGCGGCGAAGGGGCGCGGCGGGCCTGCGGCGGCCGCGCCGCCGCCCTCCGCCGCCACGACCGCGCCCGGCACGGCGCCCAGGTCTGCCCCGGCCGCGTGCGCAACGAGGAGGTCGACCATGGTCTGCTCGCCCTCGCCGCGCACCACCACGTCGAAATCGGCGAGGAACGACTCCGGCTCGCAGGTCGGCAGCGGGCCGCCGGCGACCAGGAGCTCGCAGCGGCCGCGCAACTGGCGCGCGAACCACTCCGCGTCCTCGCGCATCGTCGCCATGCAGTAGATGCCGACCACGTCCGCCTGGGCCGCGAGGGCGAGCGTGCGCGCCCGCTCGCGGCCCAGGAACGTGCAGTCGAGCAGGCGCACGTCGTGGCCGGCCGCGCGGACGCTCGCCGCCACGTAGGCCGGCCCCAGCGGCGGGAAGCGGAAGCGGGAGCGGTCGAGCGACCTGCG
>Ga0302299_10003172_pt1 | contig 10033 bp, 8 predicted proteins | sample III_Fen_N3_4_FD_198795 | JGI IMG/M metagenome (GOLD analysis project Ga0302299, IMG submission 198795) | Peat permafrost microbial communities from Stordalen Mire near Abisko, Sweden - III_Fen_N3_4 | ecosystem: Environmental > Terrestrial > Soil > Wetlands > Permafrost | place: Sweden: Abisko...
CGCCGACCGTGTACTTCCCGCTGCTCGTCGACGAGGCGCTGCTGATCGAGCCGACCGAGACCGAGACCCGCGAGACGCTCGACGCGTTCGCCGAGGCGGTCGCGGCGATCGTCGCCGAGGCGCGCGAGGACCCGCAGATCGCGCTCAACGCGCCCTACACGACGCCCGTGCGCCGCCTCGACGAGGCCGGCGCCGCGAAGCACCCGGTGATCCGCCAGGCGCTCTGATCAGCGGGCCGGCAGGCAGGAGCGGTACCTGCGCGCGAGGCGCAGCGTGCGGCCGTCCTTCGTGCGAGCGACGACCCGGACGATGTGGGCGCCAGTGGGCTGGCTGCGCAGCCGCAGCGTCCGCGAGGCGCTCGCCGCGCCGCTCGTGCGGGCGCGCAGCGCGCTGCCGACCAGCAGTGAGACGGAGCGCAGCGGCGCGCGCGGCACGGTGCTCACCGACAGGCGCGCGTTGCGAACGCGCGGGCAGCGGCCCGCTGCGGGCAGGCCGTGCACGACGAGGCGGGCGGCCTTCACGGTGGTGCCCGGCGCCTGGGTCCTCTGGGGTGTCTGCCCGCCGCTGCCACCGCCGTCGCCCGGCGGCTGAGCGCCCGGCAGGACCTGCACCTCGACGCTGCGCCGCGTCGACTCGCCCCGGGTGTCGGTCACGACGACCGCGGGGTGGTGGAGCCCCGCGGTGGCGAAGGTCGCGGTCGTGGTCGGGGTCGTCCCGGTCGTGCGATCGACGGTGCCGTCGCCGTCGAGGTCCCAGCCGTACTGGGCGATCGCGTCGTCGCGGTCGAAGGACGCGCCCGCGTCGAGCGCCACCGGGTCGCCGGCCGTCACGCTCGACGGCGTGGCCGAGAGCGCCGCATCCGGTGCGATGTCGCATTCGGGGACGAGCAGCGCGAACGACTGGATCGTGCCCTCGTCGGGCTTGGTCACGTCGGTGGCCTCGAGCGTCCAGGTCCCGGCGAGCTGCTTGCCGGCGAACGCGGCGAGCGACTGCGCGGGGCGGTAGCGGCCGCTGAACGGCGCGTCGGCGGCCGTGACGTCCTGGATCGAGGTCTCCGCCTGGTCGTCGAGGATCGTGTCGCGCAGGTCGTGCCCGCTGCCGCCTGCCTGGTCCATGAGCGTCACGGTCGTCCCGTCGGGTCCGCGCAGCTTGAGGACGAGGTCGCCGACCCACGTGTGATCGATCGCCGTCAGGCGCACGTCGAGATCGTCGATCGTCCCGCTGCGGTCGACGGTGAGCGGAGCGTCGACGCCGGCGGGGTCGCCGTCGGGGATCGCGATGCCGGGGGAGAAGGTGGCGGGGATCGCCGAGCTGCCCTCACCGGGAACACGCAGATGCAGGCCGGCGCCGATCGTGCCCGGCGCGCTGAGCGCGAGGTCCAGGCCCACGACGGGCGTCGCCCCGCAGCTGTTCGATCCGCGGGTCCCGCCGAACGTCTCGGCCGCCGGCGTGACCTGCTGATGGGCGCCGATCGGGGCGAACGTCGCGTCGGGGTGCTGGAGCACGATCCCGGGGGTCGTCGTCGTCAGGTGGGCGCTGACCTGGCCGGACGCGACGTCGCCGGTGTTGGCGATCGCGGTCCGCACCTGGAAGGGCTCGTGGGGCTCGAGGATCCCGTCGCCGTCCTCGTCGACGACGGTCGCGCCGACGGGGTCCAGGGCGGCCTCGCCGGTGGGCGCGCCGACGTTCGTGGCGACGACCGCGAAGTCCTGGTCGGTCGCCCCGCCGCCCGGGACGCCGTCGCCGGCGATGTTCGTCCCGCGCACGCGGATCGCGAGCGAGGACAGCGCGCCCGCGGGGACGACGACGCTCTCGACGTTGTTCTTCGTGTCGGGCGCGCCGCCCGGCACCGAGACGCCGGCGCTGAGGTGGTTCCCGCGGTAGACCGCGCCGTCGCCGGTGACCTCGAGATCGAGGTCGTTGACGAGTGAGGCGCCGATCAGCGGCCCCGGCGCGTCGGTCCAGGCCAGCGTGACGCGCACCGGCTGGGCGGGATCGGTCACGTTGAAGGTGCGGGTGAACGTCTGGCCGCTCTGGGTGAAGAGCTGCTCGTCGTCGCTGAACCAGCGCCCGCGTGTGCTCGCGCCGGCCAGCCGCGCGAGACCGAAGCCCTCGGCGCCGTTGGGCGCCTGTCCCGTGTCGGGCGCGGTCAGCGGCGTGGCGCCGCCGATCAGCATCGCCTTGACCATCGCCGCGGACGGCCAGCCGCCCTTCGCGCGGTCGTAGGCCCAGCGGGCGGCGGCGGCCAGGCCGGCGACCGCGGGGGCGGCGTGCGAGGTGCCGCTGCTCGCGGTGTAGGTCGTGCCGGGGAAGGGGACGCCGACCGATGGCGGCGGCGAGATGCCGCAGACGCCGGAGCCGTCGAACGGCGAGCCGGTGACGCGCCAGGTGATGCCGGTGATGTGCGTTCCGGGGGCGACGAGATCGGGCTTGATGCGCCCGTCGGTCGTCGGCCCGCGGCTGGAGAAGTCGCCGATGTCGCCGGGGTCGTTGGCTTCGGCGTTGGTCGTGTCGCAGCCGTCCGTGCCGAACAGCCGCTGGCCCTCGGAGGCCCCGACCGTGATGACGTTCTTCGCCGTCGCCGGGGCGTACAGCGTGTTCGGGCCCGGCCCGTCGTTCCCGGCGGCGACGACCTCGACCAGCTCCTGGTTGCCCGGGGTGTCGGGCGCCGCGTCGCGCACGATCGCGTCGAACTCCTGCGAGGTCGCCGTGTAGGCGCCGAACGCGTCGTCCTCGCCCCAGGAGTTGTTCACGACCCGCGCCCCGTCGTAGCCGGGGCCGCTCGCGTCGTAGGCGTCCTGTGCGAGCTGGGCGAAGCTGCGGCCGCCGGCGTCCCACTGGCCGCTGCAGCGGAACACGGTCGTGCCGCCGAGCCGCGCGCGCGGCTCGATGCCCAGGCCGTAGTGGAAGCCGTTGGCGTCGGTGTTCGCGGGGACCGGGGCGTTCGTGTTGTAGCCGGCGAGGATGCTCGCGTTGATCGTCCCGTGCCCGTCGCAGCCCTGGATCGAGAGCGGGTCGGCGGTGTCGTCGGTGAGCTTGTGGACGTAGGCCACCCGGTCCGGATTGGCCTTCGAGCCCTTCTCGTAGAGGTCCGAGTTGGCCGGCGTGTCCGTGCCGGTGTCGATCGCGCCGTCGGTCACGTCGACGACGAACGGCAGCAGCGCGCCGGGCACCTCGCCCGCGTCGAACAGCGCGGCGTCGTGCTTGGCGAGATAGCCCGTTCCGGGGCTCGAGCCGATCGATCCGTCGGCCATGATGAGCCCCTGGCGCTCGTCGAGCAGGCGCGGCGTGCCGTCGAGCGCGATCGCGATGACGCCCGGATCGGCGGCCAGGCCGGGGAGGTCGGCGGCGTCGACGGCGATGTGCCGCGTGCTGAGCCCGCCGAATGCGGTCGACGGGCCGGTGAGGCCATGCTGGGCCGCGGTGGTGCGTGAGCGCGCGGGCGCGCCGTCGCCGCCCGCCAGGGTCTGGACGGCGACGTGGACGGTGCCGGACGCCGGAAGTCCGGGGGACAGCTTGTCGCTCGCGTCGAGCGCGAACGCCGCGCGCACCTCGGGGGCGCTGTCGGCATAGTTCGAGAGCGCGGCGCGGGCCGCGCCCTCGGCATGCACGAGGTAGGAGTTCTGCGCGAGGTACGTGACCACGGTCACACCGGTGGCCTGCAGGCGGGCGCGCCAGTCGTCCTTGATCGGGCCGACGAACTGCACGACGACGAGGATCGGGCCCTCCCCGCCGGCGATCGGGCTCGATCCCTTCGCGGCCTGGGCGGCCGCCTCGGCGGCGGGGTCGACGGCGCGGCCCTGCAGCGTGACGCGCTCCATGTCGTCGCGGCGCACGGCCCCGGCGGCGACGAGCGCGCCGGCGTCCGAGGGCGCGGCCTCGGCGAGCGTGAACGTGCCGTAGCGGGCGACGGTGCGCACGGCGGGCGCGCGCAGCGCCTGGCCGGCGGCGGCCGAGTCCGGGACGAGGAACACGCTCGCGGCCGTAGCGCCGGGCGGGCCGGGGGCGGACGCGGAGCGGCTCGCCTGGGCGAGCCCGACACTGGACAGAAGGAGGATGGTGGCGACCGCTGCGCCGGCCGCCGCGCGTGGGCGCGGGGAGTGCATCACTACCCCGCGCGTATCGGCAGGTCCCCACCGGACCTTGAGCATCGTCCACCACTCCCACCGGCTAGCCTCCGGCGCCCGTGCGCATCTTCTCCGGCATCCAGCCCACAGGCCGCAAGCACCTGGGCAACTACATCGGCGCGATCCTGCAGTACGTCGAAGGCCAGGAGCGCACCCATGCGGCCGGGGATCTCGCGATCTACTGCATCGTGGACCTGCACGCGACGACCGTGCCGTACCGGCCCGCGGTGCTGCGCGAGCGCCTCTACGACACCGCGGCGATCCTGCTCGCGTCCGGCCTGGATCCCGACCGCTGCGTGTTCTTCCGCCAGGGCGACGTGCTCGAGCACGCCGAGCTGTGCTGGCTGCTGTCGTCGGTGACCGCGCACGGGGATCTCAACCGGATGCACCAGTTCAAGGAGAAGTCGGCGGCGCAGCGCGAGCTCGTGTCCGCGGGCCTGTTCCTGTACCCGGTGCTGCAGGCGGCCGACGTGCTCGCCTACCGCGCGACGGAGGTGCCCGTCGGGGAGGACCAGCGCCAGCACGTCGAGCTGATGCGCGACATCTCAGACCGCTTCAACTCGCGCTTCGGCGCCGGCCGCGAGGTGCTCGTCGCCCCCGAGCACCGGATCCCGGAGATCGGCGCGAAGATCATGGACCTCCAGGAGCCCGGGAAGAAGATGTCGACGACGGGCGGCTCGGAGGAGGGCACGCTGTACGTGCTCGACGACCCGGCGACGATCGAGAAGAAGTTCAAGCGCGCCGTGACCGACTCGGAGAACGAGATCCGCCGCGGGCCCGACAAGCCGGGCGTGACGAACCTCATCGACATCCTCGCCGTCTGCCGGGGCGTGAGCCCCGACGAGGTCGTCGCGTCGCTGGCCGACGCGCGCGGCTACGGGGATCTCAAGGCCGCGGTCGCCGCGGGCGTGATCGAGCTGCTGACGCCGGTGCGCGAGCGCTACGAGGCGCTGCGCGCCGACGAGGCGCACCTCGAGGGCGTGCTCGGCCGCGGGGCCGATCGTGCGAGCGCGATCGCGGCGGACACGCTCGCGGACGTGCGCCGCGCCATGGGCGTCGGCCCCGTCGTCTGAGGGCGGAGGCCATGCGGCGCTCGCTGCTCGTCCTGGTCGGTGCGGTGATCCTCGTCGACACGATGTTCTACGCGGCCCTGGCGCCGCTGCTGCCGGGGCTGCGCCATGATCTCGGGCTCACGAAGAGCGATGCGGGTGTGCTCGTCGGCGCCTACGCGCTCGGCACCTTCTTCGGCGCCGTCCCCGGGGGCTGGGCGGCGGCGCGCTTCGGCGCCCGCACGGCCGTCCTTGCCGGGCTGGCGCTGATGTCGACGGCCGGGCTGGCGTTCGCGTTCGCGCGGTCGCTGCCGGCGCTCGACGTCGCGCGCTTCATCCAGGGGCTGGGCGGCGCGTGCTCGTGGACGGCGGGGCTGGCCTGGATCGCCCAGGAGACCGACCGTGAGCGCCGCGGCGAGGCGCTCGGGCTGGCGATCGGCGCCGGGATCTTCGGGGCGCAATTCGGCCCCGTGCTGGGCTCGCTCGCGACGCAGATCGGCCGCGAGGCGGCGTTCGCGGGAGCGGCGGTGCTCGGGATCGTCCTCGCCGCGTTCGTGCTCAACACGCCGCACGGGCCGGGCGCGCTCGCCGAGGCCGGCTCGCCGCCCTCGGCGATCCTGCGCGACCGGCGCTTCCGGCTCGCCCTGTGGCTGACGACCATGCCGTCGATCTGCTTCGGGGTCGTCGAGGTGCTCGTCCCGTTGCGCCTCGACGTCCTGGGCGCGACCGCGCTCGCGATCGGCCTGATCTTCTTCATCGCGGCGTTCTTCGAGGCGCTGGTGAGCCCGGTGGTCGGGCGGATCGCGGACCGCCGCGGCGCGCTGGCCATCGTGCGCGTGGGCACGATCGCCGCCGCCGCAGGCCTCGCGCTGCTCGCACTCCCGGCGACCGTCGTCGGGCTCGCCGTCGTGCTGACGGCCGCGTGCGTGACGCTCGGGTCGCTCTGGGTGCCCGGCGGGACGCTGGTGGCCGGTCGCGCCGAGGCGCTCGACGTCGACCAGGGCTGGGCGTTCGCGTTCAACAACGTCGGGTGGGCCGGCGGGGTCGCGATCGGCTCGGCCGCGGGCGGCGCGCTGGCCCAGTCGGCAGGTGACTGGCTGCCCTACGGGCTCGCGGCGCTGCTGTGCCTCGGCACCGGGATTGCGGCGCTGGCCTACCGACCGGGGCGCCCGCTACGTTCCAGCGCGTGATCGTCGCCGAGCTGGAGCTCGATCTCGAGGTCTTCACAGGTCCGTTCGACCTGCTCCTGACGCTCGTCCTGCGCGAGGAGGTCGACCTGCTCGAAGTCGAGCTGGCCGACGTCGTCGTCTCCTACCTCGACGTGCTCGAGGCCCGCGGCGAGCTCGACCTGGAGGTCGCGACCGAGTTCCTGGTGCTCATCGCTGCGCTGCTGGAGCTCAAGTCGCGGCTGATGCTCCCCAGCGACGATGCGGACCTGTTCGAGGACCTCGAGCCCGGCGAGGCCGCCGAGGAGCTGCTCGCGCGCATGCTCGAGGCGCGTCGCTACCGGCACGCCGCCGAGCACCTCGCCGGTCGCCTCGCCGACGAGGACGGCCACCGCTTCCGCGCCGCGCCGCTGCCCGCCTTCCTGCGGCGGATCACGCTCGACGAGTCGGCCGCCGTCTACGACCCGGGCCAGCTCGGCGCCGCGATCGGCGGCCTGCTGCGCGTCCCGCCGCCGATCAACCTCGGGCACCTCGCGATCCCGCGTGTCACGGTCGCCGAGCGCCTGACGCACCTGCGCGCGCTGCTGCGCCGCGGCGGGCTCTCGTTCGACGACGCCGTCGTGGGCGCCGACCGCATGACCGTCGCGGTCACGCTGTTCGCGCTGCTCGAGCTCTACAAGCAGGGTGAGGCGACCTGGACGCAGGACCGGCCGTTCGGGCCGATCGCGATCGCGCCGGCGGCGCGTGAGCCGGTGGCGCTGCGTGCGCTGGGTGGCGCGGCATGAGCCCGCTCGCGCGCACCGTCGAGGCGCTGCTCTTCCTCAGCCCGGAGCCCGTCGCGGCGATGGACCTGATCGAGGCCGCGAGCTGCTCGGCCGACGAGCTGGCGGCCGCGCTCGAGGAGCTCGCGGCGGAGTTCGCGCCGGGCGAGCGCGGCCTCGTGCTGCGCGAGCTGGCGGGCGGCTGGACGCTGACGACGGCGCCGGAGACCGAGGAGGCGGCCCGCCGCCTGCTCGCCAGGCCGCGCACCCCGCCGCTGACGCCCGCGCAGGCCGAGACGCTGGCGATCGTCGCCTACCTGCAGCCCGTCTCACGCCCGGAGATCACCCGGATCCGCGGCGTCAGCGCCGATTCGGCATCCGGGACGCTGCTCGAGCGGGGGCTGATCGAGGAGTCCGGGCGCTCGCAGTTCGGCGCCGTCCTCTACCGCACCACGCCGTTGTTCCTCAAGCTCTTCGGCCTCGGCTCGCTCAGCGACCTGCCGGCCACCGAGCAGTGGGACCCGACGCCCGACGAGGAGGCCGACCTGCGCGAGCGCCTCGTCCGCGCGGGCGAGGCCCGCTCCGGGAGTCCGGCCGGCGCCCCGCAGCAGTTCTGAGTCAGTCGGCCAGCGCGGCGCGGATGGTCGGACGATCACTGCCGGGCGGTCGCGCACGTTGGAGCTCGAGCATCGCACCGACCGAGAATCGCCCCGGTCGCGCGGTTCGGGCCGGAAGGCGTGAGCGCTGCGTCCCTACCGACGCAGAGGCGCAACAGAGCCCGGGAGCGCCGCGCCCGTCTCAGCCCGCGAGCGCCTTCGCGGCGAGCTGGCCGCAGGCGGCGTCGATGTCACGGCCGCGGGTGAGCCGGACGGTGGCGTTGAACCCCGCCTTGTCGAGAACCGCCTTGAAGGCCCCGATCGCCTCGCGCGTCGAGCCGTCGTAGATCGAGTCCGTCGGGTTGTAGGGGATGAGGTTGACCTTGAACTTCTTGCGGTCGAGCAGCTTCGTCAGCGCGAGCGCCTGCTCGTAGCGGTCGTTGACGCCGCCGAGCATCACGTACTCGATGAAGATCATCCGGCGCTTGGCCTCGTAGTAGCGCTCGCAGGCCGCCAGGACGTCCTCCATCGGCCAGCGCTCGTTGACGGGCATGATCCGGCTGCGCAGGTCCTCGTCGGGCGCGTGCAGCGAGAGCGCCAGGCGCAGCGGCATGTCCTGGTCGGCCAGTGCGTCGATCCCGGGCAGCCAGCCGACCGTCGAGATCGCGGTGCGGCGGTTGGTGATCCCCAGGTCCGGCAGCCGGCGGCAGGCGGCGAGGACGTTGTCGAGGTTCATCATCGGCTCGCCCATCCCCATGAAGACGCAGTGGTCGACCTTCGACATGCGCCGGAAGTGCAGCGCCTGGTCGACGATCTCCCACGCGGTGAGGTTGCGCCCGAACTTCATCGCGCCGGTCGCGCAGAAGGTGCAGGTCAGCGGACAGCCCGACTGCGAGGACACGCAGAGCGAGTGGCGGCCGTCCCTGTAGCGCATCAGCACGGCCTCGACCGGGCGCCCGTCGTGCGTGCGGAAGAGTGCCTTGACGGTGCCGTCCCGGCTCGTGGCCTCGTGCTCGAGCGTCAGCGTCGAGAACGGGACGGCCTCGGACAGGCGCTCGCGCAGGGCCTCCGGGAGGTCGGACATCGCGTCCCAGTCGCGGACGCCGCGCGCCTGCCAGGCCCAGGCCTGGCGTGCGCGGTAGCCGGGCTGGCCATCGGCATCGAGCGTGCGCTGGAGGAGGTCGAGATCCATGACGGTCTCCTATGGTGGCAGGGTCATGCGTCTCGCAAAGCATCTGGCCCACGCGGGGGTCGCCTCTCGCCGCGCGGCCGAGGAGCTCGTCTTCGCGGGCCGCATCACCGTCGACGGAGCCGTCGTCAGCGACCCTGCGCGCGACGTCACCGGCAGCGAGCGGATCGAGCTCGACGGCGAGCGCGTGGGCTCGATCTCCGCCGTACGCGTCGTCTACGCGCTGAACAAGCCGCACGGCGTCGTCTCGACGGCCGCTGACACGCACGGGCGCCAGACCGTCGTCGACCTCGTGCGCGCCCCCGGCTCGCGCCGGCTCTATCCGATCGGCCGCCTCGACGCCGACTCGACCGGCCTGATCCTGCTGACCGACGACGGCGACCTCGCGCACAGGCTGACGCACCCGCGCTTCGAGGTGCCCAAGACCTACCGCGTCACGGTCGGCGGGCCGTCGCTGCGCGACGGCGTCGTGCGCCGCCTGCGCGAAGGGGTCGAGCTCGACGACGGGCGCACGGCGCCCGCCACCGTCAGGCGCCTGGCCAACCACGAGCTCGAGATCACGATCCGCGAGGGGCGCAAGCGGCAGGTCCGTCGTATGTGCGAGGCGCTGGGGCACCCCGTCCGCGAGCTGCGGCGCGTGCGCTTCGGCCCGCTGGAGCTCGGCCCGCTGCGCGAGGGCGCATCGCGGCGCCTGACGCCGAAGGAGATCGAGTCGCTGCGCGTGGCCTCCGGTGGCGAGCCGTCGAAGTGACATGATGCCGCGCGCCATGCGTCTCTTCGCCCTGCGCGGCGCGATCACCGTCGACGAGAACGACCGCGAGGCGATCCTCGCCGCCACGACCGAGCTCATGCGCGAGCTGCTCGATCGCAACCTGCTGACGCCCGACGACGTCGTCAACTGCATCTTCACGATGACCGCCGACCTCGACGCCGAGTTCCCGGCCGTCGCGGCGCGCGCGATCGGCTTCGACCGCGTCCCGCTGCTGTGCGTGCGCGAGATCGACGTCCCCGGCGCGATGCCGCGGGTGATCCGCGTGCTGATGCAGTACCACGCCGAAGCGGCCCACGAGCCGCGTCACGTCTACCTGCGCGACGCCCGCGCCCTGCGCACCGACCTGGAGAGTGCCCAGTGAGCGAGCCGGAGA
>Ga0302299_10003173_pt1 | contig 10032 bp, 4 predicted proteins | sample III_Fen_N3_4_FD_198795 | JGI IMG/M metagenome (GOLD analysis project Ga0302299, IMG submission 198795) | Peat permafrost microbial communities from Stordalen Mire near Abisko, Sweden - III_Fen_N3_4 | ecosystem: Environmental > Terrestrial > Soil > Wetlands > Permafrost | place: Sweden: Abisko...
GTCGCCGCTCGAGGCGTCGTAGGCGGTGACCCTGGCCGCGACCGGATCGCGGCCGTTCGTGACCCGTCCACTGATGGACGACGCGGGGCGCAACGTGGCGCCGACCCCGGTGCTCACGGTGTTGGCCATGACCGCGACGATCGGCGCGGCGGACGGGGCGTTGGCGCTGCCGTTGAAGCGGACCGCGTCGCCCGCCGCGGCGAAGCGCACGCGGTACGTGCCGACCGGGAGGTTCGGCAGCTGGTAGGAGCCGAAGGCATCGGTCGCCACCGTGGCGACGGTGTTGCCGGTGACCGTGCTGACGGCGGCGGCGCCGGCCCCAGGGAGCGGCACGGCCGGGACCACGGAGCCGTCGAGCACGGTGCCGCTGATCGACCCCCGTGCCGGGACGAGGCCCTCGTTGATGGTCGTGGTGGCACCGGACGGAAGCACCACGGTGGTGGCCGTGGCCCAGCTGTTCGCACCCTGCCACCAGTCCGTGTCGGAGAAGCGCAGGCGGTAGGAGCCTGCAGGGAGCGCGCTCGCGGCGAACGAGTACTGGCCGGAGCTGTCCGAGACCGTCAGGGCTGCCAGCGTCTGCGAGCCGTTCGAGTATGCGGCCACCTCGACGTTGGTCAGGTTGAGCCCCGTCAGGAGGTCGGTGAGCTGGCCCTGGAGCGTCGGCGGCGCCGGGGCGCACGAGGTGAGCAGCAGGGATGCCGCGACGATGCCGAGGGCGAGGAGGACGGGGACCCGTCGGAGAGCGCTCATGAGCCGAACCCGTGGCCGGCGCAGGTGTAGGGCGCCGACACCACCACGCCGTCCACGCACGTCGTGTGCGAGAAGATGGTGCCGTCCGAGATCGCGGTGGACCAGATCCCGGTGGCACCGGTGAACACCGCGTCGGTGAGGTCATGTCCGCTGAGGTCGACGGCCGAGAGGTTCGAGCCCGAGAAGTCGACGCCCCGCAGGTCGGTGGGGAGGGTCACCGAGCTGAGGTTCATGTGCGACAGGTTCGCTCCGGCGACCGGGCCATTGAAGAACGAGGTGCCGACCACCGCTCCGGGTCCCGCCAGCACGCCCCCGACGAGCGACCACCCGGTGGGCAGGCTCGCCGGGCTCCCGGTGATGGAGGCCGACCCCACACCGGTCATCGAGGCTCCGGCGAGCTTCGTTCCCGTCAAGGTGGCGCTGTTGAGCTTGGTGTTCGTCAGGTCGGCGCCGGTGAGGTCGGCGCCGGTGAGGTTCGCGTACGACAGATCGAGGTTCGAGAGGTCGGCGCCGGCGAGGTGGGCGCCGGTGAGGTCGGCGCCCGAGCTCAGGTAGTAGCCGGCCGCGACCCGGGAGCCGGGGTAGGGCCACACGGGTTGGCCGATGATGCCGCCCGACCGGGGCCCCGAGAACCAACTCCCCACGGAGGTCATCTGGGTCCCGGTCATGTTGGCGCCGGTGAGCACGGCGCCGCCGAGCTCCGAGGCGTTGAGGCCGGCGCCGCTCAGGTTGGCGCCGGTGAGGTCGGCGCCGGTGAGGGTCGCACCGAACAGGTACGCGCCGGAGAGGTTGGTGCCGACCAGCTTCGCGTCCGTCAGGTTCGCCGAGTACAGGCCCACCCCGTGCAGGTCGAGGCCGGCGAGGTCGGCGCCCGCCAGGTTCGAGATCGACCCGAGGAGCCAGCCGTTGACCACCTTCCAGTCCACCGGCAACGACGCCGGCACGCCGATGAGCCCGTTGACCGTCGGTTGCGAGGAGGACAGCGGGCCCGAGAAGGCGTTGGCGAGGGAGGCACCGGAAACGTTGGCCCCGCTCAGCTGGGCGCCGTCGAGGTTGCCCTGGATGGTGGCGTTGTGGAGGTCGGCCCCGGTCAGGTCGGCACCGGAGAGGTTGACGCCCGACAGCACCACGCCGCCGAGCGCCGCGTGGTCGAGGCGTGCGCCGGGCCCGAGCAGGTACCCGTTACCGATCTGCCACCCGCTGGGGAGGGTGGGAACGCCCGTCAGGGCGCCGGACTTCGCGCCCCCGAGGGTGGCCCATGCGAGGTCGGTGCCGTCGACCTGGGCACCCTGCAGGTCGGCGCCGGCCAGGCTGCTGCCCCCGAGCTTCGCTCCGGAGAGGTTCGCTCCCTGGAGGTCGGTCGCGCCGAGGTCGAGACCGGTGAGCGTGAGCCCGGACAGGTCGGTGTGGGACAGGTCGATGCCGTGCAGGCCGGTGGATCCGACACCCAGGAGGTAGCCCCGGACGACGGCCGACCCCGCCGGGAGGGCTGAGGGCACACCGTGCAGGCCACCCGTGGTGAGGTTGGTGAAGGTGGCGGTGAGGTCGGTGGACGCGACCGTCGCGCCCGTGAGCGTGAGCCACGAGCCCGTGGCGCCCGCGAACGAGGCACCCGTGAGGTCCGCACCGGTGAAGTCGATGTTGGTCAGGGTCGCCCCCGCGAACGAGGCGCCGCCGAGGTTCGCTCCGGTCAGGTCGGCGCCGCTGCCCACGAGGTAGCCCTCGATGACGCTCCAGTTGGACGGGAGCACGAGCGGCGTGCCGGTGAGGCCGCCGGAGCGCACCCGCGAGAGGGAGGCACCGGACAGGTCGACACCGGTGAGGTCCGCGCCGGAGATGTCGGCGTTGCTCAGGTCGAGGTTGGGGCCGATGAGGTAGCCGTTGCCGACGGTCGTCGCGGTCGGCAGCGAGGCCGGTACACCGCCGAGGCCGCCCGAGGTGCTGTACCCCACCTGGGCGCCCGCCAGCTTCGTGCCGCTGATGTTCGCGCCGTGCAGCGTCGCGCCGCCGAGGTCCGCCCCGGTCAGATCGGCGCCCGACAGGTCGGCACCCGACAGGTTCGCCTCGCCCAGGTTGGCGCCTGCGAGGTTGGCGCCGTGCAGATCGGCACCCACGAACGAATCCCACATCAGGTCGGCCCCGTGGAGGTCGACACCCGCGAGCGAGGCCCCGTCGAGCGAGGAGCCTCCGTCACCGCCGTACCCCCCGCCCAACAGGTAGCCGTTCAGCACCACCCACCCGCTGGGCAGGCTCGCAGGCGTCCCCGTGAGGCCACCGGTCACCACGTCGGTCAGGGTCGTCGAGCCGAGCGTGGTGCCGTTCAGCGACGCTCCGGTCAGGGTTGCCCCCGTGAGGTCCGCTCCGGTCAGGTCGATGCCGTCGAGGTCGACCCCGGTGAGATCGACGTGCGCGAGCCCCACGCCGGCCCCGAGGAGGTAGCCGTGCTGCAACGACCAGCCCGTGGGGATCGAGAGCGGCACCCCGGTGATGCCCCCACTGGCGACACCGGTGAGCACGGCACCCGGGAACTTCGCGCCGGCGAGCGTCGTGCCCGTCAGCTTGGCGCCGGGGAGCTTCGCGCTCGTGAGGTTCGCGTTGGTCAGGTCATCACCGCTCAGATCGGTGCTGAGGCTGGTGCTGGTGAAGTTGGTACCCCGGAACGAGGTGCCCGAGACCGTGGCGCCGTTCAGGTTCGAGTTCGACAGGTTGTACCCGTCGAAGTTCCGGTTGACGAGGTAGGCGTACGACAGGTTGAAGTTCGGCCCGACGAAGTAGCCCCCGACCACGTGCACGCTGGCGGAGATGGCGGCCGGCGTGCCCATCAGGCTGCTGGCCTGCATGCCCACCATCGCGGCGCTCGTGAACGTGGCGCCGCCGATGCGGGTGCCCGACAGCACGCTCAGCGAGAGGTTGCAGCTCGTCAGGTTCGTCCCCGTCAGGTTGGCGCCGGTGAGGTCGGCCCCGGTGAGGTTCGTGCCCGTCAGGTTGAGCCCGGCCAGGTTGGCCCCGACGAGGGACACGTGCTGGGCGAGGAGGTAGCCGTTGGCGATCTTGGCACCGGCCGGCAACGCGGCCGGGGTGCCCGTGATCCCTCCGGACACCGCGAGGGCGAACCCGGCCCCGGTGAGCGTGGTGCCGCTGAGGTTGGCGCCCACGAGGCTGGTGCCCTTCAGGGTGGCGTTGGTCAGGTCGGCGTTCTTCAGGTCGGTGCCTGCCAGGCTCGGGCCCTCGGACGGGTAGACGTAGCCGTTCGACATGTCGAGCCCCGCGAGGTGCGCGCCCTCGAGCCACGCACCGGGCCCCACGAGGTAGCCCGCGTAGAGCTTCCAGGCGGGTGAGAGCTGCCACGAGCTGGGCGCCCCGAAGAGCGAACCGGTGTGCACCCCCTTGAGGTAGGCGCCGGCCAGGTCGCTGCCGTTGATGTTGACGCTGAACAGGTTGGTGCTCGAGAAGATGGCGTGCTCGAAGCTGCTCTGGCTCAGGTCACTGTTGTGCATGTCGGCGTCGGAGAAGTTGGCGCCCTGGCCCGCGCTGCCGCTGAGGTTCGTCCGGGCGATCAGCGCGTGCGCCAAGTTGGCGCCGGAGAACGAGCAGCCGGCGAGCGTCGCGTTGTTCGCGTTGGCGCTCGTGAGGTTGGCACCGGCGAACGAGCAGTCCTTCAGCCCGTTCGGGGCGAACGTCCCGTGCGACAGGTTCGCGCCCGCAAGGTTCGAGCCCGAGAAGTCGATCGGTGACAGCGAGCGGCCCGAGAGGTCGGCGCCCGCCAGGTTCGCGTGGGTGGCGTGGGCGCCCGGACCGACGAGCGCGTCGCCCGTCAGGGTCCAGTTGGCGGGCAGCACCGGGGCCGGTCCGGTGAGGCCGTGCGACGTCACGTCGGTGAAGGTGGCGCCGGTGAAGTCGACCGTCGAGATGTTCGAGCCCACGAGCGTGACGGCGTCGAGCGTGGCACCGGCGAAGTTGGCACCGGAGAGCGTGGCGCCGGTCAGGTTGGCCCCCACGGTGGCGTTGGTGAACTTGGCACCGTTCAGCGTGGTGTTCGTGAGGTCGGCCCAGATGGTGGCGCCGGTCAGGTCGGCGTTCGTGAGGTCCGCACCGGTCAACGACTGCTCGATGTGGGCACCCGTGAGGTCGGTGCCGACCAGCTTGGCCCCGTCGAGGCGCGCGTAGAGCTGCGCGCCGTGGAGGTCGGCCCCCGAGAGGTCCACCCCGGTCGCGTCGAGGTTGTACGGGTACGAGGTCTGGGACAGGGTCACCCCGGGAAGGTGGACGCCCGGGCCGGCGAGGTAGCCCACGAGGATCTTCGACCCTGCGGGCAGCGAGGCGGGCGTGCCGTCGAGCCCGGCGCTCGTCAGGCCCGTCAGCGTGGCCCCTGCCAGCTTGGCGTCGTTCAGGTTCGTGCCCGAAAGGGTGCCGTTGGTGAGGTTGGCGCCGCTCAGGTCTGCTCCGGCGAGGCTCGTGCCCGTGAGGTTGGCGCCGGTGAGGTTGGCGCTCGACACCTTGGCGTCCCGCAGGTCGGCACCCGCGAGGTTGGCGCCGGTGAGGTCGTCACCGCTCAGGTTGCAGGCCTCGAGTGCCTTGCCGTGGAGATCGGCGCCCGCCAGGTTCGCCCCCGGCGTGAAGGTGGCCGCGTTGCAGTCGGCGCCTGCGAGCGTGACCGTGCCGAGGTCGAGGGTCCCGCCGGCCGGCGGCGTGTAGGGGCCGGCGACCACGGTCGTGATCCCGTTCCCCGAGAAGGTGAGGCGGTACGCCGTGTGGTCGAGGCCACGCAGGCTGAAGGATCCGTCCGTGAGGGTCCAGAACGACGCCGCGGGCTCGCCGCTCGGCAGGGTGGCCGCGACCTGGACGGACACATGGGCGTTCGCGACCTTGCCGGTGATGACCGACTCCGGCCCGAGCACAACGTCGACACCGGTGGTCGGCACGCCGCCCGTCACGGCGATCGAGGGCGCGGTCGCCACGCTGAACCCCCCGCCCGAGTAGCGCGTGGTGTAGCCCGACTTGGCGAACCGGACCTTGTACGACCCGGTGTACAGACCAGGGACGGTGTAGGTGCCGTCGGCCCGGGTGACCGCCGACGAGACCGGGAGGCCGGTGATGCTCGAGAGGGCGGTCACGCTGGTGCCGGCCAACGGTGCGCTGCCGTCGGTGGCTCTGCCGTTGATGGCACCGAAGACGGGGCTCAGCGTGCTGTTGACGGTGACGGGGGACGAGGAGCTCACCACCACGTTCGTGGCACTGGCGAAGCTGCTCTGGCCCGCCCACCACACGTTGGCGTCGAACCGGACGCGGTAGGTGCCGTTCGGGACGTGACCGCCGTCGAACGAGTAGGTGCCGTTCGACGCGGTCACGGTCTGCGCGACCAGGACCTGCGCCAGCGAGTACACCGAGACCTCGACGCCCGACAGCGGGGTGGCGCCGGTGGTCGACGTGAGGGTGCCCGAGAGCACGGTGGGCGGCGGGTTGCAGGAGCTGAGCAGGAGCGATCCGACGACCAGCGCGGCCACCGTCGCCAACGTCCCGGCCACGCGCTTCATCACCACTCCGGCTCCCTCCCCGATCAGTCAGGGGAGCATAGTTGCGACCCGCTACCGCACGTAGCGCGGCCGGGCAGACCCGTTGCGGAGCAATCGGCAGGCCGACGCCCGCTACGCGGTGCCGTCGATCGGCCGGTAGCCCGAGCACATCACCCGCAGCAGGCCGATGTGGTCGTCCTCCACCCCGAAGTACGCCTGCTGCTCGACGAGGAAGGTCCCCTCGGCGTTGGTGATGCGCAGCCGGTAGGCCACCCGGTCGCGATCGGCCACCGAGTCGACCTCGACGTCGACGAGCTCCTCGATGTGGTCGCCGGGCTCGAACCAGGTGCCGAGGATGATGTCGTCGACCAGCGTCTCCGCCGAGCTGGCCTCCCAGAAGCGACCCGGCGTCAGGGCCCGGAAGTCGAGGTCGGGATCGAGCAGCGCGAGCAGCGCCGCCCGGTCCTTCTGCGCCAAGGCCTCCGCGAACCGCTTCCCGATCACGTCGTGCATTGCCGCTCCCCGAGTCGGTGGTCGAGGAGAGTCTTACCCAACGGCGGGCGGGATTCAGGACGATGTCCGTCAGCGACGGCGGCCGACCTCGAGCAGCTCGACGGGCTCCTCGAACCCCTTCAGCTCGCGACGCCCGAGCGGACGGAGCGACCAGCGGTCGTCGTCAGCGGCGATCCCGTCGCGGACCGCCGGCGTCACGGCGACCTGCCCGGCCGCCGCCTCACGGGTCAGGCGCGAGGCGAGGTTCACCACCGGACCGAACACGTCGGCACCCCAGGCCGTGACCTCGCCCGACGCGATCCCCGCCCGGGCCCCGAGCAGCGACGGGTCGTGGGCGACGCGCTCGCAGATCTCGAGCGCCGCGGCGCACGCGGCTGCGGGCTCGGTGGTCACGAACATCACCTCGTCGCCGATCATCTTCACCACCCGACCGTCGTTGGTCACCACGGCCTCCCAGGCGAGCGACTCGAAGCGGCCGAGCACCTCGGCCAGCTCGTTCGGGTCGAGCCGGCTGGACCGCGCGGTGAAGTCGACGAGGTCGACGAAGCCCACCGTCAGGTTGCGACGGTCGCGCTCGCCGGCAGGTGGGCCCGCGTCGGCCCGCTGGCGGCGGATCGCCCGTTCGAGGTGCTCCGGCAGCAGCGCCGAGATGACGTCGGGCACCAGGAGCAGCGCGTCGGCCGCGTCGCCGTTGGCCCGGGCGAGGCGCAGGCAGTCGGCGTTGGACGCCTCGACGAACGGCCGCTCGACCTCCGACAGGAAGAGCGACAGCGCCGACTCCGCGACCCGCGCCGCCGACGCACCCAGCACCCGGGCGAACTGCAGCAGCGCTTCCTCGCCGAACAGGACGGACCCCTGCTCGAAGACCTCGAGCGCGTGGACCAGGTCCTCGGCGATGCCCTGGCCCTCGTCGAACGGCAGCCCCATCGCCAGGTGCACCCGGGCGACCTTCTCGACCGACCACCCGAGCCGGGTCGCGACCTCGGTCACGCCGAGGGTCCGGTCGGGGAAGAGCACGAGGTCGCCGGCCAGCGACGGAAGGCGCCCTTCGCGCTCGGCGCGACACATCTGCGCAACCGTCGCGCCTCGCTGCTGCAGGTACTCGAGCACGTCGAGGCGTGCTGCGGCATCGGCGCCGTCGGGGTCGTAGAGACCCGCCTCGACGAATGCGGACGTGTCCACCGCTGCCCCTTCCGGTGCTGGTCGCGTGGGGCCACGCTAGATGTCGAGCATCGAGACCGACGTGGTACCCGACGTGGTCAGCTGCTACCGCTGAGGGCTCACGTGGCGGCCTGACCCGACTGCGCCTGCAGCCGGGCGAAGGTCGCCGCGAAGCCGTCGACGATCTTCTCGTGGTCGGGCACGAGCTGGGCGTCGCAGGCGATGCCCACGATCACCGCGCCGTCGTAGCTGTAGATCGTGAAGCTCATCGGCTGGTCTCCCGACAGCGGCGCCCAGCCCACCATGCCCTCCACCCGGCAGCCGGCGAGGTAGACGGGGAAGGGTGGGCCCGGCACGTTGGTGAGGGTCCCGATGGTGCGGTTGGCGAGCAGGTCGACCGACGCCTCGTAGACACCGCGGCTCAGTCCGGCGATCGCCTCTTGGAGCCGGAACGCCAGGGCCGCCTCGTGACCGCTCTTGATGCGGCCCATCCGCCGCTTCGCCACGGCGAGCACCTCGAGCAGGTCGGGCTGGTCGGTCGGCAGTTCCAGCTGCACCAGGGCGAAGCTGTTGCCGAGCTCGGCGGGCAGCGTCAGGTCGAGGGGCTTGAGGTTCACGGGCACCATGAAGGTCACCGACGAACAGCGCTCGTCGCGGGCCAGGAGGTAGTCGTGGAGCGCGCCGGCCGCGCAGGTCACGAGCACGTCGTTCACCGTGGCGTGGTGCGCCTTGGCGACTGCCTTGACGTCGAGCAGCGACAGCGGCTCCGACCAGGCGACCGCCTTCTCGACTCCCGCCTTCCCCGTCCACAGGGCCACGTCGTTGCGGGTGCCGAGCAGCAGCTTGCGGGCCACGTCGACGTCGGCGGGCGCGGCCGAGAAGACGTCGACCAGGGTGCCGCCCCCCGGGACGGCCGACTGGAGCGACGCCCGCACCGATGCGGCGGCGTTGCCGGCACCGACCTGGGCGCCGCGGACGAAGCCGTGGCCCGCGCCGACCGGGTTCGTCAGCGCGGCGCGCGCCAGCCGCACCGCACCGGCGACGACCTCGGGTGCCCGCACGAGCGCCCCGGCGACGCGGTGGCCGGTGTCGACGGCGAACCGGGCCGACCCGACCGCCTGGTGACCGACACCGGCAAGGCCGGCACGGACGCGCTCGGTCGCCGGCAGGCCCGGGGGGGCGAGCTGCGCGGCGTGCTGGGTGACCGCCGGTCCCAACACCGCGCCGCCCTCGGCTGCAGCGTCGAAGAGGCTCATGGAGAGCTGGACCATGCGCATGCCGTCGGCCAGCGCGTGGTGGGTGCGCAGCACGATGGCGCTGCCCTCGCGGTAGCGGTCGACGAACAGCGCCCGCCACAGCGGCTCGTCGCGGTCGAGCATCTCCGTGCGGTGCCGGGCCGCGAGGCGCTGCAGCGAGCGCGGGTCGTCGGGGTCGTCGAGCTCGACGGTGGTGACGCGCTCGTCGAACGAGAAGGCCTCGTCCTCCTGCCACCACCAGGAGCCGTCGGCGTCGCGCACCGCCACGCTGCGGAACACGGGGAAGCGATCACAGAGCCGCTCCTGCAGCACGGCGCTGACCCGGTCCCAGTCGAGTGGCTGGGAGGTCCAGATGACCGAGTCCACCACCATGAGGTTGTTGGGGCGGTCCATCTCGAGCCACAGCGCGTCCTGGACGCCGAGTCGCCGGCGATCGCTCATGGTGCACCTCCCGGAAGTGGTCGAAGCGCACGCTATGCCCGGGGCGCACCCCGTGCCCGGGGGTCGGCCCATCAGGCGAACTGGGTGAGCTCCCGCTCGATCTCGGCGAGCTCCTCCGGCGTGCCCTGGACCTTGGGTCCCGTGAACCAACGGTGGGCCGACACGATCCACCACAGCAGCACGAGCCCCATGAGAAGCAGGAACGCAGGACCGGCCCAGTTGAAGTTCACGAGCGTGTTCCAGGGATAGAAGGCCGGCGCGAAGAACAGCACCGTGATGATCAGCACCCACACGACGGCGACCGCCGCGATCGGCTTGCCCCAACGGCCGAGGCTCCACGGGCCGTGGCGGAAGTCGTCTCCCGCGCGCAACCGCAGGTAGATCGGGAGCCCGTACGC
>Ga0302299_10003174_pt1 | contig 10031 bp, 6 predicted proteins | sample III_Fen_N3_4_FD_198795 | JGI IMG/M metagenome (GOLD analysis project Ga0302299, IMG submission 198795) | Peat permafrost microbial communities from Stordalen Mire near Abisko, Sweden - III_Fen_N3_4 | ecosystem: Environmental > Terrestrial > Soil > Wetlands > Permafrost | place: Sweden: Abisko...
TGCGCGTTCTCGTCCACCTGCGCCTGGCGATAGGGCGATGCGGGCCAGGCGAACACGGCCGGCAGCAGCGTGGTGTCGCCCAGCCGCGCAGCGGCGGCGTGGGCCCACAGGCCCCAGCCCTCGTCGAGCGGCGGCTGGCGCGTGCCGGACTCGGCCACGCAGAACTTCTGCGCCTGCGTCCAGGCGGTCGGCTGGGCCTGGGCCAGCAGGCTCAGCAGATACCACTGCGCGAGATCGAAGTGCACCACGCCGCGTTTCACGTGCAGGAGCTTGGCCGCGTCCTTCAAGGTGCTGGCAAAGGCCTGCGCCGCCTCGGGCCAGTGGCCTGCCCAGGCGCTGCATGCGGCCTCCATCACCTGCACGGCCACGCCACTCAAGCCGGCGATGGCGGCGCGGCAGCCAGCGATGTCGCCCAGGTTGAGCAGGCGCTCGGCCAGCACCAGGCGCATGCTGGGGGGCACGTCCTGCGCGCTGTGCCGCAGCCGCCCGGCAAACCACTGCTGCAGCGGGCGCCACAGCGGCGTGGTGAGGTTGAAGGACGCGGCAAAGCTGTCGAGCAGCTGCTGGCGCAGCTCGGGGTCCATGCGCGCAAAGGCCCCGGACGCGAAGGGCGTGTTCAAGGCCTCGGCCAGCACCTCGTGCTGCGCGGCCTGGCCCATGGCGCGGCGCGAGAGCTGGCGAAAGCGATCGGCGCGCAGGCCGCTGTAGAGCACCAGCCGCGCAAAGGCCACCAGCTCGCGGCGGTGGCGAAACGCGGGCGGCGGCGGGTCGGCAAAGTGGTCGGCATGCGGTGCGCCGGCGCGCGCCCAGGCGGCCCAGGCCTGATCGATGTCGTCGGCCAGCAGCAACTGCGGCAGCGCGTGCTCGCGCGCGTCGGCGGGCACGTCCACGCCCATGCCGTCCACGTCCACCAGCCGGCCGGCGCGGCGCAGCAGGCGCACGGCCTCGTCCAGCTCACCTTGCGTGAAGGCGTGGCCATCGGCGGTGCGGCGGCCCAGCAAGCGCAAGAACAGCTGCAGCCAGTGCTTGCTGCGCGGGCAACCGGCCAGGCACAGCGCGTCCCAGACGGTGTCGAGATCGGCCGCACTGGGTGGCGACACGGCGGCCGGCGGCGCGGCCGGCGCGGGCGCCAGAGCGCTGCGCTCGCCCACCTCGGGCCAGACCACGCCCAGGCGGCGGATGGCGCGCACCGATTCCGGCTCGTCCGCCCAGGGGAAGAGCTCGTCGGGTGGTTCGGTGGCGTCGGGGCGCTTGGGCGTGTTGGGCAAGGTGCGGCCTGGCTGAAGTGCGGACGAAAATGCGGGCGCAAACGCCCATTATCAGAGCCCCGGGCCGCGCGCGCAGCGATCGGCAGTTCCCCGGATCGCCGCCCCCCACCGCGCGCGCTACCCTGCGGGCATGACCTACCTGCTCGCGCTCGACCAAGGCACCTCCAGCTCCCGCAGCATCGTGTTCCACCGCGACGGCCGCATCGTGGCCATGGCGCAGCGCGAGTTCCGGCAGATCTACCCGCAGCCGGGCTGGGTGGAGCACGATCCCGAGGAGATCTGGCAGACCCAGCTGGCCACCGCGCAAGAGGCCATCGCCCGGGCCGGCCTCACGGCACGCGACATCCACGCCATCGGCATCACCAACCAGCGCGAGACCACGGTGCTGTGGAACCGCCGCACCGGCCGCGCCATCCACAACGCCATCGTCTGGCAGGACCGGCGCGGCGAGCCGCTGTGCGCGCAGCTGCGCGAGCAGGGCCACGCGGCACAGATCCAGCGCAGCACCGGCCTGGTGGTGGACTCGTATTTCTCGGCCACCAAGATCCGCTGGCTGCTCGACCAGGTGAGCGGCGCGCACCTGCTGGCCGCGCAGGGCGAGCTGGCCTTCGGCACCATCGACAGCTGGCTGCTGCACAAGCTCACCGGCGGCCGCGTGCACGCCACCGACGTGAGCAATGCCGCGCGCACCATGCTCTTCGATGTGCGCCACAACGTGTGGGACCACGAGCTGCTCAAGCTGCTGCACGTGCCCGACAGCGTGCTGCCGCAGGTGCACGCGTCCTCACACGTGTACGGCGAGAGCGATGCGGCCCTGCTCGGCGCGGCCATCCCCATCGCCGGCATCGCGGGCGACCAGCAGAGCGCGCTGTTCGGCCAGGCCTGCTTCCAGGCCGGGCTGGCCAAGAACACCTACGGCACCGGCTGCTTCATGCTCACGCACACCGGCGCGCAGTTTCAGACCTCCCACCACGGCCTGCTCACCACCAGTGCCGCGCAAACCTCGGCCACGCCGCAGTTCGCGCTCGAAGGCAGCGTGTTCATTGGCGGCGCGGTGGTGCAGTGGCTGCGCGATGGCCTCAAGGCCATACAAGCCAGCGGCGAGGTGCAGAGCCTGGCCGAGAGCGTGCCCGATGCCGGCGGCGTGATGTTCGTGCCCGCCTTCACCGGCCTGGGCGCGCCCTACTGGAACGCCGACGCGCGCGGCGCCATCGTCGGCCTCACGCGCGGCAGCACGGTAGCCCACATCGCCCGCGCCGCGCTCGAGAGCATCGCCTACCAGAGCGCTGCGCTGCTGCTGGCCATGGACCAGGACATCTCGGCCGCCCGGCCCACCAGCTCGACCACCCAGGGCATCACCGAGCTGCGCGTGGACGGCGGCGCCTGCGTGAACAACCTGCTGATGCAGTTCCAGGCCGACCTGCTGGGCATCCCCGTGGTGCGGCCCCAAGTGATCGAGACCACGGCCCTCGGTGCCGCTTACTTGGCGGGTTTGGCCACCGGCGTGTATGCGGGCCTGGACGAGCTGGCCGCACAGTGGCGTGCCGAGCGCCGCTTCGAGCCCACGATGTCGCGCGAGCGGGCCGCCGAGCTGATGGCCGGCTGGGCGCACGCGGTGCGGCAGACGGTGGCGGGCTGAGGCAAGCGAATTTGCTGTTTCAGCTTTGCAAGCTGAAACTGTAAAGCGCTGCCCCGCCTAACGCGCGCCGCGCTGCCCCAGGCGCTCCAGATCCAGATCGGGCAGCGCCACGCGCTGGGCGCCGGCGCCCACGGCCTTGAGCGATTCGCCGGCGGCCGAGAGATCACCGGCGATCACCGCGCGCAGTCGATCGCCCTGCCAATGCGTGCGGGCGAAGTCGCGCACCTGCTCGGGCGTGACCGCCAGGATGTCGCTCACAAACCGGTTCAGGTCGGCCAGCGGCCGGCCCTGCGCCTTCTGCCCCAGCACCAGCATGGCCAGGCCGAGCGTGGTGTCCAGGCGGCGCGCAAAGCTGCCCACCAGCGTGGCCTGGCGCGCGGCGAGTTCGTCGGCGGCGGGTGCGGCCTCGCCCAGGCGGCGCAGCTCGTCGCGCATGAGCTGCAGCACCTGCGCGGCCGTGGGGTGGTGGGTTTGGGTGCGGGCGCTGAGCATGCCGCCCGTGGGCTGCGATTCGGCCTCGCTGAAGGCGCCATAGCTCAGGCCGCGCTTGATGCGCACTTCTTGATTCAGGCGCGCCGAGTAGCCGCCGCCCAGCACCGCGCTGGCCACCAGGCCGATGCGCCGGTCGGCATCGCCCTCGGCCGCGAAAGGCGCCGACACCAGCACGCTGCTTTGGCCGCTGCCGGGCATGTCGATCAGCAGCAGGGGCGCATCGATGGGCGCGGGCGGCTTGAGCACGGCCGCAGGCGCAGGCTCGGCGCCCGGACGCCAAATTCCGAAATAACGCTGTGCCAGCTCGGCGGCCTGGCCGGGCTCGACATCACCGGCCAGCACCAGCACCGTGCGATCGGGCAGCAGCTGGCGCGCATGGAAGCTGAGCACCTGGTGGCGGGTGATGCGCTTCAAGGCCGCGGGCGGCGCCACGCTGCCGAAGGGCGTGTCGCCCCAGAAGACCCGGCGCATGGCCATGCGCGCCACCTCACCCGGGTTGCCCATGGACACGCGCAGCGCGTCGAGGGTCTGCGCACGGGCGCGCTCGAGTTCGTCGGCGCTGAGCAAGGGGCGGCGCAGCGAGTCGGCCATCAGCGCCAGCGCTTCTTCGAGCCGCGGCACGGTGACCGTCATCGTCAGGCTGGTGGCGCGCCAGCTGCAGCCACTGTCCAGCGTGGCGCCGAGCGCCTCGGCCTGGCGGGCGATGGCGCTGGCGCCTTTCTTCACGCCATCGCGCGTGGCGCCCTTGGTGAGCAGGGCCGCCGTCATGCTGGCCACGCCGGCCTGGCCGGGCGGCTCGCTCTCCGGCCCGGCGCGCACCAGCAAGGCGGCGGTGACCAGCGGCGAACTGTGCCGCGGCACCACCACCACCGTCACGCCACTGCGCAGCGTGCTCTCGTGAAACGCCGGCAGCGTGACATCGCGTGGCGCTTGCGGCAGGGGCGGCGCGTCCTCACCGGGGGTGGCTGCGAGGGCCAGGCCCGGTGCGCCCAGCGTGAGCAGGCCGAGCTGGCGGCGATTGAGCTGCACCGGCTTCATGCCGCCGCCTGCGTGTATTCCACCGTCATGCGGCGGGTCTGCAGCACATGCTGCTTGAGCACGCGCTGCACATCGGCGGCCTGCACGGCCTGCAACTGCTGCAGGGTGCGGTCGGCCATGCGGGCATCGCCCAGCAGCAGCACGGCATTGCCGAGGGCGTCGGCCAGGCCCTGCGGCGTTTGTCGGCCGCTGATGGTTGACGTCAGCAATTGGGTGCGTACCTTGTCGAGTTCGGCCGCGTCGGGCCCGCGTTCGGCCAGGCGCTGGATCTGCGCGAGCAGGGACGCCTCCAGCTTGGCCAGGGGCTGGCCGCTGGCCGCGATGGCATAGGCGCCCAGCAGGCCGGCGTCGGCATACAGATCGGCACTGAAGCCGGCGGACTGGGCCATCTGCGTGTCGTGCACCAGGGTTTCGTTCAGCCGCGATGAATCGCCACCGGACAGCAGGGCCGAGGCCATGCGCAGTGCCGCCGCGTCGGCATGCGCGGCGCGCGGGCCTTTCCACAACAGGGCCACCGCCGGCAGCGGCACATTGGGCGCGGTGAGCGCCACGCGGGCGTCCTGCGCGCGTGCGGGCTCCACTGCGGTCACTCTGGGGATGGGCTCGGTGGGTGTGCGCAGCGGGCCGAAGTAGCGGTCCACCCAGGCGTCGAACTGAGCCGCATCGAAATCGCCCACCACCACCAGCACGGCGTTGTCGGGCCGGTAGTAGGTGCTGTGGAAGGCGCGCACGTCGGCCAGCGTGGCGGCGTTGAGCTCGGCCTCGTTGCCGATGCCCGGGCGGCGATAGGGATGCACCTCGAAGCCCTGCGCAGGCAGGGCGTTGAACAGGCGGCCGTAGGGGTCGGCCAGCACGCGCTCGCGCAGCTCCTCGATCACCACCTTGCGCTCACTTTCGAAGTTGGCCTGATCCACCTGCAGGTGCGCCAGGCGCTCGGCCTCGGCCCACAGCAGGCGCTCGAGGTGGTTGAAGGGCACCTCGTTCTGGTAGACCGTCATGTCCTCGGCGGTGAAGGCGTTGTTCTGGCCGCCCACGTCCTCGGTGAGGCGATCGAACATCTCGTCGGGCATGTGCTGCGTGCGCTTGAACATCAGGTGCTCGAACAGGTGCGCAAAGCCCGAGCGGCCCGCCGGATCATCCTTGCTGCCCACGCGGTACCAGACCTGCACGCTGACGCTGGCCGTGGCCTGGCTGGCCAGGCTGATCACCTGCAGGCCATTGGCCAGGCGCCGCTCGCGCAGGGGCAGCGGGGGCAGCTGGATGCCGCGGCTGCGGGCTGGCGCCGCGGCCAGGGCCCAGGGCGTGGCGAGGGCGGCCGTGGCCAGGCCGAACCAGTGTCGGCGCGACATGGGCAAGCCAGGAGGCCAGGGCCGGGGATCGGGCAGGCAGACGCGTGTCATGGCCTTCATCATCGCCGATCAGGGCTGAGCCAGGTATTTGCCCAGAAAGCCTTCGATGCGCGTCCACAACGCCAGCCGGTTCGCGGGCTGCATGAAGCCATGGCCTTCGTCGGCGAAGACCAGCGTGTCCAGGGCCACGGCCTGGGGGTCGATGGCGTCGCGCAGGCGCTTGAAGTGCTCGATGGGCACGCGCCGGTCCATGCCGCCATGCACCAGCAGCAGGGGGCGATTCAGGCTCGCGGCCTGCTGCAGGGGCGAGGTGGCGGCCAATTGCTCCGCGTCCTTGAGCTTGTCGCCAATCAGCGCGGGCATGCCATATTGCTGCCACACCTCGGGCAGATCGCTCCAGCTGATGTCGTACATCAGGCCGATGTCGGTGACGGCGGCCATGGCCACGCCACAGCGGTAGAGATCGGGGTCGCGGATCAGGCCCATCAGCGCGGCGTAGCCGCCGTAGCTGCCACCGGCGATGCACACCCGCTTGGGGTCGGCCAGGCCTTGCGCCACGGCCCAGCGCGCGGCATCGGCGATGTCGTCCTGCATCTTCAGGCCCCACTGCTTCCAGCCGGCCCGAAACAGCTTCTGCCCATAGCCGGTGCTGCCGCGAAACTCGGGCTCGACGACCAGATAGCCACGCGAAGCCAGGAACTGCGATTCGGCCGTCCAGGCCCAGCGCGCGCCGCGCACGTAGGGCCCGCCGTGCACCCACACCACCATGGGCCAGGGGCCCGGATTGTTGGGCCGGGTGATGTGCACCGGCAAGGACAGACCATCGCGGGCGCCGATGCGCTGGAAGTCCCGGCGCGCCATCTGCCTCGCGTCGATGCGCGGCCTGGACGCCCCGATTCTTTGATAGGCATCGGCCTCCTTGTCGTACAGCGTGAAGACGCCGGGCTGGCGATCTGAGAAGGAGCTGATGAGCACCCAGCGCGAGCAGCCGCACTCGGCGACGTCGAGGCGGTTGATGGTGCCGGGCAGGCGCTGGTCGATGCGGGCTTGCAGGGCCTTCATCGCCGGATCCAGCCATTGCGTGTCGTCTGCGTCCCCGCTGTAGCGCACGCCGATCAGGCGTCGGCTGGGGCTGTCAAACAGCAGCTCGCCATCGAAATCGAAGCCCTTCACCGACACCAGGGCCTCTGCGCTCAGGGCATGGGTGTTGCGGTCCAGCGTGTGCAAAACGGCCTCGCCCTCGGGGCTGCGGCTGCGGGCCATGGCATAGAGCTGGCCGTCGAGACCGATGTCCGAAGGCCAAAAGCGACCCGCCGCCGGCAGGTAGATGGGGAAGTCGGCGATCTGCATCCAGCCTTCGCCGCTGGCATCGCGCACCAGGATGTGCTCCCGGTCCTCGACCCAGGTGGCGATCATCTGCGGGCGGCCCTTTTCGTCCAGCACCCAATGGCGCGTGCCCGCCGGCGCGCCCAGGCTGAGGCTGGTGCTGCGGCCGGTGAGCGTATCCAGCCGCAACGCGGTGGTGCCCGTCACTTCGCCGTTGTTGCGCCAGTCGGTGCGCAGCACGGCCACGTCGGAGCTGCCATCGCGCAGCACCCTGAGCAGGCGGTGGTTGGGCCGCAGCTCGTGCGAGATCACGGCCGAGCTGGTGTTGCTGATGAAGTGCCACTCGCGCTGCACCAGGCTGCGCAGATTTCGGCCGTCGCGGTCCACGGCAAACAGCCCCGGCGAGAACTGGTTGAACAGGCTGGCCTGGAGATCGGTGATGGTGAAGACCAGGCGCTCGTCGTTGACCCAATGCACCGCGTCGATGTCGGCATCGCCGAAGGCGGCCACCAGGCGCGAGTCCTTCAGCGCATCCAGCGCCAGCACGGCCAGGCGGCGGCGCCCGTCCGGCCCGGGCACCTGCACAGCGAGGTGCTTGCCCGAGGGCGACATCACCGGCCGACTCATGGCCGGTGCGTCGAAAAAGTCGGCCAGCGGGACGGGCGCCTCGGCGGCTTGCGCGGGCCGGCCGGCACCGATCAGCACGCACAGCGCCAGCCCGACCCGACGCGCCGCTCTCCAGAATCGCCAATCCATCATCTTTGACCTCCCCGTGCAGCACGGCACCGCAGCAGCGCCGGCCAGCGCAGTGTGCCGCAAAGTCAGCGTGCTAACGCCTTGGGTGCGCGATAGTGCCACCACGGCAGGGCCTGCGTGAGCGACAGCACCTCGCCGGAGTGCGAGGCGGCGTAGCCGGGCAAGGCGGCCAGCGCGCGCAGCCAGTCGGGGCTGTCCATCGATTGACGCAGCTTGAGCACGGCGGGGTGGTCGAGTGCGTCCTTCAGGCAGACGAGAAAGTAGTCTTCGACGATCAGGGGCACGAAGTCGAGGCCGAACTGGCGCGCGGCGGCTTCGATGCCCGGGCCCACGTCGCCCTGGCCGCTGGCGATGGCGGCGGCCAGCGCCACGTGGCTGTCCTCGGCACGCTGGTCGTAGCCCAGGATGGACGCGCTGTTGATGTGTTGGGCTTGCAGCAGATGATCCATCAGCAGCCGCGTGCCCGAGCCCGCCTGGCGGTTGATGAAGCGCGCGCGCAGCGCGGCCACGTCGGCCAGGCTGTGCAATTGCAGCGGGTTGCCGGGGCGCACCATCAGGCCCTGGGCGCGGCGCAGGCAGCCGATGAGCTTGTGCAGGCCGGGCTTCAGGCGCGGCTTCATGGCCTGGGCGAACAGCGGCGAGCCGCCATCGAGCGGCGGCACATGGAAGCCGGCCACCAGGCAGCGGCCTTCGGACAGGGCCTGCAGCGCGTCCACGCTGCCGGCGAAGCGCAGCTCGATGTGCAGGCGGTGGCGCTGGTTGGCGATGTCGCGCAGCGCGGGCAGGGCCAGGTCGTGGCTGGCGAAGATGGTGAGCACGTGCTGGCTGCCGTCGAGCGCTTCATCGAGCACGCGCTCGAGCTCGGCGCGCAAGGCCTCGATGTGCGGCGTGAGGCGCGTGCGGGCGCGGGTCTCGGCCCAGAGCAGGCGCTCGGCGAAGGGGGTCAGGCGCGCGGGCTGGCCCTGGGCCCAGGTGATAAGCGGCTCGCCGAGTGTCTCTTCCCAACGTTTGAGAGCACCCCAGACATGGCGATACGACGCGCCCATGGCCTTGGCCGCATGCTGGATCGAGCCATGCTCGTGCACGGCCGAGAGCAGGTCAAAGAGCGGGTTGTGGATGTCCGCGCCGCGCTGGTCGGCCTGCGCCAGGGTGTACTGCAGCTGAACGCCGCGCGCTTTCATCGGGCCTGCACCGCCGGGCCGATCAGCCGCCGAACAGCTTGCGCAGCCAGGCGCCCAGTCTGGCCAGCAGGCCTGGTGGCGCGGCCACGGGCGCGGGCGCCTCGGCCACCACCGGCGGCGGGAACTTCTCTTGCAGGCGGGCGTTGAAGCTCTCGAAGAACTCGGTGGCCATCTTCTGCGCGGCCATGTCCACCAGGCGCGAGCCGATCTGCGCGATCTTGCCGCCCACGCTGGCGTGTGCGGTGTAGTGCAGCGTGGTGGTGTGGGTGTCCAGCGCCTCCAGGCGGATGTCGGCGTGGCCCTTGCCGTGGCCGGCGGCGCCGCCCTGGCCCTCGAAGCGCAGGGTGTAGGACGTGGGCGGCTGCAGGTTCTCGAGCTGCAGCTTGCCCTTGAACTTGGCCTTCACCGGGCCGATGGCGGCGGTGACCAGCACCTCGTACTGGTTCTCACCTGCGGCGGTGATGCCCTCACAGCCGGGGATGGCCGTTTGCAGCAGGGCGATGTCGTTCAGGGCCTCCCAGGCCTGGGCTTGGGAGACGGGCAGGGTTTGTTGGTTGGTGAGTTGCATGGGGGGGGATTGTCCAAGGCTTTGCCCCCTTGCCTGCCACCCACCGACGCCGAAGTGTCGGTGGGTGGCCGCGCAGCCACATCAATTGGTTGCGCGTGGAAGGAGTTCATCATTTGCAGGGGATTTGGAACAGGCAGGCCGGGCAGGCGGCGTCGGCCCACAGTCGCCCTTGACTGTTGCCTTGCTGGCCCAGCAGGGCATTGACCCAGTCGCGGTAGGGCGTGCCGGCGGAAGACTCGGCGTAGAACTGCGGGCTGCGCAGGTTGGTGTGGTACTGCCCGTCGGCCACGTAGTAGTGGTAGTTGGACAGCGCGTCCGAATCGGCCTGCACCTTGCGCACCGCCTGGTTGTGCCAGTCATAGGCCAGGTTGCTGCAGCGGCCGCCCGGGCCGTAGTTGGCCTTCATCACGCCAT
>Ga0302299_10003175_pt1 | contig 10030 bp, 6 predicted proteins | sample III_Fen_N3_4_FD_198795 | JGI IMG/M metagenome (GOLD analysis project Ga0302299, IMG submission 198795) | Peat permafrost microbial communities from Stordalen Mire near Abisko, Sweden - III_Fen_N3_4 | ecosystem: Environmental > Terrestrial > Soil > Wetlands > Permafrost | place: Sweden: Abisko...
GCAGCACCGTGTCCGGGGCAGTCCGTTCGACGACGAGGGTGTGCACGCGGCGCTGCTCGGCCCAAGCGTCCTCGTACGGCACTGCGTCGGGGCCGAAGCCGAGCCGGACGACCTGCGCGTCTCCCACGATGCCTGCCGCGATGTCTCCCACCACGCGAGGGTAACCCGATCCCTCTAGGCTGGCGGTACGTCGCCGCCCCGAATGGAGCTCACCGTTGTCCAGCTCGCCTCCGACCGATCGCACTCAGGCGCCAGCCCCGACGAAACACCGCAAGCCGCTGCTGTGGACCGTGATCGCTCTCGTGGTGTGGTTCCTGATCGGCAGCATGCTTGGTCCCCTGGCGGGCAAGCTGACCGAGGCGCAGAAGAACGACAACGCGGCGTTCCTTCCGGCGTCGGCGGAGTCGACTCGGGTCAACGATCTGCAGGCCACCTTCTCCGAGGCGCAGACGTTCCCGGTCTTCGTGGTCTTCGCCCGCGAGGCGGGCGTCACTGCCGAGGACACGAAGGCGGTTCAGGCTTTCGCGGCCTCGGTGCCGAACCTGCAGCTCACCGACGACGAGGGCAAGCCACTGCCCGAGCACGCAACGGTCGGCCAGTTCCTCGCGTCCCAGCAGGTCGTCGCCGTGCCGTCGCAGGACCAGAAGGCGTTCTTCGTCCCGGTCCAGCTCGACGCCACCAAGTCGAGCGTCGTCATGTCGGACGGGAAGACCCCGATCCTGAGGGTGGTCTCGACGCTGCGGTACGCCGCGGCTGCCGCGGCACCGGGGATGGCGACGCACGTCGGCGGTCCGGGCGGCATCCTGTCCGACCTGTTCAAGGTGTTCGGGTCGATCGACACGACGTTGCTGCTCATCACGTTCATCGTGGTCGCCCTGATCCTGATCGTGGTCTACCGCAGCCCGATCCTTTGGTTCATCCCGTTGCTGTCGGCGGTCTTCGCGCTGTCGACCGCGAGCGGGGTGGTCTACCTCCTCGCGACGAACGACATCCTGGTGCTGAACGGGCAGAGCCAAGGGATTCTCACCGTCCTGGTCCTCGGGGCCGCGACCGACTACGCGCTGCTGCTCGTGGCCCGCTACCGAGAAGAGCTGCACCGCCACGACGACCACTTCCACGCCATGCGCATCGCGTGGCTCGGCGTCGTCGAGCCCCTGGTGGCGTCGGCGGCCACCGTCTCGGTCGGCCTGCTGTGCCTGCTCTTCTCGGAGCTGAACTCCAACAAGTCCACCGGTCCGGTCGCTGCGATCGGGATCGTGTGCGCGTTGCTCGCCGCGCTCACCGTGCTCCCTGCCCTGCTGGTGCTGCCTGCCGTCGCGTTGTACCTGCTCCTGGTCGCCGCTGGTGCCGTCCTCTTCGGCGTCCTCGGCGTTCCGGTCATGATCCCGGTGTGGGCCGTGCTGGTCCTCGCCTTTCTCGCCTACGCCGGCTGGACGCGCGGCCGGCCGAACGCGCCGCGTTGGGCGTTCTGGGCGAGCTGGCCGGCGGCCCGTTGGGTGTTCTGGCCCAAGGTCCCACGTCACGACGAGCTCGACGAGAAGCTGGTAGGGATCTGGTCCAGGATCGCGACTGGCATCGGCCGGCACGCACGGACCACCTGGATCCTGACCACGATCGGTTTGCTGGTTGCGGCCTTCTTCGTGACGACGCTCAAGGCGGACGGCATCAGTCAGACCGACGCGTTCACCTCGAAGCCCGACTCGGTCGTTGCGCAGGAGGTGCTGGGCCAGCACTTCCCGGCAGGTGCGGGCAGTCCCGCGGTCATCGTCGTCAACGCCGAGCAGGCTGCTGCGGTCGCCCAGGCTGCGCAAGCCGTCCCAGGAGTCGCCGTCGTCGTGCCGTACACCGGCTCCGCGGCCGGCGCCGCGGCTGGTGGCGCAGCGACGCCGAAGGTGGTCAACGGACTGGTCCAGCTCGACGCCACCCTGAAGGACCCCGCGGACTCCGCAGCGGCTCAGGCGACCGTCGTTGCCCTGCGTGAGGCAGTGCACGCGGTGCCGGGGGCCGATGCCCTGGTCGGCGGGTTCACGGCGATCAACCTGGACACCCAGGAGGCGTCCCAGCGCGACCGCCGAGTCATCATCCCGATCGTGCTGCTGGTGATCCTGCTCATCCTGATGCTGCTGCTGCGTGCGGTGGTGGCGCCGCTCCTGCTGATCTTCACCGTGGTGCTGTCGTTCGCGGCGACGCTGGGGGTGTGTGCCGTCGTCTTCAACCACGTCTTCGGGTTCGCGGGCGCGGACTCCTCGTTCCCGCTGTTCGCCTTCACCTTCCTGGTGGCGCTGGGCGTCGACTACAACATCTTCTTGATGACCCGGGTTCGAGAGGAGTCGACGACTCTCGGGACCAGACCCGGCATCCTCAAGGGACTGACGGTGACCGGTGGGGTGATCACGTCCGCGGGCATCGTCCTGGCTGCGACGTTCTCGGTCCTCGGGACCTTGCCGCTGGTGTTCCTGGCCGAGCTCGGGTTCGCGGTCGCGTTCGGGGTGCTGCTCGACACGCTGATCGTCCGCTCGCTGCTCGTTCCGGCACTGACGTACGACATCGGGCGCCCCATCTGGTGGCCAGGCAAGCTGGCGCGAATGGCGCAACCCGACCCCGAAACGGGGCCGGGGAACGAGACCGTCGCATCCTCGGCAGCACCTGGAGGCACCTCATGACCGAGCTTCGCGTCGCTCTTGCGGGATACGGCCTCGCCGGCCGGGTCTTCCACGCGCCGTTGGTGGCCGCCGCCCCCGGGCTCCGCTTGACCGGTGTGGTGACGAGCAACGACCAACGGCAGGCCGAGGTGCGGGCCGACCATCCCGAGGCTGCTCTCTTCGCCTCGACCGACGAGCTGTTCGCGGACCCGGACGCCTTCGACCTGCTCGTGGTCGCGACCACCAACGTCGTGCACGCGCCGCTGGCGCTGGCGGCGATCGCGCTCGGCAAGGCGGTCGTCGTCGACAAGCCGTTGGCCCTGACCGCGGCCGAAGCCGACCAGCTGGTGGCTGCGGCTACGGCCGCCAACGTCCCGCTCACGGTCTTCCAGAACCGGCGGTGGGACAGCGACCAGCTCACCCTGCGGTCACTGATCGACTCCGGTCGCCTGGGCGAGCCGCTGCGGTACGAGTCCAGATTCGAGCGCTGGCGCCCTGAGCCGCGTCCGGACTCGTGGCGCGAAGCCCTCCCACCCGAGGAAGGCGGCGGGCTCCTGCTCGACCTCGGCAGCCATCTGGTCGACCAGGCCCTGCACCTGTTCGGCCCGGCCGCGTCCGTCTACGCCGAGGTCGACTCCCGTCGGGGACTGGCTGACGACGACGTGTTCATCGCCCTCGAGCACGTCAGCGGCGTGCGGTCGCACCTGTGGGCCGGGGCACTCGCGGGCGCCCCCGGACCGCGGCTGCGCGTGCTCGGCACCGCGGGCGCGTACGTCGTCCCGGGGCTCGACACGCAGGAGGACGACCTGCGGGCCAGCGGACACGCTGCGGCTGGTGGGCACCCCGAACCCGCCGAGCACTGGGGTCGGCTGGTCCGCGGCGACGAGTCGGAGATCGTGCCGTCGTTGCCTGGCCGATGGGACGCGTTCTACCCGCTGATGGCTGCGGCCGTACGCGGCGACGGTCCGGTGCCGGTCGACCCGGCCGACGCGGTGCTGTCGCTCCGCACGCTCGAGGCCGCACGCTTGGCTGCGACCGAGCGACGCGTCGTCACCCTCTGATCAGGCCTGGTCCCAGACGGGTCTCCTCGACCGTTCCCCCGATGGTCTCGACCCGGTACGCGGCCGGGCCGGTGGCGGGCTCGACGTCGTCGTCGGTGACCACCAGCACCGGCTCGGTGCCCTCGTACAGGACGCCCACTCCGTCGTCGGTGGCGTAGGTGACCGGCAAGGTGGCGTCACCGACGAGGCGGTGGACGAGCGGACGCCGCTGGGCCTCGGAGTCGTAGTGGACGCCGTTGCCGTACGGCAGCAGGGCCAGCCCGTTCGTGACCGGTGCAAGCGTCGGGCCGAACGAGTCGGTGGGGCCGCCTACGTGCCAGCAGATCGAACCGGCGCTGACGCCGCCGAGCAGCACCCCCTGCTCCCAGGCCTCGCGCATGATGGCGTCGAGGCCGTGGACGCGCCACACGGCCAGCAGGTTCGCCACCGACCCGCCGCCGACCCAGATCACATCCTGGCCGAGCAGCAGGTCACGTGGGTCGGCGTTGGGTTGGCTGAACAGCTCCAGGTGAGTGACGTCGACCGACCAACCGCGGAATGCGCCGTACATCCGGGCGAGGTACGACCGGTCGTCGCCGCTCGCCGTGAGCACGAACGCGACCTTGGGCCGATCCTTGCCGGTGAGCCGGAGGGCCTCGCGCATCAGCCCAGCCGGCTCGAGCACGCCCCACCGCTCGGTGGGGCGGAAGCCCCCGCTGGTCGCCAGGACGCGCGGGGTAGGAGCGGTCATCGGGCAGCCTCCAGGGCGCTGGGGTGGTGCAGATCGGCAAGCACTGCTTCGGCAGCGCGTCGTCCGGAGACCATCGCGCCCTGGATCGACGAGGTGTCGCGGTGGTCGCCGCAGACGTACCGCCCCGGCCCGAACCGGACGTCGCGGCGTACGTCGAACGGCGGGCTCATCGCCGGGAGGGCGGCCTCGATCGGGTACGACGCGACGGCCTGCCAACCGCGGGTGTCCACGCCGTACATGATGCCCAGGTGGCCCCGGACGTCCGGCTCGCGGGTCGAGCCCGGCGACCCGTCGTGCCGGCCGAGCACCGACGTGGAGACGAGCACCCGGTCGTCGCTGGCATAGCTGGGAGCCGCTTGCGTCAGGACCACCGAGTTGACCACCGGGCCCCGTCGCTGGCCGTCGACGACCAGGACGGGGCGTCCGAGCGAGAGCTCGCTGGGGTCGGTGTCGGCGAGGTGGTACCAGGTCGTGACGGCGTGGCTCGGTGGCACGTCGAGTCCCGGCAGCAGCTCGGCCGCCGCTCGCGCCTCGGTGGCGACGACGACGGCTCGGGCGCTCAGAGCTCCTCCTGGCTCGGGCCCGAAGGCGACGCCGTCGGAGGTCAGGTGCTGGACCGGGGTGCCCAACCGGACGCACCCAGGCGGCAGGCGGCTCGCGAGCTGCCGGGGTATCTCGCCCATCCCCACTGCCGGGACCGACGGAACGCCGGCCACCATGGCCCGGAGCACCAGGTCGAGGAAGCGCCTGGACGTCGCGAGCTCGTCCTCGAGGAACACCCCGGACAGGAACGGCCGCAGCACGGTGTCGAGCAACTGGTCGCTGATCCCGGCCGCGCGCAAGGCTGCGTCGGACGTGCTGTCGTCATGGTCGAGCAGGTCAGCGGGGCTGGTGCGCGAGCAGCGCATCGCGTAGGCGGCGAAGCGCAGCTTGTCGCGCAGGCTGCCGACCGGCGCTCGCAGGGCGTCGGCTGTCCAGGTCGGGAGGCGGCGTGGGTCGGCCAGCGCGTAGCGGCGCCCGCCGAATGCCACGAGGACCCCCGGGGTGAAGGGACGGAGCTCGAGCGCGTCGAGGTCGAGCATGCGGACGCCCTCGGGGTACGCCGGGTTGTAGAGCTGGAAGCCGCGGTCGAGGAGCAGCCCGTCGACCGAGTCGGTGCGGACCCGGCCTCCCACGCCGTCCGACGCCTCGAGCACCACGACGTCGAGTCCGGCCGTGGTCAGGTGCCGGGCCGCGCACAGTCCGGACAGTCCGGCCCCGACGACGACGACATCGTGGTCGGCGGTGGGCAGCGAGGGCACGGTGCGAACCTACCTGGCCGTCTCGCCGACCGCGCGCTGTGCAGGGAGTGAACCGGTGGCCTGTGGATGACGAAAGCGGGGAACGGTCGCGGCCCGGCAGTCTTGAGCCATGCCCGATTCCTCGACCCAGCTGAGCGACCGGCCCACGATCCCGGGGCTGTCGCTGCGGCGGCCGCTCGCCGGCTCGGTCGACGGCCCGCCGTGGCTGGCCCTCGAGCTCGCCACGGGCCACGTCGTGGTGGTCCGCCGGGCCAGCGGTGCGCTGACGGCCACGGATCTGCCGCGCCACCCGCACCTGCTGGTCGCCCAACCGGTGCTCGACGACGCTGGCGGGGCCTGGACCACCTCGGCCTACGCGACGCAGGGAGGGCTGGACCAGCTGGAGCCGGGTCGACGCCTGCTCCCGGGTGAGGTCGTGACCGTCGGTGTCGCGGTGGCACGTGCGCTGGCCTCAGTGCACCAGCGGGGCCTTCGCCACGGAGCCGTCCGGGCGTCGAGTGTTGTCGTCGACGTCGAGGGGCGACCGCTGCTCGATGCCGCCGCGATCCGGCCGGGGGCAGCGAGCGGCGACGAAGCGGCAGCTGATCTGGCTGCCCTGGGCGCCCTCTTGATCGAGCTCGCCGAGGAACCCCTGCCCGAGCGGCTCGGCGCACTGCTCCGGCAGGCGGCGGACGCCGACCGGATCGAGACCGCTCTCGGTGCGGCGGATCTCGTGCGCGAGCTGATGTTCGCCTGCCCGCCGAGGCCGCTCACCTTGCCGTTGACTGGCTCGGCGGACGGACGAAGCCTGGCCCGGGAGCCGCGGTGGAGCAAGCTCAAGCCGGAACGGTGGCGCCTGCTGATGTTGCGCCTGCCGGGGCTGCGCCCGCTGCTGATGCGCGGGGTGCTCGTCGGGGTGGGTCTCGCGGTGGCCGTCGCACTCGGGCTGCTGTGGTCTCACTTCGCTGACGCGACCCCCACGACGGCTGTCGGCGATCGGCGTCCCACCTTCACCGCCGCGGTGACCGCTGATCCGCCCGTGCCGCCGCCCGGGGGTCGATGGCAGGGCATCCTGACCGGTCTCGACCAGGCGCGGGCTGAGGCCTTCGAGCTGGCCGACCCAGCCCGGCTGGGGGCCGTGGACGCGTCGGGATCAGCCGCGCTGGCCCGCGACGGTGAGGCCGTGGCGGCCCTGATCAACCAAAGGGTTCGGCCCCGCGACCAGGCGTGGTCGGTTCTCGACGTGCAGACGCTGCGTACCGGCGCCGGGCGGGTCGTGCTGGCGGTCACCGACCGCGCGAGCAGCTATCAGCTGGTTCATCTCGATGGTCGGGTGGCGGTCGAGCATGCCGCTCGCGGGCCTAGTCGGTGGCGGGTCGATCTGCAGTGGTCGCGCGGGCGTTGGCTGTATGCCGACACCAGCCCGATCAGCTGAGCTCAGGCCAAGGTGGCTACGGCACTGGCGAGGTCCGGATGGCGGAACGTGAATCCGCTGCGCTGCAAGGCGGAGGGCAGCACCCGGGCCGAACCCAGGACCTCCGACGAGAACTCGCCGAGGGCCACCTTCAAAGCGAAGGCGGGTACCTGGAGCACGGTCGGTCGGTGCAGGGCGTGTCCCATCGCGGCGGTGACCTCGGCGTTGGTCGCGGGCGAGGGGGCCGTCAGGTTGACCGGTCCGACCAGCTCGCTGTCCACCAGGTACCTCAGGGCGCGCACCTCGTCGGTCAGTGTGATGAAGCTCCAGTACTGGCGTCCGTTGCCGAGCCTGCCGCCGACGCCGAGCTTGACGAGCGGGAGCAGCCGCCCCCACGCGCCGCCGGACCGGGCCATCACCAGGCCGGACCTTGGGTGGACCACCCGGATCCCGGCCTCCCGAGCCGGCTCGGCCGCGGCCTCCCAGTCGGCGACGACCTCGGCGAGGAACCCGGTGCCGCCCGGGCTGGTCTCGTCCACGGGTCGGTCACCGGTGTCGCCGTAGAAGCCGATCGCGGAGGCCGAGACCAGGACCCGGGGGAGCGGGTCGAGTCGAGCCATCGCCCGCGCGATGGTCCCGGTGCCCTGGGTACGGCTGTCGTGGATCTCCCGCTTATACGCATCGGTCCAGCGGTGGTCGCCGACTCCCGCACCCGCCAGGTGGATCACGGCTTCCGTCCCGGCCAGCCGGTCGAGGTCGACGGTGCCCGCGGCCGGGTCCCATCGCGCCTCGTCGGACCCGGTGGGTGAGCGCCGGACCAGTCGGACGACTTCATGCCCGTCTGCGCGCAGAGCGGGGACGAGGGCAGTACCGATCAGCCCGGAGGCGCCGGTCATGGCGATCTTCATACCGCCATCGTCGCCCCATGCGCGGCGGGCGGCCACCCGAGGGTGCCGCCCGCCGTCACGCCCAGGGCCAGTGGCCCGGTCGGTCAGAGCCCGAGATCGCTCCGCTCAGAGTCCGAGATCGCTCCGCTCAGAGTCCGAGATCGCTCCGCTCAGAGTCCGAGATCGCTCTCGAACGCGCCTTCCTCCAGCCGGGTCTTTATGGTGACCAGGAAGCGAGCCCCGTCAGCGCCGTCGACCAAGCGGTGGTCGTACGTCAGGGCGAGATAGACCATCGACCGGATGGCGATCCCGTCCGTACCCGTCGTCGGGTCGGTGACCACGATGGGGCGCTTGACGACGGCACCGGTCCCGAGGATGGCGACCTGCGGCTGGTTGATGATCGGGGTGTCGAACAGAGCACCCCTGCTGCCGGTGTTCGTGAGCGTGAACGTGCCGCCCGACAGCTCGTCCGGGGTGATCTTGTTGCCTCGTGTGCGGTCGGCCAGGTCGTTGATCTTGCGGGCCAGCCCGCCGATCGACAGGTCGCCGGCGTCGCGGATCACGGGGACCAGCAGGCCGCGCTCGGTGTCGACGGCCACCCCGAGGTGCTCAGCCTCGTGGTAGGTGACCGTGCCGGCCTCGGTGTCGATGCTGGCGTTGACGTTCGGGTAGACCTTCAGCGCCTCGATCGCGGCCTTGGCGAAGAAGGGGAGGAACGACAGCTTCGCGCCTTCGCGGGCGGCGAAGTCGGCCTTGGCCCGCTGACGGAGCGCAGCGATCCGAGTGACGTCGACCTCGATGACCGTGGTGAGCTGGGCCGAGGTCTGCAGCGACGAGACCATGCGCTCGGCGATGACCTTGCGGAGCCGGCTCATGGGTTCCGTACGCCCGCGCAGTGCCGCAGCGGCGGGAGCCACCGCGGTGATCGGCGCAGCTGCGGCCGGCGCGCTGGGCGCAGCGGCAACCGGCGTCGCGGCCGCCGCAGCGGCTTTCGCCGCCGCCAGCTCGGCATCCTTGCGGGCCGACGCGGCTTCCAGGACGTCCTGCTTGCGGATGCGCCCGCCGATGCCGGTGCCGGTCAGCGTGCTGAGGTCGATTCCGTTCTCACCGGCCAGCTTGCGCACCAGCGGGGTGACGTACGAGTCGGAGTCGTCGGACGCACCGGCGCCCGCGGCTGGCGTCGCCACCGGGGCGGCAGGGGCCGATGCGGCAGGAGGAGCGGGTGCGGCCGCGGGCGCGGCGGGAGGTGCTGTGGCAGCCGGCGGTGCTACGGGAGCTGCTGGCGCTGAGGGAGCTGGCGGAGCTGCGGCTGCGGCTGCGGCACCGGTGTCGGCGCCGATCAGGCCGAGCTGACCGCCGACCGGGACGGTCGCGTCCTCGGCCGCGGTGATCTCGATCAGCACGCCCGAGATCGGGGCCGGGAGCTCGGTGTCGACCTTGTCGGTGGACACCTCGACCAGGGGCTCGTCGGCCTGCACGGTGTCGCCGACCGCCTTCAGCCAACGAGTCACCGTGCCTTCGGTGACGCTCTCACCGAGGGCGGGCAGGATGACGGCCGTCGTGGCAGCGCTCGCAGCCGGACTGGGCGTCGCAGCCGCAGGTGCGGGCTCAGCAACGGGCTCAGCAACGGGTTCTGAAACCGCCTCAGCCACCGGCTCGGAAGCCGCCTCAGCCACCGGCTCGGAAGCCGGCTCAGCCACTGGTTCGGAAGCCGGCTCAGCCACGGCTTCGGCCTCGACCGGCGGCGCAGTCGGCGCCGGCTCGGACGAACCCGCCTCGTCGGCCGAGTCACCGATGACTCCGAGCTCGCCCCCGACGAGGACGACGTCGTCCTCGCGGGCCGAGATCCGGACGAGGATGCCGGACGCGGGAGCGGGGATCTCGGTGTCGACCTTGTCGGTGGACACCTCGACCAGCGGCTCGTCGGCCTGCACCGTGTCGCCCTCGGCCTTCAGCCAACGGGTGACTGTCCCCTCGGTCACGCTCTCGCCGAGCTGGGGCATCGTGACGGAGACC
>Ga0302299_10003177_pt1 | contig 10024 bp, 9 predicted proteins | sample III_Fen_N3_4_FD_198795 | JGI IMG/M metagenome (GOLD analysis project Ga0302299, IMG submission 198795) | Peat permafrost microbial communities from Stordalen Mire near Abisko, Sweden - III_Fen_N3_4 | ecosystem: Environmental > Terrestrial > Soil > Wetlands > Permafrost | place: Sweden: Abisko...
AGGCCGCGAGCTAGGAGACCAGGCCCATGACCTCCACATTCGTCACGAACCTCGCGATCCTCGTCCTGGCCGGCTTCGTCGGCTACGCGGTGATCTCGAAGGTCCCGAACACGCTCCACACCCCGCTGATGTCGGGCACGAACGCGATCCACGGCATCGTCGTGCTGGGCGGCATCCTCGTGCTCGGGCTCAGCAACGACCTCGGCGCCGTCAACAAGGCGATCCTCGTCCTGGCGATCATCTTCGGCACGATCAATGTCGTCGGCGGCTTCCTCGTCACTGACCGCATGCTCGAGATGTTCAAGACGAAGCCCGCGCCGAAGCGGGACGACGAGGAGGCCGGCTCGTGAGCCTGCCGCTCGCCACGTCCTTCTTCCAGAAGGCCGACTTCATTGCGATCCTCTACATCGTCGCGTTCAGCCTCTTCATCTACGGCCTGTCCGGCCTGACGGGGCCGCGCACCGCCGTCCGCGGCAACCGCATCGCCGCCGTCGGAATGGGGATCGCGCTGCTCGCGACGTTCCTCTACCCGGGGATGGGCAATTGGGGCCTCATCATCTTCGGCCTGATCGTCGGCACGATCATCGGGGTCCCCTCGGCGCGTCAGGTGAAGATGACGCAGATCCCGCAGATGGTCGCGCTCTTCAACGGGGTGGGCGGCGGCGCGGTCGCGCTGATCGCGTGGGCCGAGTTCAACGAGACCGGCGGCTACGCCGATCTCAAGCTCACCTTCGTCATTCCGTCGCTGTTCGCGGCGATCGTCGGCTCCGTGTCGTTCTGGGGCTCGAACATCGCGTTCGGCAAGCTCCAGGAGATCCTGCCCGGCCAGCCGATCAGTGCGGGCAAGGCACAGCAGCCGATCAACCTGCTGCTGCTCGTCGCCGCGGTGGGGGCGTCGGTCGCGATCGCGTCCGGTGAGACATCCGGCTTCTGGATCGCCGTCGTGCTGATCAGCTCGGCGCTGCTCGGGCTCTTCGTCGTGCTGCCGATCGGCGGCGCCGACATGCCGGTCGTCATCTCGCTGCTGAACGCGTTCACCGGCCTGTCCGCGGCGGCGACCGGCCTCGCGCTCGACAACACGGCGCTGATCGTCGCCGGCATGATCGTCGGCGCGTCCGGCACGATCCTCACGCGCCTCATGGCCGAGGCCATGAACCGGTCGATCCCGTCGATCGTCGCCGGCGGCTTCGGCGGCGGCGGAGCGGTCGAGGGCGCCTCGGGTGCCGGCGAGCACGCCGGCACGGTCCGCTCCACGACCGCTGCGGACGCCGCGATCCAGATGGCCTACGCACGCCTCGTCGTGATCGTTCCCGGCTACGGCATGGCCGTCGCGCAGGCCCAGCACACCGTCAAGGAGCTCGCGAACGAGCTCGAGAAGCGCGGCGTCGAGGTGAAGTACGCGATCCACCCGGTCGCGGGCCGCATGCCGGGCCACATGAACGTCCTGCTGGCTGAGGCCGACGTGCCGTACGACCAGCTGAAGGAGATGGACGACATCAACCCGGAGTTCGGCCGCACGGACGTGGCGCTCGTGATCGGCGCCAACGACGTGACGAACCCTGCCGCGAACACGAACTCCGCTTCGCCCATCTACGGGATGCCGATCCTGAACGTCAACGAGGCGAAGAGCGTCATCGTCCTCAAGCGCTCGATGAATCCCGGCTTCGCCGGGATCGAGAACGAGCTGTACTACGAGCCGATGACGTCGATGCTGTTCGGCGACGCCAAGGCATCGGTCGCGGATATCACGTCAGAGCTCTCGGCTCTGTAGGTACGGCCCCTGGCAGGACGTGTCGACGGAGTCGACACGATGACTTATCCTCCGGCGTCGATGGCGATGCCGCTGCCCATCGTGTTCGTGCTCCTGGCGATCCTCGCCGGCGCGCTGCTCGTCGGCTTCCTCGGCGCGCCGGGCGGCCGGATGCGCCCGCTGGTGACGATTGTCCTGCTGGGTCTCGGCCTCGTCCTGCTGCCGCTCGGCCTCGGCGCCGTCGTCATCGGGCAGCCGGAGACCGGCACGCTGATGGTCTGGGCCGGCGTCCTGCTGTTCTCCTGTGCCGCGCGCTTCCTGCGCGCGCCCGAGCATGGCGACGGTGACGATGAGGAGGACGAGGGCGGCGGCGGTGGCGGAGGGCCGAAGGGCCCCGACCCCGATCCGGGCGGTCCGACATTCGACTGGGACGCCTTCGATCGCCAGCGCGAGGGCTGGGGCACGGAACGCGGTCCGGTCGGCGCGAGATAGGTATCGCGTCGGCTTTGCCGACGCGTCCTGCCGGGGGCCCGTACGCTTGGCATGAAGTGATCGCCCGCGCCCAAGCCCTTGCCGCGCTTGCGTCCGAGCCCTTCGATGTCGTCGTCATCGGCGGCGGCATCACGGGCGCCGGCGTGGCGCTCGATGCAGCGAGTCGCGGCTACTCCGTGGCGCTCGTCGAGCAGGCCGACTTCGCGTCCGGCACCTCGAGCCGCTCGTCGAAGCTCGTCCACGGAGGCCTGCGGTACCTGCAGAACTTCGACCTGGGCCTCGTGCGCGAGGCGCTGCTCGAGCGCCAGCTGATGGTCAAGCTCGCGCCGCACCTCGTGCGGCCGCTGCCGCTGGTCGTTCCCGCGTTCGACGGCGCGCGCCCGGACCGCCTCGTCGGGGTCGGACTGAACCTCTACGACGTCATGGCCGTGGACAAGCTGCGCGGTCGCCGCAGGCGCCGCGAGGAAGCCGAGCCCGACGAGTTCCGCGACTGGGCGCCCGAGCGCCATCGCGTCATCCCGGGGGACGAGGTCGTCGAGCGGCTGCCCGCGCTCGCGGCGCGCAATCCCACCTCGGGCTACCTCTTCTACGACTGCCAGACCGACGACGCCCGGCTCGTGTTGACGGTGCTCGGCGAGGCCGAGCGCTTCGGCGCTGTGTGTGCGAACCGGCTGGAGGTCACCGGCCTCGTCGAGGACGCCGGCCGCGCGGGTGGCGTGCACGTGCGCGACCGTGAGACCGGGGAGCTGTTCGACGTCCTCGCCACGAACGTCGTCAACGCCACGGGCGTCTGGGCCGACCGGATCCGCCCCGAGGAACTGCACGACGAGGCGGAGGTCCCGCGAATCGCCCCGAGCCGCGGCACGCACATCACGATCTCCCACGAGCAGCTGCCCCTGATCGACGGCGCCATCGTCCCGGCCGGGTCCGGCCGGTCGATCTTCGCGCTCCCGTGGCTCGGGTCGACGCTGATCGGGACGACGGACAACGACTACGAGGAGGGGGGCCTGGACCACATCAGGCCCGCCGACTCGGACATCGCCTATCTGCTCGCGGCGACGAACGACTTCTTCGGGACCGAGCTCGGCCCGGGTGACCTCAGCGGGGCCTTCGCCGGCGTCCGCCCGCTGATCTCGACCGGCGATCCGAAGAAGTCCGTCGACATCTCGCGCAAGGCCGAGCTCTACGAGACGAGCAGCGGCATGGTCACGATCACCGGCGGCAAGCTGACGACCTGGCGGCGGATGGCGAAGATGACCGTCGACCGCCTCGTCGAGCGCGAGGCGCGCGAGGCGCCGTGCCGGACGCACGAGATCCCGCTCGGGCAGGCCGTCGATCCCGCCGACCTTCCACGCGTGGAGGGCGTGCCGCCGGAGGCGTACGCGCAGCTCGCCGGCCGCTACGGGCACGCCGCTCACGACGTGCTCGCCGTCGCGGCCGAGCGCGGAGAGCTGGCGCAGCCGATCCTCGGCGACGCGGCCGGCCCCGCGGACCTGCTCGCCGAGACCGTCTTCGCCGCGCGCCGCGAGCAGGCGATGTCCGTCGGCGACGCGCTCCTGCGCCGCACACGGCTCGGCCTGCTCGCCGCGCGCGAGGTCACCGACACTGGCGGACAGACGGCGCTGCGGGTCGCGCGCGCCATGGCGCCGGACCTGGGCTGGGACGAGGAGCGGGCTGCGCGCGAGGCGCAGGCCTTCCTCGAGGAGGCGGCTGCAGAGGGAATCGTCGCGCGCACGGACGCGGCCGCCTACCCTGTGCCGTAGTGGCGGCGGTAGGAAGGCCTTTCAGAGAGCCGGGCGCACGGATGCGGCGCTCCCGCGGCGCCGGATCGGCGCGCGGCTTCTTGCCGATGCCACCGGCATCGACTGCGAAACCGCACCCCGCCCGTCATCCACGGGAACACCACCCCGCGACACCGCCTCAGTTCTGAAACCCCTTCCGACCACGACGCTCCGCCGCGGCATCGCCGCGGCCTGTGCGCTGGCTGCGCTCGCGCCCGTCGCACCGGCGGCCGCGCAGCGCACTCCGGGCGCGTTCTATCCCGGACAGTCGGTCGACGGGCCGTCGACGGACGTCCGCGCACTGGGCGGCGTGGACCTGGCGCGTGACGGCGGGGGCGCCGTCGCCTACGTGCGCCGGGACGGGGGGGAGGACCACGTCTTCGTCTCGATGCTGTCGGCCGGCGTGCCGCAGCCGCCGGTGCGGGTCGATCCTGGGCAGGCTCCGCTCGCTCCCGGTGAGCGCCCCGCGATCGCCGCGTCCGACGGAGGCCAGGTCGCCGTCGTCTTCGCCAACACCGCCGGCGTGTGGGCGGTCGTCCGCGCAGCCGGCAACCGGTCCTTCGGCCCGCCGCAGCAGATCGGCGATCCGGGCGGCGCAGCGCCGGCGGTCGACATGGCGTCGACGGGCGTCGCCTACGCCGTCTGGTCCCAGAACGGCGATGTGCGCGCCGCGTATCTCGCGCGCCGCCAGAGCGCCTTCGCCGGCTACGCGATGCCGCTGGACTCCGACCAGTCCCGCGATGCGGGCACCGGCCCGACACTGAGGCCGCAGGTCGGCACCGCCGCCGACGGCACCGGAATCGCCGTCTGGGGCGAGAAGGACGTGACCGGCACGACCCACGTGATCGCGCGCCGCCTCGTGCGCGCCGCCCCGTCCGCCGTCAGCGCCGACGCGACGCTCGCCGCGCTCGAGGGCCACGCCGCGCACTCCGCCGACTCGCCGGACATCGGGATCGAGGACGACTCCTCCTACGCCTGGGTCGTGTTTCGCCAGGCGATCGACGACGGCGCCGGCGGCACGACCGTCCGCGCGGTCGCCCGCCGCCTGCGCGGCTCCGCCTTCGACGATCCGGCGGCGATCGACGGAGCGCCAGCGAGCGGCAGCGTCGCCGCGCCCCGCGTCGGCGTGAACGGTGACGGCGCGGGCATCGCCGTCGTCGAGACGCCCGGCGGCGCGACGGTCGCCTCCGTGATCCGCAACGACGCGCCGACGGCGCCGGTCGGTCTCGGCGCCACGGGGGGAGTGCTCGGGCAGCCCGACGCGGCGTTCGCCGAGAACTCCGATGGCGTGGCAGCCTGGCTGTCGGCTCCGAGCCTCGGAGCGCCGGCGGAGGTCCACGCGCGGCTGCTCGAGGACGATCCGGCCCTGCCGGTCGCCCCGCCGTTCGGCGGCGACAGCAGGCTCTCGGATCCGGCCTCCGGCCCCGTGGACGCCACCACGGGCGGCCTCGCGGTCTCCACCGATCGCGTCGGCGACTCGGCGATCGCGTACATGCAGGGCTCAGAGGACGCGGGCCGGCGGCTCTCGGTTGCCGTCTACGACCGCGGGCCGGGCGCGCCGACCGGGACGACGACCACGAACTGGCGGCGCTCCAGCCTGCCGACGTTCGCCTGGTCCTCGGCGCTGGACCTCTGGGACAGCATGACCTACCAGGTGCTGCTCGACGGGCAGCCCGCCGGGACGACGCAGACCACGCGGCTGACGGCTCCGGCGCCGGTGGGTGACGGCCTGCATCACTGGCAGGTGATCGTCACGGACGTGCGCGGACAGGTCGCGCGGTCGGTGACGCGCAACCTGCGCATCGACAGCACGCCGCCGCAGCTCATCGTGCGCGTCGGCGGCAAGCGCGCGCCGCGCCGCAAGCTCGTCTTCGGCGTCCGCGCGGTCGAGCTGCGCCCGCCATCGGGCTCCGGCATCAAGCGCGTGCGCGTCGACTTCCGCGACGGCACGCCGCCCGTGACCTCGACGCTGGAGCGCCCGAGCTTCGGCCATGCCTTTCCGGCGGGGACCTTCTTCGTCCGGATCAGCGCCACCGACGTCGCGGGCAACGCGACGGTCGTCACCCGCAAGGTCGTCATCAAGAAGCCCAAGAAGCCGAAGAAAGGCGCCAAGAAGAGGAAGTCGACCGCCAAGAAGACCCCGGCGGGCGGTACCCCGGCGACCTGACCACCGCCCGCTGGCAGCGTCGTCGACAGCGACGCCCTCGCCCGTGCATGTGCTTGGAGGCCCTGACGACTGAGGAGCCGGCATGAACCGCTCGCCGCGTACCGGCGGCCCCTGCTGGCATACGATCGGGGCATGAGCTTGGCGCTCCAGCCCCTGGGCCCTGCCGGCGCGCCGCAGAGCGCCGCCGAGCTCGTCACGCGCATGGGCCTCTGGGACGACCCCGGCCACGCCGAGCGCCCGCGCGTCGTCGTCGCGATGATCGGATCGGCGGACGGGCGTGCGACGGTGGAGGGCCGTGCCGGCGGGCTTGGCAGCCCTGCCGACCGCTCGGTCCTGCGTGAGCTGCGCTGCGCGGCCGACGCTCTGCTCGTCGGCTCCGCGACGCTCATCAAGGAGCGCTACGCGACGTTGCTCGACCCGCCGCAGCAGGACGTCCGCACCGGCCGCGGGCTGCCGCGCGAGCCGCTGATGGCGACGATCTCGCGCGCGCTCGATCCGCGGCTGCCGGAGATCGCGCTGTTCGCGGAGCCCGAGCAGCGCGTGGTCGTCTACACCGAGGCTGAGGGAGAGGCGCCCTCGCGCGGCGCCGACGTGCACACGCACCGCTTCGACCCGGGTGGACTGAACGCGCGCGCGTGCCTGCGCCACCTGCGCCTGCAGCTCGACGCGAAGGTCGTCGTCAGCGAGGGCGGGCCGACACTGCTGCGCGAACTGCTGGGAGAAGGGCTCGTCGACGACCTGGTGCTGACGATCGCGCCCGCGCTCGTCGCCGGGGATGGGCGGTCGGTCGTGAACGGCGCGGTCTTCGACCCGCCGCTCGACCTCGAGCTGCGCGAGGTCCTGCGCAGCGGCGGTCACCTCTTCATGCACTACGTTCCGGCTGCGGCGTGAGCGACCCGCCGGTTCTGACGCTCCCGGGCCGCACGCTCACGATCGAGCGCGGCCGCCCGCTCGTCATGGGGATCGTGAACGCGAACCCCGACTCGTTCTCGGACAGCGTGCGCCTCGACACGCTCGAGCGCCAGGTCGAGCACGCGCTGGGGCTCGTCGCCGAGGGCGCCGACCTCATCGACGTCGGCGGCGAGTCCGGCGTCACCTACACGGACGTGACCGTCGCCGACGCGGAGATCGATCGTGTCGTCCCCCTCGTGGAGCGGCTGAGCGCCGAGGGCGTGCTCGTCTCGGTCGACACGTGGAAGCCCGAGGTGGCGCTGGCGGCCACGGGTGCCGGCGCCGCGATCATCAACGACGTCAGCGGCCTGGCAGACCCCGCGCTCGCCGATGTCGCGGCGGGCTCCGGCGCGGGCCTCGTCGTCATGCACACTCGCGCGCGGCCAAAGCAGGAGCACTTCCACGACTACCGTGGAGCCGTCGTCGAGGACGTCGAGGACTTCCTGCGCGAGCGCATCGCGCTCGCGCTCGAGCACGGCGTGGCGGCCGAGCAGATCCTCGTCGATCCCGGCCCCGACTTCGCCAAGACGCCGCAGGAGAGCGCAGCCGTGCTGCAGGCGCTGCCGCGCCTGCACGAGCTGGGGCGGCCGATCCTGCTGCCGGTCTCGCGCAAGTATGTGATCGGCGCGATCACGGGCCGCCCTCCGGCCGAGCGCCTGGCCGGAACACTCGCAGCGTTGCTCCACGGCGTGGCCGCAGGTGCCGCGATCGTGCGCGTCCATGACGTCGCGCAGGCCGTCGACGCCCTCGCCGTGTGGCGCGTGCTCGAAGGGCTCGACGAGGTGCCCGAGTTCGACGCGGGGGATGACACCTTGAAGTGGATCCGCTCCTAGACCCGCTACGGTCCCGACTGCACGGGTCGACCTGCCGCTGTCCCAACGCGGCAGGATGCCGACCGACTCACCCATCACAAGGAGTTCCCCGCACATGTCCGTTCTCTCTCGCGACGCGCTGCAGGACAGCCCGCTCGCAGACCTGCACGAGATCGCCTCCGCGCTCGGTATCGACGGCTTCCGTCGCCTGCGCAAGGACGACCTCGTCGACACGATCATCGAGCGCCAGGGCGGTGACAACGGCGGCTCGTCCGACGAGCCCGCCGAGGATCGCCCCGCACGCTCACGCAGCCGGCGCGGCGGCCGCAGCCGCGCCAAGAAGGCCGAGCCCGCTGAGGACGACGCGCCGGCCGACGCTGACGACAAGGACGACGAGCGGGACGCGCCGCCCGCGAGGGAGCCGCGCTCGCGCTCGCGCAGCCGCCGCCCCGCCGCGTCCGACGACGACGAGGCCCCCGCGCGCAGCCGCGGCGGCCGCTCCGCCGACAACGGCGCCGAGAAGGAGGACCAGGTCGTCGAGGGCTCCGTCGAGATCCTCGCCAACGGCTCGGGCTTCATCCGCGTCGGCGAGGGGGAGAGCGACGGCGACGTCTACATCTCCGCCGCCCAGGTCCGACGCTGCGACCTCGTCAACGGTGACCGCGTCGGCGGCCCGGTCCGGCGCCCGCGCCGCTCCGAGCGCTACGCCTCGCTCGTGCGCGTCGAGACGATCAACGGCTCACCCGCGGAGGAGGTCTCGGCCGGAACGCCGTACGACGAGCTGCCCGCGACGTTCCCGAGCACGCCGATCGCCTTCACGGCGAAGGACCCGGTCCTCAAGCAGATCGCCGACCTCGCGCCGATCGGTCGCGGCTCGCGCGTCAGCATCGTCGGTGCCTCCGGCTCCGGTCGCACCACCACGCTGCGCGCGCTCGCCGTCGAGCTCGCGGCCCAGGAGGGCATCGAGGTGCACGTCGTGCTCGCGGGCGCCCGCCCGGAGGAGCTGCCGGAGTGGGTCGCCGCCGACCTGACACCCGAGGGCGTCGCCACGCTCGCCGCCGGTCCTGACGCGCAGGTCCAGGCGGTCGACCGCGTCGTCGACACCGCCAAGCGCAACGTCGCCCGCGGCGGTCACGCAGCCGTCGTCATCGACGCGCTCGACCAGCTTCCCCCGGGGCTCGCACGCCGCGCCCTCGCCGCTGCACGCAGCGTGCCGGACGGCGGAACCCTGACGATCATCGCGGCCGGGCGTGAGCCCGTCGGCGGCGAGACCACGGTCATCGCGCTCGCCGACGGCGGCGGCGAGAAGCACCCCGTGCTCGACGCGGCCGCCAGCCGCACGCTGCGCACCGAGGCACTCGTCGGGTCGCGCAAGGCGACCGCGATCCTGAAGGCCCGCGCGAAGGCATTGGCCGCGCCCGCCGCCCCGGCCGAATAGGCCGGGCTTCAGGCAGCCGACCGCGGGATGTACGCGACCCGGCCCCATGAGGGCTCGGGTGCCAGCTCGACGGGCTCGTTGCCGCGGTCGGGCTGGATGTAGCTGAAGGTCTGGTAGCGGTCGTCGAAGCGCACGTCGAGCTCGCCCTCCTTGACCCGCTGGTCGAGCCAGGCGGAGCGGAAGACGAGGCGCCGCAGCCAGTGCACGAGCGAGCGGTCGGCGGGGCCGACGAGCTCGGGCCAGCAGTCGTTGACGTGCTCGCCCAGGGCGGAGGCGGGCTCCTGGATCTCGCCGTTGACGGCGAGGTTCACGAGGTCCTCGAGCTCCGGCTCCTCGAGCGTGCCGCCGACGAAGCCGAGCTTGCGCCCGGCCTGCTCGCAGCGCTCGCTGAAGTCACGTTCGTTGAACGTGAATCGAAGCTCCCCATATTCGAGGACGAAGTCCTCGCCAGAGTCGTAGTTGCCGCGCACAGAGGTGTCCATGGTCTCCCAGAAAGCAGTTGGCCCGGCGGCCGTCGTGGCGCAAACCGAGCCGTCGGGATCCTACGGCCGATCCCTCCCCGCACCCCAAGCCTGAACGAGATGTTGCACAGATCTGCGCTGTTTGCGGGTTTCTGGAGGGGTAGGGTTCGGA
>Ga0302299_10003178_pt1 | contig 10022 bp, 8 predicted proteins | sample III_Fen_N3_4_FD_198795 | JGI IMG/M metagenome (GOLD analysis project Ga0302299, IMG submission 198795) | Peat permafrost microbial communities from Stordalen Mire near Abisko, Sweden - III_Fen_N3_4 | ecosystem: Environmental > Terrestrial > Soil > Wetlands > Permafrost | place: Sweden: Abisko...
CTTGCTCGTCGTCGCGAAGCCGTGGGCCGACATCAGCGTCGACGGCGTGCCGCGCGGCCAGACGCCACTCGGCCGCATCGCCCTGCCTCCCGGGCCACACGCGGTGCTGCTGACGCACCCGGACTTCCAGCCCTACCCGCGGCGGGTCACCGTGCGGCCGGGCGAGACGCTCCGGCTCGTGGTCGACCTGCCGAGCGACGGTGTGCGGCGCCGCTGAGCTTGGCGATTCGCGACCGACCGGACTAACCTGTGCGTCGACATGCGGCTCCCTCGCGCGCTCCCGCTGACGCTCGCGGCGCTGCTCCTCGCCACGAGCCTCGAGCCCTCGCCGGTCACGACGCAGGACGCGGCGCTCGCCGCCGGCGTCCGTCAGGTCGAGGAAGGCGATTTCGAGGGCGCGATCCTGGCGCTGGAGCCCGTAGCCGCGCGCCTCGCGCCGGCCGGGGGCCGCGACGCGGCACAGGCCTGCCTCGCGCTCGGCATCGCACGACTCGCGCTCGGCCAACGGGACCCCGCGCTCGCCCGCTTCCGCCAGGCGCTCGGCCACGAGCCGTCGCTGCGCCTGTCACCCGAGCGCCACTCGCCCAAGGTGCTCGCTGCGTTCGAGGAGGCGCGGCGGCAACTCGAGGCGACGGCACGCGCGGCCACGCCGGCGGGCTCGACCACGACGGAGGCGACGAAGGGCCACACGGGCCGGACGCTGCTGATCGCCGGGGGCGCCGTCGCGGCGGGGGCGGGCCTCGCCCTCGCGCTGGGCGGGGGCCACTCGACGACGGCGGCACAGGAGGACGTGACGTTCGCCGGCGCCCGTTTCGGGACCCTCGCGCTCGACTGCCCGAACGGCGCCACGGGAACGCCGCTGGCGGTCGCCATCGACCTGAACGCGCAGAACGGGACCGGCCGCGACGTCACGATCGGCGCCGTCTCCGCCGTCCTGATCATCGTCGCCTCGCCGGTCGTGCCCGGCGAGGTTGGCTTCGCGAGCGCCGCGCCGGCCACGGTCGTCCCGGCCACGCTGCACTCGGGTACGACCGCCCTGCGCGTGCAGACGACCCTCACCTGCGCGAACGGCGCGGGCGACGCCTCGCGCTACAACGAGTGGAAGGGCCGCGTCACGCTCACCGTCGGCAGCGCGCAGACCGTCGATACGGCCGACACCTTGCGCGTCAACCTGCCCTAGCCCGGCCCGAGGCGCCGGCCGCGCGCTCACTTGGATGCGCTGATCAGGTAGCTGAACTCGTGCTCGCCGTACTGCGGGCAGGTCACGGTCGTGACACCTCGCACGCTCAGCAGAGAGTAGGAGTCGGTCGTCGTGACCTGGCCCGTGAAGCGCACGCCCTTGCCACCCGGGCAGGGTCCCTCGGGCGGCTTCGGGCCATCCGTCGTGAACTCGATGACTCCTCCCTCCTGGATCTTCCCAGTGAGGTCGTACGACTCGGGCGTGCAGCCCGACTCCACCACCGCGAAGCCGGAGACCGACGCCGACCCGGCGCCCTGGACGAGCGTCAGCCGGCCGGAGCACTGGAATTGCTTCTGGAAGCCGTCGCTCTTGCGGAGCACCTGAAGCGTCCACTGCGCGTAGTAGGCCCCCGCCACGCTGGGCGGCGGGGTGGCGGAGGCGGGGTTGGTGTCGCCGCCACAGGCCGCGAGCCCGAGCGCCAGCGGTACGGCGAGGGCAACGGCAGCGAGACGACGGGTCGATCCGGGGGACATGAGGGCCTCCTTTCGCAGGCACCTCTTGATGGGCAACACGCGTGCCGTTTCGCGGGGAGGGAAGTGGCGCGTTCTCAGCACGGCGGAGAGAGAGTCCGTTCGGCAATCGAAACCGCCGTTTCGAGGAACGAACGCTGCGGGGACCGAGGACGCGGCCGGCGGATCCCTCCTCGCCAGGCAGGACTGTGCTCGTCGAGATGACAAGGCGCACGGTGGCTGGCTCTCGGTCCCGGGAGGCGCACAGCGGCTGGCCCGCGGGGCGGCAGGCGGCCTAGTCCCGGTCGTCACCGCGGCGGTGCAGGCCCCAGGCTTCGAGCCGCCGGTAGAAAGTCTCCGGCGAGATGCCGAGCAGCTCGATCGCCTTGCGGCGGTTGCCCCCGGTGTGCTCGAGGGTCCGCAGCACGTGAGCGCGCTCGGCTTCTTCGACCACCTCGCGCAGCGGCCGCGGGACGCCCCCGGCGGCGGGCGCTGCCGCGTCTTCGGCCGCGCGGCGCAGGTACTCCGGCAGGTGCTCCGGCCGCAGCTCCTCGCCGTCCACCAGGCACACCGCGCGCTCGACCACCTGCTGCAGCTCGCGCACGTTGAACGGCCAGCGGTGCCGCTGCAGCAGGTCGAGCGCCTCCGGCACGAAGCGGTGGCGCACGGGCCCGCGGTCGACGCGCGCGAGCGCGTGCGCGACCAGCAGCGGCACGTCTTCCGGCCGCTCACGTAGCGGCGGGATCACGATCGCGTGGCCGAGCCGGGCCAGCAGGTCGGCGCGGAAGCGCCCGCTCTCGACGTCCTTCTCGAGCGGGCGGTTCGTGGCGGAGACGACCAGCGCGTCGACGCGGCGGCCGGCGGTGTCGCCGACCCGGTACAGCTCCCCCGAGTCGAGGAAACGGAGCAGCTTCGTCTGCAGCGCCGGCTCCACGTCCCCGATCTCGTCGAGGAACAGCACGCCGCCGTCCGCCAGCTCGAGCCGGCCCTTCTTGTCGCGGCTCGCCTCGGTGAACGCCCCCCGCACGTGACCGAACAGCTCCGACTCGACGAGCGTCGGCGCGAGCGCCGGGATCGGCACCGGCACCCAGCCGCGCGCGCCGCGGCCGCTCTCGAGCGCGTAGGCGCGGGCGAACAGCTCCTTGCCGGTGCCCGTCTCGCCCCGCAGCAGCACGCGCGCCCCCGCGCGCGCGAAACGGCGCAGCGCGTCGTACGCGGCAAGCAGCGCCGGCGAGCGGCCGACGATCTCGTGGCGCAACAGCTCGGCCTGCAGCAGGTCCAGGCGCTCGTCGCTGCGCACGAGCGCCTCCGCCGTCTGCGCGTGCTCGTGGGCCCGCTCGAGCACGAGCGCGGCGTGGGCCGCGAGCGCCGTGGCGAAGTCGAGGTCGCCGGCCGTGAACGAGCGCTCCGCCGCGAGCGTGTCGAGGTAGAGAACACCGCGGGCCGGGCGCGGACCGAGCGGGACCGCGAGCACCGAGCGGATGTGGAAGCGGTGGATGCTCGCCGCGCCCTTGAAGCTCGCGTCGCCGCGGATGTCCGAGGCGAGAACCGCGAGGCCCGTCTCGGCAACTCGGCGCACCACCGACAGGCTGATCGGCCAGCGATCGGCGGCGGCGGCGAGCGAGAGGCCGTGCGTGGCGAGCGGCCGCGGCGAGCCGTCGGCGGCGAGCGCGATCAGGCAAGCGCGCTCGGGAGAGAGGGCCGCGACCGCCGCGGCCAGGATGCGCTCGATCATGGCGCACGGGTCGCGTTCGGCGGCGAGGTCGCGTGCGATGCAGTAGAGCGCGGCCAGCCGTTCCGCGCCGAGGGTCGCGTCTGCGAGCACCTGCGCGGGATCACGGGTCGCCTCGGTGTGCGTGCCCGCCGCCGTCTCTCGATCGCCCACCGTCTACTCGGCAGGCAACCAGTACACGCCGCCCTCGTCGTAGGCGAGGCGCCAGGCGCGGGCGCGGCCGAGCTTGCCGGACGCGGCAAGGCTCGTAAGCGGGGCCTCGGCCAGTTTCTCGACGGTCGGGAACAGCTCGCGAGCGCCCTGCTCGGGGCTCGTGCCCGCGTCGAGGAGGAACCTCTCCGCCTCGGCGTCGATCCGGAGCGTGACACCGTAGCGGGAGGGGCCGGCCGCCACGAGGTTGGCGAGGCGAGGCCGCAGGATCGCGGCCGCCTCGGCGGGGCCGAGCGGCTCGAAGGCGACGACCTCGTCGAGTCGGCCCAGTAGCTCCGGGCCCAGCACCTCCCGCGCTGCCGCTAGCGCCGCCGCCTCGTCGACGGCGCCGTCGGCGTGCGAGCTGAGCACGAAGATGGCCTCTCGCCCGTCGGTCGTGCGCCCGTCGATCTCCAGGCGTCCCTCCGCCAGCAGGCGCTGCAGGGCCGAGAGCACGAGCGGGTGCGCGGCCTCGATCTCGTCGAGCTGCACGACCGCGCGCGGTTCGTCGCGCAGCGCGCGCGCGAGCCGCCCTTCCTCCTGCGCCGCGGCGCCGCCGAACAGGCGCTCGACCGCCGCCGGCTCGGCGTACTCCGGCATCGCGAGCCTCACGAGCTCGGAGCCGTCGCCGAAGAGGTGCTCGGCCACGAGCCGCGCGAGACGCGTGCGGCCGACGCCGCGGGGTCCGAGGAACAGGAAAACCGCGAGCGGCCCCCGGCGTCCCGCCGGCGCGGAGTGGGCGAGCACCAGGCGGCGCGCCACGCGCTCGGCCGCCTTGCGCTGCCCGACGAGGTGCTGGCGCAGGAAGCCTTCGAGTGACGCCACCCGCTCCGTGAAACCCGCCAGTGCCCGCGCGCGGGCCGCCAGATCCCGAGGCTGCAGGCCGGCGTCGGCGAGTCCCTCCTCGAGCGCGGCGTCACGCAGCTCGCCGAGCGCCGCCAGCAGGTGCATCGTCGAGACCGGCCCCGAGGCGGCCAGCACCTCGGCGCGTGCGAAGGCGTTCTTGGCGGCCGTGCTGCGGCTGACCGGGCCCGGCGGGGCGCCCGGCCCGCGGCCTGCCGCGTTGCGCAGCCGGCGGCGCAGCACGGCAGACCGGACGTGCAGCCCCGCCAGCAGCTCCGCGATCGTGGCCCCCTCGCGGCGCAGCGAGTCGATGTCATCGGCGGACAGGCCCGCGGCCTCGGCCTGGGTCTTGCGCAGCTTCTCGAGGCTCAGCACCCCTACGACGAGGTGCACTGGCGTGATCCGCGCGTGATCCGCGCGCGCCGCCTCGGCTGCACCGAGCTGCCACGCGAGCGCCGTCGCCGGAGTGAGGTCGAGCACCGTGCCGGAGATCGTCTCACGACCGGCCCGTAGCCCGTAGCGATCCGGCTCACTCCCCGGACCGGCATGCAACCGACGGGCCACTGGCTCGGTACTAGCCATCGGGCACGATTACGGCGCCCGGGAGACCATGGACACGACCCTGAGCCTGTGTGCAACGCTGCCGCTGACGGCTGGCGAGTCCGCCGACCCCTTACCATCAGCGTCAGCGGCCATGGCCCCTCCCAGCGACCTCGCCCTGATCGACCGTGTGGCACGGGGCGACGTGCAGGCGTTCAACGAGCTGTACGCTCGCTACGCGCGCCCGGTCTTCGGCGTGCTGCTGCGCCTGGCCGGCCGCCGGGCGCTCGCGGAGGAGTGGCTGCAAGAGGCCTTCACCCGCGTCTGGCTCGCCGCCGCCACGCATGACCCGGCCCGTGGGGCGGTGCGCTCGTGGATCTTCACGATCGCCGTCAACACCGCGCGCAGCGAGCTCGGGCGCAAGCGCCACAGGACGCCGCACGTCTCGCTCGAGGAGAGCGGGCTCGAGCTGGCCGACGGCGTGGCGGGCGAACCGGCCCTCGCCGCGGGGCTCGACGACGAGCGGCGCGCCCGCGCGCTGGAGCACGCGCTCGCGGGGCTGCCGGGTTTCATGCGCGAGGTGGTGGTGCTGCGCTGCAGCCGCGAGCTGTCCTTCGCCGAGATCGCCGAGATCACGGGCGCGCCGGAGGGCACGCTGAAGTCGCGTTTCCATCGAGCCGTGGCCGCGCTGCGCGCGGCGCTCGGCGGACCGGAGGGAGAAGGCCGATGACGCACCCGACGCCGGGCGATCTGCTCGCGCTGCACTTCGCGGAGGCCGAGCTCGGTCGCGCGGAGCGCTGGCGCGCCCACGTGGACGTATGCCCGGCCTGCCACGGCCTGCTGGCCGACGTGGCCTGGGCCGAGCGCCTGCTGGCGACGGCCGACGAGGCGCCGCCGCAGGACGGCCTGCTGCGGGTGCAGGCGCGCATCGAGGCGCTAAGCCCCGCGCCGGCCCGGCGACGCAGCCCGCTGCGGGCGACGCTGCCGAGCGCCGCGGCGCTCGTGGCCGGTACCGCGGCCGTGAGTTTCGGGGGAGCCCCGGCCGCGCTCGTGTTCTTCGCGGCCGGCTCCCTGGTGACGCTGTCGCTCGCGCCGATGCTGATCCTCGAATCGCAGCGGCGTGGGCGCGAGGCAGCCGCGCGCTGAGCGCCGCGGCAGGGACGAGGAGAGACGGCAATGGACCGGAAGAAGAAGCTGATCGGGCGGCTGGCGACGGGCGCGGGAGCCGTGCTGCTGCTGGCGCTGGTGGCGCTCGCGGCGAGCGCGCTGCTTTACCGCAACGAGCGCGAGCAGCAGGAGCGGGACGCGAGGGGCGAACGCGAGCAGCTCGTCGAGCGCTCGAAGAAGTACCTCGGCGAGCTGGCCCGGCGCGTCGACCGCCTGCCCGCCGACCCGACGCTGGTCGGCGAGATCGAGTCGCGCTACTTCGAGGAGTACGCGAGCGGGCCGATGCAGGTGTGGGCGATGGGCACCGAGGGCCGCTTCCTGTTCGGCGTGCCGCGCGAGGCGTTCGACAAGCTCAACGCGATCTACGACAGCGACGTGGCCCCGAACCTCAAGCAGGGCGTCTTCGTCGACCGCCAGACCTTCCTGCGCACGCTCGTGGACGCGAGCGACGACATCGGCCCGCGCAGCTTCGCGCCCGAGCCGAGCGAGGACGACGCCGCCGCCTGGAACCGCTGGCGCGGCTTCGGCCGCAACCCCGAACGGTCGCTCGTCGTGTCCGCGCCGCTCAAGGCCGCGGACGGGAGCGCCCTCGGCAGCCTCTACCTCAAGCGCGCGATCCCGGACGCGCGCTTCCGCGGCGACGAGACGCTGCGCGACGTGGGAAGCGCTGCCGGCGGCGCCGCGGCCTTCGCCGGCGTCTTCCTGTGGCTGCTGCTGCCGACCTGGGTCTACGTCGACGCGCGCGGCCGCGGCCTGCGCCGCGCCTGGCTGTTCGCGTTCCTCACCGCGCTGTCCGCGCTGGTCGGCCTGGTCGTGTACCTGATCGCGCGGCCCGAGAGCCCGGCAGCCCTCCAGTGCCCGGGCTGCGCGCGCGAGGTGGACGGCCACGCGTTCTGCCCGCACTGCGGCCACGACCTCTCGGCGGCCTTCTGCGCGACCTGCCGCTACCCGCTGAAGGCCGACTGGATCTTCTGCCCCGCCTGCCGGACGGAGATCCGGCCGCAGCCTGCGGCCGCCGCCCCGGTGGCCGAGACGGCGGGCTGAGAGTTTTCGAACCGGCCCGCAGCCCGCCGCGTTGTCTCTCCCGGGAGGTTCCATGTCGGCATTCCTTCACGGCTCCGCCGCAGGCCAGGCGGCGGTGCGCCGGCCGCTGGTCGTGAGCCTCTTCATCTCGTCCTGCCTGCTCTCGGTCGTCTCCTGGTACACGACGCAGCAGGGCATGGCGCTCTACCTCTCGCCCTGGTTCGCGCTGCTCGCCTCGCTCGGCGTGCAGTCGGCCCTGGTGATGGTCGCCTGGCTGATCGGCGTGACGCGCAGCGGCCGCGGCTTGCTCGTCGCCGTCTACGTGATCACGGCGTCCGTCTCGATCGCGTTCTCCTATGTCAGCCTGCACACCTGGTTCGCCGCGCGCGAGCGGCCGGCCACGATCGAGCGGCGGCTGTACGACGAGCTGAACGCCTCGGCCGGCCGCGCGCAAGAGCTGCTGACGGGCGCTGTGGCCGAGGGCCAGAGGCACGTGGCTGCGCTCGAGGAGATGACGGCGGCCGAGAAGACGCACGGGTTCATCTCGCGCGCCACGGACGCGGACCCCTGGCTCGCGCGAGTGCGGGAAGGCGTCGCGCGAGAGGCCACGAGCTACGGCGCCGCCTACCCGGAGGGGGCCGGCCCGGGGTTGCGCTACACCTCCTTCGACCGCCAGACGACGCTCGCGCGCCAGACCGTCGCGCGCCTGCAGCGCTGCCAGCAGTCGCTCGCCGACTGGCGCGCGGGGCTCAAGCCGCTCGACCCGACGGAGGCGCAGTTGCGCGGCTTCCGGCAGGTGTTCGACACGATTCCCTGGGCCGAGGTGAAGGAGACGCTCCACGCCGACAACGTGGCGCTGCCGTCGGCGCCGGCCTACTCCGACTTCGTCGACCGCGCCGCCAGCGGCCAGGAGGACCTGCTGATCGCGTTCACGGAGCTGCTCACCGCCCCCAGCAGCCGCCACGCGCTCGCCTTCACGCTCGCGACGTTCATCGACGTGATCGTGTTCCTGCTCGCCTACGCCTCCGGGCCGCTCTTCTTCGGGGCGCCCGAGGAGCGCTGGTTCGCGGCCGGCGCCGCGCTCGACTCCGCGGACGGGCAGGTGTTCGTGCGCGACCTGCTGCGCAAGCTGGCGCCCGGCCCGCAGGGGCTCGGCCGCCTCGACGCGGCCGCGCTGTCCCCGGGCGAGCTGCAGCTGTGCCTGCTGCTCGCCGCGCGCGGCCTGGCCGCCCCCATGGAAGAGGAAGACCGGCGCTACTACCTGCTCGACACGTCGATCCACGAGACGCTGGTCGAGTCGCTGGCCGACCGCGGCCTGGGGCTGCGTGCGGCCCGGCCGGCGGCCTAACGGGTCAGGGCCGAGGCGGCGCCGCGGGCGGCCGCGCCGCCTGGGCCAGGGCGGCTGTCGGCGCGAGCGCCCAGGCAGACAAGGCCAGCACGAACGGCATCCTCTCGGACCACCGCATGCGCCACCTCCAGAGTCCAGGATTGGCTGGGCGGTATTGGACCACGGACCGGCGGCCCCTGCCAGCCCGGGCGTTCTCGACGAGCCAGCAGGAGCAGGCTCGCCCGCCTAGAGGCCCGGCGGGCGCAGGCCGGGGCCGCTCGAGCGGAACGGATGGCCAGCCTGCGCCCGAAGCAGTAGACTCCCGCAGCCGCGGGGGCGGGCCGGCGCCCGGCCCGGCGAACGTGAAGGAGCCTGCATGCACGTCCAGCCGCTCGACTGGGTGATCATCGCCGCGACGCTCGCGATCTGCTTCGTGCCCGCGCTGTTCTTCGGCAAGCGCTCGGGGAAGAGCACGGCCGAGTTCTTCGCCTCGGGCCGCTCGGTGCCGTGGTGGCTGGCCGGTCTGTCCATGGTCGCCACCACCTTCTCGAGCGACACGCCGAACCTGGTGACCGACATCGTGCGGCGCCAGGGCGTGGCCGGGAACTGGGTCTGGTGGGCCTTCGTGCTGACCGGCGTCTCCACGGTCTTCTTCTACGCGCGGCTGTGGCGGCGCTCCGGGGTCATGACCGACCTCGAGTTCTACGAGATCCGCTACTCGGGCCAGGCGGCCAGCGTCGTGCGCGGGTTCCGCGCCATCTACCTGGGGCTGCTGTTCAACTGCATGATCATGGCCACGGTGAACCTGGCGGCCTGCAAGATCGCCGGGATCCTGTTCGGCATGCCGCGCTGGGAGACGTTGCTGTTCGTCGGCCTGCTCAACGTCGTGTTCGCCGCCCACTCCGGCTTGTGGGGCGTGCTCGTCATCGACATGGTGCAGTTCTTCATCAAGATGACGGCCGTGATCGCCGCGGCCTACTTCGCGCTGCAGGCGCCGCAGGTCGGCGGGCTGCACGCCCTGGTGTCCAAGCTGTCCGCGATGAAGGGCCCGCACGGGGTCAGCTACCTGAACGTGCTGCCGGACTTCACGAGCAACTGGGACCTGGCCGTGGCCGTCTTCATCATGCCGATCGCGGTGCAGTGGTGGGCCGTCTGGTACCCCGGGGCGGAGCCGGGCGGCGGCAGCTACATCGCGCAACGCATGCTGGCGTCGAAGTCCGAGAAGGACGCGCTCGGCGCCGTGCTCTTCTTCAACATCGCCCACTACGTGCTGCGGCCCTGGCCCTGGATCCTCACCGCTCTGTGCTCCATCCTCGTCTACCCGCAGCTCTCGGACATCCAGGCGGCCTTCCCGCATCTCGACCCAAGCCTGCTCGGCCACGACATCGCGTTCCCCGCGATGCTGAAGTTCCTGCCGGTGGGCTTCGTCGGCCTGATGGTGGGCGGGCTGATCGCCGCGAACTCCTCCACGATCCTGACCCACCTCAACTGGGGCGCGTCCTACCTCGTCCA
>Ga0302299_10003180_pt1 | contig 10018 bp, 9 predicted proteins | sample III_Fen_N3_4_FD_198795 | JGI IMG/M metagenome (GOLD analysis project Ga0302299, IMG submission 198795) | Peat permafrost microbial communities from Stordalen Mire near Abisko, Sweden - III_Fen_N3_4 | ecosystem: Environmental > Terrestrial > Soil > Wetlands > Permafrost | place: Sweden: Abisko...
GGCTCACGTCGAACGTCGCGAAGTCGAGCGCGGCGACGGTCAGCGACACCCCGTCGACGGTGATCGACCCCTTCTCGACCACGTAGCGGGCCAGGGGGTCCGGAAGCTCGATCCGAACGACCTCCCAGTGCTCGCCCGGTTCGCGCGCGACGATCTGCGCCACTCCGTCGACGTGCCCCTGTACGAGATGGCCACCGAGCCGCGCCGACAGCGTCACCGGACGCTCCAGGTTCACCGGCGAACCGGGTCGCAGGGAGCCGAGGCTGGAGCGGCTCAAGGTCTCGTTCATGACGTCGGCGGTGAACGTCTGGTCCGCGAGGGTGACCACCGTGAGGCACACGCCGTTGACCGCGATCGAGTCGCCGTGGTGCGCATCCGCGGTGACCACTGGTCCCCGAACGGTCAGGCGAGCGGCGTCGCTCAGCGACTCGACCGCGACGACGGTTCCGAGTTCTTCGACGATGCCAGTGAACACTCAGTCCTCCGTGGGTCGAGTGAGTGTGATCCGCACGTCGTCACCGAACCGGACGACGTCGCAGACGGTGAAGCGTCGGGCCTCGGTGAGCGTCGTGATGCCGAGGTCGCCGATCATCGGGACACCAGCACCGAGCAGCATCGGTGCCACGTAGGCGGCGACCTCGTCGACGCAGTCGGCGGCCACGAACGCAGCGCCCAACGTGGGGCCACCCTCGAGCAGGAGGTGGTGGCAGCCGCGCGCGAACAACTGGCGCAGCACCTCGTCGGGATCCGGCTCGGCGCTCAACCACGTGGAGGCCGCGTCGTCAAGCACGTGGGCCGAATCGGGAATCGGTCGCCGACCCAGCACCACGCGCAACGGCTGGGGACCCGTCACGTCGCCGGCCGCGTTCCGGACGCTCAGGTGCGGGTCGTCGGCCAGGGCCGTGCCGGTGCCGACCACCACGGCGTCGACGCGGGCGCGAAGGGCGTGAACGTCCTCGCGCGCGAGCGGCCCCGTGATCCAGCGGCTCGAGCCGTCGGCCGCGGCAGCCCGACCGTCGAGGGTGGTCGCCACCTTCCAGGTGACGAACGGGCGGCCGTGCGCCACGGCGAAGGTCCACTCCGGGTTGATCGCCCGAGCCGCATCGGCGAGGACCCCGCCGACGACCTCCACTCCTGCCTCGAGCAGCCGCCGCGCTCCCCCGACGGCGACCGGACTGTCGTCGGACTGGGCGAACACCACGCGGGAGACGCCGGCCGACACGAGTGCCTCGCTGCATGGTCCAGTGCGTCCGGTGTGGTTGCACGGTTCGAGCGTGACCACCGCGGTCGCGCCGCGGGCAGCCTCCCCGGCCGCGGCCAACGCCACGACCTCGGCGTGCGCAGTGCCGGCACCACGGTGGAAACCCTCGCCGACGACGTCCCCACGTGGGCCGAGCAGCACGGCCCCGACGCGCGGGTTGGGACCGCGTGGGACTCCGGGGGTCACCGCCAGGCCCAGCGCGCGCAGCATCGCCGACTCGATGTCGGTTGCGCTCGGTTGCGGGTCCACCGGTGCTCCTTGCTCGGTTCCGAGCACTCACCGGGGGGTGCGACGTACGACGACGCCGGGCGCGAAGGCCGCGACGCCGCAGTACGGCGCGCTGCCTCCCATCCGGACTCTGACCGTCGGCCCCGGAGTTCCACCGGGTCAACCGGTCGATGGCTTCGACCGGGTCGCGGGCTGTGACCGCCGGTTCGGAATTTCACCGACCCCGGAGCGCGCACGTGTGCGTCGTTCCCGGTCAGTGTGACACACGGCCGGTCGGGGCCCCGGCGTGCCCCGGAGCCGTGTCTGGCCGTGCGTCGCGTATTCTTGGGTAGTCCGATCGTATTAGTGGGATATTGACGAGAGGTGACCGACGATGGCCGATCGATGGCCCGCCCTGGCCGACCCGACCGCCTTGGCCGACCCGACCGCCCCGCTCGACGTCCAGGTGCTCGACGTGCCCGGCCCGGGGAACCGGTGCTACCTGCTCAGCAGCAACGGCATGGCGGTCGCGACGGACGTGCCCCGCGACATCGATCGCCTCGAGCACTTGCTGGAGGCCGACGGGCTGACGCTGGGTGCCGTCCTGGAGACCCACATCCACAACGACTACCTGACCGGCGGCCTGGCCCTGGCGCGGCGGCACGGCGCGATCTACGCGGTACCAGCCGGGCCGGAGCTGAGGTACGACGCGCTTCGTGTGGGCGACGGGGAGGAACTGCACGTGGGCGACCTTCGGCTCGGCGTGATCAGTACGCCCGGGCACACCGACGCACACGCGGCGTACGCGGTGCTGCCGCCTGGGTCGTCGTCCGCCGCGGCGCTGCTCACCGGAGGCTCGCTCCTGCACGGCACGACCGGCCGGACCGACCTGCTGGGCCGCGACCGGGCCGAGGAGCTCGCCCGGGCGCAGTACTGGTCGGTCCGTCGGCTCCCGCGGCTGGTGCCCGGAACCGCGCGGCTGCTGCCGACCCACGGGTTCGGTGGTCACTGCGCCGCCGGGTCGGGGACGTCGATGGCCGTGGCCGGCGCCCCGCCCACGCTGGCCGACGAGCTCGAGCGCAACCCGGCCTTCCAGCTCACCGAGGAGGCCTTCGTCCACGACCTGCTGGGGCGCCTCGACGAGTACCCCCACCACTACTCGCGCATGGGTGAGCTCAACCGGCTGGGCCCCGCAGTCCCGGACCTGTCGATCGCCGCGCCAGCGTCCCCGGCCGAGGTGGCCCGTCGCCGGGATGCCGGGGAGACCCTGGTCGACCTGCGTCCGCGCGCCGACTTCGCCCGTGCGCACGTGCGCGGCAGCATCAACCTCGAGGGCACCGGCGCGATGGCCGACTACGTGGGCTGGCTCGTGCCCCGCAACCACCCGTTGACGCTGATCGGGGACGGGGACGCCCTGGCTGCCGCTGTCCGGTCGCTGGCGCGGATCGGCGTGGATCGTCCGGGATCGGCCGGCGACGACCTGTCCGGGCTGTTCGCCGCCGCCGGGCGGAGCTCGTACCCGCGACGCAGCTTCGCCGACCTGGAGGTCGAGGTGGGCTTCGGCCGACCGGTCGTGGTCGACGCGCGGTCCGACCTCGAGTGGCGGACCGGCCACGTAGCCGGTGCCTGGCACGTTCCCGTTCAGCGGCTCAACCGGTTCCCCGAATCGTCCGACCGGGTGTGGGCCTACTGCCGTTCCGGCTTCCGCGCTGCCGTTCTCGCCTCGCTGCTGGACGCGCACGACCAGGCAGTCGTGCTCGTGGACGACGACCTCGACGCGGTCCACGCCACCGAGCTGCCGTGGTGCACCGGCACGGACTGCGGCGACGTCCGCTGCTCGGAAGGGACCGCGTGACTGTGGCTAACGACATCGCACGCGTCCTCGTGGTCGGCGGCGGAGCAGCCGGTACCCTCGTTGCAGCGGCCCTGCTCGACCAGGCCGAGGAACCGGTCGAGGTGGTGGTCGCCGAGCGCCACGGCGAGGTGGGGCTCGGTCTGGCCTACGGGACCGACGACCCGCTGCACCGACTCAACGTGCCGGCGTCGGGGATGAGCGCCTGGGCGGGCGATCCGCACCACTTCGTGCGCTGGTCGGGGTTGCCGCCGGCCGCGTTTGCTCCGCGCGCGCTGTACGGCCGCTACCTGCAGGACGTGCTGGTCGAGGCTCAGCGGGCCGCGCGACCCGGGGCGAGTCTGGCGCGGCTCCCCCGCGAGGTCGTCGACCTGACCGACGCCGCGACCTCCGGGGTGACCAGACGGTCGGCGACCCTCGACGACGGTTCCCGGCTTCCGGTGGACGTGGTCGTGCTGGCCACCGGCAACGCACCGCCGGCCGCCCTGCCCGGCCTCGACCCGGCGCTGCACGACGACCCGCGCATCGTCCCCGATCCGTGGGCGCCCGGCGCGCTGGAGCAGGTGCCGCCCGGGTCGAGAGTGCTGGCCATCGGTACGGGGCTCACCTTCGTGGACGTCGCGCTGACCCTGACCGCCCGTGACCCCGACACGTGCGTCGACGGTCTCTCCCGCCACGGTCTGCTCCCGCGCGCTCACCGGCTCGACGACCGGCCGCGGCGCACCGTCATGCCCCCGGCGGACCTCCGGCTGTCGACGCTGATCCGTTGGCTTCGCGCCGCCGACGACGACGTGCTCGACGCGGTCGACGCCCTCCGGCCGGAGACCGACCGGATCTGGCGCGGCTGGAGCGCGTCGGAGCAGAGCAGCTTCCTGCGTCACGCAGCGCGTCGCTGGGAGGTGCTGCGGCACCGGATGGCGCCGGACAGCGCAGTCCGGCTCGCCTCGCTCATCCGGGACGGACGCGTGGCGATCCTCAGCGGGTCGGTGACCCTGGTGTCGGCGAACGGCTCGGGTGTGACCGCCACGCTGGCCGACGGTCGACGCCTGGACGCAGACACGGTGGTGGCGTGCACCGGGCCGGCCAGCAGCCTGCGCCGGCCCGACGAGCCGTTGGTCGGGCGCCTCGTCGATCGGGGTCTGGCGCGGGTGGGACCCCACGGCCTCGGCCTGGACGTCGAGCCCCGCACCGGGGTCGTCCGGGACGCCAAGGGGCGCTCCGACGCATCGTTGCTGGCCATGGGCGGGCTGCGGCGCGGGGTGCTGTGGGAGACGACGGCCGTGCCGGAGCTTCGGGTGCAGGCCGACCACGTGGCCGACTACGTGCTGGAGCGGGTAGCCCGGGAGCCGGCTGGTCGGCGACCCAGGGCCGGTTGAGACGCGGGTCGCAGTCGGCTCTGCGCGGGGTCCGGCCGACGGGGTTCCGGTCGCGGCGGAGGTCCGTCAGGCGGTGCACCACCAGGCGTGCGCCGCAGCCGTCTTCGCCTGCTCGCGCAGAGAGCGGACCACGGCCCCGGGGTCGTCCCCGGAGTAGACCGCCGAGCCGGCGACGAAGACGTCGGCTCCCGCCTCCGCGGCGCGCTCGATCGTCTCCCCCGACACGCCGCCGTCGACCTGCAACCAGACCGACGACTCACGCTCACGCAGCAGCTCGCGGGTGCGCCGGATCTTGGGGAGGACCACGTCGAGGAACCGTTGTCCCCCGAAGCCGGGTTCGACGGTCATGAGCAGCACCATGTCGAACTCGCTCAGCAGGTCTGCGTAGGACTCGATGGCGGTGGCCGGCTTCAGGCCCAGCCCGGCGCGCGCCCCAAGGCTTCGCAGCTGTCGAGCCAGCCGTACCGGCGCATGAGCCGCCTCCACGTGGAAGGTGACCGACTGTGCCCCGGCCTCGGCGTACGCCGGCGCCCACCGGTCGGGGTCGTCGATCATCAGGTGACAGTCCATGGGCAGCGTGGTCGCCGCTCGCAGGCTCTCCACGACGGGCAGGCCGAGCGTCAAGTTGGGCACGAAGTGGTTGTCCATGACGTCGACGTGAACCCAGTCGGCCGCGTCGGAGATGGCCGCGACCTCGTCGCCGAGCCGCGCGAAGTCGGCCGACAGGATGCTGGGAGAGATCTGGATGCCCACGGTTGGCGGAGTCTAGGCCCTGGCGGTGTGCCCTGGAGGTGGGCGCTGGAGGTGGGCGCTGGACGTGAGCCGCAGCCGTCCGGCTGTGTCAGGATGCCGCGCGTGACCAGCCCGACGTTGACCGACGCCGGGGCATCGGTGGTGATCCCCGCGTACAACGAGGCGGAGCGAATCGAGGCCACCGTGCGTGCGGCCGCGCAGATCGACTCCGTCGACGTCGTCGTCGTGGTGGACGACGGGTCCGGCGACGAGACCTCGACGAAGGCACAGACAGCCGGAGCCCACGTCGTGCGGGCCGGGCGCAACGCAGGCAAGGCGGCCGCACTACGACTCGGCGCCGACGCGGTCGCCCGGCTCGAGCGTCGAGCCGGCGTCACCCCTCGACCGATGCTGTTCCTCGATGCCGACCTGCGCGAGACCGCCTCCGTGGCCGGCGTATTGCTGGCGCCGCTGCGCGACGGTGAGGCGGACATGACGATCGCGACCTTGCCGGCGCAGCCTGGCGGTGGGCGGGGACTCGTGGTGGGACTGGCCCGCGAAGGCATCGAGGAGGCGACCGGGTTCTCGGCCCGACAGCCGCTGTCGGGACAACGGGCGCTGACCCGCGCCGCCTTCGACGCCGCCCTGCCCCTGGCCGACGGCTTCGGCGTCGAGGTCGGCCTGACCATCGACCTCCTGCGGGCCGGCTTCCGAGTGCTCGAGGTGCCGGTGCCCCTGCACCACCGGGTCACCGGCAAGGACTGGCGGGCGCAGGTGCACCGGGGGCGTCAGTTCTACGCCGTGTGGCGGGCGCTGCGCGAACGTGGCGTAGGCCCGGCATTCCCGTTGCCCTGACCCGTCTCTGGGGCGGGAGCCAAACCGAAGCAACGCTTCGACGCTTCGGTACTTGTTGAAGCGTCGAAGCGTTGCTTCGACAAGTGCTGAGCATTTGCCGGGTTCATCAGCCGACGATGACGGGTTGCACGGGCGACGGGTCGGCTCACCGATTGCGACGCAGGAGGGCGAGGAACATCGCGTCGGTGCCGTGCCGGTGTGGCCACATCTGGACGTCCGGGCCGGGGCCCAGACCTGGCATGGCGGGCAACACCGAACGGGCGTCGAGGCGCTCGACGTCGGTCCGGTCGGCGAGGACGGTGTCGACGACGCCGGACGTCTCGGCGAGCACGGGCGAGCACGTGACATAGGCGACGACGCCGCCGGGGCGCGTGGCCGCCAGCGCGGCCCCGAGAAGCTCGCGCTGCAAGGGCACCAGCTCCTCGACGTCGGTGGGCGACCGACGCCAGCGCGCTTCAGGTCGGCGACGCAGGGCGCCGAGGCCGGTGCACGGAACGTCGGCCAGCACCCGGTCGAAGGCGCCGGGACGCCACGCGGGCGCGCGGCCGTCGGCGGCCACGACGAGTGCGTGCGAACCCAGCCAGAACCCCAGGGCCTGAGCGACCAACCCCGCGCGGTGCACCTGGCGCTCGGCGGCCAGGACATGCACGTTGCGGCCGGCCGCGATCGCGGCGAGCAGCGCGGCCTTGCCCCCGGGACCGGCGCACAGGTCCAGCCACCGACACTCGACGCCGTCGACGGGCGCGTCAACCAGCGCCTCCGCGACCAGCTGCGACCCCTCGTCCTGCACACCGGCGCGTCCCTCGTGCACCGCGGCCACGTCCTGCGGCGAGCCGGCCGCCAGGGTGGCCGCATACGGCGACCAGCGCGTCGGCGTCGCCCCGGCCGCCACCAGCTCGTCGCGCGTCGACCGGCCCGGCCGGGCCACGAGGGTCACCTTGGCCGGCTCGTTGTCGGCCCGCAGCGCCGACTCGGTCTCCGCCAGATCGCCGTCCAACGCGTCGTAGAACCGCTCGGCGACCCATCGGGGATGGGAGTGCACGAATGCCAGGTGTCCCAGGGGGTCGGAGTCCGACGACGGCGCCAGCCGGTCCATCCACCCGTCGCGGTCGTCAGTGGCCACCCGGCGCAGGACCGCGTTGACCAATCCCGACCGCCGGACCCCCACCACGTCATGGCCGAGGTCCACCGTGGCCGACACGGCCGCGTGGTCCGGGACCCGAGAGGCCAGCAGCTGGTGGGCGCCGAGCCGCAGCACGTCGAGCAGGTCGGCGTCGAGCCGCTCGATCGGCCGGTCCAGGCACGCGCCCACCACGGCGTCGTACACACCGAGACCCCGCAACGTTCCGTAGGTCAGCTCGGTCGCGAAGGCCGCGTCCCGCCCGGTGAGCCGGGCCTGACGAAGGACGTGGGGCAGGACCAGGTTGGCGTAGGCATCACGCGCGGTCACGGCGTGGACCGCGTCGTACGCCGCCCGTCGCGCCGGATCCGAGCGCCGTCGGCCTGGAGTCAACGCGACGCCCCGTCGACCCCGAGTTGCTCTCCCGGCTCGACGCGCACGCCCCTGGCCCAGTCATCGGCGGGCATCGCCCGTCGCCCGGCCGCCTGCACCTGGCCGAGGGCCACCGCGTGCGAGCCGGTGCCCACGAGGACCTCGCCGTCGGACAGCGCCACCGCAGCTCCGGCGAGGTCCGGCCGGTCCACGCGCATCTGGACGGGACCGAGCTTGAGCCGTTCACCGCGGAAGGTCGTCCACGCACCCGGCGCCGGGGAACAACCGCGAACCAGTCGGTCGACGGACAGTGCGGGCGCGGTCCAGTCGACCTCTGCGTCACGGGCCGTGAGCTTGGGCGCGTACGAAACTCCGTCGTCGCCTTGAGGTCGCGGGGCGAGGTCGCCGGACGCGATGCCGTCGAGCGTGGCGACGAGCAACCGCGCTCCCGACTGGGCGAGTCGTTGCAGCACGTCGCCGCTGGTGTCCAGGGGGCCGATCGGTTCGGTGACCACGCCGTACACCGGTCCGGTGTCCAGCCCCGCCTCGAGTCGGAACGTGGTGGCACCCGTCAACTCGTCCCCGGCGATGATCGCGCGCTGCACTGGCGCTGCACCCCGCCACGCGGGCAGCAGCGAGAAGTGCAGGTTGACCCAGCCGTGGCCGGGGATCGTGAGGACCAGCGGCGGAATCAGGCCGCCGTATGCGACGACCGGCGCACAGTCGACGCGCAGGTCGCGCAGGCGGGTGACGAAGTCGGGGGCGTCGGGCCGGTCCGGGGTGAGCACTTCGATCCCCCGCTCACGCGCGACCTCGGCCACCGGGGACGACGTGGACCGCCGACCGCGTCCGCTCGCAGCATCGGGTCGGGTCACCACGGCGACCACCTCGTGCGCCGAGTCGAGGAGTGCCTCCAACGAGGCGACTGCCACGTCGGGCGTACCGGCGAAGACCAGCCGCACGCCAGGCCCTAGCGCGCTTGGCCGAGCGTGGGGTGCGGGCTGGCCTTGACCACCGGCGACACCTCGCCGGACCACTCGGCCTCGCGGATCGCCTTCATCGCGAGCTTGCGCTGCTCACGGTCGAGCCGGTCGATGAACAGCACGCCGTCGAGGTGGTCGGTCTCGTGCTGCACGCACCGGGCCAGCAGCTCGGTGCCCTCGATCGTGACCGGGTCGCCGTACGCGTTGAAGCCCCTGGCGACGACGCCGTACGCGCGGACGGTGGGAAACGCCAGACCCGGCAAGGACAGGCAGCCCTCCTCGCCGTCCTGCTCCTCGTCGGTGAGGTCGAGCACCGGGTTCACCAGGTGGCCGACGACGTCGTCGACGTCGTACACGAACACCCGCAGCGACACACCCAGCTGCGGAGCCGCCAGACCCACACCAGGAGCATCGAGCATGGTCTCGGTGAGGTCCTTGACCAACGTGCGCAGCTCCTTGTCGAAGTCCACCACGGGTGCGGCGGGAATCCGGAGCACCGGGTCGCCGAACAGGCGGATCGGCTGGACGGTCACGCGCACTCCTCGTTCTCCGCACGGTCTTCGTTCGCCCCATCGGGTGCGTTCTGAGTCTAAGTGGCCGACCCCGCCTACGCTGGCGTGGTGATCCAGTGGGCGCAGGACCACGCCAGCTCGTTGGGGGCGTGGTGGTACGCGATCGTCGGCTTGCTCGTCTTCCTCGAGGACGCCCTGTTCGTGGGCTTCGTCCTGCCGGGCGAGACCGCGGCCGTGGTCGGCGGCGCGCTCGCAGCACTGGGCGTGCTGGACTATCCCGTCGTCCTGGGCCTCGTCATGGCGGCCGCGGTGCTCGGCGACCAGGTGGGCTACCGGATCGGCCATCACCTCGGGCCGCGGCTGAAGTCGTCCCGCCCGGGACAGTGGGTGGGCGAGGCGCGCTGGGCAGCCGCCGACGACTTCTTCGCCCGACGCGGCGGGCCGGCCGTCTTCATGGGTCGCTGGGTGGCCCTGATGCGCGCCCTGACGCCCGCAACCGCGGGGATGAGTGGACTGCCGCTGCGGGTGTTCCTGCCCTGGAACGTGCTCGGCGGGGTCTGCTGGTCGGCGGCCTTCGTCACCCTCGGGTTCGTCCTCGGCCACTCGCTGGACCGGCTGGACCACTGGCTGCGGCTCGGCAACTTCGCGTTGATCGGCCTCGTCGCCGTGGCCGCCGGGTTCTTGGTCTGGCGGCACCAACGCGAGCGCCGAGCGCTCGTGTCGCCGTCGCAGGATTGACCCAGACCGG
>Ga0302299_10003181_pt1 | contig 10017 bp, 8 predicted proteins | sample III_Fen_N3_4_FD_198795 | JGI IMG/M metagenome (GOLD analysis project Ga0302299, IMG submission 198795) | Peat permafrost microbial communities from Stordalen Mire near Abisko, Sweden - III_Fen_N3_4 | ecosystem: Environmental > Terrestrial > Soil > Wetlands > Permafrost | place: Sweden: Abisko...
TACGCCCCATTCGACGCGCCGAAGAGGCTCCTCCGGGAGGGGTCTGCTGGCATGCATCGCCAGGGTCAAATCGACGCCGCGACCACGACAAAGGGCCGCCCTCGCGGGCGGCCCTTGATGGTGGAGCTAAGGGGATTCGAACCCCTGACCTTCTCGATGCGAACGAGACGCGCTACCAACTGCGCTATAGCCCCATCGCTCCTCGCGGAGCGACGAACAGAGTACCACTTGGTGCGCTTGGCCCCGAAATGCTGGGACACCACGCGCGGCTTCGGCGGGGGCGATGTGCCCCCGCCGAAGCGCCAACTGACCTAGTTGGCCGCGAGGATGTCCACGACGAACACGAGGGTGGAATCGCCGGGAATGGTGGTTCCCTGGCCCGCTGATCCGTAGCCGAGTGCCGGCGGGATCACCAAGAGAACCTGGCTTCCGACGGTCTTCCCGACGAGGCCCTTGACCCAACCGTCGATCAAGGAACCGGATGCAAGGGTGAAGGTGGCCGTCTCGCCCCTGTCCCATGACGAGTCAAACTGCGTGCCGTCCCACACCCAACCGGTGTAGTTGACAGTCACGGATTGACCCTCAACGATCGCGGCGCCGGTGCCAGTGATGAGGTCCTGAGAGACCAGATCGGTCGGCTTGGTTGCCCCGGTGTATGACACCGAGGGCTTGCCGGTGGAGTCAAGCGTCACCGTCGGCAATCCCGGAACGGGCGCGACCGTCGCGCCGGTCGGCTTGGCGAGAACGTTGGTCGCTCCCTTCACCTCGAACGCAACGATGACAGCACCCGTGCCACCGTCGGGAACCGCGAAGAGTACCCGCGCGCCGACGTGTGCCTTTGACAGAATGTCGTAGAGGACCGGGTCAAGAGAGGAAGAGCTCAGTGTCACGGGGACGGTCTTGCCGTCCGTGAACGTCGAGTTCTGCACCTTCCCGTCGTCGCCTGAGAATTGCACGACGTCGAGCGCGAGGATCTGACCGTCGGTAAGGGCGGCACCCGTGCCGTCCTGGATCACCCTGCCACCACTCGCGGTGAAGTTGATGGGGAAGGTGAACGTCAGGCCAGGCTCGACGCCAGCGCCGTTGTCGACCCACTTCATGTCGGCGAGCGCAGCCGTAGGCTCCACACCCGCGATCGCAACGTGTGCGGCGGCGGAGGGCGACGCGGACGCCACACTCGGGCTCGCCGAAGGATTGACGACAGAGGCAGGGGTGCAGGCGGCAAGGGACAGGGCGGCTGCCGCGAAGGCGGCTGGCAGGATGAAACGGTGCTTCACGAGGGCAACTCCATGGTTTCGGTGATTGCTAAGTGTCCCATGCCGACAACCGTGTGCGACGACGCGAGCCAAGGTCCTTACATTCTTCACACAACGACCGGCGACGACGAAGGTTCCCTCAGGGGAAGCGTCACCTCCCGAAGCGCGACGTCACTCACGGCCAAAAAGGGGCCAGGCTACGCGCTGGCTTGCTTGCGCCTCGCAAGAATCGCATCGAGCGCGCCCGTGGTCGGCAGCTGCTGCGATGAACGCTCCGCAGCCGCCTCCGCCCTGGAGGCCCTGTCGTATGCGTGCGTCGATGCCGCGTAGTCGTCCTCGGACATGTGGCGTGCGACCTGTTGGCGCACGGCCGGCTTGAGGGCATAGGCGGGAACGGGCATCGTGCGGGGACGCCATCCGGAGCCGTCGACTGGCGAAACCTGGGAGTCGTCGGCTACGGCCGCCTGGATCGCGGCCTCAACCGCCGCGGCTTGGGCCGCCCTGTCGGCCGCGACACGGCGCGTCAGTGCGGGCGCCGCAAGCGGGGCCAGGTCCGCAGACGTGACGATGGCGATGGCCTGCGTGGCGACGGCGCTCGGCTCGGCGTGCAGGCCTCCTGCGCGCGCCGCGGCTACTGCCCTCAGGGCACGCGTAGCGGTAGCGGCCGCCTCCACCTCTCTGGTGATCCCCCGCACTTGTGCGAGCGCCCTGCGCTCTGCTGCCCCTGCCTTAGCCGAGGAGGCAACCGACATCGCGAGCGCAGCCGTGAAGAGCGCCGCGACGATGGTTGAGAAGCCGATTGCGGGCACCAATATCCAGGTGATCAACGTCAAAACAGCCGCAACTCCCGATACAGCGGCGCGGCGCCGTGCCTGGACGGCGCGCTGGGCCATCGAACCGAGGCGGTCCTGGCGCAAGTGCAAGCTCTCGCGTTGAGCGTGAGTGGCGGCCTTGTCGAGCGGGCCTTGCGGCCGCGACATGTGCTGATCTCCCAAGGCGCGCACCTTGGCTCTCGCGGCACCGGTCACGAGGAGGGGCACCTCAGTCGATGCGCTCGATGCATCCTTGGGAGCGACGCGCGCCGCAGACGCCCTCACCACCCGCATATCCGCCGAATAGCGGTCCTCCGTGCGCACCAATGCGTAGTCGGACCTCTCCCTGATGCGCTGAGGCAGCACATACGCGAGAGCAAGCCCAACTGCAATGATCGCGAGGAGTCCTGCGGGTGGCATGACACGACGGTACGGCCGCCTCGGCCACGTGAAGGGGATGCGGTGCGGCGTGTCAGCCGGACACGGTGCCGGAAACGCCCGTCCACCACTCGCCCGACCGCCGCTCGCCCGCAGTCGCCGCGAAGATTCGGTGGTCCCGCCAGGCTCCATCGATGTAGAGGTACGACTGCCGCAAGCCCTCCTCGCGGAGGTCGAGCTTTCGTGCGACCGCCAGCGACGCCGCATTCTCGGGCCGGATCGCCACCTCGATACGGTGGAGGCCCTGGCCGAATGCGTACTCGCACATCAGCACCACCGCTGCGGGCGCGATACCGTGACCGGCCTCGTCGTGAGACACCCAGTAGCCAAGCGAACCGCCCCGCTCCGCGCCCCACTCGATGCGTCCCAAGGTGACGCGGCCCACCAGTCTCCCGTCCTTCTCAATCACCATCGGAAAGCTCCGCCTGGACCTCCACATCGCGTTTTCCTTGCGGACAAACGTTCGGAAGCTGACGGGGGCGTCGGCCGTGCCAGGCGGAGCCGTCGCCTCCCACGGGCGCAGCCAATCCCGATTGCGGCTGCGCAACGCGATCCACTCCGCCTCGTCCCTCGTCTTGAGGAGGCGCAGCCTCATCCCGTCCCGACGAAGCTCAGGCGCAGGCCATCTCATCGCGGCCACCACAACACGTCGACGACGTCGCCCACCCGCACCTCCGTGGTGGACTCCGCGACGAGGCAGAGGCCGTCTGCGGCCGCCAAGTCGCGCATGGTCGGCGCGGCAGGGTCGCCGACGGGAGCGACGCGCACGGCGTCGGAGTCCTCGCGTCGAACGACGGCGACCACCTGAGCGAAACCAAAGGGGGAGGCCCAGGCCTCTCCCGCGACCACCTCGACCCTTGCCGTCGAGACCCCCCTGAGCTCGGCCACAGCATCGGCCACGTAGGAGGCAAATGCGGCCGCCGCGTCGACGGGGTGACCCGGAAGCGCGAGAAGCACCACCGGCCTGCCATCGCCTGGCCCGATGGTCCCCAAGCCGTGACGCGAACCAGGGCTGAGCCTCACCATGCGGACCTCAACGCCGAAGGCGTGCGAGAGGACGGGTCCGACGATGTCGCTCCACTCGGTCGAAAGGCCTCCGACCGTGATCACTAGGTCGGCCTGCAGCGAGGCGTCGTCGATGGCGGACCTCAGCGCGGGCGCGTCGTCTGGCACCGTCATCACCCGGACTACCCTGGCGCCCGCCGCGCTCAACAGGACCGAGAGCATCGGTCCCGTCGCATCTGCGACGGGTTCAGCTGCCGCGACGGACGGCTCGCGCGACGAGCCATGGGACTGGAGCTCGCTACCCACAGCGATGATGACGACACGCGGTGCGGGCCTTACGGTCATCGACGCCGCGCCGCACGCGGCGAGTGCCGCGACATGGCCCGCGCTGAGCCTCGTGCCCGCGGCGACAACCACGTCGCCCTCCGTGATCTCGTAACCCACGGGAACCACACCGGCACCCGGTACGGCCTCCGTGTCGAGCATGAGCGACGTGGCAGTGCCCTCGCTTCGCATCACGACCGCATCCGCGCCAAACGGCAGGGCCGCACCGCGGGCAACTCGAACCGCCGCACCAGGCACGATCCTCGTGGGAGAGCCTCCCGGCAGAGCGTCATGGGTGACGGCGAGCGTCACCGGGCGCATGCGCGCACCCTTCGTGTCGGAACTTCGCACAGCGAAGCCGTCCCCTGCCGCGAGGGCGAGCGGGGGGACAGGGCGCGGCGCCACGTAGTCGGCGACAATCACGCAACCGACGGCATCGGCGAGCGACAAGTTGAGCGGTGTGAGGGGGGAAAGGAGCGCGACGACATCCGCCCTGTGCTCTTCGATGCTTCGCGATGTCACCTAGGCATTGTCCAGTGCCACACGGAAGCACCGCAACTACCCAGGCTGCCTGTTGCCACAACGGCGAGGACTTCGGATCCCAGCGCCACGGGTTCTGCGCTGCCCGAAAGACGCTTGCGACAGTTCGGTCACGCACTGTTCACAAGGCTTTGGCACAATGGCTGTATGGCACCGCTGTCGAACGTAGACCCCCGCACCTCGCCACACGCGGAGCAGAAGTCAGCCTGGCGAAGTTCAGTGCGACGTATTCGCCTGCAGAGGGGCGAGAAGCGCAACGCCGAACACGCCGAGACCTTGAGGGACCTGGTCATGGCTTTGCCCGAGTTCGAGGGCGTGAAATGCGCCTCCGTGTACGTGTCGCGCAGCTTCGAGCCCGGAACTCTCCCCCTGATCGACGCGATGCTTGCGCGCGGCATCGAGGTGCTGCTTCCACGGCTCGGCGACGGACTCCAGCGCGGTTGGAGCGTGTATTCGAAGGCAGATGACCTGGTTCCCCGGTCACCGGGACGCCCGCCAGAGCCCTCGGGAGACTTCTTACCCCAGAATCGACTCGCCGATGCCGACATCATCGTGGTCCCCGCCCTCGCCGCCGACACGAAGGGCACGCGGTTGGGTGGAGGCGCCGGTTGGTACGACCGAGCGCTCGTCGACGCGCGGCCAGGCGTTCCCATCGTCGCGTTGGTGTTTGACGACGAGTTTCACGACGCCGCCGAACAGCCCATCCCCCGCGAGTGGCACGACGTTCCGGTGATGATTGTGGTGCGACCGTCTGGAGTCACCCGCATAGACGGCTAAAATTGCGTCATGCCCACCTACTCGTACGCCTGTGCCGCGTGTGCGCACCGGTATGACGTGGTCCAGTCAATTCACGATGACTCCCTGACGGTCTGCCCCGAATGCGGCGGCGAGTTGCGCCGCGTGATCTCCGCGGTGGGGGTGTCGTTCAAGGGTTCGGGCTTCTACCGCACGGACTCGCGGTCCTCGAAGTCGACCTCGCTTGCCGGATCGTCGTCGACTGCTGCCGCAAGCTCCTCTTCCGAGTCCTCCTCGAGCACTGCAGCCGCGGCGAGCAAGCCGGCCGCTACCAGTGCGGCGGCCGATCCCTCTTAATCTCGTCGTCGCGACTGCCGGGGCCGCTGTCTCCCCAGGCGGCATCCTCGTCTTCCCACGCACGCGTGGGAATGAGCGGCCTGCCGACGCCCTTGACCGGGACCTTCCGCGGCTTCCACGCCTCTGACGGCGTGACGGGCGCGGGGTCGGGTTCCGGTTCCGGCTCCGGCTCGGGCTCGGGCTCGGGTTCCGGCTCGGGCTCCGGCTCGGGCTCGGGTTCCGGCTCGGGTTCCAGTTCGGGTTCCGGCTCGGGTTCGGGTTCCGGCTCAGGTTCCGGTTCCGGTTCGGGTTCCGGTTCCGGCTCCAGCTGAGGCGCGGCGTGATCGAAGAAGTCCTGCGGGTCGCCGTGCGGATCGGAGAATTGCTCGTCGGAGTCGTCGGCGTCAGGCTCGAGGGACGGCTCGACCACGCGGCCCTCGACAACGGCGCGCACCGCCGCGGCCGCGCGCGCCGGATCCATGAAGACATCGAGCGTCCAGAGGGACACGACCGTCCATCCAAGCGCCTCAAGCCTGCCGTACTGCCACCTCATCCTGTCGCGGACAGAGCCGCGCGGGCCGTCGGGATGTTCGTCGGTCACCACCGCGACGTGATATCCGCGGTCGTGAGCGCCTCCCACGACCATCGGGATGGCTTGGCCCCCCACGCCGTAGCGCAGTCGCACGGCAAGGCCCTCCGCGCGCAAGAGTCGCGCGACATCGGCCAATAACCAGTCCGCCGCTCCAGGAGCCTGGCGCTCGGCTGGAACCGCGAGCCGACGCGAGCTCTCGATAAGGCCCCGCACGGCATCCACGCCACGAACATCGTCACAAGAATGGCCGATGGCTGCGAGGTGGTGTGCGTCGAGCGCGGTGAACACCCGCACGTCGCTCCGCGCAGCGATGAGCGCCTGTGCGACTGCCGCGGCACCGGTAGATGAGCCGAGAATCCCCACGTCGGCCGGCAACACGCCCCGATGGTCTCGCGCATACCCGAGGGACAGCACGACCTCGTCGACGTCAAGGCCAGTGGCCTCGCCGAGTTCGGTCACCACGACTCGTTCGGCGACGGCAGGGGCGCGCTCGGCGAGGGCATCGGCGATGCGAGCCGCGTGCAACGCATTGCCGGCCACCACCGCGACGGTGCGACGCGGCACGGTGAGCGACGCGCGCTCGACGGCCTCAACCACCGCGGCAACCTCGGCGCGCGTCGACTCGACCACGTGCCTGCCCGCCACAGGCTGCGCGACCCCATCGACCGTGGTCACGGTGAGTCCGCGACCCTCGATCGGCTGTCCGGGAGCGGGCACCACGGGCACAGAACGCTCATAACCAAGGCCGGCGAGGACCGCGCTCACGCGAGGATCGCGCGCCTCAGGGAGCGCGCTGAGGTGCACGTGCGGCAGCAACGACGCCACGTCCGACACGGCCGATCGGGTGGCGCTCACCGTATCGGCCACGACGATAACCTGGGCGGCCCTGGCGAGCGCGGGTATGACCTGAGCCGTCGCGAGTGATTCGATGCCCACGAGCACGAGAAGATCGACGCATCGCGTCGGTGGCAAGAGGTGCGCGACCTGATCGGCTCGCGCGACAACAACGGGTCGCAGCGCCGCCACGACGGCGCCAAAGTCGCGACGAAGCTCCCGGACTGACGCCTCGCTCGCCTCCATCAGGGTGGCAAACAGGTCGCGCGCGTCCTCGGGGTGTCGTGCGATCGCCTTGCGGCGCTGCTCCGCGACAGCACGCATGAGCGGTTGCGACCGCCTCGCGGCGAACTCAGCATCGAGCGCCACATAGCTGTCGACGGCGGCTCCAAGGGCTCCCTGCTCGACCAGCCGCGGATCGGCGCCGACGATCGCCTCGAACGCAGACGCCCACCAAGCAAACTCAAGGTCGACACGGATCTGTTCGGGAGACGCCCCGCGTTCCTCAAGCCCCTCGACAAGCTCCGAGAAGCCGTCCTCGACCGGGTCGATGCTTGCCGGGGCGGCCGGCGCCATCGCGAGCCCGCCGGGAATGCCCTCCGCGAGGTCGTGGAGGGCGGTGAGCAGCTCCGACCACGGCGTCTCATCCGGCACCTCGAGACCCGCTGCGTCAAACAGGAAGGGCTCGAGGACCGCCCAGGCCTCGTCGACCTTAGCCATGCGGGACGCATACGCGGCAAACGCATCCGGCACGACGGGCCACCCGCCTGCAGAGCACTGTGCTCGCCACCGCTCGGACTCGTTTGCGGCCGCCGTGAGCCGCTCGTGCAAGGGCTCCTTCGTCCGACCGGGCCGCAGCATCTCGGCGGCTCGCCGGGCGAGTGCTCGGCGAGTGCGTCGAGGAAGGGTCTCCTCTGTCTCGACTCCGCGCGGCGCGGTGGCGGTCACGAGGTCGACGAGCGAGCGGTGATAGACGGCCGGAGTGAACGTGTCGAGGGTTCGCTGCACGTCGGTGAAGAGCTGCACCTGCTCGCGCCACGACCCCAACGTGGGAGCCTCGTCCACTCCCGTCGATGCGGCGGCGCTCGCGGCGTCGGCGCGCAGGCCGGGAATCCCACGGACGACCACGGCAAGGGCTTCGTCGAGTTGGGATCCCCGCTCCGCGGAGGCGACGACGCGGTGCCACCACGGCACCACCGCGTCCTCGGCGGGCGCGGTGACCTGATCCGGAGGCAACTCGGTGCCAACCCCATGGATCCGCTCCACGAGCGACGAGGCGACGTGCGACAGCCCGTGCTCCGCGATCGACGCCACCGCATCGGTACCCAACCGGGCCGATGTCGCGGGCTGCGGCTCGCTCGCAGTAAGCCTCACGATCGCTTGCACCGTTTCGAAGGCGCTGACCCCCCATGGCCGCCTGGGCCGATGGAGCGCCTCGTACCTGTCGGCCACCTCGGCGCGCGCTCGCAGGAGGTCGTCTCCGAGGCGGCGCAGCTCTTCTTCGCCGACGCGCGGGGTGTCCAGGGTGAGAGAAGCGAGCAGGCGCGCACGCGCGTCGGCGTGCCACGCGGACGAGGCTCCGGTGATGGCGATGTCGCCAATTCCCTGCGCCACGAGCTCCGCGTCCACCGCGCCGAGCGCCGCCTCCGAGCCTCCTACAACGGCCGCGGTCCTTCCGGAAGCCGCGGCGTCAGCGACAAGCGCGGCGACCATTCCCACGGCGTTAGAACCCGGCGGGGCGTCGACAACGAAGCTGCGGCCGAGCGCCGCCAGGTCGACGATCGCGAACGCGCCGTCGTCGAGGTCGCCTATTCCGCGCTCGCCGAACGGGTCCCGGTCCGCGGCGGGCCACCGCGGCAGCGGTTCCATGAGGATGGTCTTGGCATCGACGTCGCCGGCGATGGCCGCGATGACGTCGGACGCGCCAATGACGGCATCGAGAGCATCGAGGTCGTCAAGAAGCCGCTGTTCCTGGTCTTCGAAACCTCCGAGTAGGAGGCGCTCCTTGACCTCGAGTTCGCCGAAGAGCGGGGCGAGTTCGCGGACCTCCGCCCACAAAGGACGCGGGTCGAACTCCTTGCCCTCGAGGGTGCGCTCGGCCCTGGCGGCAAGATCGGCGGGCCCCGACCTCTCGCGCAACGCGGCGGCAAACACGGGGTTGAGCTCGACCTGATGACGCAACGTGATCATGAGGTCGTTGTCACGGGCCCGCTCGAGCGAAACTGGTCGCAACAGCAGGGGGACCTCCATCTCGTCCCACGTTGCGGTGCCGACGACGAGCGCCGCTGTCCACGTTCCTGTGGCGGCCATGTCGGCCTCGGCCTCATCGATGATCAGGCCGCCGCGCCACGCCGCCGCATGGAAGGCATCTCGATCGCGCATCAGCGTCGACAGGAGTGTGGGCCGCCCCGCGAAGAGCGGAGCAAGACCCGAGGGGTGCGCCTTCTCAAGGTCGATGATGGGCGCCTGCGTCGAGGCAAGGTTGCGAAGGGGCGAGACAGTTGAACGGGAGCGCAGCAATGCACGCCACTCCGTCAGCGCGTCGCCCACAAGGGCGCGCGAAATATAGTCCGCCACGGCTTAACCGTAACCACCGCATTCCGGGCGGATCGACTGCCACGCCGCGCTCGGTGGCCTCAGGGCCTTGTGGGCGCGGGCACACGCAACAATGCGCGCCGACTTATCCAGCCGACGCGCACCGTTGATCGAATTGTGGTGCCACTTCGCGCCTCACGTCAACAAGGCGGCGCGATCGTGATCGATCCGAAATCAAGGAGTCGGGGTCATGAGGTTGAGGCGCACGACCCTGCGGAGAACCTTGCCGATTTGCGATCGGGGCAGCTCGGGGAGAATCACGACTCCGCGCGGGAGGGCGTACTTCGCGAATCGCTCGGAACACCACTCGCGCACGGCCTCAAGGCCCACCGGCCCGTGGTCCGGTTCCATGACTATCGCGGCGATCACCGTCTCGCCCAGGTCGCCATGCGGCAGGCCCACGATGGCGACATCGCTCACGCCTGGCATGAGCCTCAAATGCTCCTCTACTTGAGAGGGATACACCTTGAAGCCGCCCGACACGATGAGTTCCTTGATCCTGTCCACGAGCACGACGAAGCCGTCGTCGGCGATCTCCACCACGTCGCCG
>Ga0302299_10003182_pt1 | contig 10016 bp, 10 predicted proteins | sample III_Fen_N3_4_FD_198795 | JGI IMG/M metagenome (GOLD analysis project Ga0302299, IMG submission 198795) | Peat permafrost microbial communities from Stordalen Mire near Abisko, Sweden - III_Fen_N3_4 | ecosystem: Environmental > Terrestrial > Soil > Wetlands > Permafrost | place: Sweden: Abisko...
CCGCCGCGGCCACCGTCGACGGATCGACGCCGGCGCCGACGAGGTTGTTGGCGATCACGTTCGCGGCGGCGACGCGCTCGGCTCCGGCGGCCACGGTCGCCTCGTAGAGCCAGTCGAGCCCGCCCGTCACGAGCACCATCGCGCGCTCGAGGTCGAGCTCCTCGCCGAGCCTGGCGATCCGCTCCGCGGGGGGCTCGGTCAGCTCCGCGCGGAGCCGATCGACCATCTCGGCGGACGGCTCCACCGGCACGAGGTCGGGCTCGGGGAAATACCGGTAGTCGTCCGCCTCCTCCTTCGAGCGCCGCGGGGTCAGGGTGCCCGAGCCCGCGTCGAAGTCGAATGTCTCCTGCTTCACCTCGCCGCCCGACCCCCAGATCTCGATCTGGCGCGCCGCCTCCGCGTCGATGCCACGGGCGATGTAGTTGAACGAGTTCATGTTCTTGATCTCGCAGCGGGTGCGGAGCTCGTCCGAGCCGGCGGGGCGCACGGACACGTTCGCGTCGACCCGCAGCGTGCCCTTCTCCATCTCGGCGTCGGAGATGCCGAGCTCGACGACGGTCTGGCGCAGGAGCTGCAGGAACCGCTTCGCCTCCTCGGCCGAGCGGATGTCGGGCGCGGTCACGATCTCGAGCAGCGGCGTGCCGCCGCGGTTGTAGTCGACGAGGGAGTAATCGGAGCCGCCGATCCGCCCCGTGTGCCCCCCCATGTGCACCGTCTTCGCCGCATCCTCCTCGAGGTGCGCACGCACGATCCCGACCTCGAGCTCGCCCTCGGGCATCGGGACTAACATCCTGCCATTTTCGCAAGATGGCATATCGTACTGGGAGATCTGATATCCCTTCGGGAGATCGGGGTAGAAGTAGTTCTTGCGCGCGAAGACGGCCTGCGGCGCGATCTCGCAGCCGAGCGCGAGGCCGAGCTTCACCGTCCACTCGACGGCGGTGCGGTTGATCACGGGCAGCGCGCCCGGGAAGCCGAGGCAGACGGGGCAGGTCTGGGTGTTCTCCGCTCCCCCGTAGCCGGCCGCGCAGCGGCAGAACATCTTCGTGCGCGTCTTCAGCTGCACGTGGATCTCGAGCCCGACGACCGTCTCCCACGTCGCGCTCATCGCAGCCGCTCCGGGACTCCGTCGAAGCCGATCGCCTGCTCGAGCGCGTGCCCGGCCCGGAACAGCGTGTTCTCGCCGAACTGGCGGCCGATCAGCTGCAGGCCTACGGGCAGGCCCGCGGAGAGCCCCGACGGCACGTTCAGGCCCGGCAGGCCGGCGAGGCAGGACGGGATCGTCATGACGTCACACGCGTACATCGCGAGCGGGTCCGACGCCTTGTCGCCGATCGGGAAGGCCACCGTCGGCGAGGTCGGGGTCGCGATCACGTCGAAACGCTCCTGGGCGTCGCGGTGCTCGCGGATGAGGAGCGTCCGCACGCGCTGCGCCTGCCCGTAGTACGCGTCGTAGTAGCCAGCCGAGAGCGCGTAGGTGCCGAGCATGATCCGACGCTTGGGCTCGTCGCCGAAGCCGGCGTCACGCGTCCGCTCCACCATCTCGCGGTAGGTCGGCGCCTCGACGCGCGGGCCGTAGCGCACGCCGTCATAGCGCGCCAGGTTCGAGGACGCCTCGGCGGGGGCGATCAGGTAGTAGCAGGGCATGCCGTAGTCGAACGAGAGCGGCAGCTCGCAGTCGCCGATCTCGGCGCCGAGCGAGCGGGCGGTCTCGATCGCGGCCTCGAAGGAGGCGCGCACGCCCGGCTCGATGCCCGGGAGATCCCAGATCTGGGTGGGGATGCCGATGCGAAGCCCGTCCAGCCGCTCGCTCGTCGGCAGCTCGACCGGCTCGGGGAGATCGACCGTGGTGGAATCGTTCGCGTCACGCCCGGCGATGATCGAGTAGAGCAGGGCGACGTCACGCACCGTCCTTCCCACCGGCCCGATCTGGTCGAGGCTCGACGCGAAGGCGACGATGCCGAAGCGCGAGACGGTGCCGTAGGTCGGCCGCAGGCCGACGTTGCCGCACAGCGCAGACGGCTGCTTGATTGAGCCGCCCGTGTCCGAGCCGAGCCCCCAGGGGGCGAGCCCCCCGGCGACAGCGGCAGCGGTGCCGCCGCCCGACCCGCCCGGCACGCGCGTCGGGTCCCAGGGGTTGCGCGAGAAGCCGTAGGCCGAGTTCTCCGTCGACGAGCCCATCGCGAACTCGTCGGTGTTGGTCTTGCCGATCATCGGCAGCCCGGCGGCCTTGAAGCGGACTGCCACGGTCGAGTCGAACACCGGCACGTATCCCTCGAGGATCCTCGAGCCGGCCGTCGTCTCGACCCCCTTCGTGGAAATCACGTCCTTGACCGCTATCGGCACGCCCGTGCCGCCGTCGTGCTCGACGAGCCGGAGGTAGGCGTGCAGCTCGCCGTCGCGCTCTCCCGCCGCGGCGAGGTAGGCCGCGTGCAGCTCGGAGGACGACACCTCGCCGCGTTCGAGCAGGCCGAGCGCCTCCTCGGCGGTGAGGCGCAGCGTGTCGATCACGCGGTCACCTCAGGGCCGGCGGTCGGCGGCACCCGGAAGAGGTCGCCCTCACGGGCAGGGGCGTTCGCGAACGACTCCTCGACGGCGAGCGACGGGCGCGGCTCGTCGTCGCCCCAGACGTTCACGAGGTCGAGCGGGTGCGACGTCGGCGGCACGTCGGCCAGGTCGAGCTCCCCCACCTTCGAGACCGCCGCGAGGATCGCGTCGAGCTCACCGGTGAGGCGATCGACCTCCTCGGGGCGCAGCTCGAGGCGGGCCAGCTTCGCCACGCGGATCACCGTGTCCCTGTCGATCGCCATGCTGCTCCAATCTCGTAAGACGACGGGCCCCTTTCCGGGGCCCGTCGGTCGAAGCTCGAATCCGGAAAGCCTAGGCTGCCGTGACGTTCGCCGCCTGGGCACCCTTGGGCCCCTGGACGACCTCGAACTCCACCTTCTGCCCCTCGGTGAGGGACTTGTACCCGTCCATGGTGATGGCCGAGAAGTGGACGAAAACATCCTCGCCGCCTTCGCGCTCGATGAACCCGAAGCCCTTCTCGTTCGAAAACCACTTGACGGTGCCAGTCTCTGACAACGAACGTCCTCCTGAAACATGTACAGCCCCATTGCTGAAGCCGTACGACTTGAACGAAGCGGCCCGAACGGTACCGTCAGGAACCGGGGAACGCAAGCAGTCCGCGGCGGTAGCGCGCGGCCTTGACCGTCGACTCGAGCAGCATCGCGATCGTCATCGGGCCCGTCCCGCCCGGCATCGGCGTCAGGAAGCCCGCGACCTCGCCGACAGCGGGGTCGATGTCGCCCTGAATGCCCTGCTCGGTCCGGGTCAGGCCCACGTCCAGGCACGCCGCTCCGGGCTTCACCATGTCGGGCTTGACGATGCCGGGAATGCCCACCGCTGCGACGACGATGTCCGCCCTGCGCACGTGCGCGGCGAGGTCGACGGTGCGGGAGTGGCAGACGGTGATGGTCGCGTGCGCGTGCATCAGCAACATCGCCATCGGGCGGCCGACGATCTCGCTGCGGCCGATGATGACCGCCTCCTTGCCCTTCGGGTCGATCCCGTACTCGCGCAGCAGTTCCATGCAGCCGGAGGGCGTCGCGGGCACGTGGATCGGCGTGCCGAGATAGAGGTTGCCCGCGTTGACCGGGTGGAAGCCGTCGACGTCTTTCGCCGGCGAGACCGCGTAGGTGACCTTCGTCTCGTTCATGTGCGACGGCAGCGGCAGCTGCACGAGGATCCCGTCGATCTCGTCGTCGCGATTGAGGCTGTCGACGAGCGCGAGGACGTCCTCCTCGCTCGTGTCGGCCGGAAGCCGCACGTCGCGCGCGTCGATGCCTGCCTCGGTCGCCGACTTGTGCTTCGAGGCGATGTACACGTGCGAGGCGGGGTCGTCGCCGACGAGGACGGTGGCGAGACCGACGTGGCCGATGTCGGCGACCTCGCGCGCAACCTCCGCGCGAACCTTCGCGGCGAGCTCCTTGCCGTCCATGCGAACTGCGGTCATCAACCCGACTCTAGATGACGCGCGCAGCCGGCGATGCACTACCTGATGCGACGCTCAACCGGAGGCGCGAACCTGCCGATAGTGCATCTGAAGCCCGCCTGACGGGTGCTGCCGCCTTCCAGGAACGAGACCGCAGATGGTGTTAACGAAGATCGTCATCGTCGGTGTCGCGATATTCGCGCTCATGGTCGTCGCGCGGCAGGAGGGTTGGGCACAGCGGGTCGGCGTCACCGGCTCCTGCACCGCCACGCAGGCGCCCGCGTCGCAGCCCTCTGGAGCCTGGTACGCCTGCAAACAGGGCATCCTGACGGGGTTCCCCGACCTCGCGACGGACTCGTGCGAGAGTGTCGGGTACGTAGGGAAGAGGGAGATCTGGACGTGCGACGCTCCGCTCGTCTCGCTGCCCGGCTACTGAGCCGCTGAGCGCACGCGCCTGACGGCGAGGCCGGTCAACGCCTCCCGGACGATCCGCTCGGCCACGAGCGCCGTGACGTCGCTCGAGCCAACGGCAGTCGGTATGACCTCGACGACGTCCATTCCCACGATCCGTGTCTGCGAGGCGATCGCCCGGCAGGCCCAGAGCAGGTCGGCGCTCGTCATCCCGCCGGGCTCCGGCGTGCCCGTGCCGGGCGCGAACGCCGGGTCGAGTACGTCGACGTCGACGCTGAGGAACGCGGGCGCATCGCCGACGATCGCGATCGTCTCCTCGATGACCGCTCGGATGCCGCGGTCGCGGACGTCGTGCATGAAGAAGCTCGTGATACCGCACTCCGCCTGCCAGCCGAGCTCCTTCTCGCCGGGCCAGTAGCCACGCAGGCCGATCTGCACATACCGCGCGGGGTCGACGTGCCCGTCGCGCACGAGCCGGTACATCGGCGTCCCGTGCGAGACCTCGACCCCGAAGACCTCCTCGCCGGTGTCCGTGTGGGTGTCGAAGTGAATCAGCGCCACCGAGCCGTGCCTCGCTGCCACGGCCTTGACGTCGGGCTCCGCGATCGAGTGGTCGCCGCCGAGGACGAACGGGATCGCACCCGCGGCCACGACCTGGCCGACGGTGCGCTCGATCGCCTCGTGGCTCGCGGCAGGCGCCGACGGGACGACGGGCGCGTCGCCGAAGTCCACCATCCGCAGCTCTGCGACGGCGTCGACACGGGCCTCGAGGTGCGGCCCGGGCGGGCAGCTGGCGGCACGGATCGCCCGCGGCCCGAAGCGCGTCCCGGGACGGTCGGAGGTCAGGTCGTCCACAGGGGCCCCCACGATCGCCACGTCCATTCCCTCGAGCTCCGCAGGGTCCTCGGTGTACGGCAGCCCCATGAACGTGAGGAGCCCGGCGTAGTCGGGCTTGTCGGGCAGGCCGAGTTGCTTCCAGCGCGCGAGCGGATCGATCACGAAGCGATCCTACGCGGACTACCCTTGCCGGGTGTCGAGGCTCTCGCGGGGATCCGTCCAGACCGCTGCCCGCGTCGGCGCTCTCGTCTTCGTCGTCCTCTGGCTTCTCTCGGTGGAGCTGCAGGGCGTGATCCCGTTCTGGCTGCCGTTCGCGATCCTTGCGGCGATGGAGCTCGAGTTCGTCGTCGGCGGTATCCGCGAGCGGCGGCACGGGGCGCCGGCGCACCCGGCCTCACGCCGGTTGCCGGGGAACGACGACGCCGACCTGGGCTGGGTCGAGACGGTCGACGAGGACGGAGAGTCGATGCTCGTGCCCGCGCCCCCGCGCGGGCGCCGCCGCTCGCGCCTGCCGCTCCTCGTCGTGGTGATCGTCGGGCTGGCGCTGTTCGCGTATGCGTACCGCGTCGACCGGCAGGCGGGCTGGACGTCCGTGTCGGCCTCCGACCGGGCCCGCGCCGAGAAGCGGTTCACCGCCGAGGCCGGGCGCATCGCCGGGCGTCCGGTGAAGGTCATCTGCGACAGCGACTACGCGTTCACGGGCGTCGGCTCGGACGCGGCCGGCATCGCCTTCATTCCGCGCGGCCTCGCCTACCTCGAGCCGACGGTCTGCCGCTCGCTGTACCGGGTGGCATTCGAGCACGAGGTCGGCAACCGCGACGACACCGCCTTCGCGATCACCGTGCTCGCCCACGAGGCGACGCACCTGCGAGGCGTCCGCAACGAGGCGCAGACGGAGTGCTATGCGCTCCAGGAGGGCGTCGGCCTCGGAGTGCGTCTCGGCCTCGCCCGTTCCACGGCCGGGGCTCTCATGCGCGCACAACTCGACCGCGACCTCTCGGACGAGACGGTGCAGCGTGTCGACTACCGCCTGCCGCCCGAGTGCATCAACGGCGGCTCGCTCGACCTGCGCCCGGACGACCCCAGCTTCCCGTAGGCCACGCCCCGGACGCCCGCCGCGGACCGGTGCGATCGGGCCTAGGAGGCGGCGGCCCACTCCTCGAGCCGCCTCCGCACCAGTGCGACGCTGGCGCCGCCGCCGTGGTCGCCGAAAGTCGCGGCGGCGAGGCTGTTCGCCTCCAGGACGAGTCGCTCGCGCTCGCTCTCGAGACTACCCCGCACCACGAACAGCGCCGCGTGCGCACGTGCCCCCCACTCCTCGATCTCCCCGAGCGACGTGCCGGGCACCGTCCGGCCGGATTCGGAGACACGGGGCACGTCCGAAACCGCCTGGGCGACGTCGCGCGCCTCGACGGCCAACCCCTCGCCCTCCGCCTGGAGCGCGGCCTCTCCGCGGACGAGTTGCTCCAGACGCCCGCGGGCCTTTGCGGCGCTCGTGGCGGCGTCGCTCGCAGCCACGGTGGCCCGCCTGAGCGCACGCTCCGCCTCGACCTTCGCGTCCTCGCTCGACCGGCGGGAGCCACTCACGTCCGCGAACCGCCGCTCGGCCACGTCCAGTTCGGCCCCTGCCTCGGCCTCACGCGCCCGGGCGTCCCGCTCGTCACGCTCGGCGTGCTCGATCTCGCCGGGGATCCCCTCGAGCGCCACCCGCACGCGCTGCGCGCGCCCACGCACGTCGTCGACCCGCCCGAGCACCTCCGCGACAACATCCAGGCGTGATGCGACGTCGACGTCGCGCCGCTCGAGATCGCACGCGAGCGCGACGTGATCGGAGGCTCGTGGATCCGCCATCTCCGGGAGTATCGCGCACGGCGGAGCGCTGCCGGATGTCCTGGGCACGTCGACAGGGGATACTGCCCGCCGTGGAGCACCCCCGTTGAAAGCGCACGGCCGCCAGATCGTCCGAGTCGTCTCGGTCGTGCTCCGCAACCCAGATCTGCGGCGCGAGCAGATCTCGTTCTTCTTCTTCAACGGCGCCGAGTGGGGCGTCTGGATCGCGATGCTCGTGTACGCCTTCGACCGGGGCGGAGCGACCATGGCGAGCATCGTCGCCCTGATCCAACTCGTCCCCGCGGCGCTTTTCGCGCCATTCGCCTCGGTCCTCGCCGACCGCCACCGACCCGCGCTCGTACTGCTCCTCAGCTACATCGCCCAGGGGGCGGCCATGGCGACGACCGCGGCGGTCCTGCTCGGCGGTGGGCCGGCCTGGCTCGCCTACGTCGCCGCAGCCGTCGCGGCGACGGCGGTCACCGTCACGCGCCCGACGATGGCCTCCCTCACGCCCGCCATCGCCCGCGCGCCCGAGGAGCTGACGGCGGCCAACGTCGTCTCCGGCTGGAACGAGAGCATCAGCCTCCTGCTCGCCCCTGCGGTGGCCGGCGTGCTGATCGCCCAGTGGGGCCCCGGCTGGGTGTTCCTGCTGATGGCGGTGCTCGTCCTCCTCGGCGCCGCGATCGTGCTGCCGATCCGCGGGCCTGCCGCGGCCGCGGCCGGCGACGGCTTCAGCACGACAGCCGAGGTCCTCGAGGGCTTCAGGGTGCTGCAGCGGGAGCCCGCCGCCCGGCTCCTCGTCGGCCTGCTCGGCTCCCAGTACGTCGCGATCGGCATGCTCGACGTGCTCTTCGTCGTCCTCGCGATCGACACGCTGGGGATGGGACAGGGCGGGGCCGGCTACCTCAATGCGGCGTTCGGTGCCGGCGGCGCGCTGGGCATCGCGCTGACCGCGTCGCTCGTAGGCCGGGCTCGGCTGATGCCCGCCGTGGTCGCATCGCTCGGCCTCTGGGCGGCCACCTTCGCGCTGATGACGGTGTGGTCGCAGGCTGCGGCGGCTCTCCTCCTGCTCGCGGTCGCCGGTGCGGCACGGAGCCTTTTCGACGTCGCCGGCCGAACGCTGCTCCAGCGCACCGCGCCCGCGGACGTGCTCGCGCGGGTCTTCGGGGTGCTCGAGGCGCTGATCATGGCCGGCACCGCCGTCGGAGCCCTGATCGCACCCGTCCTCGTGCACCTGGGCGGTGCCACCGCGACCGTGATCGGCGTCGGCGCCATCCTTCCCCTGCTCGCGCTTCTCGGCGGCAGGCGCCTGCTGGCGCTCGACGCCTCGGCGCACGTGCCGGTGGTCGAGATCGGCCTCCTCCGCTCGCTCCGGCTCTTCGCGGCGCTCCCGCCGCCGCAGATCGAGGGCCTCGCCCGCAGCCTGGCTCCGCTCACGGCGCAGCCGGGCGAGGCGGTCGTGACGCAGGGCGAGGAGGGCGACCGCTACTACGCGATTGCCTCGGGTGAGCTCGAAGTGACGGTCAACGACGTCCGGGTGAACACGCTCGCCCGCGGGGAGGGCTTCGGCGAGATCGCGCTGCTGCACCAGGTTCCGCGGACAGCCACGGTACGGGCGCTGACGCCGGTGAGCCTCTACGCGCTCGAGACGGAGCAGTTCCTCGAGGTGATCACCGGGCACTTGCCCTCGCACACGACGGCCCACGCGATCGCGGCCGCGCACCTGGCGCTCGAGGCCGAGTAGGTAACGCCTCAGCCCGGTGTCGCGTCGCCGGTGGCCGTGCCCTAGCGGGCGCTGATGTACTCGTTCAGGTACTGGATCTCGAAGCTCTGGCGCTTCGACGTGAACTTGACGAGGTCGCCAATCGAGATCATCCCCACGACGGCCCCGTCCTCGACGACGGGCGCGTGGCGGATGCGGCGATCGCTCATCAGCGCCATGCCCTCGTCCACGCTCGTGTCGGGCGTGAAGCAGATCACCGGAGCCGACATCACCTCGCGCACCGACGTGTCACGCGACCGGCGCCCCTCGACCGCGATCCGGCGCAGGTAGTCGCGCTCGGTGAAGATGCCCTCGATCTCGCCGCCGGTGGTGACGAGGATGGCGCCGACGTTCGCGGCGACCATCGCCTTGACGGCGTCGAACACCGTCGCATCGCCGTCGATCTCGATCACGGCGCCGCTCTTCTCACCCAGGATCTCCGCGACCGTCGCCATCGCTCGATTCTGCGGGCACGGAGGCGCTTGTGTCAAGCAGCACAGCCGCGAGGCGTCCGCGCAGCGCGGCTAGGATGCGCGGGTCCGGCGACGTGGCCGAGTGGTTAGGCAGAGGCCTGCAAAGCCTCGTACAGCGGTTCGAATCCGCTCGTCGCCTTCTTTCTTTCGCTGTAGTAAGTTTGCTGGCCTGAATCCTTGACGAATAGCCCCGGTTGGGTTCACCAGATCTCATGCCACAAGGTGCAGGCGGCGGCAGGCGACAACTGGCGCCGGCAGCCACTCGCGGCATCCACGTCAGATGGACGATCATCGCTGTCGAGGCCTCGTCGGCGCTCCGCGCGGATGCGGACGCCTGGCACGATGCCCGAGGCGTGGCTTGACACTCGAGACGCAGGCCAACTCCGACTGGAACCGGAGATCTGCAGGTCAGGGGCTGCGTCTTCCTTCCTCGGGCAAGTCGCCGCGGAACGTGGCCGACACGATGGCGGCGAGGGACGCGGCTCCTGCAGCTTCGAGAACGAAGAGGGACGGCAAGGCAACGAAAAGGAATCGGGGATGAAGCGCGGTGTAGTAGTAGAAGCTGTAGAAGGCTCCTGTGACTGCGACCACGGCACCGAGAAGCCACGCCTCGAACGGTTGTCGACGCAGCGAATAGAGCCCGAGGATCGCGAGGGGAAGCAGGATGGCGAGCATCCGCGGGCCGAACACGGTTGAGTCCCGCCAGGAG
>Ga0302299_10003183_pt1 | contig 10015 bp, 10 predicted proteins | sample III_Fen_N3_4_FD_198795 | JGI IMG/M metagenome (GOLD analysis project Ga0302299, IMG submission 198795) | Peat permafrost microbial communities from Stordalen Mire near Abisko, Sweden - III_Fen_N3_4 | ecosystem: Environmental > Terrestrial > Soil > Wetlands > Permafrost | place: Sweden: Abisko...
GGCTGCTCGTCGCGGCGGTCGCGATCGCGCTCGTCGCGCGCGTGCCGCGGCTGGACCCCGGGTCCGCCACGTCGGTGGTGGTCACGACGCTGCTCGGGTTCGGGGTGCTGCTCGGGCTCTCGCCGTCGGCGCCCGCGGGGCTCGACGGCATCCTCTTCGGCGACGTGCTCGGCGTGAGCGACGGCGACATCCTGCTGACGGCCGCGCTTGCGGTCGTCGTCACCGGCCTGCTCGCCCTCCTGCACCCGAGCCTGCTGCTCGTCGGGTTCGACCGCGTCAACGCCCGCGCGCTCGGCCGCTCGCCGCTGGCCTTCGACGTCGTCCTCGCGCTGCTGCTCGCGCTCGCGACGCTGGTCGCCGTGCAGGCGCTCGGCAGCCTGCTGGTCGTCGCGATGCTCGTCGGCCCTGCCGCGTCGGCCCGCCTCGTCAGCCGCCGGATGGCGCCGATGATGGTGGTCGCGACGCTCGTCGCCGCGCTCGCGTCGGTCGCCGGCCTCTGGCTCTCCTTCCACGCCGACGTGGCGGCGGGGGCGAGCGTGACGCTCGCGCTCGGCGCGGCGTTCGTGCTGCTGCTGACGGGACGCTCGACGCTCGCGCTCGCGCGGCGGGGGAGCGCGGCATGAGCGCCCGGGGGACGGCATGGGCCGAGCGCGCACGGCGCGAGCTCGCTGCACGCGGGCATCGTTCGGGCGGAGCGCGCAGCGCCGTGATCGATGCGCTCGCCGAGCACGACGGGTGCTGCACCGTCGCCGAGCTGTCGAGCCGGATGCGGACCGCCGGCGACCGCGTCGGGACCGCGAGCGTCTACCGCGCGCTTGGTGCGCTGCAGGAGGCGGACCTCCTCCACGCGCTGGACCTCGGCGAGGGCGAGCGCCGCTACGAGCTCGTGCACGCCGACGGCGAGCACCACCACCACGTGGTCTGCGACGACTGCGGCGAGACGACGGCCTTCCACGACGACGCGCTCGAACGGTCGATCGCCAACGTCGCGCGCCGGCTCGACTGGCAGGTGGACGCACACGACGTGGTGCTGCACGGACGCTGTCCGCGCTGCGCAGCCCGCGGCTGAACGGGTGGGTGAAACGGGCGTCTCAGTCGGCGAGGACGACCGTGCCGTGGTCGTCGCAGTGGCCGTCGTGCTGGTGATGCAGATGCCCGTCGACGAGATAGTCGACGTGGCCGCCGTGCGGGATCGCCTCGTGGCCGCAGTCCGGCCCGTGGACGTGGTCTGCGGCGTGGCCGGCGCACGGATGGCCCGCGCCGCAGGCGTCCGGATGGCGCTCATCGATGCCCAGGACGTGATCGTCCACGTGATCGCCGTGCGGGTGGCGCAGGTGCCCGTCCTCGACGAAGTCGATGTGCCCCTCGTGGACGACGGCGACGTGGCCGCAGCCGGGGCCGTGGACGTGCTCGGTGCTGTCGCTGCTCGGCGTCATCTGCCCGCAGAAGGTATCGCTAGAGACCGACGGGGTGCCGCACACGGAAGCCGCGGCTGGAACGTCGACCGGACTGCCAGCGCGTGCCCGCGAGCCGCTGGCCCGAGGTGTCGAACCGCAGCCCCGCCACGATCATGTAGACGTGCCCGGCGTTGCCGTAGATCGTGACCCAGGCGCCTGGGCCGGCCTGGCCCCAGCGGCCCAGCTCACCGCTCACGAGCGGCGAGTCGAGCAGGCCGGCGCCGTGCAGCGCGTAGCTGACCGAGCCCGAGCAGTCGTAGCCGCGGTCCTCCCAGCGTCGGTGACCGCCGCCCCACACGTACGGCGTTCTCGCGATCCGGTTGCCCGCGGCGATGATCTGCTGCACGACTGCCGGCGCCCCGGGAGGCGCGACGGCCATGCCGCTCGGCAGCACCCGTGCGACGTCCCCGGCGAGCGGCGCGGGCACCGGCGTGACCGGAGCGGTCGGCAGCGGCTGCGAAGGATCGATGCCGCCCGGGTTCACGCTCGGGTCCGGTGTCGGGCTCTGCGTGGGTGCGGGAGCCTGGCTCGCCTCGCCGAACTGCGCTCCGCCCGTGGTGTCCGCGATCGCGGGGGTCGGGCCCGCGATCAGCACCAGCAGCAGAGGTAGCGATAGCAGTGCGCGAGGGAATCGAATGCTCACGGGCGGCATGCGGTGCCCATCGGCGGGTGTCCAGGACGGCCCGGACCGAGGGCCTGCGTGCAGTGGTTCAGGGCCTGGAACCTGCGGCGATGCTGCAGCGCCGCCGGTGCTGCAAGCGGTGGTGCGCGGCAGGAAAGGGGCGCGCGGGCGCCGAACCGCCCCCTCATGCGCCTTCGCCAGCTCCGCTCCGTGCTGCACGACCACTGCGCCGAGGCCGCCCTCCAGCTGGCCGCGGATACCCAGGACGGGCACGAGGTGCCGTTCGAGGTCGCCGAGGAGGGTCGCCGGGGCTCGCCGCTCTATTGCTACCGGCCGCTGACGGCGGCGTTCATCGAGCAGCGCAGCAGCGTGCTGTCACGGCTGCCCAGCTACCTGCCGGCGGCGCACGCGCTCGTCGCCGCCGGTCATCTCGATGCGTGGCTCGACGCGCAGGGTGTGCACGCGCCGCCGGCGGGGCGTGAGCGGGCCGACGCCGCGCTCCACTGCTTCCTCGCCCGCGTCTTCGAGAACTCGAGTGACTTCATCCTGTCCGAGGAGCGGTTCGACGCCGCATTCCGCGACCTTGAGCGGATCGTCGGGGACGGCCGCAGCGAGACGGTGGTCGTCGTGCCGCTGCTCGGCGTGGAGCTCGCCTCGGATGCCGTGGCGATCGGGGACGGTCTCTCGCTGAACCGCGGCGATGCCTGCGCTGAGGCGCCGGACGACGCGCGCTGGGCGCGCGGCGACGGACGCCCGCAGACGCTCGCGGTGCTGCGCTGGGAGCCGGCGGCCGGCGACGAGGCTCCGCTCGGCCATGCACGCGTGCGCCTGCGCCGGCTGCTGATGGGCCTGCATCTCTACGACGGCACGCGCGTCGGCTTCGCGCCGCTCGCGTGGACGCGGACCGGGACCGGGACGTGGCAGCCGTTCGCGCTCGGGTTCGGCGCCGTCGACCATGGTGAGCTGCTGATCGCGCCGGATCAGGAGGACGAGCTGCGCGCGTTCCTCAGTCTCGTGGCGCGCCGCACGCCGCGCCACGGTGAGGTCGCGTGGGCGCTGCGCCGGCTCGAGCTCGCCTGTGAGCGGGCGGTGCCCGCGGAGGCACTGACGGACCTGCTGCTCGCCCTGCGTGCACTGCTCGAGCCCGAGGGGCCGGGCGCGAACAGGCTGGCAGGCCGGCTCGCCGCGCTCTGCGCCGAGCCGCACGATCGCCCCCGCCTCGCCGCGCGCGTCGGCCACGCCGCGTCGATGGAGCGCGGGATCATCGCCGGGCTCGCCGTCGACCCGCAGCTCGAGCTGCTCGTGGCCGAGCTCTCCGGGCACCTGCGCGCGCTGCTGCGCGACGTGCTCTGCGGACATCTGGACCCGGACCTGCGCGGCCTCGCGGACGGGATCCTCGGTCAGGGCACCGCGACAGCCGCTCCGCCGGCGGCCCCGGACCCGCATGCCCAGGCTCAGGCCGAGCGCTCGGCGCTCGAGCAGGACACGTTCTTCTAGGACCCGCCGCGCGTCGATCTCGGCGGGAGGTCGGTGCTCGCGGGCTGTCGCTTTGCATGCCTCATCACCCGTGCTGTCTAGCCCGTGCCGGACAGGTCCACGTTCAGCACGAGGTTCGCGGCGAGGCCGCCCTGGGTCCCGTCGGGCAGCGCGAACCCGGGCAGCGTGCCGGTGAGGGGCACCGCGGTGAGGCCGTTCGGTTGTCCGGCGGTGCCGGTCAGCGTGAGCGCCGTCGTCCCGGCGAGCGGCCCGGGGGGGCCGCAGCCGAACGCCTGCGACGGAGCGCCGTTGAGCTGCAGGGCGAAGGTGACGCCGCCGCGTGCGGCGATGTCCAGCCGTGTGCCGGACGCCGCTTCGAACATCGCGGGCGGGGTGGTGCCGGGACACAGCGGATCGGGGGCGAGCGAGGCGGGGGTCAACGCGCCGGCGAGCGAGATCACGTGGATGTCACGGTTGGGCTGGAACGGCCCGTCCACGACGCCGCGTAGCACGCCGGTGACCGGCGTCGAGCGGTCCGGGCGCCCCGTCGCCGTTGCGGTCATCGTGCTCCCGGGGAGGAGCGTGACCTTGACCGGCGTCGGCGTGAAGGGAAGCGTCTCACCGGGAGCGAGCGTGATCGGCACCTTGCGCAGGCCGAGGAAGCGGCTGACGTTGGTGTTGTCCCCCTGCGGGTAGCGGAAGAGCAGGATCCGGGCCGTCCCCGGGCACCAGGTCGGCCAGCGTTCCGACACGGCGTACAGCCCGACGCCGGGCCGGAACGTCGCGCGCAGCAGCGACCCCTTCTTCACGACGCGGGGCCGCACATTCGCGCTCCTCGCACAGTTGTAGCCGTCGAGGGCGCCGCCGTCGGTGCCCGTGGGCACGACGGCCAGCTCGAACCCGAAGCGCTCGCCGCGCCTGAGCCGGCGGTCGACCTTCCAGGTCGCGGTGATCGCGGACGACGTCGCGGCGGTCGCCGGCGTGACGTTGAAGGGCGTGTGCGGCACACCTGCCTGCGCCGCAGGTGCCATGCCGAAGAGGCATGCCGCGGCCGCGGCACACGCCAGCTGGACGCCGCGGGCCTGGCCGGTCACGGCAGCCACCTCCCGGTGATGTCGTAGTTCACGATCAGGTTCGCGGTGAGGCCGCCCTGTGTCCCGCCTGGGAGCGTCAGCCCCCCGACGACGCCCACCATCGGCATGCGGCTCAGCGGCGCCGTCGCCGGGGCGCTGACCGTCAGCGTCGTCGTGCCGGTGAGCCCGCCCGGCGGGCCGCAGCCGATGAGCTGCGTCGGCTGGCCGCGGAGGACGAGGGTGAGGTTGTTGCCGGTCTCCGCGCGGGACACCATCACGGACGAGCCGTCGACGTCCAGGCTCGTGGGCGGCGCGCTCCCGGGGCAGAGCGGGTCCGCCGCCAGCGATGGCAGCGCGAGCGTCCCCGTGATGGTCGAGTTCGTGATCACGCGCGGGTCCGGGACGCCCTGGCGGAAGCGGCCGAGCAGCACACCGGTCACGGGCGTCGAGCGGTCCGGGCGGCCGGGGGCCCATGCGGTGAGCGTGCTGCCCGCGAGCATGGTGAACGACACCTCGTGCGCGGGGATCGGCGGCGGGATGGCCTCACCGCGCCCGCGCACGAGACGGATCGCGCGCCTGGCGAACCCCGTGGTGAAGAGCGCGCCCGGGCCGTAGCGCTCGACGCGCAGCGTCGCCGTTCCCGGGCACCACACCTTCGCGGGCGGGGAGTCCGCGTCCGTCCAGCGCGGGCGCAGCGTCGCGGTGAACCGCCCGTCCGAAAGCCGCCGCATCGCGACCGGCGCGGCGGCGAGCGCGCAGACGCGCCGCGGGGCGCGCACCCGGTCGATCGACGCTTTGTAGGACGTGCCGTCCTTCAGTCGCGGCGCGGAGACGGTCACCGTGATCGCGCTGCCCAGGCGCGGTGCGGCGGGACGCACGTCGAAGCTCACCGGTGGCGCGGCGCCCGCCGCGGGGACGGCAGCCGTCGCGGCGACGGCTGCGACACCCGTGGCAATCATCCACCGCTGGACGTTCCTCATGTGGTGAAGACAACCACGGAACCCAGAGGTTCCGCAATCTGCGGCATCGGCTGACGCGGTCGTCGGCACGATCCAAAACTCGCTCAACCCGGCGGAGCGGGCCGATGAGGTGATGACGGCACAGCCCGCTACCGCACGAACAGATGCGCGTGGATCGCGACGAGCCCCGCGACGTCGTGCACGTCGCCGTCGAGCTCGGGGACGATCACGGGGTCCTTGTCGCCGGTCTCCGCGCACAGCCGCTCGATCGCGGCGGCGTCGCGCTCGGCGATCGCGAGCGCCTCGCCGTAGGTGCGGGCGACCTTCGCGGCGAGCGCCGAGCCGAGCTCCTCGCCGAGCTCCGCGGCAACCGCCTCGGGCGACGGGAGCTTTCCCTTGCCGGCGTCGAGCTCGTGCACGCGGTTCACGATCAGGCCGCCGAAGGGCATCCGCGACTCCCGCAGCTTGCGACGGAAGAAGATCGCCTCCTCGACCGGCTCGCGCTCCGGCGAGGTGACGACGAGGAAGGTCGTCGCGGGGTCGGTGAGGAGCGCCTTGACGCCCTCGGCGCGCTCGCGGAAACCGTCGAGCAGTCCTCCGAGCGCACGGAAGAACACCGAGAGGTCGTCGAGCAGGTCGACGCCGGTCAGCCGGCTGAGCACGCCGAAGACGACGCCGGTGCCGCGGCCCATCGCGCGGGCGGCGAGGCCCGTCGGCGCGAGGAAGAGCTTCAGCGCGCGGCCATCGAAGAACCCGGTCAGCCGGTCCGGCGCGTCGAGGAAGTCGAGCGCGTTGCGCGAGGGTGGCGTGTCGAGGACGAGGACGTCGAAGCGGCCCGAGTTATGCAGGTCGTAGAGCTTGGCGACGGCGGTGAACTCCTGCGAGCCGGCCACAGCGCCCGAGAGCTGCTGGTAGATCCGGTTGTCGAGGATCTCGTCGCGCGTCTCGTCATCCGGCGCGAGCCGTTCGATCAGCTCGTCGAACGTGCGCTTGGGGTCGAGCGTCATCGCCCACAGCTCGCCGGTCAGCACGACGCCGCCCGCCGCAAAGCGTGACGGGTCGACGAGCGCGGGGTCGTTCCCGAGCTCGTCCAGGCCGAGCGCGTCGGCGAGGCGCCGCGCCGGATCGATCGTCACGACCGCCACGCGCGCGCCGCGAGCTGCAAGCCCCATCGCGATCGCCGCTGACGTCGTCGTCTTGCCGACGCCGCCCGAGCCCGCGCAGATCACCACCTTCGCGCCGTCGAGCCGCGCGGCCAGGCTCCCGGCCCGCCTCCGCGGGCTCACAGCACCCGCTCCAGCTCGCCCGCGAGCTCGCGGATCGCCGCGGCGTCGACCGCCGGCCGGTGCAGGTCGCGCAGCCCGCAGACGCGGCAGTCCACGCCGCGGCGCAGCCGGGCCACCTGCGCGCGCTGCGCCTTCGCCCGGTGATGCCCGACGAGCGCCAGCGCGACCGCGCGGCTCGCTCGCGGCTGCGCGGTGAGCGCCTGCGCCTCGGCAGCGGTCAGGCGATCCGGGACGACGCGGTTCACGACCGCCAGCGACAGGGGCAGCCCGAGCTCGCGCTCGAGCGTGTCGCGCAGCTGGAGCGTCTCGTTGACCGGCAGCTCCTCCGGCCGCGCGACGGCGACGACGGCGGTGCGCCGTGCGTTCGTGACGAGCGCGTCGATCTTCTCCGCCTGGCGCGCGATGCGGCCGACGCGCGCCGTCCCGGCGAACGTGTGCGGTGCGGACAGGACGGCGACGCCGTGGCCGGTGGCGGGAGCATCGAGGATGACGAGATCGTACGGCCGTGCACCGGGCGTCCGGCGGTCCTCCTGTGCGAGCTCCCAGACCTTCCCGATCGTCAGCAGCTCGCGCATCCCCGGAGCCGCCGCGGCGAGCGCCGCGAAGACGCGGCTGTCCGTGAGGATCCCGGCGAGTGTGCGCGATGGCAGCTGGTCGATCAGGTACTCGCGCATCGCGGCCTCTGGCTCGATCGACGTGTGGTGCACGCCGTAGGCCAGCTCGACCTCCTGGTCGCGCGCCTCGAGCTCACCGCCGAGTGTGCGCGTCACGTCGTCGCGCGCCGCGACCTCGGCGACGATCACCCGCAGCCCGCGGCGAGCCGCAGCCACGCCCAGCGCGGTCGACACCGTCGTCTTCCCGACGCCGCCCTTGCCCGTCACGACGAGCAGCTCGTGGTCGAAGAGCGCCGCAGGGCGCGGGCTCATGCCTCCCCGTCCCAGTAGTCCACGCGCTGGATGCGGAAGACCACCTTCAGCCCGCGCAACGAGACCTTGCCCGAGCGCGGGTAGAAGCACATGTCGTTCGGGTCGCGATGGCCGTACGCGAGCAGCTCGAGTCCGCCGTCTCCCGCGCCGAAGGTGTGCGCGACGCCGGTGCCGGCGGGGAGCGAGACGACATGCCCTGCGTGGACCGGGTGCGACTCCGCGGTGCCGTCCGGGTGCAGCAGCTCGAGCGCCCCGTCGCCCGCCAGGACGACGAACAGCTCGTCCTCGGCGCTGTGGCAGTGCGGCGGGTTGGACAGGCGGCCGGCATCGACGGAGATCGCGCTGAGGCCCGCGCGCCTGCATCCCAGGTCGTCGCCGATGTCGCGTGTCACCTGCGCGATGTCGCCGCGGCGGCGCTCGCGCAGCTCGAGGTCCGCGACGCGCGCGATCGTCGGCGGGCGCTCCGCCGACGGCGCGGGAAGCTCCAGCGGGCCTGCCGCCACCTCGAGCGCGAATGGGCTCGGCCCGTCCGCCGGGACCCAGCGCGGGCCGGCCCACATCGCCTTGGCGCGCGGGAGATAGGTCAGGGCGCTGTCCGAGCCCGAGCCGAACGCGAGCACGACCATGCCGCCGGGACCGGCGACGACGGTGTGCGGCCGGCCGGACGCGGGATAGAGGAGCGCGTCGCCCTCGGCGATCGGGAACGCCGCGTCCTTCTCGAAGCTCACGCCCGACCCCTCGAGCACGACGAAGATCTCCTCCTCGTCGCCGTGGACGTGCACGGGCATCGGCCGCTCGCCGGGCCCGAGGTCGTAGCGGCTCAGCCCGAGCCGCGGCGCTCCGGCCGCGGCGCCCAGGCGCCGGCGACGGCCGGCGAGGTCGCCGCGCGCGAGGTCGATGACGGGCACGTCGTCCCAGTGACAGAGCATCGACGCGGGACCCTACCCGCGACGCGATCGCGCGTCCCATGCAGGAATCCGCCATGTCCATCCGAATATCCCCCGGAGTACGGGACCCACCGACCGACCGGAGCGAATCCCCGTGGACCACGCGGACCACCAGCAGCAGGCCAAGGTCATCGCCTTCGCCAATCAGAAGGGCGGCGTCGCCAAGACGACGACGACCCTCAACCTCGCCGTCGCCTTCCGCGAGACGGGGCATCGTGTCCTGTGCGTGGACATGGACCCGCAGGGCAACCTGACGATGTCCCAGGGCATCGATCCCGACACGCTGCACGAGTCGATGTACGACGTGCTGGCGCATCGCATGCCGATCCGCCAGGTGATCCGCAAGCGCGAGATCGACATCGCCTGCGCTTCGATCGACCTCGCCGGAGCCGAGATCGCGATGTCCACGATGATCGGTCGTGAGCGCGCGCTGCAGAAGGCGCTGGCCGAGGTCGCGGACGACTACGACTTCATCTGCATCGACACGCCGCCGAGCCTCGGACTGCTTACGATCAACGCGCTGACGGCCGCCCACACGGTGATCGTCCCCGTGCAGTGCGAGTATCTCTCGATGCGGGGGCTGATCCAGCTCCAGAACACACTGCAGATGATCCGCGAGAACCTGAATCCCGACGTCACCATCGAGGGCATCCTCCCGACGCTGATGGACGCGCGGACCGTTCACGCGAAGGAAGCGATCGAGATCCTCGAGGAGAACTTCGGCGACCGTGTCTTCGCATCGCGCATCCGCAAGACGATTCGCTTCGCCGAGGCGCCCGTCAAGGGCATGTCGGTGCTGAAATACGATCCCGACGGGGTGGCGGCGCAGTCCTACCGCGACCTCGCCACCGAGCTTCTGTCCAAGACGTGGAACGAGGAGGTCAAGGTCGATGGCTAGCTCCAAGCGCGACCGCGCCAGCATGCGAGAGGGTCCGCTGTCGGAGCTGTTCCGGCGCACCGAGAAGGCGTCGAAGCCTGAAGCCGAGTCCTCCCCGGAGCCACCTGCCCAGGCTCCCGCCCCGCCCCCGGCCGACCCGGATCCCGAGCCGGCCGCCGATTCGCGTCCCGCCACGCCCGGGCCCCCCGCCACGCCCGCCGGGCGCGACTACCCGCACCCGTCCCTGGGCGCGGATGGCCCCGAGGCCGAGGCCGAGCGCCGCGTCCCGACACCGCAGGAGCGGCTGCGCAGCGCGTTCAGCTCCGACCTGCCCGAGAACCTGCTCGACAGCGGGGAGCCGCGGCGCACGCACGTGCCCGCTCCGACCCCGC
>Ga0302299_10003185_pt1 | contig 10014 bp, 10 predicted proteins | sample III_Fen_N3_4_FD_198795 | JGI IMG/M metagenome (GOLD analysis project Ga0302299, IMG submission 198795) | Peat permafrost microbial communities from Stordalen Mire near Abisko, Sweden - III_Fen_N3_4 | ecosystem: Environmental > Terrestrial > Soil > Wetlands > Permafrost | place: Sweden: Abisko...
CCCGCCGATCAACGCGACCAGCGCGTGCGCGAATTCGTGCAGGCACAGCGTGATGACCCAGCCACCGAGCACCACCAGGAACACCCACACCCCGATGGGCGTCGCGCCGAGTTGGGTGGCGACCCCCGCACCGGCGGTCGCCAGCACCACCGCTGGGAAGATCCAGTTGCCGCCCGTTCGGTTCGCCACGCCATCAGTGTGACCGCTGGTGACGAAAGCGGTCCGCGCGCCGCCTCTATCGAGTCAACCTGGGTTCATCAGCCATATAGCACCCCCGAGAGCTTGACGAGAGGCGGGACACACCTGTGTAATCACATCGGTGTCATTCGCCGAGTCGTTCTCGTTCAGCCCGTCACCGGCCACAGCCGGAGGGTTCCAAGCCAGCAACGTATCGCCGACACCGGCAGCCAGATCACGGCATCAGGGGCTGTGTCGGGCTTCCATCGGTTGGGTCCATCGGAAAGGACAGCTCCATGACGAGCTTGGGTCAGACCTCCATGCAGGTCGTACCGATACAGCGGGGCAACAGCGCCGAACCGGAGTGGCACGAACGCGCGCTCTGCGCTCAGACCGACCCCGAGGCGTTCTTCCCGGAGAAGGGCGGCTCGACACGGGAGGCCAAGAAGATCTGCACCGGCTGCGAGGTCCGGTCCGAGTGCCTGTCCTACGCGCTGGCACACGACGAGCGCTTCGGCATCTGGGGTGGGCTCAGCGAACGCGAGCGACGTCGGCTCAAGCGCGCGGCCGGCTGACCGATCCGGCCGGTAATTCGTCACGGGGCGATTGCGGACCCGAACGCGGATCCGAACAATCCCCCGGGGGCGACCGCGATCAGGGCTGCGCGGCCGACGTGGCCCGCGGGCGAGCCCGCGGATGTCCGGGCATCACGGTGAGCCGGTCTCGGGCGGCTTCCTCGACGAGGATCGGTACGAACTCCCGGGTCGGGTGGGCGTCGAACCGCTGGTACATGTCTCGGACCACCCGCCTGACGACGCTGGGGTCGATTGCGGGAAAATGCCGCGAGAGTCGTTGTGCGACATGTTCAATTGCGTGGCGTTCAGTGTCGGCAATCATCTCCTCCAGCCTGAGGGCCGAACCCACCGCCCGTCAATCCAGCAACCGGTGAACCGCAACGCACGACCGGTGAGGCCCAACCACGCACCGACACCGTTGTCGTCACCCCATCGGAGCGGAAACGGGAAATACCTCCCAATTCGTCCCGTTAGAGTCTTCCGCTGGATTGTCGCGCGGGCGGGCGGTCGGGGAAAAGCGGCCGGGGAAAGTAGTCGGGGAAAAGCGTTGTCGCGGTGACGGTTGCGGCGTGCCGGGCCGACCGCACCTGCGCGGCCGATGCGGCGAAACTCGAGCAGTCCGGCAGACGCGCGGGGCTGGCGGCTGCCGACGGCCGGTGGCGGCTGCCGACGGCTGGTGGCGGCTGCCGACGGCCGGTGACGATCGGGACCGCCGCCGCGAGCGATCACGCCCGCACGGCCGGGTGAACCCCGCCACGATCACCCACTCGGAGTACCGCCGCCCGCTACCGTCTTCAGGTATGCGGTTGTTGCTCAACATCATCTGGGTGGTGCTGTGCGGATTCTGGATGGCGATCGGCTATGTCATCGCAGGCATCGTCTGTTGCATCCTGATCATCACAATCCCGTTCGGCATCGCCTCTTTTCGGATCGCCGGCTTTGCGCTGTGGCCGTTCGGCCGCACCGTGGTCAGCAAGCCGATGGCCGGTGCGCCATCCTTCATCGGCAACGTCATCTGGTTCATCTTCGCGGGATTGTGGCTCGCCATCGCGCATTTCGTCACCGGGCTCGCGCTGTTCATCACCATCATCGGGATCCCACTTGCCCTGGCGAACTTCAAGTTGATTCCGGTGTCCCTTGCGCCGCTCGGCAAGGACATCGTCAGGCTGGACGATCCGTCCGCGCTGCGCACCGTCAGCTGATCGGCACTACGGCCCAGCGTCGTCCGTCCCGGGCTCGCCCAGCACGGCGCTGAGCTGCTCGCCCAGCACTTCGGCGACCAAGTCGGTGAGATCCCCGGAATCGGTCGATCGTGCTTCCAGCGGCCGCCGGTACACCACCACCCGTGCCTTAGTCGGCCGTCCCCTGCCGTCGATACCGGGCGGCATGAACCTGGACAGCGGCACTCCGCCGTCCAGCACCACCTCGGGGGCGGGCGGCTCGGGGCCGTCGGCCGGCACGATCGGCACCTCGTCGACGGCGAACTCCAGCACGTCGAGCCGCCCGGGCCACTGCAGCTCGAGTTCGGCGACCGCCTCGAGCACCGCCTGGTCGAATTGTTCGGCCCTGGTACGGGACGCCGGCAGGTTGTCCGGCAACAGCGGTGTGCGCAGACCCCGACCGCGCCGGTCGCGACGCGCCGACACCGGTGTCACGGGCAGTGCAACGGGTCGGCGGGGGAGCGCGGGGCGCACCCGGGGTGCCCGGCCGGGCACCGACGGTCGGGGCTGCCGGAAGGGGACGGACTCGTGACCAGCCATGACCGGGTCAGTCTAGGAGTCGTCGCACGCGCCCTGCCGATCGAGACCGGCGACCGCCCGGCGCAGCGCGCCACTGCCCGACGGCGCGCCGCCACCGCCACGCCGGTCGGGGCGCGTTATCGTGCCGCAGTGGCCAGATTGCGGCGTTGCTCACGGAGCGGTTGCACGAATCCTGCCGTTGCCACGTTGACCTTCGCCTACCGCGATTCAACGGCCGTTGTCGGCCCGCTGGCCACTGCGGCCGAGCCGCATTCCTACGACCTGTGCGCCACCCACGCGGTCACGCTGACGGCACCGCGCGGCTGGGAAGTGGTGCGCCCGGACGGCGAACTGGCGGACCGGGCGAGCATGTCCGACGACCTGGAAGCCCTGGCCAACGCGGTCCGCGAGGCGGGCCGGGCCGATCGGAGCGCGGAAACGGCGCCCGCCAGCACCGGTCGGCGCGGGCATCTCCGGGTGCTGCGCACCCCTGAGTCCTGACACCGCAGTTCCCGCGTCGGAGTCCGGCCATCGGACCCCGGCCGTACCGATCGCCGGGCCGGTACCGATGGTGCGGGTCGCGGCGCCGTCCATTCGCGGCAACCAGGCCGCCGACCGCAGCCCCAGCCCACACACCGGTGGTCGCGCTGATCGTTGCCCCGCGCCGACGCCGGTAGTGTGCGCACAGGGACGGCTGACGGTCGTTGATCCGGGGGCCTTCGCGTGTCTCGCCGGGTCGGGACGAGCCTGCCGCAACGTGAGCCAGACGGTCACCGACCGCCCGAACAGTCAGGAGCACAACGGTGGGTGATGCAGTCATCGCGTCCGGGTCAGGGTCAGTCGGCCCAGTCGATTCGGTCGGCCCAGTCGATTCGGTCGGCCCAGTCGATTCGGTCGGCCCAGTCGATTCGGTCGGCCCAGTCGATTCGGTCGGCCCAGTCGGCCCAGTCGGCCCAGTCGATTCGGCAGGGAGCAGTCCGATCCGGCTCGACGCCATCGTCAAGGCCTACGACATCCGCGGCCTGGTCGGCACCCAGCTGACCTCCGACGCGACGCGCGCCATCGGCTTCGCGTTCGGCACTTTCGTCGCGAACCGTTCGCCGGCCGTGGTGATCGCCTACGACATGCGCGAGTCCTCGCCGGAGCTGGCCGGTGCCTTCGCGGAGGGTGTCACCGGTGCCGGACTGGACGTGGTGATGGCCGGTCTGGCCTCCACCGACCTGCTGTACTTCGCCTCCGGTTCGCTGCAGCTGCCTGGCGCCATGTTCACCGCTTCGCACAACCCCGCCAGGTACAACGGCATCAAGCTGTGCCTGGCCGGTGCGGTGCCGATCAGCCTGGACACCGGCCTGGCCCAGGTGCGCGATCACGCCCAGGCGATCCTGGACGGCGCGGCCCCCGAGCTCGCCCCGCTGGCCGGCACCGTCACCGAACGGACGCTGCTGGCCGACTACGCGACCTACCTGCGTTCGCTGGTCGACCTGTCCGGAATCCGGCCGCTGCACGTCGTCGTCGATGCCGGCAACGGGATGGCCGGGTACACGGTGCCGGCGGTCTTCGAAGGCCTCCCGCTGCGGACCGAGGAGCTGTACTTCGAGCTCGACGGGTCGTTCCCCAACCACGAGGCGAACCCGCTGGATCCGGCGAACCTGGTGGACCTGCAGGCCGAGGTCATCCGCACCGGGGCCGACATCGGGCTCGCCTTCGACGGTGACGCCGACCGGTGTTTCGTCGTCGACGAGCGGGGCCAGCCGGTCTCGCCCAGCGCGATCACCGCCCTGGTTGCCAGCCGGGAGCTGACATTGCACCCGGGCGCCACCATCCTGTACAACCTCATCTCCTCCCGCGCGGTGCCCGAGATCGTCACCGAGGCCGGCGGAATACCGGTCCGCACCCGCGTCGGCCATTCCTTCATCAAGGCCGAGATGGCTTCGACCGGAGCGGTTTTCGGTGGCGAGCATTCGGCGCACTACTACTTCGCCGACTTCTTCCGGGCCGACACCGGGATGCTGGCCGCGCTGCACGTGCTGGCGGCGCTCGGTGAGCAGCTGGGCCCGCTGTCCGAACTCGTCGCGGCCTACTCCCGGTACTCCGATTCGGGAGAGATCAACTCGACGGTGGCCGATGTGCCCGGCAAGCTGGAGGAGATCCGCGGCTGGGCCGCGCGGCACGACGGCGAGATCGACGACTTGGACGGCATCACGGTGAGCATCCCGGGGGCGCGCTGGTTCAATGTGCGGCCCAGCAACACCGAACCCCTGCTCAGGTTGAACGTCGAGGCTCCCGACCAGGCCGCCATGGCGTCGCTGCGCGACGAGATCCTCGCCCTCATCCGTTCCTGAAGTGGTTTCATCTCCACGAAAGGCTGCCATGGCCACCGCAGTCCCGTCACCCAGCCCGTCCCCTACCGGTCAGCCGACGGCCAATCCCCAGGGCCTGGACCCTGTGCTGGTCGAGATGCTGGCCTGCCCGGCCGAGCACCATGCACCGCTGCGCCTCGGCAGCCCGGATGATCCGACGGCAGCCCGCCTGACCTGCACCGAATGTGGACGGGTGTTCCCGATCAGGGATGGCATCCCGGTGCTGTTGCTGGACGAGGCGGTGTCCGGCGGGCCCACCCCCGACGCCGCGGACCGATGACCTCCGGCGACACGCCGGCGGACCTGCACGACCCGGCGAGCCTGACGGCTGCCGACACCGGATCGCTGTTGCCCTCCGCCGCGTTGGCCGGTGCCCAGGTGCGTTCCGCGGCCGAACAACTGGCCGGGCTGAGCACGCTGGATCGGCCGCGTGCGTTCGTGGTGGTCGGCGCGGGCGCGACCGTCGACGCGGCCCTGCTCACCGCGCTGATCGGCGAGCAGGCGCAGGCGCCGGTTGTCGGCGCGGCCAGCCTGCCCGCGTGGGTGGGCCCGCTGGACGTGGTGGTGGTCTTCGCCGCCGGGATCGACGACATGATCGCGTCCAGGGCAGCCGCGGTCGCCGCCCGCCGCGGCGCCGCGGTCTTCGTCCGGTCGTCGGCGGAGGGCCCGGTGGCCGACGCGGCCGGCGGCAACCTGCTGGAGCCCAAGGTGTCCGTCACCGAGTCGCTGGCCGGACCGGCCCGGCTGACCCTGCTGACGTCCGTGGCCGCGGCCGCGGGCCTCTTCCCCAGGCCGGACTACGACGGCGTCGCCGAACTCCTGGACGCGATGGCGTTGGCCTGCCATCCGAGTTCGGAGTTCTTCGTCAATCCCGCGCTCCCGCTGGCCGAACACCTCACCGCAGGGACCCCGCTGCTGATCGGCACCGACCCGGTGGCGGATGCGCTGGCCGCATACGCCCGCCGGTCGCTGGGCACGCTGGCCGGGATCGCGGCCTCGGTGCTCACGGCCGGTGAAGCGGCCGCGTCGCCCGCGCTGCTGGCCAGAACGGCACCGCCGGACACGGCGGCCGGAGTGTTCTACGACCCCTTCGAGGATCAGGGCGAGGAACCCGGGCAGCGGATCAGCGCGGTGCTGCTGTCGGGACCGTCGACCAAGGCCACCGCGGAGACCTCCCGGTTCTCCGCGGCGCTGGACGCCGCCGTGCCACGGGCGTTCCGGATCGGCCGCGACGAGCTCGTCGAACCGGACGCGGCCCAGCCGGCCGCCCCGGAGCAGGCGGAGGTGGAGGGCTTCGCGTCGACCGTGCTGCTGATGAGCAGGCTCGATTTCACCGCTGTGTACGCCGGCCTGGCCACCAGGGCGCGCCCACCGGCGGACCTGCCCGACGGCCTGGGACGGCCGGGGCGCAACGCCCAGCACGTGTCACCCGCGGTCGCTCCGTCCCCCTGGACCGAGAGCGAGCCCGGTTCGTGGAGCTGATGCACAATCGGATTCGGCCGTACGCCTGGGGCTCCCGGACGGCGATCGCCGAAATCCTGGGGGCGCCCAGCCCGTCGCCGCACCCGCAGGCGGAGCTGTGGATCGGCGCGCACCCGGCCGACTCCTCGACGTTGGTCGACGAACGCGGCGAACGATCGCTGGCCGACCTCATCGCCCAGGACCCCATCGGCATGGTGGGCGAGCAGTCGTACTCGCTGTTCGGGGCGCGGCTGCCGTTCCTGCTCAAGGTGCTGGCCGCCGACGAGCCACTGTCGCTGCAGGCCCATCCGTCGGTCGAACAGGCCACCCGGGGATTCGCCGCGGAGGAGGCTGACGGCGTGCCCCGGAACTCGGGCAACCGCAACTACCGGGACAGCTCGCACAAACCGGAGCTGATCTGCGCGCTCACCGAATTCGACGCGCTGTGCGGCTTCCGGGAACCTGAGGCCACCGTCGCGCTGCTCAGCGCGCTCGGGGTTCCGCAACTGGACCACTACCTCGGGGTGCTGTCCGGGCAGCCCGACGAGTACGGCACCAGGGCACTGTTCTCCATGGTGATCACCATCCCGCCGGCCAAGCTGGGTCCGTTGCTGGCGGATGTGCTCTCGGCCTGCGTGGAGAAGGTCCGCGCCGCGGCCACATCGGAATTCGACCTGGAGTACCGCACCGCGCTGTCGCTGGGGGAGCGCTACCCGGGCGATCCCGGGGTTCTCGCGTCGCTGCTGTTGAACCGGTTCGTGCTCGCGCCGGGGGACGCGCTGTACCTCCCGGCCGGCAACCTGCACGCCTACCTGCACGGCGTCGGCATCGAGATCATGGCCAACTCGGACAATGTGCTGCGCGGCGGCCTGACGCCCAAGCACGTGGATGTGCCCGAATTGATGAAGGTGCTCGACTTCTCACCCGGCGACGTGCCGGTGCTGCGCGGCGATCCGGTCGCGGAGCGGCATGTGGTCTACCCGACGCCCACCCCGGAATTCCGGTTGGCCCGGCTGGAATTGCGCGGCGAGACGCGTGAGGTGACCCACCCCGGTCCGCAGGTGCTGCTCACCATCCAGGGGGAGATCGAGGCCACCGACGCCCACGGCGGGCGGATCACCGTTCCGCCTGGCCATTCGGTGTGGTTCGCGGCGACCGACGGGCCGGTGTGGATCACCGGCAACGGCACTGTTTTCCGCGCGACCGACGGGCTGCCCGGCTGATCGGCGTCGGGCCGGCGCGCAAGCCCTGCCCGAACCCACTCGGTCTGTAGGGCTTCCGCGTTTTGCCGATCGATTCTTCGGGCACATTCAGGCTGTCGCCGTCGGTGGTTTGCCCAGTTCGGCGGGCGTCTGCATGGACCCGGTGGTCTGGACACAGCGGAGTGGGAGCTGACATGGCATCTGTCTGGCGCACGAAATCGGTCGAGCAATCCATCCAGGACACCGACGAACCCGGCCACAAACTCAAGCGCAGCCTGTCGGCGTTGGATCTGACGATCTTCGGCGTCGCCGTGGTGATCGGCGCCGGCATCTTCACCCTCACGGCCCGGGTCGCGGCCACCACCGCGGGTCCGGCGGTGTCCATCGCCTTCGTGATCTCGGCGATCGCCTGCGGGCTGGCCGCGATGTGTTACGCGGAGTTCGCCTCCACCGTCCCGGTGGCCGGCTCGGCGTACACGTTCTCCTACGCCACGCTCGGTGAGCTGATCGCCTGGATCATCGGCTGGGACCTGGTCCTGGAGCTGGCCCTGGGCGCCTCGGTGGTGTCCAAGGGCTGGTCGCTGTACCTGGGCAACCTGTTCACCCAGTTCGGCGGCTCGTTGGAGACGACCATCAGCCTCGGGCCGATCTCCTTCGACTGGGGTGCGGTGCTCATCGTGGCGGTGATCACCTGGATCCTGGTGCTGGGTACCAAGTTGTCGGCCCGGACGAACATGGTGATCACCGGCATCAAGGTGGCCATCGTACTGCTGGTGATCATCGTCGGGTTCTTCTACTTCAACGCCAGCAACCTCTCCCCGTTCATCCCGCCCAGCGAGCCGTCGCCCGCGGGCAGCACGACCGGCCTGGAGCAGCCGCTGCTGCAGCTGTTCACCGGCGCCGCGCCGTCCTCGTTCGGTCTGTACGGGGTGCTGGCGGCCGCGTCGCTGGTGTTCTTCGCGTTCATCGGGTTCGACGTCGTCGCCACCGCCGCCGAGGAGACGCGGAACCCCAAGCGGGACCTGCCGCGCGGGATCTTCGGGTCGCTGGCCATCGTGACGGTGCTCTACGTGCTGGTGACCATCGCGCTGACCGCGATGCAGCCGTACAACCAGCTGGGCCCGCTGCAGCCGGATGGCAGCTACGACAACGATTCCGCCACGTTGGCCACCGCGTTCACCAACATCGGGGTGGACTGGGCCGCCAACGTCATCGCGATCGGTGCCCTGGCCGGCCTGACCACCGTGGTGCTGGTGCTCATGCTCGGCCAGAGCCGGATCATCTTCGCGATGAGCCGGGACGGCCTGCTGCCCCGGGGGATGGCCAAGGTGGACGACAAGCACGGCACCCCGGCCCGGATCACCATCGGCGTCGGTGCCGCGGTGGCGGTCATCGCCGGCTTCTCGGACATCAGCGTGCTGGAGGAGATGGTCAACGTCGGCACGCTGTTCGCCTTCGTGCTTGTCTCCATCGGGGTGATCATCCTGCGGAAGAAGCGCCCCGACCTGGAACGGTCGTTCAAGGTCCCGTTCATGCCGGTGATCCCGATCCTGTCGGTGCTGGCCTGCCTGTGGCTGATGATCAACCTGACGGCGATCACCTGGGTGCGGTTCGTCGTCTGGATGGCCATCGGGGTGGTGGTCTACTTCGCGTACGGCAAGAGCCACTCGATGGTCGGCAAGCGCAAACGCGAGGGGTGGGAGCTGGCCCGGGAAGAGATCGAGTCGACCTGGAAGGCGGAGTCGGAGAGCGGCTGGGTCGGTCCGCGGCGGGCTCACGCCGGGCGACGTCAGGGCCGGCATCCCGGCGGGCAGAGCGAGCCGGGTGGATCGCCGTCCGGCGAATCCTGACCGCCTAGTAACAAACCGCGCACTGCCGGTCCGCCGGGCCGAGGCGTCGTCCCCCGTCGGTGACCGGCGGTCCTACCCTGGGGCGGTCGGCAAATCTGCCGGAACGGACCTGCGCGCCGGGCCCGGGCCGCCGGGCGAAAGGATGTGCCATGTTCGACTCGCTGCTGGTGGCCAATCGGGGGGAGATCGCCGGCCGGGTGATCCGCACGGCCCGGGAAATGGGGATCTGCACCATCGCGGTGTATTCGGAGGCCGACGCCGGTCTGCCGTTCGTGGCGGCGGCCGACGAGGCCGTGCTGATCGGGCCGGCGAACCCGACGCAGTCCTACCGCAACGGGCCGGCGGTGATCCAGGCGGCGCTGGCCACCGGCGCGCAGGCCGTGCACCCCGGCTACGGATTCCTGTCCGAGGACCCGGCCTTCGCACGCCAGGTGGTGGACGCCGGGCTGATCTGGGTGGGGCCGTCACCGGAGGCGATCACCGCGATGGCGGACAAGGTGGCCGCCCGGAACCTGGTGGCCGGCGCCGGGGTCCCCGTCGCGCCCGGCACCGAGGCACCGGTGCGCACCCCGGAGGATGCCGCGCTGGCCGCCAAGGAGATCGGCTTCCCGGTGATGATCAAGGCCGCGGCCGGCGGCGGCGGCATGGGC
>Ga0302299_10003186_pt1 | contig 10012 bp, 12 predicted proteins | sample III_Fen_N3_4_FD_198795 | JGI IMG/M metagenome (GOLD analysis project Ga0302299, IMG submission 198795) | Peat permafrost microbial communities from Stordalen Mire near Abisko, Sweden - III_Fen_N3_4 | ecosystem: Environmental > Terrestrial > Soil > Wetlands > Permafrost | place: Sweden: Abisko...
GTCACCGGGGGTGCGCATGGTCGTGGTCAGCGGCTCGTCGCCGACCCGGATCTCGAGCGGCTCCTCGACCGCCACCGTGTCGGTGCGGTCGACCCGGTCGCCGGTGTCGACGTCGAGCCGCGTGCGGCGCACCCGCGTAGTCACCCGGCCCATGCCGTCATCCAAACACACGCTGCCGGCGCCGCCCAGCGTTGCGGGGAGCGGAACAGCCGGCGCGCGCGGTGCGCTCGCGGCATACGGTCCGGACATGAGCGACAACCCCGAGATCGGCCAGTCGATCGACGTCGACGGCATCGCGACCAACTACCACCGGTCCGGCTCCGGCCCGGTCGTCCTCCTCGTGCACGGCTCGGGCCCGGGCGTCTCGGCCTTCGCGAACTGGCGGCTGACCATGCCGGCGCTGGCCGAGCGCTACGACGTCATCGCGCCCGACATCGTCGGGTTCGGCTTCACCGACCGCCCCGAGGGATTCGAGTACTCGCTCGAGTCCTGGCGGGCCCACCTGCTCGGCTTCGCCGACGCGCTCGGGCTGGACACCTTCTCCATCGTCGGGAACAGCTTCGGCGGCGGGCTGGCGATCTCGATGGCGGCGCACGCCCCCGAGCGGGTCGAGCGCCTGGTGCTGATGGGGGCCTGCGGGGTGTCGTTCCCGATCACCGACGGGCTCGACCGGGTCTGGGGCTACGAGCCCTCGCTGGCCACCATGCGCGGGCTGCTCGACATCTTCGCGTTCAACCCGGCCTACGCCACCGACGAGCTCGCCGAGCTGCGCTACGCGGCATCGGTGCGGCCGGGGTTCCAGGAGTCGTTCTCGGCGATGTTCCCCGCGCCCCGCCAGCGCTGGGTGGACGCCCTGGCCACCCCGGACGACGTCATCGCCGACCTGCCGCACCGCACCCTGGTCGTGCACGGCCGCGACGACCAGATCATCCCGCTGGGCAACGCCTTCCGCCTGCTCGAGCTCATCGACGACTCCCGGCTGCACGTCTTCGGCCGCTGCGGGCACTGGACTCAGATCGAACACGCGCAGGAGTTCAACGCACTGGTCGCGGACTTCCTGGCCTGAGGCACACTGGGGTCATGGCCGACCCCACCTCCGTGACGCCGGCACGAGCGGACGCGGTCACCCTGCGCGGCGGTGACCTGCCGTGGCGGCCGGTCTCACCTGCACTCGCGCGGGTCCGCCTGATCACCCTCGGCATCGTGCTGCTCCCGCTGCTCGTCGTCACGGGCGTCCTCGCCGTGTTCGTCACGAAGTGGGCGCTGCTCGGCACCCTGGCCCTGGTACTCGTCGGCGCCTGGGTGGCCTGGGTCGTCGGCCGGCAGGTCAGTGCCATCTCGTGGGTCGAGCTCGACGAGGAGATCGTCATCCGCAAGGGCCGGTTGTTCCGCAGCCTGGTGAGCGTGCCCTACGGGCGGCTCCAGTACGTCGACATCCAGTCGGGCCCGCTGGCGCGCGCCCACGGCATCGCCTCCTGCGAGATCCACACCGCATCGCCCGAGAGCGGCGGTTCCCTGCCGGGGCTGCCCGTTGCTGAGGCCGAGGCGTTGCGCACCCGCCTCGCCGCCCGTGGCGAGGCGCAGCGAGCCGGCCTGTGACCGAACCTGTTCCGGAGCCCTCGGGGGAGTGGCAGCGGCTCCACCCGCTCTCACCGCTGCTCCGAGGTGGCTTCGTGCTGCTGGCCGTCCTGGGCTACGCAGCCTCGCAGCTGTTCGACAACTTCCTGTCGTCCTTCGGGTTCGGCGACGTCGTGGCCCCCGTCGACGTGCCGCCGGACGCGGACGGCCGTGGCGACCCCTTCCAGCAGGCGGTCGCGCACCCGCTGCTCGCCCTGGTCGGCCTCGTCCTCTTCGTCGGGCTCATCGCCCTGGTCAACTGGGTCAGCTGGCGCTTCTCGCGGTTCCGGGTCGGCGGTGGGCAGGTCGAGCTGCGGCAGGGAGCGCTGTTCCGCCAGCACCGCCAGGTGCGCCTCGAGCGGGTGCAGGCCGTCGAGCTGTCGCGCCCGCTGCTGGCTCGAGCGCTCGGGCTGGCCCGGGTGGTCGTCCAGTCCGCCGGCGGGTCCGACTCCACGCTCAGCCTGTCCTTCCTCGACCTCAGCCGCGCCGAGGCGCTGCGCGAGCACCTGCTCGAGCTGGCCGGGCGCAACGACGAGGTGACCACCGATCCCGCGGATGCCGTACCCCATCCCGTCGTCCCCCTCCGCCCGGTGCTCGCGGTGCCCAACGGGCGGCTGTTCGTGGCGACCATCCTGCACGGGTCGACCATCGCGCTGGGTGCGCTGATCGCCTTCGGGCTGATCGGCGCCGGGGTGCGCAGCGTCGGGCCCCTGGCGCTCGCCGGCATCCCAGCCCTGCTGCCGGTCGCCATCGGCATCGCCTGGGGGCGGGTCAAGGAGCTGCTGACCCACGGCAACTTCCAGCTCGCCGACGCGGGCACCGGGGTGCGGGTGGAGGAGGGGCTGACCGACCTGCGGGCCACCACGATCCCGATGCACCGCATCCAGGCACTCGAGCTGGTCCAGCCGCTGTGGTGGCGCCCGGTCGGCTGGTGGCGCATCCGGGTGAATGTGGCCGGCTCGGGCGGCCTGGGCGAGGGCGAGGGTCACCGCGAGACCACCCTGCTGCCCGTGGGGACCCTCGACGACGCCCTCGTGGTGCTCGCCCTCGTGGCGCCCGGGGTGCCCGCGGCCGCGTGGGACCGCGCCGTGCTGGGGGAGGGCGGGGACCCCGCGTGGCGCGGCCAGACCCCCGCAGCCCGCTGGCTGGACCCCATCTCGTGGCGGCGCAAGGGCTGGTCGGACGTCAGCACGGCGGTGCTGCTGCGCAGCGGCCGGCTCACCCGCCGGGCGGTCGCGGTGCCGCACGCCCGCATCCAGTCGCTCAGCCTGAGGCAGGGGTGGCTCGAGTCGCGCCTCGGCCTGGCGACCGCGCACGTCGTGCCGGCCCCGGGCCCGGTGTCGCCGGTGGTGCAGCACCTCGAGGTGGCCGAGGCCGAGCGGCTCCTCGCGGAGGTGTCCGCACGGGCCCGGACGGCCCGCCGCAGGTCAGAACCATTTCGCGTTCCCCTTGCACCCGACCCTTCAGGGTTGGTGGACTGGACCCGGCACCCGCCGGGTGCCTTCGAACCAGAAAGGCCGTGAGAGCCGTGAACACCCCCGTCCCACCGCCCGCCGACCCGGGCACCAGTGGCTCCGGCGTCGTCGAGCGCCTCGGGTTCGCCCGCGACCAGGTGGTCCAGGAGTTCGGCTACGACGCCGACACCGACGACGAGTTCCGCTTCGCCGTCGAGGACCTCTGCGGGGCCGAGATCGAGGACGAGGACTACACCGGCGGCGCCGACGCGGTGCTGCTCTGGTTCCGCGACGGTGACGGCGACCTCGGCGACGCGCTGGTCGACATGGTGGGCGTGCTCGACGACGGGGGCTTCGTCGTGCTGCTGACCCCGAAGGTCGCCGGGGACGAGGTCGACCCCAGCGACATCGACGAGGCGGCGGTGACCGCGGGCCTGCACACCGCCGGAACCTTCAACGCCTCCACGAAGTGGCGCGCGCACAAGCTTGTCGCACCTCGAACCCACGTCCGCCGGTGAGGTCGGGCGGCTGGCAGGATGGCCGCATGATGACGTCCACGCTGGCACCGCTCGCCGTCGGGCAGGTCGCGCCCGACTTCACCCTGCGCGACCAGAACGGCGTCGAGGTGTCGCTCGCCGAGCTCACGGCGACCAAGAACGTCGTCGTGGTGTTCTACCCCTTCGCGTTCTCGGGCATTTGCACCGGTGAGCTAGACGAGATCCGCGACCACCTCGAGCGCTTCGTCTCCGACGACCTCCAGGTCGTGTGCATCTCGTGCGACCCGATGTTCTCGCTGCGGGCCTGGGCCGACGCCCAGGGCTACTTCTTCCCCCTGCTGTCCGACCACTGGCCGCACGGCGAGGTGACCCGCGCCTTCGGCGTGCTCAACGAGGCGACCGGCGCCCCGATCCGCGGCACCTTCCTCATCGGCCGCGACGGGGTCGTGCGCTGGACGCTCGTCAACGGGCCGGGGGAGCGGCGCGACTTCGGCGAGCTGCCGGCCGAGGTCGACGCCCTGCGGTAACGGCTGACACACTGTGCGCGGTCGGCCGGCCTCGATGAGGAGAGCCGGCAGTTCGGGGCCTGTAGCTCAGCTGGTAGAGCGCCGCGTTTACACCGCGAAGGTCGTCGGTTCGATCCCGGCCGGGCCCACATGAGCGACGTCGAGCCCCTGACCCTGCGTGAGGTGCTCGAGGTCGTCGAGCACCTCTACCCGCCCTCCACCGCACAGTCCTGGGACCGCGTCGGGCTGGTCACCGGCGACCCCGAGCAGCCGGTGCGGCGCATCCACCTCGCCGTCGACCCCACCCTCGCCGTGATCGAGGAGGCCCGGACGCTCGGCGCCGACCTGCTGCTCACCCACCACCCGCTGCTCCTGCGCGGCGTGCACAGCGTCGCGACGACCAGCGCGAAGGGTGCGGCGGTCACCGGTCTGGTCGTCGGCGACGTCGCCCTGTACGTGGCCCACACCAACGCCGACGTCGCGGCCGACGGGGTCTGCGAGGCGCTGGCCGAGGCCTGCGGGCTGGGCGCGACTGAGCCGCTCACCGTCGCCGAGGACCTGCCGATGGGCCGGATCGGCGACCTCGACGCACCGGTGGCCCTGCGGTCCTTCGTCGAGCGGCTCGCGACCCACCTGCAGGCGGCCGCGGGCGGCATCCGGGTCGCGGGCCCACCGGATGCCGTGGTCCGTCGCGTCGCCGTGCTGGGCGGCGCGGGAGACGACCTGTTCGACGCCGTGCGGACGGGCGGCGCCGACGTCTACGTGACCGCCGACCTGCGCCACCACCCGGCCCTCGAGGCGCGCGAGGAGGCCCGCGGCGGCACGCCGTACCTCGTCGACGCCGGGCACTGGGCCAGCGAGCAGGTGTGGCTGGCCCGGGCCGAGCGGGCGCTGCGTGCGGCCCTGGGGGAACGCGCCATTAGGGTGGAGACCCACATCAGCACAGTGCGCACCGACCCGTGGACCTTCGTGGTCGGTGCCGACCCCGGAGGTAGCCCGTGAACGCCGAGTCCGCCCGCCAGCTGCGGCTGCTCGACCTCCAGGCCATCGACACCCGACTCGACCAGATCGCCCACGCGCGCACCCACCTGCCGCAGCTCGCCGAGCTCGCCGACCTGCTCGGCAAGGCGCGCCTCATCGACGACCAGCTGGTGCGCTCGCGCACCGAGCTCGGCGACGTGCAGCGTGAGGTCGCGAAGGCCGAGTCCGATGTCCAGCTGGTGCGCGACCGCGCGGCGCGCGACCGGGCCCGGCTCGACGCCGGCACCGGCTCGGCCAAGGACCTGCAGGCCATCTCGCACGAGCTCACTTCGCTGGCCCGCCGGCAGGGCGAGCTCGAGGACATCGAGCTCGAGGTGATGGAGCGCGCCGAGGCGGCCGAGAGCGACGTCGCCGAGCTCGAGCGCGGACGGGGCGAGCTGACCACCCGGATCGAGGCCCTCGAGGCCGCCCGCGACGAGGCGTTCGCCAGGCTCGACACCGAGGCCGCCGACATCGGGGCGCCGCGTCCGACCGTCGTCGACGAGGTGGGCGCCGACCTGGTCGCCCTCTACGAGAAGATCCGCCTCGCCAACGGCGGCACCGGTGCCGCTGCCCTGCGCCAACGTCGTTGTGGTGGTTGCCAGCTCGAGCTGAACCCGGTCGAGATCCAGCGCATCCGCTCGGCTCCGCAGGACGAGGTGCTGCGCTGCGAGGAGTGCCGCCGGATCCTGATCCGCACTTCCGAGTCCGGCCTGTGACGCGCCGGCTCACCGTCGAGGCCGACGGCGGGTCACGCGGCAACCCGGGGGTCGCCGGTTATGGCGCCCTGGTCCGCGACACGGACACCGGTGCACTGCTCGCCGAGCGCGCCGAGCCGCTGGGCAAGCAGTCGAACAACGTCGCCGAGTACCAAGGGCTGATCGCCGGGCTAAAGGCCGCGTTCGCGATCGACCCCGGCGCCGAGGTGCACGTGCGGTTGGACTCCAAGCTCGTCGTCGAGCAGATGTCCGGGCGCTGGAAGATCAAGCACGAGGACATGCGCCGCCTCGCCCTGCAGGCCCGCGACCTGGTCGCGGAGTTCACCTCGGCCGGTGGCTCGGTGCGCTTCGAGTGGATCCCCCGAGCCGAGAACAAGGATGCCGACGCGCTCTCGAACGTCGCGATGGACGGCGACACCGTCGACCGCACGTTCGGCGGCCCGTCGGAGGTCGACGAGGTCCCCGGGCAGCCCGCAGCCGACGACCAGCCCCGCCGCACCGGCTTCGACCGGCGGGGCACCCCGACCCGGGTGGTGCTGGTGCGGCACGGCATCACCGACTTCACCGCCCAGGGCCGGCTCGACGGCCGCGGTGGCCCCGATCCCCGGCTCAACGCCACCGGGCGGGCCCAGGCCGTCGCCGCCGGACGCGCCGTCGCCAGCCTCGTGCAGGGCCACCCCGCCCGCGTCGTCACGTCGTCGCTGTCGCGCGCGATGGAGACCGGTGCCGCCGTCGCGGCGGCCCTCGGCGTCGCCCCCGTAGTCGACGCCGAGTGGGACGAGCAGTCCTTCGGCACGTGGGACGGCCGCTCCATCGAGGAGCTGATCGGGGGCGAGCGTGACGCGATGCGGGCGTTGCGTGACGACACGACCTACCGCCCCCCCGGCGGCGAGTCGCACGACGACCTCGTCGCAAGGGTCGTGCCTGCCTGGGAGCGGGTCGTGGCCTCGGGCGGTACCAGCGTGGTCGTCTGCCACCGCAAGCCGATCCTCGTGGTGCTCGCGCACCTGCTCGCACTGCCGCACGACAAGGCCTGGCGGCTCGCCGCTGCACCCGGCTCCCTGACCGCCGTCGAGGTCTGGGACGACGGCGAGGTCTCGGTCGCCTTCACCAACCGCACCTGAGGCGGCACCGACTGAGACGGCGCGGCGACGGCATCCGGTCGCGTCCTACGCTCGGTGCATGACCTACGCAGGTGACGTCACCCCCGCCGAGGCGTATGCCGCCGCAACCGGCCCCGAGGCCGCGCTCCTCGTCGACGTGCGCACCCGGGCCGAGTGGACGTACGTCGGGGTGCCCGTGCTCGACGGCGCCGGCCGCGAGGTGGCCTTCGTCGAGTGGTCGACCTTCCCGGACGGGCGGGTCAACGAACGGTTCGTCGACGAGGTGCGGGCAGTGGGGCTCGAGCCGGGCCGGCCGGTGTACCTGCTGTGCCGCTCCGGGGTGCGCTCCAAGGCGGCGGCCGACGCGCTGACCGATGCGGGTCTCGGCCCGGCGTTCAACGTGCTCGAGGGGTTCGAGGGCCCGCACGACGGCTCGGACCACCGCACGGTCAGTGGGTGGAAGGTCGCCGGGCTCCCGTGGCGACAGGGCTGAGCATGGACCCATCCGGCTGGCATCCCCAGACCCGGGCCGTGCGAGGGGGCTTGGCGCGCAGCGGTTTCGACGAGACCGCGGAGGCGCTCTACCTGACCTCCGGCTTCGTCTACGAGTCGGCGGAGCAGGCCGAGGCGGCCTTCAAGGACGAGGTCGAGCACTACATCTACAGCCGTTACGGCAACCCCACCGTGACCACCTTCGAGGAGCGGATGCGCCTGCTGGAGGGCGCCGAGGCGTGCTTCGCCACGGCATCCGGGATGGCGGCCGTCTTCACCGCGATGGCGGCGCTGTGCGGCGCAGGCGACCGGGTCGTGTCGTCGCGGGCGCTGTTCGGGTCGTGCTTCGTCATCCTCGACGAAATCCTGCCGCGCTGGGGCGTCGAGACGGTCTTCGTCGACGGCACCGATCTAGACCAGTGGCGCGAGGCGCTGTCGGTGCCGACCACGGCGGTGTTCTTCGAGACCCCGAGCAACCCGATGCAAGAGCTCGTCGACATCGCCGCCGTCAGCGAGCTGGCCCACGCGGCCGGGGCCACCGTGGTGGTCGACAACGTCTTCGGCACACCGGTGTTCTCGCATCCGCTGGACTTCGGCGCCGACGTCGTCGTCTACTCCGCGACCAAGCACATCGACGGCCAGGGGCGGGCGCTCGGCGGGGCGATCCTCGGCCCGGCGAAGTTCATCGGCGGGCCGGTGAAGAACCTGATGCGGCACACCGGGCCGTCCCTGTCGCCGTTCAACGCCTGGTTGATGGCCAAGGGGCTCGAGACCCTGGACCTTCGGGTGCGCCGGATGGCCGACTCGGCGCTGACCGTCGCCCGGACCCTCGAGGAGTGGCAGCACGCCGGGCGCGGGGTGCGCCGGGTGGTGCACCCGTTCCTCGAGAGCCACCCGCAGCACGAGCTCGCGCTGCGGCAGATGGACGGCGGGGGCGGCACGGTGGTGACCTTCGAGGTGGAGGGCGGCAAGCCGGCGGCCTTCGCGCTGCTGAACGCCCTGACCCTGGTCGACATCTCGAACAACCTCGGTGACGCCAAGTCGCTGACCACCCACCCGGCCACCACCACGCACCGGCGGCTGGAGCCGGAGGCGCGGGCCGCCGTGGGCATCACCGACGGAACCATCCGGGTGTCGGTGGGGCTGGAGGACGTGCGCGACCTCGTCGCCGACCTCGACCGCGCTGTGGCGCAGGCCGCCGCCGTCGGGCGCTGACCCGGCTGTTAGCGTCGCCGCCATGAGTGACCTCCTGCGCGTGCAGCGACTGGTGCCGGCGCCGGCCGAGCCGATCTTCGACCTCCTCGCCGACCCCGCCGGGCACGCCGACATCGACGGTGGTGGCACGGTGCGCGCTGCCCGCAGCGGCGGCCGGCGGCTCGCGATCGGCGACCGCTTCGGCATGGACATGCACCTCGGCGTCTCCTACTCCACCCGCAACACGGTGATCGAGCTCGAGGAGAACCGGCTCATCGCGTGGCAGACCTCGGCCAGCGGCCCGCTCGGCAGCCTGATCGGTGGCCGGATCTGGCGCTACGAGCTCGAGCCGGTCGAGGAGGGCACCCTGGTCACCGAGACCTGGGACCTGAGCCACGAGAAGTGGACGAGCAAGCCGTTCGTGAAGCTTGCCATGTCCGGGTCGACCCGGCAGAACATGGAGCGCACGCTCAGCCGCATCGAGGAGCTCGTGACCGCTGGTCAGGACCCCGCAGCCAGCTGACGCTCCTGCGCGACGCCCTCCATCGCCCACCGCACGGCGAGCGTCCCCACCTTCCCGGCACCTCCGGCCAGCGCGGCCGTCGGCCCGCCGACCGGAATGCGCAGGGCCCGCCGCGCCCAGTGGGGGAGCAGGGCCACGCCGCCGGACGCGATCAGCCCGTAGCCGGGGCGCGCCATCCACGGCAGCGGGGGGTCGAGCAGCAGGAAGCGGGCCGCCGCGCGGGCCTCGTCGGTGGCCTCGAGCTCGGGCCGGTACGCCGTCAGGGCCGCACTCAGCTCCGCGACGCTCATCGGTAGGTCGGTGGCTCCGAGCCGCCCGGCGACCAGCGCGGACTGGGCCACGTAGGTGTCGGCCTCCGGTGCGGTCAGCGGCTCGGCGGCGTACCGCTGGTGGGCCGTGAGGAAGCTGTGCGCCTCGGCCACGTGCACCCAGCGCAGCAGCCGTGGGTCGCTGGCGCCGTAGGGGCGGCCCTTCGGGTCGCGGCCCTTCACCCGTTCGTGGATGCCGCGCACGCGGGCGATGGCGGCCTCGGCATCCTCGACGGTGCCGAAGGTCGTCGTGGCGAGGAAGTGCGAGGTGCGCTGCAGCCGTCCCCAGGGGTCGCCCTTGTAGCCGCTGTGCCCCGCGACCCCGGCCATGGCCAGCGGGTGCAGCGACTGCAGCAGCAGCGCGGCCACGCCGCCCGGGAACATCGAGGCCTCGGCGTGCACTCGCCACACCGGGTCGTCGGGGCTGAACCAGCGCTCGCCCTCGCGTCCCCAGATGACCTGAGCCCGTTCGGCGGCGTCGTCGCCGGCGACCTTGGAGCGCAGGGCGGCCCCGAGGCGTAGCTGGGAGTTGCGGGCGAGCTCACTGAGGATGGGCACGGCGGAGGATCTCCTGACGGG
>Ga0302299_10003187_pt1 | contig 10011 bp, 11 predicted proteins | sample III_Fen_N3_4_FD_198795 | JGI IMG/M metagenome (GOLD analysis project Ga0302299, IMG submission 198795) | Peat permafrost microbial communities from Stordalen Mire near Abisko, Sweden - III_Fen_N3_4 | ecosystem: Environmental > Terrestrial > Soil > Wetlands > Permafrost | place: Sweden: Abisko...
TTCTGCGAGGCCGTTGCCGAGCTCGAAGCCGACCGTCTTGCCACCATCGCTGCGCGCCCACACGCTGGTGCCGGCCGGGATGGCCGAGAACGCGGAGGGGAAGGCGGTCGCCTCGATCGCGACCCAGCCCCGCGCACCGAGCCCGTCGTGCAGATCGTAGTCGACCAGGCGGACGTGGCGGCGCAGCGAGCGCCGCTGCGCGGCGGTGTCGAAGTGGGTCTCGCGCGCGATGCGATCCTGGTAGTACGACAGCTCGTCGCCGAGCGCGGCCATCAGCTCGATCACCATCACACCGGCGTCCGCGGCGAGCCGGGTCTGCCAGCGGGGGTGGCGCTGCTGCGCGAACTCGAGCAACGCGCGGCGCAGGCTCCAGAAGTCGCGCGCGCTGCCGTCGACCACCACGTGATCGTCATGCTCGGGTGGGCACTCGTGCGGCCCGAGCTCGCAGTCGAGCTTGCTCGGGCAGGCGACCTTGAAGTTGAGCTCGATCGACGCGAAGAACGGATCGATGCGGGCGCCGGCGATCGCCAGCCAGTACCGGCCCCAGCCGCGCTCGCCGCTCGTGACCACGCGGAGCACGGTGCGCCCGTCGATCGGGCCGAACCACGCCGCCGACACGACCGGGACCGGGACGTCCTCGTCCTCGCCGGTGATCATCACGTCGGCCGGGTCGATCGTCAGCGCCGGGACCAGCGCCGCCGGCTCGCGCTGGAAGAACACGTCGAGCGTGACCTGATCGGAGTGGACCTTGACGAAGTCGATGCCCGTCAGGACGGTCTGCCCCGCGAGCGCGTTCTTGCGATCAGGCCCTGCCGTCACAGCGCGACCTGGAGGTTGAGGTAGCGGCGCTCGCGCCGCACCAGGACGACGTAGCGCAGGCTCACCGAGAGGGTCTCGTTCTCGACCGTGATCGTGACGTCGTCGACCTTGACCACGTCGGCCAGCCACTTGTCGAGCGCCTGCATCACCGTGACCTTCAGGAGGTTGGCGGAGGCGTCGCTGTTGGGCGCGAACACCATGCGGCGCAGGCCACAGCCGAACTCGGGGCGGTTGATCCGCTCGCCCGGGTTGGTGAGCAGCACCTGCTTGACCAGCTGATCGACGTGGCGGCCGTAGTCCTCCTCGTCGGTGACCTGGCCTAGCCCGCGGTCGATCGAGATCGGGTGCTGGATGCTATGGAAGTCCTCGCGCGGCATCAGGTCACCGTGATCCCGCCGGAGTTGACGTCGACCTGCGCGGAGGTGACCTCGACCTTGCCCTTGCCGCCGGCCTCGCTGGTCACCGCGGTCGAGTCGACCGTGTGCTTGGCGCTCGACACCGTGGTGGTCACCGACTGGTTCATCACCACGCTGGCGCTGTCGTTCGCCAGCGTCGCCTCGGTGCTCTGATCGTCGAGCGACAGCGTGAGGCCATCCGTCTTCCAGATCTTCATGTCGGGCTTGCCGGTGCCTGGCACCTCGCCATCGGCCCAGAAGCAGCCGGTCCAGATCGGGAAGGACGGGTCGCCGCCTTCGAACTCGATCCACACGCCGGCGTTCTCGGGCGGGATCGCGTAGAACCCGACCGACTTGCCGGCGTAGGGCACGCACGGCTCCGCCCACACCTCGAGCGTCCCGAGCACGGCTGGCACCGTGACCTTGAGGCGGCCGCGGTTGCTGTCGTCGGCGTTCGACGACACCTGGCCGCGGTACTTGCCGAAGTGCCGGCTCTTTACCCAGTCGAGGAGTTGCGCGAGAAGCTCGGGATCCATGGTCAGCCCCCCCACGCGTTGCGCACCAGCTCGAAGTGCATCAGGTGCGCGTCGTTGTCGATGACATGGCGAACGCCGGCGACGACGTACGTGCCGCTGTGGCGCGTGCCGATGCCGTTGACCGTCACCAGGGTGTGAGCGTGCAGGCACGCGCCGAGCTGGCGCATGCTGGTCTGGCCGCGCGCGCGGATGAACCACCCGCTCTCGATCAGCGCGCCCTCCGCGCGGGCCCGGGAGTCGGCGGCGGTGTCCGCGGGCGCGATGACCTGGATGCCGCGCGGCTCGGTGAGCTCGGACAGCGGCGTCTTGCCGAGCGGGGTGAGCGGCGACCTGTCGACGTCGCCGGCGATCGCGGCGAGATCGCGCACGCCGAGCTGGGCGGCGAACGCGGTGTTGGGCCGCTCGACGTCCCACTCGAGGTCCAGGACATCGACGTTGTTGGCGTCGGCGTTGAGGATCAACGCGGCGGCCGGATCATCGTCGAGCGGCGGGCGCTTCCAGTGCGCGGTGGTCACGTCCTCGGTGTCGGTGGTGACCCAGAACCAGTAGCCGTAGCGGCGGGACAGCCGGCGTACGAACCGGAGGTCGGTGTCGCGCTGGACCAGCAGGTGGCCGTTGTCGGCGGTGGTGATCGACAGCGTCTCGACGTCGGGCGTCACCGAGTCGTAGTTGCCGATGATGCCGGTGACAGCGTCGCTGACCGCGCTCGACGCCGGCCAGATCTTGGCGACGAGCTCGCGATCCATCTCGAGCGTGAGGTCGCCGCCCAGGATATCGAGGTACGACCCCGTGACGTTGTGCTTGAAGCGAACCTGCTGGCCGTAGACCTGGCCCTTGACCAGCACGTCCGGATCCTCGGGCGCCGGAACCGCGATGGTCAGCGACGCGCCGGGATCGAGGCGGCCGTCGATCAGCAGCGGGAAGTCGTCGTCGGCCTCGTCGATCGGATAGCGGATCCGATAGGTCGTCGCCTCGCCGATCCGCTCGTGGACCTCGATGCTGTCCGCCCCGGCGACGAGGTCATCCGCGGCGGTGCCGTCTGCGAGTATGGCGACTGCGAGGCCCATCGGGTCGGCGCTCAGGTCCTGGTCTTGGGTGGGATGGGGAGCTCGCGCGCCTCGGCGAGCGCGTCGGGCAGCATGACGTCGGCGAGCTCGCAGATCCGCCAGAACCCTGCACCGTCGCCGAGGTAGGCCGAGGCCAGGTGGTCGAGGCGCTCGCCCTGGTGGCGCAGGTGATAGCCGAGCAAGCTCTCGCCGGGCGCGTCGGGGGTGACGACGACCATGATCGTGCGGCCGTCCTTCGAGCGCACGGGGTAGTGGTGCAATCCGCGATACCGACTCTTGTCGTCGAACATGCGACCTCCTCAGAACGGCAAGATGCCGAGAACCGACTCGACGGTGTTTGCGATGTTGGCGAGCGCGAGGAGCTCCTTCTGGCCGCGCGTGAACTTGTAGCAAAAGATCGCGAGATCCTTTCCGCTCTGCGCCGAGTTGGGATCGGCGCCGAGCGACTTGTCGGTGAGCACCTTCATGCCGACCGAGACCTTCGCGCGGGTCGGATAGAGCAGCTGATTCCAGCTCTGCTCCTCGACGGTGAAGCTGGTCAACCGCACCGGGACGATGCGGCCAGGCCCCCAGATGAACAGCGTCACCGGCACCTCGGTCCGCGACGCCTTGGTGAACGCGTCCTTCGACAGGCTGACACCGCCGCTCAGCGACGCCGACAGCGAGCCGACCAGGCCGCCGAGCAAGCTGTCACCGACCGGGTAGAGCAGCATCTCGAGCGCGGCCATGCGGTCGGCGACGCCGGTCACGAACGCGACCGGGTGGGACTCGGGCGACTCGAGCGCGTCGGACGCGTCGAGCAACAGGCTCACCGTGAAGGTCTCGGTCGGATCGTAGGACGCCCCGGTCTCGGGAGCCGCAGGCTTGCCGCCGCCGGCCTGGCCCTGCGCCGAGGCCGACGCGCCGGTGGGGGGCGGGGCCGGGACGTACGGAGTGAGGCTGCGCGACAGCGACTCCGGGTTGTACTGGAAGATGATGATGTTCGGGATCGGGATGATCGGCGTCTTCGTGAACTGGACGATCGCGCCCTTCAGCAGCTTGGGGCTGCGGCTGTAGCCTTCGCTCATCGTCGCCTGCCCTTCCCTGGCTCGAGCTGGAGGGGGCCAGAACCCGATCGTTCGGTCGCCTGGATCATCGTCGTCGACGACCGCCGGCCGGTCTGCTGCAGGACGTGTGCAAGCTCGTGGTAGACCAGCGCGCGACCCTCGCTCGACGACGGCTGCCACTGACCCTCGGCGAGGAAGATGTCGCGGCCGGCGGTGAACGCGCGGGCCTGCTCCGCGCGCGCGGCGCTCCACGCCGGCGGATCACGGTGGACTCGCACCTCGGCGAGGTCAGCGCCGAACGCGGTCTCGGCCTGCTGGCGCAGCTCACCGGGTAGCGGCTCACCCGCCGAGGCCGGCACGTCCGCGTGCGCCGGCGGCGCTGGCGTGAGCACGCGCGCGACGTTGACGTCGCCGTGGACCGCGAGCGCGACGGCCTCCTCGGCCTGGCGCTCGAGCGCCGCGTCGCCCTTGCGCTGCCGGGTACCGGGCGCGGGCTTGCGCGCCACGTCGACCCCGGGCGCGCGCGCGCCGCGTGACACCAGCCGCTTCACTGCATGACCTCCGCGATGCGCGCCGCCAGCAACTCGACCAGGTCGTCGCGGCCGAGGTCGGAAGGCAAGGTGACGCGCAGCTCGGCCAGGTCGATGCGGCCGATGCGGTGGGTGGCGCGCAGCCGGTCGTGCACGCGGCGCAGCACTTCCTCGACGAGCGCGGGGGCGGCGGCTGCGTCCACACCGGGTACCCGCAGCACCAGCTCCGAGATCGCCACGCGATCAGCGCGCATACGCGGCCAGCCTCTCTCGCTCGTGCTCGGTGAATGACCGGCCCTCCTTGATCAGCTCACGCTCGAGCCCGCGCACGACGTGGCGTACGGCGACGTGGACGCCCTCGCGCCGCGCCGCGAACAGCGCGGCCAGCGCGGCGAACTTGATCTGCGCGCCAGATAGCTCGACGGCAGCAGCGAGCGGACCCAGGACCGGCACCAGGGCGACCAGCGCGGCGTCGCCGCACACCCCGGTGATCGCGCGCTGCCACAGTTCGAGGCGCTGCGCCTCGTCGGGCGGAGGGAAGTCGAGCACGTAGCGCAGGCGGCGAACGAACGCGTGGTCGATGTTGGCCTTCTTGTTCGACGCCAGCAGCGCGACACCCGAGTACGACTCGATGGCCTGGAGCAGGTGGTTGGTGTCGGTGTTGGCGTAGCGATCATGCGCGTCGCGGATCTCGGTGCGCTTGCCGAACAGCGCGTCGGCCTCGTCGAACAGAAGGACCGCGTCCATGTGCTCGGCGCGCGCGAGGATGCGCTGGAGGTTCTTGGCGGTCTCGCCGACGTACTTGCTGACCACCGCCGAGAGCGACACGCGGAACAGATCGAGGCCGAGCGAGGCCGCGAGCACCTGGGCGGTCATCGTCTTGCCGGTGCCGGGCGGCCCGGTGAACAGCGCGAGCAGGCCGCGGCCCTGCGGAAACAACCGGCGCAGCGCGGCGGCCTCCCACACCCGGACGCGCTCGCGCGCCTCGTATTCGTAGTCGCGCAGCGCATCGAGCAGCGCGGGCGGCAACACGAGGTCGTCCCATCCGAACGGGCACTCGATGCAGCGCGCGAGCTCGCCGAGGCGATCGCGGGTGCGCTCGCGCACGGCTTCGGCGGCGGCGCCGGCCGTGGTGACGCCGCGCTCGGCCGCGCGCGCGATGTCGGCGGGTGTGGTGTGGTGGCGGCGTGCGAGATCGGCGAGCGCGGGAGCCCCCCAGGTCACGGCGACCGGGATCAGCCGGCGCCACAGCGCCTCGCGGTCGGCGGTGGTTGAAGGCGGTAGCTCGACGGAGAGATCGACGACGTCCGCGAGCGGCGCGGGCAGCTGACCGGGCTCGATACACGCGAACACCAGCGGGAAGCCGCCGCCGATCGCCGGCCAGGCGCGCCGGGCCGGCGCGTCGCCGACGAACGCGATCGCAGTGCGGGCGAGGAACGCGTGACGGTGCGCGCGCAGCACCACGCGCGGCCAGGCGGCCTCGTCGACCGCGTCGCCGTCGACCGCGAGCAACCCCAGGCCGAGCCGCGCCGCCACGGTCGCGGCGAAGCTGCGCCGGCCGGCGCCCTCGGGCGCGATCACGACGACCCGCACGTGCGCGCCCAGGCCCTCCCGGCCCCAGCGCTCGCGGATCGCGGTGACCACCGCGTCGACCGGCCAGCGCTCGAGCCCGTCGACGGGGGAGACCGGGCGCGCGACGCCGACCAGCGGCGCGTCGACCGCGTAGCTGTCGGTGAACCAGTCGTGGACCGCGGGATCGAGCACGAGGCCGTCGGGTTCACCGGCGCCGAGCTCGACGCGGTGGATCAGCTCCCAGCGCGCGAGCGACGACTCGGGTGTGACGATACGGCGGCCGACCCGTCCGGTGATCGTGGCCAGGCCGGGCTCGGTCGCCACCGCGCGCCCGGTGGCGGCGGACAGCGCGCCGGCGAGATCGGGCGCGACCGCCGCGGCGAGGCAGAGCTGGAGCGCGTCGGCCTCGGCGGCGTCGAGGCTGAACGTCTGCGCGAACAGGCGCAGGCGCGGCAGGCGCGCGACCGCAGCCTCGACCGCGCCCAGGCTGCCGGCGAGCTCCCGGCCGCGCGCGTCGGACGCCGACCACGCGTCGCGCGCGTCGCGGTCCTGCCACGGGTCGCGCCAGCCGCGCTGCTCGGCGGCGTCGCGCGCCTCGGCCCACGCGATCTGCCGGTACAACAGGAGGCGCGCGCGCGCGGCGATCGCGGCGAGCTCGCGCTCCGCCACGGTCTCCGGGCCCGGCCCGGCCGGTGGCGGCGACTCCGCGACGGCCGCGCGCGACGCCGTCATGGCGCGAGCACCCACGCCGGCGGCGACTCGCTGCCGTTGATGACGACCCGCACCGGCGCCCACTGGCCCGACACGGCCTCGACCGGGAGCCGGAGCTCGAGCGTCGCCGCGTCGACCACGGTGAACTCGCCGGGCTGGAGCGGCCCGGGAGCGACCTCCACGAGGGCGACGCCCAGGATCGACACGCGCACGACGAGCGGCGGCGCGGGCAGCGGCACCGCGAACAGCCCGCCGGTCGCGGTGAACTGGCCGGTCGGTGCCATCACCCCGAAGCCGGTGATCGCAGGCGCGATCTGGAACGGCATCTCGTTGGTGACCACGAACGTGGTGTGGCTGCCGCCGGTCGACAGCACCGTGGTGCGCGCGAGCCGCAGCGAGGCCGCCCACGTCCCAGCCACGGTGGGGTCACCCTCGACGTCGGCCTGCACGACCACCGAGACCTCGTCGCCGCCGGCGCCGAGCCCCCAGGCGCTGCCCACCGCGCGCGGCGCGCTCCAGCCAGGGCCACGCACCAGCAGCTCCATGGGACCACTGCCGAGCCCGGTGCCGGTCAGCGTCAGGCGATCGCCGATCGCCGCCTGACCGGGCGAGACGTCGATGGCGCGCGGCGCGGACTCGCCGGGGATCGTGAACGTGACGGTGCTCTGCGACGACACCAATCTGGGCAGCGCGCCCGTCATGGCGTCGACCCCCCAGCTCAGCACGCGCGCGCCCGCGCTGACCGGCTCGTCGGGGTCGAGCAGCACGACCGACACCTCGTAGTAGGCGCACAGCCGCAACGGGTGCGAGCCGGCCGTCCAGTAGCTGACCGCCTCGGCCACCGGCACGTGGCGCAGCGAGATCCGTAGCTTGTTGTCATCGCCCTTGATCGACGTCGGCACGACGTTGAGGCCGCCGATCCGGGTGTCGTCGTCGATGATCGGGTAGTCGTGCAGCGCGCGCGCGGTCAGGCCCATCAGCAGCTGCTCGCGATACGGTCCCTCGTTGTCGGCGTTGTCGCTGTGCGCGGTGATGATGTAGTGAAGGTTGAGGCCCAGCGGCGAGAACCGGATCGGCGAGTCGGGCCGGCCGCGCCACGCCTGGTTCTTGACCGCGGCCTCCTCGACCAGGTGATAGAGGTAGATGCCGATCTGGTTGTCCTCGGTGACGCGATCGGGCGGCAGGCTGGAGACCTTGACGAGCTGCGCCGGCTTCGCGGGCGAGATCGCGATCGCGCGCTTGACCACCTCGACGAGCGTGCGCGTGACGAGCGAGAGGTCGAGCAGCGCCATGTCAGCCCTGCCCGAGGCCGAAGCCGCGGTGGAAGACGCTGCCGGCCGGCGCTGCAGCCGGCGCTGCCGCGACATGGACGATCGCTGGCGGCGGGGCCGCGCGCGCCGCCTGTACGACCTCGACGACGACGCGACCGATCGCGAGGCTCGGCTGCGGCGCGGGCGGGGGCGGCGGTTCGGCGGCGACCGGCGCGAGCGGCGCGACCGACGCAGGGATCACCGGCGTCGCGGGCCGCTGCGAGCTCGGCGCCGGCGCGAGCGGCGCGGCGATCACCGACCCCGCTGGCGGACCTGCGGGGGGTGGGCGCGGTGGAGCGGCCGGGCCGGTGTTCGATGGCGCAGGGGCGATCAGCGCGGGCGCGGTCAGCCAGCGCGCTTCGACCTCGGGCGTGAGCGGCGGAACGAGCCCGACGGTGACCGGCGCGGCCAGCGCCGGAGCAGTGGCCGGAGCGTGCGGCGCCGCCGGCGGCGCGAGCGGCGCCGGTACCGGGGCCAGCGTGGCGGGCGGCCCCAGCGGCGTGGACACATCCGGTGAGGGGACGGCCTCGGCGGCCACGCGCGAGGCCGGCGCCGTCGGGGGCGCAGCGGCGGGCAGCACCGCGGGAGACCACGTGAGCTCCTGGGGCCCACGCGAGCTCGCAGGCGGCGCGAACGGGACCGCGGGCTCGCGGGTGGGAGCAGCGATCGGCACCGCGCTCGCTGGTGCCTCGCGCTCGAACGGGTCCTCCACCGGGGACCCGCGGGTCGCGGCAGGCGCGAGACCGGCCTCCGAGGGACCTCCGGCGCGCTCGATCAGCCGGCTGAGGTACCCCGACATCCGCGGTCACCTCCCCCCTGCTGCGCGATCGACCAGCTCGACGTGAACACGCCGCTGGGCGCGAGACAGCGACAGGATCTCGGTCAGCGACCAGCCGAACGAGCGAGCCAGGCGATGGACATCGCCGATGCGCTTCCGGCGCTCGGCGATCAGCAGGCCGAGCAGGAACGACTGGATGTCGAACCGCACGGCATGGGCGTGTCCGCAGCTCGGACAGCGCGCGTCGAGCTCGGCCTCGACGAGCGGCGCGACCTGCTGCATCGCCGCGGCGATCTCCGCGGCGCCACCTGGCCCCGAGAGCCGGCAGTGCGCCAGCAGCGCCTCGGCAGGCGCCGGCTCGCCCGCGGCGATCAGCTCGTCGGCTCCCGACGGCAGGCGGAACCGCGTCCCGTCGGCGAGCGCGTACGCGCCCTCCGGATCACGCGCGACCGCCGCGCGCTCGGCGTCGATCGCTGCGAGCAGCGCGCCGAGCGCGAAGTCGAGATCGAACGCGGTCCGGCACACCGGACACACCGGCGAGCTCTCGACCCGGCCGCCGATCTCGCGCAGGTAGAGCGCCGCGAGCACGCGGTCGCGGTCCGCCGCCGGCAGCGCGCGCGCGGCCCCCGGGCCGACCACCGCTCCTGGCGCGTCGACGAGCAAGCGGTCGAGCAACGCGATCGCCGACAGCGTATCGGTGCTGTCGACCGACTCCTCGTCGTCCCCGCGCAGACACCGCACGTAGACCCATCCCGGGCGCGCGCAGTATGTGACCGGTACTCGTTGCATGACGAGCGTCAGGTCTCGGTGGGTTCACCGACCGAGATGTCGCGTTCCCAGCCCTCGTTCTCGAGCTTCATGTGCTCGATCGCCACGGCGTTGGCGTTGGCGTCGAGCTCGGGCAGCGCCTGGTACTCCGAGACCCAGCAGCGAAATACCTTGTAGGACTTCGCGACCTGGTGGTTCTCGTTGAGCAGCTCGATGATGATGTCCTTGCGGAAATTCTTCAGCGAGATCGCGCCGGCGGCCCCCACGTCGTAGACCAGGTTGGCCCACTTCTCGAACTCGTCGTCGTGGGTGACGCCGCGCTCGAGCGTGATCGCCTCGAACGAGATCGCCGCGGGCATGTGGCGGGCCGTGCTGGGGTCGTTGCCTTCGCGGTGCTTGACCACCTCGACGGTGCGCTTCAGCGCGCTGCACTTGGTGACCCCGGCGACGTATCGGCCGTCCCACTTCAAGCGGAACTT
>Ga0302299_10003188_pt1 | contig 10010 bp, 7 predicted proteins | sample III_Fen_N3_4_FD_198795 | JGI IMG/M metagenome (GOLD analysis project Ga0302299, IMG submission 198795) | Peat permafrost microbial communities from Stordalen Mire near Abisko, Sweden - III_Fen_N3_4 | ecosystem: Environmental > Terrestrial > Soil > Wetlands > Permafrost | place: Sweden: Abisko...
GTTCATGGGGCAGCAGATCACGCGCAGCTTCTACTTCATGCCGCAGCTGCTGTCTCTCGCGATCGCGTACGTATTCGCGAGGCGAAGGTGGGACATCCTCTGGGTCGGCGTCGTGCTCGTCACGCTAGCCGCCCTGTGGGTCTCGTATACGCGCTCCCTGCTGGTGATCGCCGTCGCCGAGCTCGTGGTCGTGTTCGGCGTGCGGCTGTTCAAGGCGCAGCAGGCGCACCTCGTCGCCCGCCGCATCGTCATGCTTGCGGCCATCGTGCTCGTTCTCGGCGTGTTCGCATACACTCTCCTCCCGGTGCAGTCGCAGTATTTCCTCTCCCGCATCGGGATGGCGACCTCATCGGGCAGCGTCACCGGCGACCCCAACCTACAGAACCGCATCGACAAGATGAAGCGCGTCTATGGCTGGATCGGCCTGGAGGGCCGCTACGTCGGGGAGGGCTTCACGGCGCCGTCGCAGGATGCGACGGTCTCGAGCGTCGAACTGATGAGCTCCGACCTCGTGTGGGTGCCGGTGCTCTTCCGTTTCGGGCTGATCGGCGTGGCGCTGGTCGTGCTCCTGTACGCAGTGATGTCGTGGCGGGCGCTCCGGCTCAGTCTCTCGGGGGACGGCGACGCCGAGTTTCTGGCGCTCGTGCTCCTGGGCGTCGTCGTCGGGATGTTCCTCGAGGGCTTTGTTTCGTGGACGTTCCTCAATCCCGTGCGCTATCCGCTCGGGCTCTGGGTGTTCGCCTTCGTCGTGGCGGAGGCTTGCCGACGCAGGGCGGAGCTCGACGAGGCCCCGGCGCCGGCTGAGTCCCGCCCGGTGGAGGCGGTCCATGTCTGAGTCTCGGAGCGTGCGGTCGGATGGCCCTCGGGAGGCTGAGACGCTGGCCTTCGAGACGGATTGGCTGGCCTCCCGGCCCGTCTTCTACAACTTGCGCACGCGGCGTTGCAGCCGCCGCATCGACGAGGTCATCGATCTCACCGACCTGGAGTTCGACCCTGAGGGCCTCAACGACTATCTGGACTTCGGCTTCTCGGTGTTCGGCCGCACGCCGGTCCGCGACGTGCGCATGCTGCGCTTCTCGTCGCGGCTCTACTCCGGCCCCGACGGGTTGCGGGTCGAGGAGCTCGACGACCCGGCTTACCCATGGCTCGAGCGCTCCACCAGGGTGAACGAGGTCGTGGACCTCGCCGACGCGCTCGTGAACGAAGCGGCGGCCGAGGTCCCCGGAGAAATCGTCGTCCCCACGAGCGGGGGGTTCGACTCGCGGTTCATCGACGTTCTGCTGCACGACCGTCCGAGGGTCCGCGCCTTCACCTACGGAGTCAGCGGAGACCAGGCGCGATCGGCAGAGGCGGTGAAGGCCGCCGAGCTCTGTCGCCGCCTCGGACTCTCCTGGGAGCTCATCCCGCTGGGCGACTTCCACCGCTACTTCGACGAGTGGGACGAGCTCTTCGGTGTCTCAGCGCACGCCCACGGCATGTATCACATCGAGTTCTATCGGCAGATCGTCGCCAAGGTGAGCCGCGGCAGCCTGCTCCTCACCGGCGCCAGCGGTGAGTGGTTCTCCGGCGACGATCCTGAGGTGAGGGTCGTCGAGACCCTGCGCGGGCCGGAGGACCTGCTCGAGGTGTTCCGGTACGGCAGGATGTGCGCCGACTCACGACAGAGCTGGTTCCGCAGCGAGCAGTTGGGCCTCCAGCAGTTGCTCGCGGAGCAGCCAAGGATCCGCACCGAGATGCTGCCGCGGGTCGTCACCGTCGTGCGGCTGCGGACGACGTTGTTGTCCTACCTCCAGACGGTGCCCGAGTCGCTCGGGCTCGTGCCGCGCGCACCCTTCCTCGACATCAGGCTCGCGATGCGCATGCTGACGCTGCCGGCCGAGCTTCGCCACGAGCGGCGTTGGGAGCGGGAGTACTTCGCGTCGCAAGGCGTCGACCTTGAAGCGGCGGCGCTGCCCGGTGACTACCGGAACGTACTCAACTCGACCGCAATGAGACGCCGCCCGCTGCGGCCGCTCGACGTCGGGCTCTTGTGCGAGATCGTCCGGCCCGAGTACGTCCGCTGGGTCAACCGCACCGTCGGACCGCTCGGACTTCCGCACGAGGCCGTCACACGGCTGGCTTGGCAGCCAGGCTTTCGGCGCGCCGTGAAGCAGTTGCGCCGCATGGGCGTCACGGATCGCAGGGCGGAGGCGTACGGGGCCTACCTGACGCTGCGGCCCCTTGAGTCGCTGCTGCGGCGGCGGGACGCGGCTCGCGGCGGGGAGGCGGGACCGTGAACCTGCCCCGCGTGACCTTCGGAGTCATCGTCCTCAATGGGCTGCCGTTCGTCCCGTATCATCTGCGCGCCCTCTATCCCTTCGCCCACGAGATCGTCGTCGTCGAGGGCGCCGCCCCCGGAGCGCGCGGCAACGCGACTGCCGACGGCCACTCGCGCGACGGAACGCTCGACGAGTTGCGTCGCTTCGTGCGCGACGAGGATCGTGACGGCAAGGTGACGCTCGTCACCGCTGAGGACGAAGGTCATCGGGACGGCTTCTGGCCCGGCGAGAAGGACGAGCAGAGCCGGGCCTACGCGACCCGGGCGACCGGCGACTACCTCTGGCAGGTGGACGTCGACGAGTTCTACCACCCGGACGATATGCGGCGGATCCTCGGCGTCCTCGCCGTCGACCCCTCGATCCAGGCTGTGACGTTTCCGACCGTGACGTTCTGGGGCGCTCCCGATTGCGTCGCTGACGGCTGGTTCCTACGCCGCGGCGCCGCTGCGTACCATCGCCTGTTCCGCTGGGGCGACGGGTACACGTACGCGGCGCACCGGCCGCCGACCGTGCTGGACGCGGCCGGTCGGGACACGAGGACGCTCGGGTGGCTGGACGCCGCGGCGACTGCGCGCCTCGGCGTCGCGATGCTGCACTACTCGCTGCTGTTCCCCTTTCAGGCGGTCGAGAAGGTCGAGTACTACTCCAACTGGGGCGTCGCCGACGGCTGGTATCCGGCGGATGGGGCACGTCGCTGGCTGGAGGAGTCGTATCTGAGCTTGCGGCGTCCCTACCACGTCCACAATGTCTATCGTTATCCGAGCTGGCTCGAGCGCTACGATGGGCGGCACGCCCCCGAGGCGGAGCGGCTGTTCGCCGACGTCGCCGCGGGCCGCATCAGCGTCGAGAGGCGGCCGATGGACGACGCCCATCGGCTGCTGCGCTCGCCCTCCTACAGGATCGGCCGCGCCTTGCTCAAGCTCGCAGGCCCGGCGGACTTGGCCGCCCGCCGACTTCGCGGCGCGGCGGGGCCCGCCGCGCGACGGGCCCTGGGGAGAGACTGATCGTCGTGCGAGTCCTCTGGTTCACGGAATGGCAGCCACCTGCTGTGCGACGGCACCTCGGTCTGGACGACCTGCCGGGGCCGCAGGCCTGGGTGGACAACCTGGCCGCGCAGTTGCGCGACCGGCCCGGCGTCGAGTTGACGATCGCGGCGCCCGGCGTCGCGCCGCCTGGCATCTTCGAGGAGGGCGGCGTCCGGTACGCTGTCTTGCCGCTCCCCGGGCAAACGTCGCGCCTCGTGCGCATCACCGAGAACTGGCGTCATCGCCTCACGCCGCCCGGGACTCTGCGCGCCGCTGCCTCTCTCGTCGATCGGCTGCGGCCGGATGTCGTCCATGTGCACGGCACGGAGGGCGGCCTCGGCCTCCTCGCCGGGATGCTGCCGGATTCCCCGCTCGTCATCTCTCTGCAGGGCATTCTCCAGGCGTATCGGCGGGCGTACTTCTCCGGCCGCACGGCGAGCGAGGTCGCCCGGCTCATCGCGAGTGCGGAGTTCGCCAAGGGACGCGGCGTGGTGCACCGCTATCTCCTGCTCCGCCGCCAGGCCCGGCGCGAGGTGCGGGTGATGCGCGAGGCGCGGTCGTTCATCGGGAGGACCGCGTGGGACCGGGAGGTCCTCGCGGCCGTGAACCCCGCCGCCGTCTACTACCACTGCGACGAGATCATGCGGCCACAGTTCGCAGCCTCGAGATGGAAGGGTGGGGGAGTTGCCGGCACGACGATCTACTCGACCTCGAGCGCGCTGATGGGCAAAGGCACAGAGTGCTTGCTCGAGGCCTGTGCCCTTCTCCGGTCCCGCGGCGTCGACCCCCTAGCGCTTCGCGTGGCCGGCGTCCACCCGGGATCGGAGCTCGACGCCATCTATCGCCGCGCGGCGCGACGCCACGGGGTCTCGGCTTTGGTGGACTGGCTGGGGCGGCTCGATGCCGCGGCGATCGCGGCGGAGCTCGCCGCGGCGGACGTCTTTGCGTACCCATCGTTCGTCGACAACAGCCCGAACAGCCTGGCGGAGGCCATGCTCGTCGGGGTCCCGATCGTCGCCTCCCGCGTTGGCGGCATCCCGACCCTGCTCGCGGACGGCGAGCAGGGTCTCCTTGTCGCCGCCGGCGACGCGGCGGCGCTGGCCGCGGCCGTCGAACGCCTGCTCGCCGACCGCGCCGCCGCCGCCCGGCTCGGCGCCGCCGCCCGCGCGTTCGCGCTCGCGCGCCACGACCCCGGGCGCATCACCGACCGCACGCTGGAGATCTACGAAGACGTCGCCGGGCGGACGCGGCGCCGAGGCGATCGAGGCGCCACACGATGAAGGGCCGGTGGGCAGGACTGCGTCCCCTTCGCTCCGAACGCCCGGTGGGGGAGGTGTGCCGCCTGGAGCAGGGAAGGATGTCGGTCCGGCGAAGTCCGAACGGCTCTTCTCCCGGCTCGGCTGAAGCCCGGGTTCACCGGCGCACACGTTCTGCAGATATGCTGGATGGGCAGGAAGAGCCTGCGACCGCACTTCCTGCGGCGATGCAGTGTCGATGAGAGCGATGGTGGGATGACCGAAACGCAAACAGACGGCCTCTCGGTACGGAGCTACCTGCGCGTCCTTGCGCGCTGGAAGTGGCTGATCGTCGTGGTCACTCTCTTGGTGACAGTAGCGGGGACCGCCTACACCTGGACGCGCACGCCCATGTACACCGCGTCCAGCGATCTCCTCTACATGAAGCAGCTCGACATCGCCAATCCCCTCGCGCAGTCGTTCATCGACACCACGGCCCAGCAGGCTGAGATCGAGGCGGTACCGACGGTGATCAAGAGTGAGCAGGTGCAGTCGGCGGCTCAGGAGGCGATGAGGCCGGTGAACGTGGCCGCTGGCTACTCGGTGACCGCGGTCCTGCAGCCCGGGCTTAGCAACACGTACTCGAACGTCGTGGTCATCCAGGCCTACTCGGCGAGGCCGACCGCCGCGGCCGACGCCGCCAACTCCTACGCCGAGGCGTTCGTGCAGTGGGGCCGCGACAGTGCACGCACACAGGTGAGCGACGCGATCGACGTCGTCAAGGCGCGGATGGACACCTTCACGACGGACGCGGGACGGCAGACGAGTGAGTACACCTCCCTGCAGCAGAGCCTCGAGCAGCTGCAACTGCTCGAAGCGAGCGCCAGCGGCAACTTCGCGATCATCACGAAAGCCGGCGTGCCCACAGCTCCGTATTCGCCGGACAAGAAGCGCGGCATCATGCTCGCGTTCGCCGCCGGTCTCGTGCTGAGCGGCATTCTCGCCTTCGCACTCGAGCAGTTCGACACGAGGCTCCACGGCGACGACCAGATCAGCGAGCTGCTGGGCCTCCCGATCATCGGACACGTCCCGCCGATCGCGGCGAGGAACAAGTCGGGCGTCCTTCCGACGCTGAACGAGCCCTCGGGGAGGGCCGCGGAGGCCTATCGCGTACTGCGCAGCAATCTCGAGTTCGTCGGCTTCGACGGCGACATGCGCGCGCTGCTCATCTCGAGTTCCGTGCAGGGTGAGGGCAAGAGCGTGTCTGCCTGCAATCTCGCCGTGGCGCTCGCACTTGCAGGTAAGAGGGTCGTCCTGATCGACGCCGACCTGCGCAGCCCGCGCGTGCACGCCTACCTCAGCCTGCCCAACGTGGTCGGGGTGTCCTCGGTGCTGGCGCGGCGCATCGAGATCGATGACGCGCTTTCGACCGTCGTCCTCGAGTCTCAGCCGCGCCAGAACGGCGCGATGGTCATGACGGCCAAGGCCGCGGTCGGCGCCGCCAAGTCGAGCGCCCCGAGCGCCCCGGGTCCCAGGGCCGGGAATCCCGCCTCCGGCTCGCTCTGGCCGGGCGAGCTGGACGCAGCGCCGCTCCTCCGTGTGCTGACCAGCGGGCCCATCCCGCCGAATCCGGGCGAGATGGTGGCATCGCAGCGCTTCAGCGAGATCATCGAGCACCTTCGCGGAGAGGCCGACGTGATCATCGTCGACGCCCCGGCGATGCTGCCCGTCGGCGACACGGCGGCTGCCGCCCGGGCGGTCGACGGACTTGTGTACGTGGTGAACCCCGATCGTGTGCGTCGTCCGGTGCTTCAGCAGGCGCGTTCCCAGCTGGGGCATCTGCCGTGCGCCTTGCTCGGGATCATCGAGGTCGCAGACAGAAAGGGCCAGGGGCAGTACAGCGGCTACTACTCCCACTCCGATGACAGCGGCGCCAGCTTGCGCCGCCGCCGCTGAGTCAGGGTCTGCCAGCCCGGCGCGTGTGCAGGCTGCTTTGATGAGCGGTCCTACCCGCGTCCTCGTCCTCACAGCGTTTCCCGCCATCGGTGGGCCTTTGCCCAAGCTGGCGCCGCTGGTCGCCGAGGGGCTGCAGCGCGAGGGGTGCGAGGTGCGCGTGGCCGGGTGGAGCGCACACTCGGCGGGCAACGAGCCGCTCGTGGCCAAGCTGGCCGGTCGCAGCGGTGACCTGCGGCGTGTGCTTCGCCGCGTGCGTGAGTGGCGGCCGGACGTACTCTATGTCGCCACAGCCCACAACCGTCCGGCGCTTCTCCGGGATGTCCCGCTCGCCCTGAGCCTCCCTCAGGGCCGGCCCCCGCTCGTGATCCACTTCCATGGCAGCGAGTCCGACCGGCTCGATGGGCGGGGGTGGGCGCCGTTCGACACCGCTTCCCGCCTTCTCGTCCGCCGGGCCGCCGCCGTCCTCCTGCTCTCGGAGGAGGAGCGGCGGGAGTGGCGGCGCCACTACCCGGATGTACGCTTCGAGGTCGTCCTGAACCCATTCGTGCCGCCGCAAGCAGCCGGCGAAGCGCCGCTTCGGCGTGAGGGCGACGCGCCTGTCCTCTTCTGCGTCGCCCGCCTCATCCGCGCCAAGGGCGTGTTCGACCTCCTGGACGCTTTTGCCCTGCTTCGCCGCCGCATCCCGTGCCGGCTGCAGTTCGCGGGGAGCGGGCCGGAGGAGCAGGCGCTGCGTCGGCGCATCGATCTCATGGGGATTGAGGACGAAGTCGACGTGTTGGGGTACGTCGCCGGCGACGACCTGCGCGCGGCGTACGAGCGGGCCGACGTGTTCGTCCTGCCTTCGTACTTCGCCGAAGGGTTTCCGCTAGCGGTCATGGAGGCCATGAGCTACGGGCTGCCCGTGGTCACGACGCCGATCAGGGGTTGCGCGGACCATCTCGTCGAGGGAGAGAACGCCCTCTTTGTCGCCGCACGGGACCCGGAGCTCCTCGCCGGGAGGCTGACCGCCTTGCTCGGCGACCCGGAGCTCCGCCGCCGCATGGGCGCGGCCAACCGCGACAAGGTCGCGGACTTCGCGCCCAGGCGGGTGATGCCGGCCTACGCGGCCGTCCTGGAGGACGTCGCGCGGAGCGCGGCGAGCGCGCAGTGAACGCCTCCGGCGAGCACGTACTGACGACCGAGGTCCTGCCCGTGGGCGTGGACGAGGCCGCCGCGGTGGTGGTCGCCTGGGCGGAGGATGGCGCCGGGCGCGCGGTCTGCGCCGCCAACGTCCATATGGTCATGGAGGCATGGGACGACCCGTCGTTCGCAGAGGCGCTTGCGAGCGCGGACCTCGTGGTCTGCGACGGCCGTCCCCTGGTGTGGGCGTGTCGACTGCAGGGCGTGAGCGACGCGCTGCAGACGCGGGGCATGGACCTGATGGTCAGGACTTGTCGGCTGGCCGCGCGGCGCGGTTTGCGCGTCGGCTTGTACGGTGGCGAACCGGAGCTCAGAGAGGAGGTCGAGCGGCGTCTGACCCGGCTCTGGCCCGACCTGGAGATCGCCTACAGCTGGTCGCCGCCATTCCGCGCGCTTCTGCCGGAGGAGGATGCCGCCGCAGTCGACGCGATCGTCTCGGCCGGGGTGCAGATCCTGCTCGTCAGTCTCGGCTGCCCCAAACAGGAGAGGTGGATGATCGCCCATCGAGACCGTCTGCCGTGCGTGGCGTTGGGCGTGGGCGGCGCGTTCGGCATGCTTGCCGGCACCGTGCGCGTGGCGCCGCATTGGGTGCAACGCCTCGGCCTCGAGTGGCTCTATCGTCTGGCGGCCGAGCCTCAACGCCTGTGGCGGCGATACGCGCGCCATAACGGCCGCTTCGTCGTCCTCGCGCTGCGGCAGGCGCTGGACCTGCGGCTGCGCGGCTAGGTCTGGCGCCGGCGCTCAAGCAGCCGGCGACGGCTTCTCCACGAGCCCAAGCGCCGGCGCTGCGACCGGCAGCCGCCACAGTCGCCACAACGTCACCGCGTAGGTCGCCAGCAGCAGCGTGTTGCGCGTGACCACGATGGCGAGCGGCGCCGGCTGCATGCTCAGGAGGTTCCAGTAGAGCGCCGGGAACTCGGCCTGCGTGAGCGCCAGGGTGAGGCCGCCGAGCACGGCGATCCAGCGGTCGCGGGCGGCGACCAGGGCCCAGGCCGGCAGGATCCAGATGAAGTACTGCGGCGAGAGCACCTTGCCGAAGGTCATGAGCGCGAGCAGCAGCGCCAGGACGACCAGCGCCTGGTCCGCCGGCGCCTCCCGCAGGCGATGGCGCCGGAGCCACACGAAGAAGTACACGGCGGCCACCGCGAGCAGCGTCAGGCCGCCGGACATGTCGGCGGCGAGCCCGACGCCCGGGGCGATGAGGGAGTGGGAGCCGTGGCTCCAGGCCCAGGACGCCCAATCCGCGCCGAGCAACTGGCCGAGCAGTTGCGGCGTCCCGAGAACGCTCTCGATCTGCAGCGGCCGCTCGAGGTGGTACTGGAACACATGCCAGACCCCCGACCACGACCTGAGCACGTAGGGCAGGAACGGCGCGGCGGCCGCGGCGCCGAAGGCGACCAGCGGCCAGGCCCATCTGCGTGGCGGCCCGGCCAGCAGCAGCACCAGCGGCAGCAGTGCGAGCGGTGTGAGTTTGAGCGCGAAGCCCATGCCGATCACGAATCCCGCCGCGGTGTACCAGCGCGCGGTGAGGCAGAGGATGAAGATGGCCACCAGCAGCGCCACCGCGACGTCGTAGCGGTTGAGCACGATCGTCCCGATGAGGGCTACGCTCACCGGGAAGAGGACCGAGGCCACGTAGGCTCGCCCGCCTCGGGGCCAGAGCCGGCAGGCCACGTAGGCCGTGACCACCCCAGTGGCGATCGTGATCGCCCCCATCAGGATGTTGAACCAGATGCCGTAGAGGTGCTCGCTGCCGGTGTGGCCTGGCACGCGGAACAGCGCCACGGCGAGCGGGGGGTACTCGACCTCGAAGGAGTGCGTGTAGGGCGTCTCGCCGGCGGCGATCCGGGAGGCGTATCCCCAGTAGACCGGCAGGTCGGTGATGTCGTGCATCCCGTACCAGAGGTTGGGGAACAGCCCGCCCATGACGAGCAGCGTGAGGAAACCGGCCGTGACCATGGCGAGCCACTTGCTGGGGGCGTGGCGCGCGGCCTGCGTGCCGTCGTCGGACGTGAGAGGCGCGCCGCCGCGGGGCTGGCTCGGCGTGCCGTCGCCTGAGAGCGGCGGCGCCGCGTCGGGAGGATGCGCCGGGGAAGAGGGCGGAGCGCTCACGCGCCGCGGAAGCTCCAGAGCTTGTTCAGCACGAAGTTGATCGGCATCACGCAGGCGATGGCGATGATCTGGCTGAGGTTGTCGCTCAGGTGGAGCCCCTGCAGCGCGACGGTGAAGATGCCGAGGTTCACGAAGTACGCGACCACGCTGACGGTGAAGAACTTGGGCAGTTCGCGCGAGACCGC
>Ga0302299_10003189_pt1 | contig 10010 bp, 7 predicted proteins | sample III_Fen_N3_4_FD_198795 | JGI IMG/M metagenome (GOLD analysis project Ga0302299, IMG submission 198795) | Peat permafrost microbial communities from Stordalen Mire near Abisko, Sweden - III_Fen_N3_4 | ecosystem: Environmental > Terrestrial > Soil > Wetlands > Permafrost | place: Sweden: Abisko...
TGGCGCGAACCAGGGCCTCCAGCAGCCGGAATTCCGTGGGTGTGAGGGTCAGCGACGCATCCCCGCAGCGGGCCTCGTGGCGGCCGGGCTCCAGGGTCAGGTTGCCGGCACTCAGCGGCCCACCCGAGGTCGAACCCGGCATCCCGGTGCGATCGACGCGGCGCATGACCGCGGCGATCCGGGCCAGCAGCTCGGCCTTGCCGAACGGCTTCGTGAGGTAGTCGTCCGCCCCGATGCCCAGGGCGCGGACCTTGGCGGCCTCGCCGCTCTCGCCCGACACGATGAGGATCGGCGCCTGGCCGACGGCGCGCATCTGGCCGGCGACGGAGAACCCGTCCGGGCCGGGCATCGCCAGGTCCAGCAGGACGAGGTCCGGGTGTTCCTCGCGGAAGCGCTTGACCGCGGTCAGCCCGTCGTAGGCGGTGATGACCTGGTGGCCCTCGGTGCCCACGAGCGCGGTGACGGCGCCGACCATGGCCGGGTCGTCATCCACGACGAGGATCCTCAACGGGCGGGTGCTCATGCTGTACATCATCCTCTCATGTCAGATCGCGACCGCAGCGGGCAGCGCGACGACGAATCGCGCGCCGTGCGGCAGGGCCGGCTCACACCACAGGCGGGCGCCCATGGATTCGCCGAGTCGTTTGGCGGCATACAGGCCGATCCCGGACCCGCGGGCGGTGTGGGTGTCGCGTCGCGCATAGGGCTCGAAGATCCGCTCCCGCCACTCCTCCGGGATGCCGGGGCCCTCGTCGCTGACGCCGAGCCGGGCGACGCCTTCGGCGAGACTCCACTCGATGGTGATGGCGGTCTCGGGCGGAGCGTATTTGACGGCGTTCTCGATGAGGTGCTCCACGATCTGCCGAAGCCTGGGCGGATCCGCGAGGGCCTGCAGACGCTGGCCGGGCTGCAGCCGGACGGTGTGCCGGACGAGCAGCGGTCGAAGCGAGACGAGCACGGACGACACGATGGTCTCGAGATCCACGGGCACGACCGAGGCCGGGCTCTCCGGCACGACCCGGACGGACGCCAGGATCGAGTCGACGAGCCGATCGAGCCGCTCCACCTGTTCGAGGGTGGCCCGATGCCAGGCGGCCCGGGTCTCGCGCCGGGCGATGTCGCGCGACGTCCGGCCGGCGAGGGGCGGCTCCTCGGCGAGCAGGTCCGTGTACGCGCGGACCACGGCCAGCGGCGTCCGGAGCTCGTGGGTGACAAGGGCGATCAGTTCGCTTCGCGCTTCGTCGATCGCCTTGAGCGATTCGACCCGCGCCTCGGCCTCGGATTGCAGGCGGCCCTTCTCGACGATGCCGGCCAGCAGGTCAGCCACGGCCCGCAGCTGGTCCGCGTCCGATCCCGAGAAGTCGCGCGGTTGCTCGGTCTGCACGTTGAGGACTCCCACCGTCTGGTCGTGCCAGATGAGCGGTACGGACAACATGGACGCGACGAACCGCCGCTGGTCGATGCCACGGACCCACAGGAACCGGGCATCGGCACGGACATCGGGGATGACCAGGGGTTCGCGCGTCGCGGCGACCCGGCCCGTGACCCCTTCACCGAACGGGACGCGCGCCCGGCCGATCTGGTAGTGATCGAGGCCGTTCGTGGCCGCCAGCGTCAGGTACGCTCCGTCGCGATCGACCAGGTACAGGGAGGAGACATCGGCATGGAGGGCGTCACGGGTCCCGTCGACGACGGTCTCCAGGAGCTCGTCCCAGGTCTGGGCCGTGGTGACGAGCCGCGCGACGTCGTAGAGGAACCGCAGCTGGGCGAGTTGGCCCGGCACGCCCGCAGCGGGCAAGGCGGCCGGTGGGGTGGCGGTCGTCGCGGCCGGGATCGGACTGGGCCGCGAGGCGGGACTGGGGGGCGTCACGACCATCACGATACAAGCGTAGGGAAGGGTCGGCCTACGAAAGGTTGCGGTCGCGTGGTGACTCGGCCCCGAACCGGTACCGGCCGCGACCTTCGCCGCGGGTCCGCGGAGCGAGCGGCATGACCATCCCGGTCCGGCCGGAACCCGGCGGCATCGGCACGGCCGGGGCGCGCGACCCGCTCGCGACCGAGGTCCGGCTGCTGGGCGCCCTGCTCGGGCAGGTCGTCGCGGAACAGGCCGGTCCGGACCTGTTCGACCTCGTCGAGCGGATCCGCAAGCGGACCATCCGCCTCCGGGCCGAGGGCGATCCGGCCGAGCGTCGACGCCTCGACGAGGACCTCTCAGGGCTGGACCTGGGCGCCACCGAAGCCGTCATCCGCGCCTTCGCGCTCTATTTCCAGCTGGTCAACCTGGCCGAGGCCCGCGGTCGTGTCCGCGCCCTCCGGCGCCGCGAGCGGGCGGCGCACGACGGCATCCTTGACGACTCGGTGGCGGAGGCCATCGGGCGACTGCGCGGGCTCGGTCGCTCGGACGTGGACCTCGACGCCCAGCTGGCGAGCCTGTCCGTCACGCCGGTCCTCACGGCCCACCCGACCGAAGCCCGTCGCCGGACGATCCTGGTCGCCCTGCGTCGCTGTGGCGACCTGCTGGCGCGCATGGACGATCCGCGCCTGACGCCCACCGAGGATGCCGATATCCGGCGCCGACTGCGCGAGGAGATCACGCTCCTGTGGCGGACGGCGGACCTGCGTCCCATCGCGCCGGCGGTGCTCGACGAGGTCCGGACGGCGATGGCGTTCTTCGACTCGACATTGTTCACGCTCGCGCCGCGACTGGCGCGGATCGTGGACGGGGCCGTTGATCCGCCTGCCAGCGGCCGTCGCCGGCGAGCCGGCGGTCCCGCCCGGACCGGCGCACGGCCGCCGCGGGTCGGGGCGTTCCTGCACTGGGGCAGCTGGATCGGGGGCGACCGCGACGGCAACCCGGGCGTGACGGCGGACGTCACCGAGCGGACGCTGCGCATCCATGCCGACCACGTCCTGCGCGGCTACGAGGCGGTGGCGAACCGTCTCATGCAGACCGTGTCCGCGGCCTCGGCCGGAGCGGGGGAGCGGCCATCGGCCGGGCACGCCGGGCAGACCGGACAGACCGGGCAGGCGTCGCCGGCCGCGCGCGCTCTCGCCACCCGCCTTGCCCGCGATGCCGAGGAGCTGCCCGAGACGGATCGGCTGCTGCGTCGGCGCTTCCCCGACGAGCCGTACCGCCAACGGTTCGGATTCATCGCCGAGCGACTGCGTCGCACCCGAGCGGGCCTCAATGCCGAGGCCGCGCCGCGCGCCGGCGGCTATCCGGACGCCACAGCCCTGGCCCACGAACTGGACGAGCTGCGAGACGCCCTCGTCGCCGACGATCTTGCCCGTGTGGCATTCGGCGAACTGGCCGACCTGCGCTGGCAGCTCGGGACGTTCGGGTTCCACCTCGCCTCGCTCGAGATCCGCCAGCACTCGGCGGTCCACCGGGCGGCGCTCGCCGCCATCGAGACCGGCGCGGCCGGTACGACGGAGTTGTCGCCGGGCGTCACCCTGGACGAGGTCCTCGCCACGTACCGAGCGGTGGCGGCCGCGCAGGCCCGGTTCGGGCACGACGCCTGCCATCGCTACGTCGTCAGCTTCACCCTCGCGGCCTCGGACGTGACCGATGTGCTGTCGCTCGCTCGTCACGCAGCGGGTGATGACGGTCCCGGCAGCCTGGACGTCGTCCCCCTGTTCGAGTCCTACGACGCCCTGCGCGACGCCGGGCGGATCCTGCGGGACTTGCTCGCGGACCCGGCCTATCGCGACCATCTCGCGACGCGCGGCGATCGCCAGGAGGTGATGCTCGGCTACTCGGACTCGAACAAGGAGTCCGGGTTCCTCTCGGCGGCGTGGCTCCTGCACCAGGCCCAGTCCGAGCTGGTCGCGGCGGCGCGCGACCACGGCGTCGAGCTCACCTTGTTCCACGGCCGTGGCGGGGCGATCGGACGCGGCGGCGGGCCGACGAACCGCGCGATCATGGGCCAGGCGCCGGGTTCCGTGGCGGGCCGCTTGAAGCTCACCGAACAGGGCGAGGTCATCGCCGCGAACTACTCCGACGCGACGATCGCCCGGCGCCACCTCGAGCAGATGACCGGCGCCGTCCTCTTGGCGTCAACGCCCGAGCACGATGCGCTCCTGGAGCGCGCCCTCGTGCGCGGCGAGCCGATCATGGCCGAGCTGTCCGAGACCTCCCGGCGGGCGTACCGCGCGCTCGTCCACGACGACCCCGGGTTCGCGACGTTCTTCCGCTCGATCACGCCCATCTCGGAGCTGTCCGCCCTGCGCCTGGGGTCCCGTCCCGCGGCGCGCGGCCGGACTGAAGCGGCGCCCTCGATCGACTCGCTCCGGGCCATCCCGTGGACGTTCGCCTGGTCGCAGTCGCGGGTGAACCTGCCCGGCTGGTTCGGGCTCGGGACGGCCCTCGAGGCCTACGAGGCGGCCCACGGCGCGAGCGGGCTGACCGCGATCGCCCGGCTCGGGCGCGACTGGCCGTTCCTCGCGAGCGTCCTCGACAATGCCGAGATGAGCCTCGCCAAGGCCGACATGGGGGTCGCCCGGCTGTACGCGGCCCTCGCCACCGGGGATGGCGACGACCGGCGGTGGGCCACCATCGAAGCCGAATTCCACCGGACGTCCTCGATGCTGCGCCGGATCACCGGCCGGGACCGGCTCCTCGACCACGCCCCGGTCCTGCAGCGCTCGATCATGCTACGGAACCCCTATGTGGACTCGCTCTCCGAACTCCAGGTCCGGCTGCTGGCGCGCCTTCGAGCGCTGCCCGCGGACGACCCGGATCGGCCGCGATTGCTGCGCCTGGTCCACCTGACGGTCAACGGGGTCGCGGCCGGCCTCCAGAACACCGGCTAGAGCGGATCCGGCGCCGGCCCCACCGCCTCCTCCGCGGCGAGCCGCCGTGCCAGGGCCTCGGCCAGCCGCTCGTAGTCGGCCCGTTCGTTGTAGCGCTGGGCCGAGATCCGGAGCAGCGTGACGGCGGGCGCGTCATCGGCCCGGCGAGCCGCGCGCACCGGCCAGGGCATGATCGGGACCTGGATGCCGTCGAGATCCGTGAGGTCCCGTTGCAGCGCCCGGGAGGCCGCTTCGTCGCGAGATCCGGGCAGGCTGAGCGCGGCCATCGACCCCGTCATCGCGTCGGGCGCGATGGGTGCGACGCCCAGCGTCGTCGCCAGGTGGTCACGCCCCGCCATCGCCAGGGCGTGGTTCGCGGCCATGATCGCCGGCCACCCGCCCGGGTCCTGGGCGGCCATCCAGTCGATCGCGTCGGCGAGGGCGAGTGCCGGGGTCGGATCACCGGTCCCGGTCCAGTCGAATTCGAGCCGGAACCGTTCGCGTCCCTCGAGCGGTTCGTTGGCGCCGTGCGAGATGACGAGCGGGTGGATCCGATCGCGCCGATCCGCGCGCACCCATAGGACGGCCGAGCCCTTCGGGCCGCACAGCCACTTGTGGCCGTTGCCGGTCCAGTACGCGGCCCCGAGCGCGTCGAGGTCGACCGGCACCATCCCCGGCGCGTGGGCCGCGTCCACGAGCGTGTCGACACCACGCGACTCGAGTCCGGCCACGATCCGCTCGATCGGCAGGACCAGCGCCGTCGGGCTCGTGATGTGGCTGACGAGCGCGAGCCGGGTCCGCGGCGTGACCGCGGCAAGGATCGCGTCGAACGCCTGCGACGGATCGTCGATCGGGACCGGGATCCGGGCCACGACGACCCGCGCGCCGTCTCGTTCGGCGATCGCCGCCAGGGCGTTGAGGGTCGCGTTGTACTCGTGATCGGTGGCGAGGAGTTCGTCACCGGGTTCGAATCGGAGCGACCGAAGCACGGTGTTCACGCCACTGGTCGCGTTCGAGACGAAGGCCAGGCCGGCCGGGTCTGCCCCGAGGAACGCGGCGACGCGATCGCGCGCATCGGCCAGCGCATCGGGGAGGATCCGTTCCATGAACCGGACCGGCTCGGATTCGAGGCGATCCCGCCAAGTGCGCTGCGAGGCGAGGACGGCCTCTGGGCAGGCGCCGTACGAGCCGTGGTTCAGGAAGGTGACGGCCGGGTCGAGTCGCCAGCCGAGGTCGGTGCGCATCGCGCCATGATGCCGTCCGCCGGCATCCGGCGTGGTCTCAGGCGTCTGGCGGGCCGTCGTCCGGCGGCGTGACGTTCTTCATCGGTGGCCGGCCATCCGGTGGCCGGCTGTCCGGGCGCCGTCGGGAGAGCACGCGCGCGACCCGGTCGGGCGCCGCGATGAACGGAGCGAGGTACACGATCAGCAGGACCGGCAGGAGGAATCGGATGCCGATCGGGCGGACCGCCATGAGCATCCCGAGCCCCCACAGGAACGCCACGTAGCTGCCGATGGCCACGCGCGACAGGCCGGCGAGCTGCAGTCGACGGGCGGGGATGAGGACGATGAGCCCGATGACGAGGGCCAGCGCGAGGAGCCAGGGAGCGGGCAGCACCCGGCGATGATACGGCTGCGGTCGTCCTGCGCCGCGGACCGCGGCCCGGCCCGGAGGCCCCGGCCCGGTACGCTGGACGAGCATGGCCACACACCGCGTCGCCACCTGGCTGGACCGTTGGGGTCCGATACTGCCGCTGCTCGCCGCCGAATTCATCGTGTGGCTGGGCTTCGGCGGGCTGCTCCCGGTCCTCCCGCTGTACTTCACCGAGCAGGGCCTCGACCTCGCCACCCTGGGACTCGTGATCGCGGCCTGGCCGATCGCCCGTCTCGTCACGGAGCCGATCTTCGGCTGGCTCGCGGACCGGACGGCGCGCGTCCCGTGGATGGTCGCCGGGCTGCTCCTGACCGGCGTGTTCGAGGTCCTGCCGCTCTTCCTGATCGGGCCTGTAGCCTTCGTTATCCTGCGCGGCGCCGCCGGCGTGGCGGCATCGATGTACGACCCGGCGGCCCGCGGCTACCTCACCGATGCCACGCCACCCGAACGCCGCGGCGAGGCCTTCGGGCTCTATGGGGCGGCCCAGATGGGCGGGCTCCTCATCGGTCCGGCGATCGGCGCGTTCGGGGCCGGGGCGTTCGGCGGCATCCAGTTCGTGTTCGTGTTCAGTGCCATCGCGTCGTTCCTCGGTGCGGCCGCCATCGCCTGGCGGGTCAAGGAGTCGGGCCCGCGGACCCATCCCGCGCCGTCGTACGACGCGACGGAGTTCCCGCGCGACACGCCCTCCGTCTCGGGCCGGGCCGCGACGGACATCGCGTCGGATCTGGCCGCGGACGGCCCGGTCAACGTCGATCCGAACGCCCCGAAGCGACTCCTCAACCGCGGCCTGCTCGCGGCCCTCGTCCTCAACGCCGGCAGCTACTACGCCGGCGGTACCTACGAGGTCATCTGGAGCCTGTTCCTGCGGCACCTAGGGGCCGGACTGGACCTGATCGGCCTGACGTTCGCGATGTTCGGGTTGCCCGTCCTGGTCCTCTCGCCGTACGCGGGACGCATCGTCGACCGGCGCGGATCGTATCGGTTCATCGTGATCGGCTGCTCGACGCCGGCGATCGCCGGCATCTGCTACACGCTCATCCGCGACCCGGTCCTCGCGGTGCCCCTGATCCTGCTCGAGGCGACCGGGTTCGCCCTGCTCAACCCGGCGCTCTATGCCGTCGTCGCCGCGAATAGTCCGATCGGCCGCTCGTCGACGGCCCAGGGCATCTACGGTGCGGCCGGGACGGTCGGGTTCATCCTCGCGTCGCTCCTGGCCGGCGTGCTCGCCGAGCGCGACATCCTGTATCCGTTCTATGTCTTCGTGGCGGTCATCCTGACGAGCCTGGTCCTCGGCCTGCTGATCGGTGGGAAGCGGCTGCGGGCCCACCAGGCGCCGGCCGCCCTGCCAGCTGAGGTTCCTGCCACGTGATGGAACGCCCGACGGATCCCACCGTCCTCGTGATCGGCGGGTTCCTCAGTTCGCCACCGATCTACGGGCCGTTCCGCGAGCACCTGCTGGAGCGCGGCGCACGCCATGTCGAGGTCGCCCAGATCTGGACGCCCGACTGGATCCTGTCCGTCCGCCGCGGCGGCGGCGCGATCGCGACCCGGGCCGCCAGGGCGCTCCTCAAGGCGGTCGATGCCGCCGACGGAGTCCCGCTGCTGGTCGTGGGCCACTCGACCGGGGGCGTGGCGGCGCGCGTCCTGACCGCCACCGAACCGTACGAGGGACGGCGGTTCGCCGGAGCGCGGCGCGTGGGAGCGCTCGTGACCCTCGGCTCGCCCCATACGAACGCGATGGAGGCCGACACGACCCGTTGGAAGGGCAACGGCACGGCGACCTTCGCGAACCGGTACGTGCCGGGGGCGTTCTGGGCGCCGCGAGTCGGCTACCTGTCGGTGGCGTCGCGCTGGCTCGTCGGTCACGAGGAGGGGGTCGAGCAGACGGGTCCACAGCGGGCCGCTCGCCGATTCTACGAGCAGGTCCTCCCGCCGCCACACGCAGCGGCCATCGAAGGCGACGGCGCGATCCCGGTCGACGCCGCACTCCTCCCCGGCGCCCGGCACATCGTGCTCGACGACGTGGCCCACGCGCCCGGGGCGCGGCACCGCTGGTATGGCTCTGACGACGTCATCGACACGTGGTGGCCGACGGCGCTCGAGGCGTGGCAGGACGCCCTCGCGGAGCGGGCCAGGACTGCGCCGTCCGATACCTCGACCGATCCGGCCAGTTGACCGAATGGCCGCCAGCGCCTACCGTACGCAAGCGGGGTGGAGCAGCGGCAGCTCGTCGGGCTCATAACCCGAAGGTCACTGGTTCGAATCCAGTCCCCGCAACCAACGCCTTTTCCTGAACCCCGGGCCCGACCACCCGGGGTTCTTCCTTGTCCGGCGGATCGCGTCCATCGCCGATCGCCGCGTCCTGTCCTCCCCTGCCGATCGCGCAGGTCGTCGCACCCCTCACGACCCTCTCAGGACGCCCGCCCAGCCTGAGGCACGAGGTCGACGACAGGCGCCGACCCGATCGCGATCCAAAGGAGATCGATATGCAATGGGATGACCAGCCGGCGATGCCGGAACCCCTGACGCCGGTCCGACCGGCGGCCGCGCCGGGACCCGTGACTCCGGTCGCCCCGTCCTCGACGGCGACCAGCGGCGGCCGGACCCCGGGCCTGAAGCGCACCGTCCTGACCGCCGCGGTCTCGGCGATGCTCCTCGTCGGCGGGGCCGTGGCCGTGGTGAACGCCGCGAGCCCGGACCCGTCGTCCGCCCCGAGCGTCACGGCACCGTCCGGCGGCGGGGCCACCACCCCGTCGACCAAGCCGAACCACACGGGCGCGAACTGCCCGAACATGGGCACCGGCGGCTCGTCCGGTTCCTCGGGCGGCACCGTGCTGCCGAACCCGGCCGCGTCGCCGCAGACCTAGGCCGGCACCGATCCACCTGGCGGTCCGCCACGGCGGGCCGCCGCCGTCGGTCCTCGTCAGCGCAGTCTGCGGAGCGCCTTGTTGAACGACAGGCCGATCGCGAGCAGCAAGAGGACGGCGCCTGCGGCCAGTTGCGTCACCGGCGCACCGATCCGCCCGGCCGCCACCCCGACGGCCACGTCCCCGAACGGCCCGAATCCGATCCCGAACGTCCAGACGCCCATCGCCGCGCCGCGTTCGCGTTCCTCGGTGGAGCGCTGCATGAGCGACTGTGAGAGTGAATCGCTGACCGCCGCCGCGCCACCCGCGATGAAGATCGGGAGGAACGCGATGGCAAGGGCCGGCGAGACCGCGAGCAGCATCAGGGCGGTCCCGAAGATGGCGCTCGTCGTGAGGAGCACGCTCGCGCGGGTCAGCCGCGTGCCGTAGATCGCCAGGATCACGAGCGCAGCGGCGCCGCCCAGGCGCATCACGGCGCCCATCGCGCCGTAGCCCGCCGCATCGGTGCGGAACACCTGGTCGGCGAACACCGGCAGCAGCACCATCGAGGAGAACCCGAACATCTCGGTGACGATGACGACCAGGGCGAGCAGGCCCAGCACGTGATTCCGCCGGACCAGGGAGAGCGAGGCGGCGACGGTCCGCGGCACGACATCCGCGCCGCGGGTCGCGAGGTGGCGCCGGGCCTCCGCCGATGGC
>Ga0302299_10003190_pt1 | contig 10010 bp, 10 predicted proteins | sample III_Fen_N3_4_FD_198795 | JGI IMG/M metagenome (GOLD analysis project Ga0302299, IMG submission 198795) | Peat permafrost microbial communities from Stordalen Mire near Abisko, Sweden - III_Fen_N3_4 | ecosystem: Environmental > Terrestrial > Soil > Wetlands > Permafrost | place: Sweden: Abisko...
CCCTCGGTGAGGCTGTCCTGGATGGAGGCCGCCTTCGCGCGGCCGGGGCGTGACGCCGGGTGGCAAGGTCCGGATCTTGGCGCGCCGCGATCGAGGCGGCGATGTCGCGGTGGCGCAGGTGATTCGCGGGCGGGCTCATGACGAGACGGTCACTTGCCGTGCTCGAGAGCTGGCCGCGAACGTGCAATGCTGTGCGCGGATGCGGCCCATCGTGCTCTCGCTCGTGTGGATTGTTGCTGTCGCCGCGAGCTCTGCGAGCGCGCAGCCCGCGCAGTTCGCCATCGAGCAATCACCGGCCTCCGCGTTGCCGCCGCCCATCGAGCCGGCCGCGGGCCGAGCGTCCTCGCCGCCGAGCCGCGAGGCGGACGCGCCGCGGTTCGCGCTCGCCGTCAGCGTGCCTGCGCTCTGGATCTGGTCGTTCGCCGCGTCGGGCTGGGTGGCCATCGACCGGCACAACGCGGTCCGGGTGAACGTTGCCCGCTACCTGTCACCCGCATGGGAGGTGCTCCCGGCGTATCTCTACAGCGAGGGCTACTCCGGAGGCATCACGCGTTTCACCGACGTCAGCGCCGGCTGGGTCTACTATCCGCGTCGTCTTCTCTCTGGGCTCACCCTCGAGGCCGGGGCGCTGCTGCGGTTCCGCGAGCCCGACTCTGATCTCCGGCCGCGCACCCAGGCCTTTGCTGGTCGCGGCCTCATCGGTTGGACCTGGCGCCTGGACGACGCGTCGTTCTTTGTCACGGCCTCTGTTGGCGCGTCGCTCGGCTACGAGCGCGGCCCGCCACCGGACTACGTCCCGCCGATGAACCAGGCGTCCCGGACAGCTCGGCTGGACGCCTCGCTCGAGTGGTACCTCCGATGGGGTTTCGCGTTCGGCGTGTAGGCGCCGTTGTCACTCCGCCGGCTCGATCGCCTCGACGGGGTACAGGCACGAGCCGCCCATCGCCGAGGCATAGGGCGGATCGTCGGGGTTCCGGGGCTGCACGCGGTGGTAGCGCCCGGTGACGCGGACCTTCTTGCCGGCGAACCGCGCGACCTCCGCGTCCGACCGGACCGCGGCCTTGTGCCAGTACGGCTCGAGCATCGGGCCGGGGCCGTCGTCGAGCGCGAGCCGCGCGGCGCGCGGCACCCCGGTGTAGTCGACGCCCGGCTGATCGGGGAACCGCTGGTAGGTGCCGATCACGGTGACCGACGCGCCGTCATGGGCGTCGCACGCCGCGACGGTCGTGCAGATCGTGGACTGATCCTTCATGGCGGTGACTCCGGGCGTGCAGGCCGTCAGCGCAGCCACGGCGATCGCCCCGATGCTCGACCGGGCGCGCATGGTCAGCGATCGAACTGCGCGGTGGTGTGGTACTCGGCGCCATCGAACGGCGCGGTCGCCGTGGTCGGCGTGAACGGATCCTGGAAATGGATGGCCGAGATGTGATCGTCGGGCGACAGGTAGTCGTGGTCGTAGGCGCCGATGACGATCCGGCCGGTCACCGGCGCGAGCGCGCTCATCGGGACCCAGAAGGTGTTGCGATCGCCGGTGCGCAGGTCGATCCGCCCGGTCTGGAACCGCCGGCCGCCGTGCAGCGCGGTCACGTACACCTGATCAGGGTTCTCCTGCGCCCTCACGACCTCGACGGTAACCCGGATCCAGCGCGTGCGCATCTCGGCGTCGAGGGCCATCCGCTCACCGGGCTCGGCGGTCGCGGCGTAGCGCCGCACCAGGTCGGCGGTCGACATCGACACCGCGGCGCGGGTCCACGGCGACGGATCGGGCGAGGTCCGGGTCGCGACGGTCATGCTGTTTTGGCCCGGCGCGCCCACGCCCACACCTTCGCGACCGCCGCCTTCGGCCCAGCGATCGTGCCAGGTCTGGCCCGGCCGGCTCGGCGGTCCGTACATGTCGAAGTACCACAGCGCGTTCTGGGTGTCGTAGGTCGTGCCCGGGCGCGCGAAGTTCTCGAGCGTCACGCGATCTGGTTCGGCCACCATGATCACGCCGCCCCAGTGGAAGTTGAAGCCGGCGCCGGTCGAGGCGTCGTCGCGCGCCGAGGCGTACGACTCGCCGACACCGGGTGCGGCGTAGCGGTTGATGCCGTGCTGCCGGTCGAACGCGTCGCGCGCAGCCGGCGACATCGCGAGATACGCGGCGCGCGCGGCGGCGGGCGTGGCGCCGAGGCCGGTGCCGACCAGGACCTCGTCGCGGATGCCCTGGGGCGAGCGCGACGCGGTGGTCTCGCGCTCGGCGCCGCCACCGTCGCGGTACACGCCGTGGGCCGGCGAGTCGGTGCCGCTTCCGCCCTGGACCTCGCGCGACATCCGGCCGCAGTCGGAGTAGTTGTCGCCGCCGGAGGTCTGCGACGCCACGCGGGTGACCACTCGCACCGTCGACCTGGAGCCGGAGCCGTCGGGCGCGTCCCCGGTCGGCCCGGCCGCGCCGGCGATCAGCTCGACCGCCGAGCGTCGCGCGCGCAGGATCAGGTTGGCGTCGGCGATCAGCGCTGGATCGGCGTAGCACACCTGGCGATCGGTCACCGAGGTCACCATCCGGCCGGTCTCGGCGACCCGCGCGTTGCTGCCGATCACCCACTGGCTGCGGGCGGTCTGGTCGGCGGTCGAGATCTCGGTGTAGTTGCGGACGTCAGGGGCGACCGGGCTGCCGCGCGTGCCGACCAGGTGGCGCGCGCTGCCGCCGGCGACGACCGCCTCGGCGATCTCGTGGGCGTGGCCCTCGGCGCCGAAGCCACCGTCGTGGCTCACCCCGGCGTGCTGCAGCTGGTGCGCGGCCTCGTGGGCCGCGACGTGGAGCGCCGGGCTCGCGGAGGCGAAGACCGTGATCCCGCGATCGGTGTACGCGGGGACGCCGCGCGCCTCGCACGCGGCAGGATCGAGCGCTGCCGTCCCCGGGATCGCAGTGCCGAGCGCGGCCTCGATCGCGGAGACGTGCGGGTAGGCGAGCTCGACGAGTGTGCGCTTCCCCGGGACAGCCGCCTCGCGCTGCGCCGGGTCGTCATGACGCGCCGCAGCCCTGTCGCGAATCCCTTCGCGGCGGACGTCTCGCCCATCCATCATCAAGAGCCTCCTGGGGGAGTGGACGAACCGCGCGGCGGGTTCTTCCCATGCGGGGCGCGATTTCGGTCGCCGGTCGGCGCGCGCCGCTACGAACCCCGCGAGATCGCTGCGGGACGCCGCTGATGCGCCGCGTCCACAGCCCGCCTGCGGCACCAAGTTGTGGTAGAGCCGTCGTGGGTGTCGAGTCCCGTCAGCTTGCCGCCGCGCGAAACGACGCAGGTCCTGGGCCTGCTGCGCTGGTTGCTGATCATGGTGTTCGTGGTGCTGGGCTACTTCGTGCTCAGCTACCTCGCCGGGGTGCTCGCGCCGATCCTGACCGCGTTCGGGATCGCGTACCTGCTCAACCCGGTGCTCGAGCGCCTGGTGCGGCACGGCGTGAGCCGCGCGGTCGGCGCCGCGCTCCTTTTGGTCACGTTCGTCGGCCTGCTCGCGGTCGCGATCACGTTCCTGTCGCCGGCGGTGGCGCACCAGCTCCGCGAGTTCGTGGTCGACTTGCCGCGGTTCGTCGACAACCTCACGCTGTGGACCCGGACGCACCTCGGCGTGCAGCTGCCCGCGGACTGGAAGACCTACGTCCAGAGCGACCACCTGCGTGAGACGCTCGGGGACGCGTTCGGCCCGCTCCGCGAGATCGCCGGGGCGGCGCTCGGCGGCGTGTTCAGCGTGCTCGGCGTGCTCGCCGAGCTGCTGCTGATCCCGGTGTTCTCGTTCTACTTCCTGACCGACTGGCCGAGCATCCTGCGCCGGCTCGATCACATGATCCCGCCGCGCCGGCGCGCCGAGGTCCGCGAGGTCGCCCTCGACATCGATCGCGTGGTCGCCGGCTGGGTGCGCGGTCAGGCGATCGTGACGACGATCCTCGCGATCCTGTACGCGACCGCGTTCACCGCGATCGGCATGCCGCTGTCGCTGCCGATCGGCCTCCTGGTCGGCGCGCTCACCGTGATCCCGTTCGTCGGGACGTTCGTCGGTGCCAGCATCGCGCTGCTGGTCACGCTGGCGTCGGGCGGCGGCGCACAGATGCTGGGCATGGTCGCCGGCGTGATCCTCTGCCTCCACCTGCTCGAGGCCGCGGCGCTGACGCCCAAGATCGTGGGCCACCGCGTCGGACTATCCGAGTCGGGCGCGCTGCTCGCCGTGGTCGCCGGCGGCAAGCTGCTCGGGTTCGTCGGCGTGGTGCTGGCGGTGCCGATCGCGGCGACCACCGCGGTGCTCGTGCGCTACGCGGTGAAGTTCTACGAGCACACCTCGTTCTTCGGCCACGAGTCGGACGCGGACGTCGTGGTCACGCCCGCGATGGCGCTGATCATGCCGGGCGTGGTGCCGGGCGCGAAGATCATCGCGGCCGAGCGCGAGCCCGATATCGAGCCCGCGATGGCGCCCGAGGGCTCGACGCGGGACGACGCTGCCGACGAGTGGCTGTTCGACTCCGAGCTCCCGCTCGGACCGTCGGGCCTGCCGGGACCTCCGACCCCCAAGGACGCACCATGACCGACCTGCAGCTCGACGATCGCGACGGCGTCCGCACGATCACGCTTCACCGCCCGGCGTCGCGCAACGGGCTCACCGCCGAGCTGTGCGATCGGATCGCGGCGGCGGTGCGCGGCGTGCCGGCCGAGGTCCGCGCGATCATCGTGACCGGCGCAGGCGGCGCGTTCTGCTCGGGCCTCGATCTCAAGGACGCGATGCAGCGCGGTCTGTCGCCAGGCCCTGAGCTGGAGCGCGGCCTGCGCGAACAATTCCACGGCGCGATCCGCGCGCTCGTCGAGTCCGACCGCCCGACGATCGCGCTGGTCGACGGCGCCGCGGCCGGCTTTGGCTGCGACCTGGCGCTGGCGTGCGATCTGCGCATCGCGACCGATCGCGGCGTGTTCGGCGAGATCTTCGTCAAGCGGGGCCTGATGCCCGACGGCGGCGGGACGTGGCAGCTGCCGCGGATCGTCGGCCTCGGCCGCGCGCTCGAGCTGCTGCTCACCGGCGAGCTGGTCGGCGCCGACGAGGCGCTGCGCATCGGCCTGGCCAACCGCGTGGTGCCGCACGCCGAGGCGGAGGCGCGCGCTCACGAGCTCGCCGCAGCGATCGCCAAGGGCCCGCCGCTGGTCCATCGCGCGATCAAGCGCGCCGTGTACGCGGGGCTCGACGGTGACCTCGCCGCGGCGCTCGACCGCGAGGCGACTGGCCAGCTGGCGCTGCTCGGCAGCCGCGACTTCGGCGAGGGCGTCGCCGCGTTCTTGCAGAAGCGCGAGCCGCGGTTCGAAGGGCGCTGATCCCCGGGGCGGCCACGGCCAACGGCGCCGAGCCAGGGCGCGGGTTCAGCGTGCGCCGGGCTTCGCAGTGGCGCTCGGCGGGCCGGGCTTCGCAGTGGCGCTCGGCGGGCCGGGCTTCGCGGCGGCGGGCTTGGCTGCTGCGGCCGGAGGTGTGCTGGCGGGCTTTGCGGCGGGAGGTGCAGGCGGCTCGCTCGCCGAGCCCTCCGCGTCTGGGTCGATGATCGGGCGCTCGGCGGCGTGCAGCTTCGCCACGCAGTCCATCATGTCGCGCGCGAGCGCCTGGGTGCGGTGGTTCGACGCGATCGTGGCCTGCGACACCTGGTCGACCGCCTGCTCAGCACAAGTCGCAGTTCGGCACGAGCAGACCGTCTCCTTGATCGCGGTCAGCCGCTCGACGTCGCGGTCGTGGCACGCGGCCAGCGTGACGAGGATCGCGATCCAGCTTCGCACCGAGGCAGCATAGCTTGTGAGCCACGCCACGCCATTGGCGCGGGCCGCCGAAACCGGTGACAATCGATCCATGCTGCGCGCCCCAGTCATCGCCCTTGTCCTCGCCATGGCTGCTCCGGCCTCGGCCGACGTCCTCAAGTTGTTCGCCGAGGTCGACGGCGGTGGCGCCTTCGGCAAGGGGATCAGCGGCGACCAGGCGATCAAGGACTCGGCGTTCTTCGCCAAGGCCCCGCACCTCGACTACGGCGTGCTGGTCGGCGCGGAGTTCCTGTTCCTCGACGCGTGGATCCAGCACCACCAGCTCACCGACGGCAGCCGGATCGCGACGTGGACGCAGTTCGGCGCGGGGGTGCACGGCCTCATCGACCTCGGCGACGAGAAGCAGCAGAAGGCCCACCAGGGCGCGTTCTTCGAGTTCGGCCTCGGCGGCTGGTTCGGGCTCGGCACGGGCCAGCAGGTGATGCCGCCGCTCGACAACGCCCAGATCTCCGACAAGGCGTTCCTGCTCGAGGGCCGGCTCGGCGCAGGCACGCACCTGAGCAACGTCTTCGACTTCGGCGTGACCGTCCCGGTGTCGTGGGGCTACTTCTTCAAGAACGGCAACGGCGCTGTGGCCAACGACGTGTCGACGCACTACCGCGGCGTCCAGGGCGAGGCGCTGCTGTTCCTGCGCGCCAACATCCGGCTGCTGTAGCCGACCTACTTGCAGTGCTCGCCGGCGGCAAGTACGCCGCCCGAGCGCAGCGCGGTGACCGCCTGCTTGAGCACCGGCATCATCTCGTCGGGCTCCATCATGTGATCGATGCGGCCGACCGGCTTGTGATCGACCGAGACGTAGACCACCGCGGGCAGCGTCGGCGCCTGGTAGGTCTCCTGGTGCTCGGTGCTGGCGTCGTCTTGCCTGGAGACGTCGAACTTGAGCGGCACGAAGTTCTTGGTGATCAGCTCGAAGATCTCGTCGTCGCCGAACGACAGCTCGAGCTCGGCGCACGGTACGCACCAGTTGGCGGAGAAGTCGACCATGACGCCCTTGCCCTCGGCCCGGGCCCTGGCGAACGCGGCGGCCTCGTCCTCGTAGACGTAGGGCAGCTTGTGCTTCGGCGCGAGCTTGTAGCTCCACGCCGCGAACGCACCGGCGATCACGAGCAACACGCCGGTCGCCTTCCGGACCCTCTCGAACGTCGTGCCGTGGAACGACAGGTGGATCGCGCCGAGGCCGACCCCGGCGACGATCAGCGAGAGCGACGTGAGCAGGAACCAGGTCTCGGGCACCGCGAGGTGGCGCATGAACGGCAGCAGCGGCTTCAGGAAGTAGATCCCGCCCAGCAGGAGCAGGATGCCGCCCGCCGACTTCACCCACTCCATCCAGCGCCCGCTCTTGGGCAGCGACATCGCGAACGCCGCGAGCACCCAGAACAGGACCCCCATCCCCAGCGCGTACACGAACAGGAGAGAGCCACCCCCGAGCACGTTGCGCGAGCTGGAGACGAACGCGAGCAAGCCGATGAGGAACGGGCCGGTGCATGGCGCCGCGATCAGGCCGCCGACCATGCCCATCGCGAACGCGCCGCGAAACCCGTGGCCGCCGACCTGGTTGAGCCGGGACTGCCACGACGCCGGCAGGTTGAGCTCGAACGCGCCGAACATCGAGGCGGCGAGCGCGACAAACAGGAGCACGATCGGCACCACGACGTACGGGTTGGCCAGGATCGTGCCGAACCGCGCGCCGAGGAGCGCGACCACGACGCCGAGCGTCGCGTAGGTCAGGCCCATGCCGACCACGTACGAGGTCGCGAGAAGGAGCGCCTTGCCCCGGCTGACGTCCTTGCCGCGCGCGCCGAAGATCCCGAGCGTGATCGGGATCATCGGATAGACGCACGGCGTTAGTGAGGTCGTGAACCCGACCGCAAACGAGCCGAGGTAGGCGGCGACCCAACCCTTCTCCAGGATCGCGTCGAACGGGTTACAGGCGACCGCGGGAGCTGCGCCAGCGACGCCAGAGGCGGCCGCGATGCCCGCGAAGAACAGGATCGGCAACGCGACGGCCACGGCGGGCCAGACAACCAAGCGGCGCATGGGTCCACTATAGACCGGAGCCGGCGGCGGGGCATTCCCCCCACGGCACGGGCGTTGTACGGTGCGCTGGCAGTGTCCACCGCCTCGCCGAGCGTATTCGTTCCTCCTCACGTCGCGCGCCTCGACGTGTACCAGCCGGGCAAGCCGATCGAGGAGCTCGAGCGCGAGCTCGGGATCACCGGCGCGGTCAAGGTCGCGTCCAACGAGAACCCGCTCGGCCCGTCGCCGCGCGCGCTCGCGGCGATCCCCCCGGCGCTGGCCCAGCTCCACCGCTACCCGGACGCAGGTGGCAGCGCGCTGCGCCGCGCGCTGGCGAGCAAGCTCGACTGCGACGTCGGCCAGCTCGCGCTCGGCAACGGCTCGAACGACCTCTTGTACCAGCTCGTGCTCGCGACCTGCGAGCCGACCGACGAGGTGCTGTCGCACCAGTACGCGTTCCTGTCGTACCGGCTCGCGGCGCAGGTCGCTGGTCGGCCGTTCGTCGCGGCGCCGACCACCGCGGAGCTGGCGTGCGACGTCGACGCGCTGATCGCCGCGATCACGCCGCGCACCAAGCTGATCGTCGTCGGCACGCCGAACAACCCGACCGGCTCGGTGCTCACCCGCGCGGGGGTCGAGCGGCTGATCGCGGCGCTGCCCGAGCGCGCGCTGCTGGTGATCGACGAGGCGTACTGCGACTACGCGGCCGCCTGGCCGGAGATCGACCACGCCGACGGGCTGGCCGCGCGGCGCCGCGATCCGCGCGTGATCGTCCTGCGCACGTTCTCGAAGATCTACGGGCTCGCCGGCTTGCGGGTCGGCTTCGCGGTCGCCGACAAGGCGGTGATCGACGTGCTCGGCCGGGTCGGCCGCACCTTCCACGTCGGCAGCCTCGCGCTGGTCGGCGCGCAGGCCGCGCTCGACGACGCCGAGCACGTGGCGCGCAGCGCCCGCCAGGCGCGGACGGCGCTCGAGCGCTACGCCGCGGAGGTCCGCGGGCCGGGCGTGCGGGTCTATCCCTCGCTCGGCAACTTCGTGCTGATCGACTGCGGCCGGCCGTCGACGCCGCTGTACGACCAGCTGCTCCGGCGCGGCGTGATCGTGCGCCCGATGGCGGCGTGGGGCCTGGCCAACCACCTGCGGGTCTCGGTCGCGCGCGACGAGGACATGGCGCGCGTGATCGGCGCGCTCAACGACGTGTTCGCCGCATGACCCCAGCGCGCGCAGTGTGGCTGGCGTGGCACGAGGCAGACTCCGACGGCTGCAAGGAGTGGAAGCTGCTCGGCGTGTTCTCGACCCGCGAGCGCGCGGAGGCCGCGATCGAGGGCAGGCGAGGGAAGCCCGGCTTCGCCGACCACCCCGACGGGTTCGAGCTCGCGTCGTACGTCGTCGATCGGGACGTCGCCTGGCTCGACGGCTTCGTCACGGTTCACTGACGATGCGGATCCCGGCCCACATCGCGCTCGCGGCCGTGGCGGTTGCGTGCGGCGGCGGCCACCCGACGGACACCGTGCCGAGCGTACCGCCGGCGCCGCCGACCGTGAGCGAGCGCATGCTCGCGATGCTGCCACCGGGCGCGCAGGTCGTGCTCGAGCTCGATCTCGCGCGGCTGCGAGCCAACCCGGTGGTCGGCAAGATCGTCGCGCAGGCGCTCGCCGAGCGCACCGCGGACCTGCCCGCGGGCGTGCCGGCCTCGCCGCTGGCGGCGGCCGATCAGGTGGTGCTCGCGGCCTACGGCGTCGGCACCGCGCAGGCGGCGACCCTGACCGTGCTCGCCGCGCCGCACCCGCCCGCCGGAACGACCTTGCTCGCCGACGGGTTCTACGCGCTCGGGCCGCCCGACTGGGTCGATCAGGCGCAACAGCGGGTCGCCCTGGCCGGGACCGGCGAGGCCAGGTTCGCGATCCGCGCCGCGCCCGAGTTGCTCGCGCTACGCGATCACGCAATGCCGGCCGGCGCGCCAGGCGCCGCGCTGCGGATCACCGCGCGACTGCCGTTCGACGCGCGGATCGCGCTCGCGCGCGAGACCGGCCTCGATGCTGCGCCCGCTCAGCTATCGGCGTGGGCCGACGTGGCCGACGATCTCGCGCTGATCGTCGACTGCGACGCCGCGGATCCGGGGAACCGACCGACCCCGGGGCGTGGCAAGGGCGACGCACCCACCCGGCTGACCGC